>Ga0209694_1000229_pt1 | contig 105113 bp, 92 predicted proteins | sample GluameincwithD2O_FD_187499 | JGI IMG/M metagenome (GOLD analysis project Ga0209694, IMG submission 187499) | Mouse cecum microbial communities from Vienna, Austria - Glucosamine amended microcosms incubated with D2O (SPAdes) (version 2) | ecosystem: Host-associated > Mammals > Digestive system... | reverse complement strand
ATATCGAAGTTGTCTATCAGGACTTCGGGTAGGATGGCTCTGAGCAGTTGATCTGGTTTCATTGTGCAAAGATAACACTATACTCTTGATACTCTCTCCCGCCCACCGGAAAAATCCGCTGACCCGGTTTTTTCTTTTTACCCCCCTCCGTTTTGCTGCGAACGGATTCTGGATGGTTGTGGCATTCCCCCTGCGTCAGGGATATGACATCGGCCAGACGCGCCGGGTAGGTGGCGGGCCTGGCCGTATGAAAGATATGGTTGAATGCGGATGAATTCAGGTCAGTCTTCTGAATAGTGGCGCAACACACGTCGGTAGGAGTTGAATATCTTTGATTTTGAGACGAATCCCACATACCGGTCATGCTCGTCGACCACAGGGAGGTTCCAGGCTCCTGTGTCGTCGAAGGTTTTCATCACCTGCTCCATAGAGTCGGTGGTGCGGAGCCTGGTTGACGCGGCTGTCATGAACCTGCTCACATACAGGCGTTTGTAAAGGTCGGGGCGGAACATTATGTTTCGGATGTCGTCAAGCAGCACGATCCCGATAAGGCGTCTGTCTGCGTCAAGCACCGGGAAGAGGTTTCGGTTAGACTTGGAGATTGTGTCGACCATCTGTCGGAGGTTCATATCGGGGGTGACCGAGAGGAAGTCGGTCTCGATGACCGAATTCATTTTCATCAGTGTCAGCACAGCCTTGTCTTTATGGTGGGTCAGCAGCTCGCCTCGCCGAGCCAGACGCATGGTGTAGATTGAATACGGCTCGAAAATCTTGATGGTGCCGTATGAGAGGGTCGACACCACGAGCAGGGGCAGAAAAAGTTCATAGCCTCCGGTCATCTCCGCTGTGAGGAAGATGCCCATCAGCGGAGCGTGCATCACGCCGGCCATCACGCCGGCCATTCCCATCAGGGCGAAGTTCTTGACCGAAAGCTCCATGCCGAAGCCGAGATGGTTGAGCAGAAACGCGAATAAGAATCCGGTCATGCAGCCCACATACAGCGAGGGGGCGAATGTGCCGCCGACTCCTCCTCCGCCGTTCGTGGCGGAGGTCGCGAAACCCTTCAAGGCTATGATTAGGCCGATGTAGATGATGATGAACCATACGTCGCCCCTGTCGCCGTAGAATATCGAGCCGTCTACTATCGACCCGGGATCGCCGTTGAGCAGTGAGTTTATCGAGCCGTAACCTTCGCCGTAAAGGGGTGGGAAGAGGAAGACCAGCGAGGCGAGTATGGCTCCCCCGACGGCTGTGCGCTGCCATTGCTTGAGCAGGTGGCGCTTGAAGAAGTTCTCCATCATGTTCATGACCCTGGTGAAGTAGAGCGACACAAGTCCGCAGAATATACCAAGCGCTATGAAAAATGGCAGACGCTCCATGATGAACGGCTCGCTCTGCACGAAAAAGAACTCAAGGTCATAGCCTGTGAATATGTATGCCACGGAGGCGGCGGTGATGGAGGAGATGAGGAGGGGCATCACTGTCACTGTGGTAAGGTCGAGCATCAGCACCTCCAGGGTGAAAAGCATGCCTGCGATCGGGGCCTTGAATATGCCCGCGATTCCGGCGGCAGCCCCGCAACCGACGAGTATCATCAACACCCTCGGCGACAGCCTGAACGCCTGGCCGAGGTTTGACCCGATGGCGGCCCCGGTGTAGACAATGGGGCCCTCGGCCCCGACCGAGCCTCCGAATCCGATGGTGATGGATGAAGCCACCACGGAGGTGTACATGTTGTGGGGTTTCAGGCGGCTTTTGTTCTGCGATATGGAATACAGCACACGCGTGACGCCATGGGATATGTTGTCTTTGACCACATACCTGACATACCAGCAGGCGAGCAGTATGCCTATGCAGGGGTAGATGATGTAGAGATAATTGCCTCCGTCGACATTGACAAACATAGTCAGCGAGCCGGATATGAAATGGATGAGCCATTTCAGGGCCATAGCGGCGAATCCGGCGATAATCCCGACAGCGAGCGACAGAATCATCACAAGGGTTTTCTCCTTGATGTGGCGTTCCCTCAGTATGAGGGTCTTCAGCCAGAAATCATAGACTGGCTTGCGCAGGCGGTTGGGCAGGTATGGATCACGCATAAAATCAGATGAATGTTTCAGACACCACGGCCTTTTATGACTGTGTTGACCGTGTGGAGCAAAATTTTCAGGTCGACCATCAGCGATATGTTCTCCAGGTATATCAGGTCGAAGCGGGCGCGCTCCACCATCTCGTCGACAGAAGAGGCGTATCCGTGCTTCACCATTCCCCAGGATGTGATGCCGGGGCGCACCTGGTGGAGCAGCGAATAATATGGCGCTTTTTTGAGTATCTGGCGTATGAAGAACTCTCTTTCCGGACGCGGGCCCACAAGCGACATCTCCCCGCGCAGCACATTGACGAACTGTGGCAGCTCGTCGAGGCGGTATTTCCGCATGAATCGCCCGAGCCGGGTGACGCGGGTGTCGCCTTCTGATGACAGTCGCGGGCCTGAAGGCTCGGCGTCGGCCACCATCGTGCGGAATTTTATGATTTTGAACGGTTTTTTGTGATAGCCGATTCTTTCCTGGCGGTAAAACACCGGGCCTTTGGAGTCGCGTTTTATAAGCGCAGCTATGATTGCTAACAGCGGCGAGAGCAGTATCAGGGCCACCGAAGCCACGGCAAGGTCGCCGGCGCGCTTGAGGTTGCGGGTGGAGTCGGAAATCCTTGCCGAACAGATGTCAATCAGCGGTTCGCCGGCTATGTCGCCCAGGTTCTGGAGGCGGCTGACAAGCTGCAATGAGGAAGGGGAGACAAGTATCGGTATCTCAAGGGGGAAGAGGCTGTTGAGGACTTCTGAGAAGTCTGCGGTCTTTCCGGCGGAGATTCCTTCGGGTATCAGCAATGCCGTCAGGCCAAGGCTCTCCTTGGAGTCTGCGACCTGTTGCAGGCTGATTACCGGCAGTCCGTCAAATGTTTTTTTATGGTTGTGTGTGGAGTCACCTGCTGCAGGGTCGACATAGGCTACCACCTTGTGGCCGCGTCCCTGGACCGACTCCATGCGGTGGCGCAGTCGCCTGGCATCGTTGTTGATTCCGATGACGACCATTGGCCTGGTCAGTTTGCCACGGTTGATGTTCTTCAGGCCATATATCGTGATGCTCAGCCTGACCAGGTAGACCACCCCGAACAGCAGGGCGAATAGTATCGTAACCAGCTCGATGTTGCTTGCCCTGTCGGGTATCGGGTCGTTGACCAGGGCGAGGAAGAAGATAATCACAGAGCCGATTATGGCGGTGGAGACGGTGGTCAGCAGTTCGTCAAGCCGTGACCGGAACAGCGGACGGTTGTAATATCCCGAAAGGTAATACAGCGCCATCATCATCATCGGGAAGAAAATCTGTCCGAGTATGACCGGGTCAATCGAGTAATATGCAGAGAAAGAGGGAAATGCCATCCCCTGTGGGACGACAATCTGCTTGTAGCGGATGATGTTGAACAGGAACCACGCGAGGGAGGTCGCCAGGTAATCTCCGGCGACATATCTTATCCGTTGTCGTTTCTCTGTGATCATCCGCTGTTTCTATGTGTGGGGTGAGGTGGATGGTGTCTTGCCCCGTCAGGGACGCAAAACCTTGAACACGCCCCCGGATGAAAGCCTCATCACCGTTGACGGCTGCCGGCGGCTCAGGTCGTCACGCCGGTAGTCTACCACATAGTCGACACCGTTGAGTATCTCCTCGGAAATCTCCGGGAAAAGGGCCGGGGCCGGCTGGCCCGAGATATTGGCGGATGTGGAGACCAGCGGGCGTCTGAGCCTGCGACATAGGCTGGCTGAGAAAGCCTCGCGTGTCACCCTGATGCCCACACTGCCATCTTCGCCGAGCAGCGCGGGAGCCAGGCGGACTCCACGGTCATAGACGATTGTCAGTGGTTTCTCTGACACCTCTATCAGGTCATGGGCCACGTCGGGCATGGACTCCACATAGCAGGCCACATCGTCGGCCGAGCCAACAAGGACAATCATGGCCTTGTTGTCGGCGCGACGTTTTAGCTCGAACACTTTCCTGACCGCTTCGGGATTTGACGCGTCGCAGCCGATGCCCCACACCGTGTCGGTGGGATAAAGAATCAGCCCCCCGCGCTTGACTATGTCCGCGGCTTTGGCCACCTCCTCTGCCATCTTGCGTTCGGAGGCGTTAAGGTTGTCGGTCTTTGTTTTCTTTTCCATTTCCGCTAACAAAGGTAGCAAATCCCGCGCAACTGACAAAATAATCGTCTTGGCAGGATTTGATTATGGATGTGGTTCCGAGGCAGGTCAACGGGTGGCTCGTTCCTTCACGATGCCGTGACGGTAGGCGTAAAGCAGCCGGGTCAGTTCGTCGATCTGTATCTGCAACTCATTCCCCTTGTCGGTGTCCCTTACCCGCTGGCGGTGGTTTGCCAACTCCACGATCTGGGTGGTGCCGAGGATGTCGGCGGCCGACGATATGGCCTCCTCGGTGGATGAGAACGGCTCGTGCTGCACAAGCTGCAGGCCTCGCGAGTGGTAGACCAGGGTATATCCGGCGATACCGGTGGTGTGGTGATATGATTTGGCGAATCCTCCGTCAATCACCAGCAGCATGCCGTCGGCGCGCACAGGGCATTCCCCTTTGCCGACCTTCACCGGCACATGGCCGTTGATTATGTGGCGATGCTCCCCTTCGACCCCGAACGCGTCGAGAATCATGCCGCAGACTTTCGGGTCGTCGCGGAGAGTATAATACGCTCCTTTCTCCTCCTTGTGGGTCTCTTTGTCGGCTATGAAATAGCGTTCGAATGTGGTCATGCGTGCTTTGTCGAAAAGTGGCGAGCATGGGCCACACCAGAGATACCAGAAATAGTCGGTGGCGAAATCCTTGCGGTCGGCAGGGGTGTCTTCGTTGAATGCCGCGCGCATGGTCATGCCCACGCGGTGGAGCAGCTCGCGCCCGCTGTATTTTGCCCCTTCGAGGTCAACCTCCTTGAGCGTGCCGTCAGGGTTAAGCGGCACAGACGCGTGAAACAGCAGGTTGGAGTTGATGATTGTGTAGAGGCATCCGTGGGAGAGCATCAGGTCGACATGGCGGCGCAGCTTGTCGCTCACCAGGAAAGAGTGGCGCAGCTTTGCCACAAGGCTCTCCTCCTCGGGAGTCAGCCTGTATGGGTCGGCGGGATCAATCGTCGGGATGTTGTTGTCGAGCAGAGGATGGGTTACACCATCGATTTCGATGGTGGCGTTGGGAATATTCATCTTGTGGAGCAGCTTGCGCTCGTCCATTTCCCATTCGGGCCTCTTGTCGATGAGGGCGGCCTCAAGTTTGAATTGTATTATGGAGATGGCTTTGTGCATCCGCGCCATGAGCATGCGGGTCTTGTCGTCGATGTCACAATCCTCTGGAAGCTTTGGGAGAAACCGGCTGCACTCGTCGTCGCCGTAGGTCTCCATCGCGAATGTGGCCAGCGGCACGAGGTTGATGCCGTAGCCGTCATCGAGAGTGGCCATGTTGCCGTAGCGGAGTGATATCCTCAACACATTGGCGATGCAGCACTCATTGCCGGCCGCCGCTCCTATCCAGAGCGCGTCGTGGTTGCCCCATTGCATGTCAAATCGTTCGTAGGTCATCAGGCGGTCCATAATGATGTGTGCGCCAGGTCCCCTGTCGTAGACATCGCCGAGGATGTGGAGCCAGTCTATGCTGAGCCTCTGGATGACCTTGGAGATGGCCACGATGAAAGCGTCGGCCTGCCCGGTGGAGATGATGGTCTCGATGATGCGTGAGTAATATGCCTGCTTGTTATGGTCGTCATGCTCCTCGTGGAGAAGCTCCTCGATGATGTAGGCAAACTCCTTCGGGAGGGTCTTGCGCACCTTGGAGCGGGTGTATTTGGATGAGACGGAGCGGCATACCTTCACCAGGCGGTGTAGGGTGACGTTGTAGAAATCATCCATCTCCTCCTCGGTCTCCTTGATTTCCTCGAGTTTCCGTTCGGGGTAATATATGAGGGTGCAGAGGCGGCGTATCTCCTCGTCGCGCATAGTGTTGCCGTAAATCTCGTTGACTTTGCGGCGTATGTTGCCCGACGCGTTGCGCACGATATGGTCAAACGCCTCGTGTTCGCCGTGTATGTCGGCGATGAAATGCTCGGTGCCTTTCGGCAGGTTGAGAATTGCCTCGAGGTTTATTATCTCAGTGGATGCCGCGCTGACAGTGGGGAAATTCTGGCTGAGGAGCTCCATCAGCCGTCGGTCATCAGCGAAACTGTCTGTGGTGAAATGGTGATTATCCATAGCTTCCGGCATTGTTTATGTATGATTCTCCGCAAATGTAATCAAAATCCGATAAGGATGCAAGCAAAATCGCGGGGAATTTCTGACGGAAACTAAGCGGGACAGAAAAAACATAGCCCGCGGTCCGGTAGGGGATCGCAGGCTATGGATATGGCTTCGCGTTGCCTTTTAAAGCTCGCTGGCGGGGATTTCGATTTCAAACGACTGGCCTGAGGGCTTGCCGGTATATTTGAATACGATGTTGGCGTCGGCCTTGCGGCAGAGGTCAACCATGGCGGCGATGTCTTTGTCTGAGCCGGAGAGGATGGCACCCTTCATCGCTTCGCCCATCTGGTCTTTGGCGGCGGTGAACTGCTTGATGGCGTCTTCGCCGTAGATTGACTCGTCAACCTCGACATTGTAGACAACATTGTTGTCGGCATAGTCAATTGACACGATGGACATGCCATAGTCGGCCTGCACGGGGCACTGCTTTGTGGCCTCCTCACATGCCTGTTTGAGTTTGTCCTGGCTCGAAGAGCAGGAAGACAGGGAGATGGCGAAGATGGCCATCAGGAAAGTGAAAAGAATTGATTTCTTCATAATGGGATATGATTAAATGGTATGAATCAGTTGAAAGTCCCTAAATGACGGAATCGCTAAAATCACATTGGGCTGTTGAGTTTTAGCGATTCCGATTGGAGCGGTAAACGAGGCTCGAACTCGCGACCCTCAGCTTGGGAAGCTGATGCTCTACCAACTGAGCTATTACCGCGTGATGTCTTTTTTCGACTGCAAAGTTAATGCTTTTTTTGATAATGTCAAGGAAAAATGGATTTTATTTTGATTTATTTTCATAATTGAACGTCTATTCTGAATGGCGGCAGAACGGGCGAGGGCTGGCTGATGGCAGTTTTGGTGAAACAATCGACGGGCATAAAGGTGAGGGGACTCAGAACATTCGGCGCGGATGCTTGTTTAGCATTCAGAGGGATGACTTGCTGTCGCCTCATACGTTTTATGCCACAATAGTTTTATTCATTTGATTCATTCCATTATGTTGTCCGCTTTGTTTTGCCGGTTGAGGTTCATGTGCCGGGTGTTGATGTTGTCGCTTATTGTGGCGCTGGTGTCTCAGGAGGCCGGCGCAGCAGTCGTTGATGAGCAGGCCGATTCGTTGTCGCGGCGCACCAAGGTGGTGGCTGTCGACAGCGGCCGCCTGAGCCGGGAGGAGATTGACTCGGTCTACCATGTGATAGCCTCGTTTTATTACGACCAGTTCCGCCATGCCCAGGATCCTAACTCCCCATATTTCATGTTTCTGTCAAAGGAGACCGGGATGATGATGGGCATCGGCGGCGTGGTCAGGATGAGGGGATGGTATGACTGGGGTGGAGCGGTGCAGGTCAACGGGTTCGCCCCTGCCTTGATTCCGATTCCCGCAGACCCGGCATACCGCGACAGGTTCGGCACCACTCCCGCCGGCACAGCCCTGTTCCTAAGGATGGCGGGCAGCAACCGGGTGCTTGGCGACTATCAGCTTTACATCGAAGCCAATTTCAACGGATATGGGATGCGAGACTTGAAACTGAAGAAAGCCTACGCCCAGGTGAGGGATTTCACCGTCGGCCTGGCAAGCTCCACATTTTCAGACCCGGCGGCATTGCCCCCGACGGTGGATGCCCAGGGGCCTACCAACAAGCTTGCTTCCAGCAATGTGTTGCTGCGGTATATGCCGACATTCGGCAAATTCTCGTTCGGAGTATCGGTCGAGACCCCTGAGGCTTCGATAGGGGCTGATGGGATTGAGACCAAAGCCACGTCGCCGTGGGTGCCTGACGGGGCGGTCCTTGTGCAGTATGAGTGGGCTAAAGGCCAGCATGTGAGGTTGGCAGGAATCGTGCGTGGCCTCGGCTACCGCAATCTGCTCCTGCAGGAGAATGTCAGGAAAACCGGATGGGGTGTGCAGCTCAGCTCGGTGGCGCATCCGTTTTCCCCGGTCACCACATATTTCACATTCAACTGCGGTGCCGGCTACGGCTCCCTGTGCAACGACCTGATAGCCGTGACCAACGACCTTGTGCCAGACCCCGAGCATCCGGGCGAGCTTTATGCTCCGTTTGCCTTTGGCTATTGCGTCGGGCTGCAATACAATTTCCGCCGCAACCTATACTCGACCGTGCAGTTCTCGCAGACACGCTATGATCCGTCACATCCGGCCCAACCTGACAGTTACAGATATGGATACTGTTTGGCCGTGAACCTGTTCTGGAATCCTGTGGAAAGGATGGAGATAGGAGCCGAGTTTGACTTCGGCAAACGGCAGAATTTCTCGGGGGCCCGGGCGTGTGCGCGTCGCGCCGGGGCATATGTGCAGTTCTCTTTCTGAAGTCGGAGACCCGGGGATTTGGATAAGTCGTGAAAAAGATGTTACTTTGTAGGACTAATTCCAAAGGCCCTACTGTCAAAGGAAGGGCATTCACGAAAAACTTATCCTTAACTTAGAGTCATGAGAAAATTTTATGCCGTGGCGATGCTGGCTGCGGTCTTTGTCCCTGCCGGGGCTGAAGTATTGCTCAACCCAATGGTCGGAGACAATATGGTGTTGCAGCAGAAGTCATCGGCGAGGCTGTGGGGTAGAGCCACCCCTTCAGGAAAAATCGAGGTAAGGCCGTCATGGGCAGACACGCCGGTAATCGCCGATGTGGACGCGGACGGTAAATGGCAGGCTAAGGTGGAGACCCCCTCGGGAAGTTTCGACCCCCAGGCCATCACTTTCACCGATACAGCCGACGGGGATGTGAAGACCGTCGGGAATGTGCTTGTGGGTGAGGTCTGGCTTGCCTCCGGGCAGTCAAATATGCAGATGCCCCTCAAGGGGTATGAGCCTTGTCCGGTCAACGGCGGCTACGACGAGGTGGCGGAGGCTGGCCGGCGGGCCGGTTCGATAAGGTTCATCACGGTGCCGCTCACACAGAGCTATGTGCCGCTTGACACCGTCGCCGCGTCATGGGTGGTGCCTTCCCCCCGGACGGCTCCGGAGTTCAGCGCCGTTGCGTGGCACTTCGCCAAACGGGTCTCGGATGTGGAGAATGTCCCCGTCGGGATTGTGAGCGCGGCCTATGGCGGCGCCCGTGTCGAGAGCTGGCTTCCCGAGGAGATTGTCAAAGGCTACTCCGACATAAGCCTTGACCGCGACAGCATCGAGGCTATGACCCACTGGATGCGCCCGGTGTTGATGTACAACGCTATGTTCCTCCCTGTCAAGGATTACACTTACAAAGGGATTTTATGGTATCAGGGCTGCTCCAATGTCGACAGCTGGCAGACCTATGCCTCGCGTCTTGCCACAATGGTCGGCCATTGGCGCGACATGATAGGGGAGGGCGACATCCCATTCTATGCCGTGGAGATAGCTCCGTATGATTATGGCAATGACAAGTCGCCCTACCTGCGCGAGGCGCAGTGGGACGCGATAGGGATGATTCCCAACAGCGGGATGGTGGCCACCAACGATATGGCCCTTTCTCACGAGCGACACAACATCCATCCCGCCGAGAAGCGCACCATCGGCAACCGCCTGGGTAACCTCGCGTTGAACCGCACCTACGGTCACACGCAGTTTCCAGTCGATGCCCCGCGCTTCAAGAGCGCAGTTCCTGACGGGGACAAGATAAGGGTCGATTTCGTGGCCCATCGCAACGGTCTGTGCCGCAACTATGACATCGAGGGATTTGAGGTCGCCGGGGAAGACAAGGTCTTTCATCCGGCCAAAGTGGTCGGGATAGATGACCAGAAGGCATATGTCATCCTCTCCTCGCCCGAAGTGGCGGCCCCGCTGTATGTCAGGTATTGCTTCCATGACTTCCAGCTCGGCAATATGTGTGGCGCGGATTTCCTCCCGCTTGTGCCATTCCGCAGCGATCGCTGACAACTGACGAAACTCACTTGCTTAGACTGATACAAAACTAACTCAAAACCAACATTATCGTGAACAAGACAATTGCAACAATCCTGATTGGGGCGGCTGTCATGTCATCCATGACAGGCTGTGGCGGCAAAAAGGCCGCCGAAATGACAAACGGTGAGACTGATTCCGTAGAGTCGGTGTCTCATCTGCAGGTAGACGGTCTTATGCTGAAGAATGCCGCCGGCGACACCGTCGTCCTGAATGGCCCGAGCCTTGGCTGGCATTCCAACTGGGGACGTTTCTACAACGACTCCACAGTGATGGCTTTCAAGCAGAGATGGGGGGCCAACATCACCCGTGCCGCAATAGGCGCGCATACCTCGGGTGATGTCGTCAACTGCTACGACTCAGACTCGGCTGATGCCATGACAAAGCTTTATGCCGTCATAGACGCTGCCATAGAGAATGGGATGTATGTCATCTGCGACTGGCATTCCCATGAAAACCGCCTTGCCGATGCCAAGCAGTTCTTCACTGCCGTCACCGATAAATATGGCGACACCCCCAATATACTCTATGAAATCTGGAATGAGCCTACCGAAGTGGAATGGCAGGAAATCAAGGACTACGCCAATGAGCTGATTCCTGTCATCCGCGACAAAGCCCCCAACTCGGTGATAATCGTCGGCACCCCGCGCTGGGACCAGGATGTCGACCTCGCGTCGGAGTCGCCGCTTGAATTCGGCAACCTCCTTTACAGCCTCCATTTCTATGCCGCCAGCCATGGCGACGAATACCGCGCCAAGGCAGAGAAGGCCATAGCCAACGGATTGCCGCTGATTATCTCTGAATGCGGCTCGATGGAGAACACCGGCGACGGCCCTATCGGATACGAGTCATGGGACAAGTGGGTGAAGCTCGCCGACGACAACCACCTGTCAATGCTTATGTGGGACATCGCCGACAAGGATGAGACCTGCTCGATGGTCACCCCTGATGCATCCGACAACGCCATGCACTGGACCGACTCCCAGCTCAAGGAGTGGGCGCGCCTGGCCATGAAGACCATCCAGGCCCGCAACTCGGCCAACTGACAAGACATAACCGGATGGAATATCAGCCGGCCCCTGAACCCGTCACAGGTTCAAGGGCCGGTTTTCAATCATATGGCATCCAGGCTCTTAATGTTGGTATGTGTTGCTGGCTATGAAATCGGCCCGGTCTTCATTGGTGAAAACCGGGCCGATATGGTCAAATCAATTCGAGGTCAGGAGTGATTGCAAGGAATCTGCCTGATAGGGGAGTGGCTTACATCATGCCGCCCATTCCACCCATTCCTCCGGCGGGCATTGCGGGAGCGGGGTTCTCCTCCTTCTTGTCGGCGATGACACACTCTGTGGTGAGGAACATTCCGGCGATTGAGGCAGCGTTTTCGAGAGCCACGCGGGTTACCTTGGCGGGGTCGATGACTCCGGCGGCCATCAGGTTCTCGTAGACATCGGTGCGGGCGTTGTAGCCGAAGTCGGCGTTGCCTTCCTTGACCTTCTGGACCACCACTGCGCCTTCAACGCCTGCGTTGGCGACAATCTGGCGCATAGGCTCCTCGATGGCGCGGAGGACGATGTGGATGCCGGTATCTTCGTCGTCGTTTGAGCCGCGGAGGCCTTCGGCGTTCTTCATCGCGCGGATATATGCCACACCGCCGCCGGGTACGATGCCTTCGGCGATGGCGGCACGGGTGGCCGACAGAGCGTCGTCTACGCGGTCTTTCTTCTCTTTCATCTCAACCTCGGAGGGTGCGCCGATATGAAGCACTGCTACACCGCCCGCGAGCTTGGCAAGACGTTCCTGGAGCTTCTCGCGGTCGTAGTCGCTTTTGGTCTGCTCGATCTGGGCCTTGATCTGGGCGACACGGGCAGCGATTTTCTCCTTCTCGCCGGCTCCGTTGACGATGGTGGTGTTCTCCTTGTTGATGGATACTTTCTCGGCCTTTCCGAGTACTTCGATGTTGGCCGCGTCGAGGCGCATGCCTTTCTCCTCGCTGACCACGACACCGCCGGTGAGGATGGCGATGTCTTCAAGCATCTCCTTGCGGCGGTCGCCGAAGCCGGGAGCCTTGACGGCGCATACCTTAAGGGAGCCGCGCAGGCGGTTAACCACGAGGGTGGCGAGGGCTTCCTGGTCGACATCTTCGGCGATGATCAGCAGGCCGCGACCGCTCTGGGCTGTGGCTTCGAGGATGGGGAGCATATCCTTGAGGTTGGAAATCTTCTTGTCGTAGAGGAGGATGTAGGGTGACTCCATCACACATTCCATCTTCTCGCTGTCGGTGATGAAGTAGGGTGAGATGTAGCCGCGGTCAAACTGCATGCCTTCCACGATGTCAACCGTGGTCTCGGTGCCCTTCGCCTCATCTACGGTGATGACACCCTCTTTCTTGACCTCCTTCATGGCCTCGGCGATGAGATGGCCGATAGCCTCGTCGTTGTTGGCCGAGATACGGGCCACATCCTCGATTTTCTTGAAGTCGTCGCCTACCTCTTCGGCCTGAGCCTTGATGCCCTCGACGATGGCGGCCACGGCCTTGTCTATGCCGCGTTTCACATCCATGGGATTGGCTCCGGCGGCCACATTCTTGAGGCCGTGGGTGATGATGGCCTGCGCGAGGACAGTGGCGGTGGTTGTGCCGTCTCCTGCGTCATCGCCAGTCTTGGAGGCAACCTCCTTGACGAGCTGCGCGCCCATGTTCTGGAACGCGTCCTCAAGCTCGATTTCACGGGCTACCGACACGCCATCCTTGGTGATGTGGGGAGCGCCATATTTTTTCTCGATGATTACGTTGCGGCCTTTGGGACCGAGGGTTACCTTGACGGCGTCGGCCAGGGCGTCAACGCCTTTCTTGAGCTCTTCGCGAGCCTTGATATCGAATTTTATTTCTTTAGCCATTGTGGTATGTTTGTTGGGAGAGTCGGTTGGGGTTCTGTATGGTTGAGTTTTCTTTATTCAAACACGCCGAGTACGTCGGTCTGGCGCATGATGAGGTATTTCTCCCCGTCAAGCTCGATTTCGGTTCCGGCATATTTGCCGTACAACACTTTGTCACCTTCTTTGAGAATCATTTCCTCATCCTTGGTGCCTTTCCCGGCGGCAATCACGGTGCCTTTGAGGGGTTTTTCCTTGGCGGAGTCGGGGATGATGATGCCTGAGAGAGTGGTTTCTTCGGCCGGGGTGGGCTGAATCAGCACGCGGTCGGCCAGCGGTTTGAGTTTCATGATTGATATTGTGGTTTTAAGTTTTTAGTTGTCTTGCCCGGGAGGGTGCCATACCGATGCTTTCGCGTCGTCAGGCGACTCCCTGTTTGTGGTATATGCGAAAACTGTGCCAAACTTGCGCGGACTGCCACAGGTGTCGCTGTCGACTGCCACAAGACACTGTGAAAATCTGCCAAATTAACATTTTTGTCAGCAATAATGTTCAATGGTCAAAGCAATCCCCCTGACATTCATTCCCGTAGGTGGGGGATTCGTGTCAGGGGGATTATGTCAGTCATGAATGTCTGCCGGTCAGGCCCCGGGGGCAGTCTCGGCCTCTGCGCTCTCGGCGGCTGTGGGCTTGAGCCAGCGGTCGAGCCAGCGGAAGAACACGCGTTGCCACATGATGGCGTTCTGGGGCTTCAGAATCCAATGGTTCTCGTCCGGGAAAATCAGCATCTCGGCGGGAACTCCGCGCAGGCGGGCGGCGTTGAATGCCATCTCACCCTGTGAGGAGAGGATGCGGAAGTCATATTCTCCATGGGTGACAAGGATGGGGGTGTCCCAGTTGTCGACAAACTTGTGGGGGGAGTTGGCGAATGTGCGCTGCGCCACGGGATTGTTCTTGTCCCAGAAAGCGCCGCCCATGTCCCAGTTGGCAAACCACATTTCCTCTGTCTCGAGATACTGGGCTTCCATGTTGAAGATTCCGGCGTGGGCCACAAAGGCTGCGAAGCGGCCCTGGTGGATGCCTGCGAGCATATAGACGGAGAATCCTCCGTAGCTTGCGCCTACGGCTCCGATATGGGCCTCGTCGACGTAGGGCTGCTGCTTCATGTAATCGACGGCGGAGAGGTAATCCTGCATGTTCTGGCCGGGGTAGTCGCCTGAAATCTGGGCGTTCCACTCAGTGCCGAATCCGGGGAGGCCTCGACGGTTGGGGGCGATGACGATGTAGCCCTTGGAAGCCATGAGCATAAGGTTCCACCTGTAGCTCCAGAACTGGCTTACGGCCTGCTGCGGGCCGCCCTGGCAGTAGAGTAGGGCGGGATATTTTTTTGTCTTGTCAAATTTCGGGGGATAGATGACCCAGGTGGTCATCTCCTTGCCGTCGGTGGTAGGCACGAGAACCTTCTCCATCATCGGGGCGTCGATCTGGCCGAGGATCTCTTTGTTGACCTCGGTGAGCGCGGTGGCCACATTGTCGGTCACAGAGAATATCTCGTTGGGATAGAGGAACGAGTGGCGCATCGTGATGAGGGTCTTGCCGTCGACGGGCGCGAGGGCGGCGTAGTCGCAGATGTCCTGTTTGCCGGTGATGAAGTCCACTTTGTGGCTCTCTACATCGATTGAGAACACCGGAGTCACGCCCTGGTAGGGCGCGATGAAGTAGATTTTCTTCCCGTCGGGATACCAGGCGAACTGGTCGGCGGTGTAGTCCCAGTCGGCGGTGAGGTCGGTCTTCTCACCAGTTGCCATGTCCATCACGAAAATGCGGTTCTTGTCGCTCTCATAGCCATCGTGTTCCATAGAGAGCCAGGCGAGCTTGCTGCCGTCGGGGGAGAACGCGGGATTGGTGTCGTAGCCCATCATGCCTTCTGTGAGGTTGCGTGTCTCGCCAGACTCGAGGTTGTAGCAGTAGAGGTCTGAGTTGGTTGAGATGGCGTATTCCATGCCTTCTTTCTTGCGGCTGACGTAAACCAGCTCACGCGAGTCGGGCGACCAGGCGAATGACTCAACGCCGCCAAAAGGTTTCATCGGTGACTCGAAGCGCTCCCCTTCCATTATATCCTTGATGTTTGTCAGACGGTAGTTGTCGAAGTCGGCGATGAAGGGATGGGGTATCTCGGTGACCCATTCGTCCCAGTGTTTGTACATCATGTCATCGATCAGTCGGCCGGTCGCCTTGGTGAGGTCGGGATAGACATCCTGGGCGGTGCGGTTGTATTTTACGGTGGACACGATGACCACTTTCTTTCCGTCGGGCGACACTTTGAAACCTCCGACACCGTTCTCGAGGCGGCTTACCACATGGCGGTTTGTGCCGTCGGCGTTCATTACCCATAGCTGAGGTTTGCCGTCATGGGTGGCGACGAAGGCGATTTTGCGGCCGTTGTCAATCCACACGGCGTCACCCTCAGACATCGCAGTCTTTGTGAGGCGTTTCACATCTGTGCCGTCGAGGTTCATCGTGTAAAGCTCGTTGTTGCTCTTGTTGAGCTCCACGCTCTCATAGCTCACTCCGTAGAGAATCTTCTTCCCATCAGGCGACACCTGCGGGTTTGACACACGCCCCAGCGCCTCCAGGGCTTCCATGTCGAAAATGCCTGTTGCCGACGAGAAGTTGGGTTTCTCGATCATTTCTTCCTGTTGTCCGCAGCTTGTGGCGATGGCCATCAGCGAGGCGGCGGCGACGGGCAGAAGGGATTTGTTCATGGTGATATTCAGTTAAATTTTTGTGACTGTAATCACCCCGGAATGGCATCCGGGAGATTCTTCACGGCAAAGTTAGCTAAAATTCGCTTATTTTTTGTAATTTTGCGGGCAAAATGAACCTTATGAAAGAATTAGCATCCAAATACAACCCGGCGGAGGTTGAAGACAAGTGGTATGCCTACTGGATGGAGCATAAGCTTTTCAGCTCCAAGCCAGACTCAAGGGAACCCTACACCATAGTCATCCCTCCCCCCAATGTGACCGGTGTGTTGCATATGGGACATATGCTCAACGAGACCATCCAGGACATCCTCATACGCCGTGCGCGAATGCAGGGCAAGAACGCGTGCTGGGTGCCCGGCACCGACCATGCCTCTATCGCCACCGAGACAAAGGTGATTGCCAAGCTCGCGGCGCAGGGCATAAAGAAGACCGACCTCACCCGTGAGGAGTTTCTCGAGCATGCCTGGGACTGGACCCGTCATCATGGCGGCATAATCCTGCAGCAGCTCCGCAAGCTCGGCGCTTCCTGCGACTGGGACCGCACAGCTTTCACCATGGATCCGCTCCGCTCGGAGGCTGTCACGAAAGTGTTCTGCGACCTCTATGAGAAAGGGCTGATTTACCGTGGCCTGCGCATGGTCAACTGGGATCCTGTCAACCGCACTGCCATCTCAGATGACGAGGTCTACTTCGTACAGGAGCAGTCAAAGCTTTATTACCTCCGTTATTATCTGGCGGATGGGGAGACCTCCGACGCTGTGAGCGAGGAGGGGGGCAATGTCGTGCATGTCGACAAGGATGGCCGCAAGTATGCAGTGGTGGCCACCACCCGCCCCGAGACCATCATGGGGGACACTGCGATGTGTATCAACCCCAAGGATTCCAAGAACGCCTGGCTCAAGGGCAAGAAGGTGGTCGTGCCTCTGGTGGGCCGTGTGATTCCTGTCATAGAAGACCGCTATGTCGAGGTTGATTTCGGTACAGGCTGTCTGAAAGTCACACCGGCGCATGACAAGAATGACTACATGCTCGGCAAGACCCACAATCTCCCCTCGATAGACATCTTCAACGAGGACGCTACCCTCTCGGAGGATGCCGGACTGTATGTCGGCATGGATCGTTTCGAGGTCCGCGACAAGATTGCCGAGGACCTGCAGAAGGCCGGTCTGATGGAGAAAGTGGAGGATTATGTCAACAATGTGGGTTTCTCGGAACGCACCAAGGTGGCCATCGAGCCGCGCCTGTCGTTGCAGTGGTTTGTCAATATGAAGCACTTCGCCGACATCTCCCTCTCACCGGTGACGGAAGACATCATCAAATTCGTGCCCGAGAAATACAAGTCGACCTATCGTGTGTGGCTTGAGAACATACAAGACTGGTGTATCAGTCGCCAGCTCTGGTGGGGACACCGCATCCCGGCCTATTATTACAACGACCCTGCCAATCCTGGCAAGGAGGCTTTCGTTGTGGCCGAATCGCTCGAAAAGGCTGTGGAGAAGGTCAAGGCCCTCACCGGATGCGCCGACATCTGTGATTCTGACCTCACCCAGGATGCCGGCGCGCTTGACACATGGTTCTCCTCATGGCTGTGGCCCATCACCCTGTTTGACGGAATCAACAATCCGGGCAACGAGGAAATCAGCTACTACTATCCCACAGCCACTCTCGTGACCGGGCCCGACATCATCTTCTTCTGGGTGGCCCGAATGATTATGGCCGGATATGAATACACAGGCAAGGAGCCGTTCAAGAATGTTTACTTTACCGGAATCGTGCGCGACAGCCTCGGACGCAAGATGAGCAAGTCGCTCGGAAACTCGCCCGACCCGCTGGAACTGATTGCCAATTTCGGGGCCGACGGTGTGCGTCTCGGCCTGATGCTCTCCGCTCCCGCCGGAAACGACATCCTCTTCGACGAGAAACTCTGCGAGACTGGCCGAAATTTCTCCAACAAGCTCTGGAATGTGTTCCGCCTGATTGCCGGATGGAGCCCCGACTCCGCAGTGTCGGCCTCCGCAGCCGGGATTACCGAGGCCGACAAGGCGGCCATCGACTGGTTCCGCTCGCGCCTGGCCGCAGCTGTGGCTGAGGTCAATGACCTTATGGAGAAGTTCCGTATCTCAGAAGCCGCCAACCTGCTTTACCGTCTTATCCGCGATGATTTTTCGTCGTCGTATCTTGAGATGGTCAAGCCTGCGTTTGGCACCCCCATCAATCCGACTGTCTATGCCGAGACTGTAAGCTTCTTCGACGCCCTGTTGCGCCTGCTACATCCATTCATGCCTTTCATCACCGAGGAGATATGGCAGAACCTTGAGGAACGCCGTCCGGGCGAGTCTCTGATGGTGCAGATGATGCCCCAGGCTGCCGAGGTTGACGACGCATTGCTGAAGGAGATGGATTTCGCCATGGAACTGCTGACAGCTGTCCGCGGTGTGCGCGCGTCAAAGAACCTGCCGCAGCGCGACGCTCTCCAGTTGCTTGTCATCAACCGCCAGTCGGGATTGTCGGCCGGGGTGGAGGCGCTTGTCCGCAAGCTCGCCAACCTCTCGGAGATTGTGGCCGACGCGGCCAAGCCAGAAGGGCCTGCTGCCGGTTTCATCGTCGACACCACTGAGTTCGCCATACCCCTGGCCGCCAACATAGATGTGGAGGCCGAACGTGCCAAGGTCGAGAAGGAAATCGCTTACCACAGCGACTTCCTGCGCAAAATCGAGGCCAAGCTCGCCAACGAGCGTTTCGTGTCGAAAGCCCCTGCGGCGGTCATTGATGCCGAACGTCGCAAGCAGGCCGACACCATCGCCCGCCTTGACGCGCTGAAGGCAACCCTCGCCTCGCTCGGCTGACACGCCACCAGCGAGTAATAATCAACAACAAAACGCCCCGGCTCTGGTTTTCGAGAGCCGGGGCGTTTTGTTGTTGATTTGTGTCTGTGGCAGATTACTTGAGAGTGCCGTTCTCAGCCTGCTGGATCATCTGCTGGTTTGCGGTGATGTAGATTTCCACGCGACGGTTCTGGGCGCGTCCGGCGGCGGTGTCGTTTGATGCGACATAGTCGGCCATCGGGATGCCCTGGTAGGTAAGACGGGTGGGGGAGATGCCGCTGTCTACCAGGAAGCGATCAACAGCCAGCGCGCGTCCGTCGGCCACACGTGTGTTGACCTCAAGCGAGCCGGTGTTGTCGGTGAATCCGAAAATCTGCACGTTGGTCTCGGCGTTCTGCTTGAGCGACGCCGCGAACTGGGCCAGTTCGGTCTGCGCGCTGGCGCTGAGGGTGGTGCCATTGGTGGGGAAGAGAATTCCGCCGGGGAAGGTCACCTTGATGGCTGCGAGGCCGTTCTGGTCGTCAACACGTTCAACCTGGGCATTCTGGAGCTGCTCTTCGAGCTGCTTTGCCTGCTTGTCCATACGGTTTCCGATAAGCGCGCCAGCTCCGGCGCCTACGGCTGTGCCGATTGCCGCACCGATACCTGCGCCTTTTCCGCCGCCGATCAGCGCGCCGAGGCCTGCGCCGAGAGCGCCGCCACCACCGCCGCCGATGAGGGCACCTTTGCCGGTGTTGGTCATTGAACTACATCCGGTGAGCAGCATACCTGCCGCAACCATACCGAGGCATAAAGTCTTAAAAGCTTTCATACTTTAGTATAAATAGTTAGTTGATATTTGGATCATTTTATCAAGTCAGCCCTTTGGCTTAATCCGGCAAGGAATGCCGTCTGTTTCAGATACTATTGGAAACAATCAAACCTCGCTGATTGTCGGAGTCGGCTGCAAAGTTAACGAAATTTATATAAAATTCATCATTCATTTTTATAAAATTTGGAAAACCAGCCGGAGTTAACTAACTTTGCACCCGAATTGTTATATACATAACAAACAAGATTGACACCATGCTTAAGAAAATTCTTTCCATCTCCGGCAAGCCCGGACTCTATCGCCTTGTCAGCCAGGGCCGCAATATGCTCATCGTGGAGAACATCGCCACCGGTCGCCGTCAGCCCGCCTACGCCTCAGACAAGGTCGTTTCCCTGGGCGACATCGCCATCTACACCACTGACTCCGACACCCCCTTGGCCGATGTGCTGGAAAAAGTAAAGGAAGCCACCGGAGGAAAAGAAGTGGATGTCAAAGCTCTCGGCGACGACACCAAGGTGCGTGAATATTTCAAGACCATTCTCCCCGATTACGACGAGGAGCGCGTATACACCACCGACATCCGCAAACTCTTCTCTTGGTACAACCAGCTTGTGGCAGCCGGAGTCACCGAATTCAAAGACAATGAAATCGCCGAGGATGAAGCCGCTGAGGCAGCCGAAGCCGCCGACGAGGCAGCCAAAGCCTGAGCGACATCCTTACCGTGACAAACAAAGTCAGACCGCCTCTTCGCTGCCCGTAACGGCAGTAAGGAGGCGGCCTGACTTTATGCTTTGTGTTGCTTAGGGGGAGGGGGAATCAGAGGCGGTTTGTCTCGTAGAAGCGGAGGATGCGGTAGCGCAGCAGGTATTCGTAGCGTGAGGAGATGCGTGAGATCTCGACGCGGAAGAGGTTGTTTTTGGCTTGCTCGAAGTCGGTGGGGGTGGCGCGGCCGAGGGCGTAGCGTTCGCGGGTGGCTTCGAATGAGAGGCGGGTCTTGTCGAGGGTCTCGCTTGATGTCAGGAATTTGTCGCGCGCTCCGGTGGCCTGGGTGTAGGCGAGCTGGATGGTCTTGTAGAGTTCGCTTTCCCTGCGGTCGAGCTCGAGCCGGGCCGAGGTCTCCTGGAGTCTGGCGCGCCGGATGTTGTTGCGGGTGGAGAATGCGTCGAAGATGGGGATGGAGAGGCGCAAGCCGAGATATGTTGATAAGTTGTTGCGCATCTGGGTGGCGAAGGGCTGGTTGTCATATCCGGCGACGGTGTAGTAGCTCGACCCGACTGACGCGTCGAATGACAGCCTTGGCATGTATCCGCTGCGGGCGTATGACACTCGGTCACGGGCTGTGACTATGCCTTGCCGAGCCGACAGGATGGAGTGGTTGTGTTCCAAGGCGCGGCTGTAGACCACATCCGGGCCCGGTATCTCGGGGTTTTCCTCGTCAAGCGGTGCCACGTCGAAGCCGTCAGCTGTCGGCAGCTGCAGCAGGTTGGCGAGATTGACAAGTGCCACCCTCACGTCGTTTTCGGCAGTGATTACCTGCAGGCGGTCCTGGGCCTGCTGCGCCTCCGCGTCGTAGAGGTATGCCTCGGCGACTTTTCCCTCGTCGACAAGAGCTTTTTGGCGCTCTACCTCATATGTCGAGTATGACAGCTGGGAAATAGCGCTCTTCGCGACCTCCTTGTTGTAAAGCACCTGGAGGTATTGGGCCATTATGTTTAGGGTGAGGTCATCTTTGGCCGCCTCGAATTCCATCAGGTATTGTTGCATGGCGGATTTGGCCACTTTGAGCTGCCTCACGTCTGACAGTCCCTGGAAGAGCGGCAGCGACATGTTGACACCCCATTGGAAACTGCTTGTGTTGCGGTCGGCGTAGGTGTTGTCTGATGTCAGACCGCGTCCGAAGTTGAATCCCTCGGAGGCGCTGGCCGACAGTGTGGGGAGAAACGCGTCTTTGGCCGATGTCACGTCTATTTCTGACTGGTCTACCTGCAGGCGGGAATTTTTGACAGTCAGGTTGTTCTCCAGCGCGTAATCCACGCAACGCTGCAACGTCCAGGTCTCGTCGGCTGTCGCGCTGCCAGACATTGCGATGGCAAGCAGTGGGGCTATGATTGATTTTCTCATGTTTCTGTGGATTGAATGTTAATCGGCCTTGTTGCCGCGCAGCTTAGAGTCAGTGGTGATGGAGGACGGGCCGAGCAGGGCCACATCGATTCCGTTGGAAAGTCCTGTCTCGACGGCAACCTTCTTGAACGTCTGATGCTTGTCTTCGCCCGAGGTCAGCAGATAGACAAATGTCGAGTCATTTGAGTACTCGATGATGCGTTCGGGGACAGAGACAACATTCTCGGCTCTCTCGAGAATGACGGTGGCGTTGGCGCTGTATCCCGCGCGCAGTTTGGCGGTGTCGGATGATTTCAGGGCGGCCTTCACCTCGAAAGTGTTGGTGCCGTTGTCATCCGTAGCCATAGGGGCGATTTTCTCTATGACGGCATTGTAGTCAGAGCCTTGTATGGCACCCACGGCAATGCGCACGTTCATGCCCTCGTTCAGCAGGTCGACCTCGGTCTCGTCGATTTTACCCTTGAAAATCAGGTCGGTCATGTCGGCGATTTTGGCTATGGTGGTGCCATCGTTGAAGGTGTTGGACTGTATCACTGATGTTCCGACCTTAACTGGAACCTCCAGCACTATGCCCGTGACGGTGGCCCTGACCAGGGTGTTGGAGCCCTGGGTGTCGAAGGCCGAGACACCGTCGCGCACAATCCGCAACTGGTCGTTGGCCTGGTCGAGTTCCTGTCTGGCGCGTTCGTAGGCAGCCTGGTCGGCCTCGAATTTCTCGCGGCTCTCATATTTCTTCTCAAAGAGCGTCTTGGTGCGCTCATAGGTCTGGCGGGCCTCCTCAAGTGAAATCTTGGCCACTCGTATGCGGCTTTCGGCAGAGGAAAGCTGAGTCGCCTCCGGTATAACCTTGATTTTCGCTATGATGTCGCCATTGTTGACATGGTCGCCCGGTTCGACAAGGATTTCGCTGATGATGCCTGAAATCTGAGGTTTGATTTCAATCTCGTCGCGGGGCTCGATGTCGCCGGTCAGCACAGTGGTGCGCTCAATCGTGCCTGTCGTTGGGGAGACAAGCTCATAGGTTGCCACGTGGCCTTTGGAGTTGATGAAAAGGTAGACAAATGTGCCGATGAAAATTGCGGCGATGACTGTCCACATCAGGATTCTGAAAAACTTCTTCATAAGTTCAGGATTGTATGCTGCTGTTGTTGTTTTGTTTTCACTTGTCGTTGAGGGCCTCAATCGGTTTTATGCGCATGGCCTTTATGGCTGGAATCAGTCCGGCGAGTGTGCCCAGGATGACAAACACGCCGATGATAGCCAGCGCCTGCCAGAGGGTCATCTGGAAATGCGGTGTGGAGGTGGCGTTGGCGGTCACGGCGGCAGATACACCCAGCACCAGGCAGGCCAGAGAGATGCCGGCCATGCCGGCTATCGCGGTCAGCGTCACTCCCTCGGATAGAATCTGGACGGTGACATCAGCCGGTTTGGCTCCGATGGCGCGCCTTATGCCGAACTCCTGTGTGCGCTCTTTCACAATCACCCACATGATGTTGCCTATACCGATGATTCCCGCAATCAGAGTCGACAACCCGATGAACAGGGCGAGGAAAGATATGCCGATGAACAGTGTGTCGACCTTGGCGAACAGGTCGGAGATGTCGAGATACCACATCGCGCTGTTGTCGTCGGGGGCGACCTGGTGGCGCGAATAAAGCACCCGCCTGATTTTCGGCTCAAGTCTGGAGAAATCTGCCGTCTTGTCGCCGACCATCATTATCACGTCAACCTTGTCGCCGCGGTTGAAGGCTTTCTGGAAGGTGGAGACAGGGATGATCACCACATTGTCGATGCGGTCGTTCATCTGTATCTCGCTGGTCTGGTAAGCGGTGCCTATTATGGTGTATGATATGCCGTTGACGAGGATGGCTTTCCCTACGGGGGAGGACTCTCCGGGAAACAGTTCGTTGGCCACCTTCTTGCCGACCACTGCCACCTTCCGCTGGGAAAGCACATCAGCCTCGTTTATGAACCGGCCGCTTTCGATTTCAGGGAGCATCACATCGGTGAAATCCTTTTCCACCCCCCATACCTGCCCGGAGAAACTGTGGCGACCGTTGCGAAAACTGATATTGCCTTCGGCCGACTGCGGGGTGACGGTCTTCAATTCAGGGAGCAACAGCCTCAGACGCTCGATGTCGGTATGGTCGGCCTGCCAGCGTCGTCCCTTGGCGTGGCCCATATAGGGAAGTGTGGTGCGGTTGGGAAACAATATCGCGCTGTTGGTGGAGAATCCTTCAAAGTTTCTTCTCAGTAGGTCTTCCGCTCCGCGTGCGCCCCCCATGAGGCATGCGAGCATGAACACTCCCCAGAATATGCCAAAGGCTGTGAGGAAGGTGCGCGTCTTGTTGCGCGCCAGCGTGGAGCCGATTTCCTTCCAGTTCTCTATGTCGAAAAATGGTGTCTTCACTGTCGTGTCATAGTTGAAAATTTCTCATTCGTCGCGCAGGGCTTCGACCGGCTTGACTTTCAGGGCCCTCAGCGCAGGGAAGAGGCCGGCCAGCGCTCCGGCCACAATCAGCACCGCGGTGACTTGGGCTGCAATGCCGAGGTCGACATGTGCGTAGTCCATGATGCCGTCTCCTACATTGGCGGCCAGCACCTCGGTCAGGACAGTTCCGAGCACGATGCCGATATATCCGAAAAGGGTGGTGATGACAACCGATTCAGTTAGAATCTGTGTCAGTATCTTTACGGGCTTGGCCCCGATTGCGCGTCGGATGCCTATCTCGTGGGTACGCTCCTTGACCGACACAAACATTATGTTGCTGATGCCGATTATACCACTCAGGAGTGTCAGTAGTCCCAGAATCCAGACCCCGATGTTGAGGATGCTCATTCCGCCCTGAACGGTCAGGGCATTTGATACGGCATTCCAGATCCATACCCCTGATTCGTCGTCAGGGTCAAAACCATGGGTCGAGGCGAGGGTCTGACGGATGTCCTTCTCAATTTTGTCGGCCTGCTCGACCTCGGTCACCCCTTTGAGCAGGAGGACTATCTGGTCAAGGTCGGTGTTGTCTGACGCGAATACCTGGGCCGTGGTGTAAGGTATGTATATGGTGCGAAACCTGGATTCGTATACCCCCACGACCAGAAACGAGAGTCCGATGCAGTCGACCCGCTGGCCGACGGCCTTTTTCCCGTCGGGCGGGAAAAGCTGTTCGGCATACTCTTTTGGAAGCACCATCACCTTGGTCTTGTTGTCGAGTTCGGCCTGCGAGATGAAGCGTCCGTCAACCATGTCAAGCCGGTTGAGGTCGCGGGCAGATGGGAAAACCCCGGTGAAACCGGCTTCCACATATGTTGTGTTAGTTGCCACGCCGGATTGCCTGCCGTTGAGTTCGGAGGTCACCTCCTCCACCACGTCGCGTTGCTCGCGGCTGAGGGTGTTGATGTCGTCGTTCTTGAGATTTATGCTTCTTCCCTCTCGGTAGCCACGGTAAGGCTTGGTGGTCACGCCGCCCCATACCGAAATCTTCTGGTTGTCGCTGTTCATCATATTCTCCTCGAAAGAGCGTATGATGGCGTTGGCGGCGCTCACCAGAGTAATCAGCATGAATATGCCCCACGCCACCGACAGCCCGGTAAGGGCCGTGCGGAGCTTGTTGTGGCGCATTGTCTGTAATATTTCGTTGGCTAAGTCAAACACGTCGCTGTCAGTTGTCTGTGATGATTGATTCGTCGGGAATGATGAGGCCGTCAGAGATGCGTATAACCCTGTCACACTGTCGGCCGACTCCGGGGTCATGGGTGACAATCACTATGGTCTTCCCTTCCTGGCGGTTGAGCTGGCGGAAAAGGGCCATCACGTCGCGCGAGGTGGAGGAGTCGAGCGCCCCGGTCGGCTCGTCGGCGAGGATGATTGACGGGTTTGTGATCATGGCCCTGGCGATTGCCACACGCTGTTTCTGACCGCCCGACAGTTCGCCCGGCAGATGGTGGGCGCGGTCAGCCAGGCCCATTTTCTCAAGCTGCTCTATGGCGAGGAGATTACGCTTGCGGCGTGACACACCTTGATAAAACAGCGGCAGGGCCACATTCTCCACGGCGTTTTTGTAATTGATGAGATTGAAAGACTGAAACACGAACCCTATCATTCGGTTGCGGTATTCGGCAGACCGGTTTTCCGAGAGGTCTTTTATCAATGTGCCGTCAAGGATATATTCCCCGGAATCATAGTTGTCAAGGATGCCGAGGATGTTGAGCAGGGTTGATTTCCCTGAGCCGGATGCGCCCATGATGGATACAAGCTCGCCACGCTCCACATGCAGGTTGATGCCCTTGAGGACATGGAGAGGCACAGCGCCCGGATATGTCTTGTTGATGTCTGTAAGTTTTATCATAATGGATGAAAAGCCTCCTGTTTTTGGTGGCATTCATTGACTTTGACGATGAAAATCACCGATTGGTTGCACCATTGATGAAAAAAATCATCTTCGTCTCTTGCATATTAAAACGAATTGCCTTAATTTTGCGTTATAAAAACAAATGCCCGAGGTTGGAGAACCTCATCCAGGAGGCGCAAAAGACTTGATTGCATACATTGATGACGATATTTGCCACACCAAAGTTGATTGGGAAACTCATCAAATTTTAATGAAATGCCGAGACAACCTCGCTTTCCAATGGCGGGCCCCATCCTCCTCCGGGAGGACGCAGCCAATCCTTCAGGATTCCCTGCCAGGCGGATTACAAAGGACTGCGAGAACTCAAAACCTGTCTTTCGGAGTTTCATCGCATCCTTTGATGTGGCATCCTATAACAGGACGACCCCAGACGGATTGAATCCGCTTGAGGTCGTCCTGTTTTTTTTGTGCCTCGCCGTGGCTGCCGTCAGAAAGAGGCTGAAATGGTGAATCCCAATGCGGGAGATGACGAGGCCCCCGGCGATGGTATGAGGAGCGGTTGCGATTGGATGCATCCCGGGCCGATGGTGCGGCAATCAGACGGATGGCTCAGGAGTCCCACGACCTCGTTGACCGGGTCGAGGAAAAACGCGCAGATATGCCCGATGACCCTGGAACCAAGCACATAATAGTCGCGGTCGACTATGAGACGCTTGAGCCGGTAGAAACCTTCGCCCATAAGACTGCCCACCACCGGAGTGATGAAAAGGTCTTGGTATGAAGGACGCTCCATGCAAGCCTCGATGCCAAACTCCCATCCGATTGTCGATATGCACGCGCTGTAAAGAAACGATTGCCAGAAGTTGAAGCCGCATGTGCGGGCTGCCATGAAATAAGCGGCTCCGGCATATGGGTGGAGCACATAATTGAAAACGAATTTGTCGTGGTCCCATTCCGGCCCCTTTTTGAAAATATTCTGGTACCAGCGTTTCCAGAACGGATCCTGGCGAAGTTCGGCGCGATTCCAGGAAGTGGCATCCTCAGGGAGGCATTCCAGCACAAAAAGGGTGCCGATGAAAGCCCCCGCATAAACGGCGGTGTTTATCCACATGCCGTGCCACCATGGCTCGGAATAAGTCCAGGATGCCGGACGGCCATATATCGTGTGTGGGCGTCCGGAGATGGTGAACAGAGTGTCAAGCCCCATCGGGTTACCGTTCAGCGCCGGGGCCTCAGGAGGAGTGAAATCCTCATCCGGGTTGTTCTCCTCAACCTTGATTCCGGTGGGGGCTGACTTGACGAGAAGCTCGTTGTCAGTCTCAACCCTGAGCGTGTCGACATCCTGGGCGACAGCCGGAAGGGCCAATGCTGTCAGCGCGACCCCTGTCAGCAATATCAGGATGGCGAATTTCAGCTTTAGCTTCAGATGTAATTTCGGATTGATTTTCATTATCCCTGAAATTTAGTGAAAAGACAAAATATATGGATATAGTTGAACACGTCTGGTTGGGTCCACACAGTCGGGTGGTGTTTACCATACAACGCTTCCGGGGGGAGGTAAGGTTTAGTCTCCATGCGGTTCCACGGATGATTTTTTTTTGTTAACTTTGTCGCGTGAAGACAGAAATGTTCATAGCGAGACGGCTGCGGCTCGCGCCAGGAGATGGCGCGCGTAAGTCGCCGGCAGTCGGCATCGCGGCGGGAGGAGTAGCCCTTGCCGTGATAGTGCTTATGATTTCCATCTCGGTCGTGGTCGGGTTTCAGGATGCCATCCGCCACAAAGTGTCTGGCTTTGAGTCGCAACTGACCATCGGCCCCCTCGGCAGGTATGTCGATGGTGAAGGGGATGTGGTGGAGTTCCTTCCAACGATGCAAGAGGCAGTCAGCGACGCCGTCCCCTCAGGAGCTGTGGCCATGTCGGTCAGGCAGCCTGTGGTATTGAAGACATCAGGCAACTTCGCCGGGGTCGTGCTGTATGCCTACGGGAATGGACATGATTCCTCATTCGAGGAGGGAAACCTCATTGAAGGGGTGTTGGGCAGCGACCCCACCGACATTGTCGTTTCCTCTGTGACTGCCGGAAAACTCTCCCTGTCGGTCGGCGACAAGGTAGACGGGTGTTTCTTCGTGGATGGGGCCTTGAAGCTGCGACGGCTGACTGTGAGCGGCATCTATTCCAGCAATTTCAGCGATTATGACCGCCTGACCGCTTATGGCGATTTCGGCATGCTCAGGAAGTTGCGCCAGATGGGGGAATATGAGGCGGACGCGGTGGAAATCCGGGGTCTGGCCACTGACGAGATTGCCACAGCCGCCGGGCGGCTTGAAGAAGAATTGTCAAAACGCTATCGGTCGGGCGCTCTGACCTCCGGCGTGAATGTGACCACCGTGTTTGACACCGGGGCGATGTATTTCAACTGGCTCGGGCTGCTTGACACGAATGTGGTGGTGATACTCGTGATAATGAGCCTGGTGAGCGGTTTCACCTTGATAAGCTGTGTGTTCATCCTGATTCTCCAGAGGGTAGGGATGATAGGGGTGATGAAATCGCTCGGGGCCACTGACCGCCAGATCCGCACGATATTCATAATGCTTGGCGGCCGGGTGGTGGGCCTTGGACTCCTGGCAGGGGATGTCATCGGCCTGGGGTTGTTGCTGCTCCAGGAATATTTCCATCTGGTGCCGCTTGACCCTGAGGCGTATTTTCTTGCTTATGTCCCGGTGGAAATCAATGTGTGGCATATCCTGGCATTGAACGCAGGCGCTGTCATCCTCGGTGGCTTGCTGATGTTGCTGCCCGCGTCGCTTGTGTCGCGTATCTCCCCGGCAAAGACAATGCGTTATGAATGACTCTCAATCCGGGCTATGCTGTATATCCGCCTCTTTTTAACCATTATAAAGATTTATTTGGCCTGTTGGCTTACTTTTTGGCTTGATTTTTGTTATTTAAATATAAACCGTCGTTGAACCGCTGCTTTTTTCAGGAGCGTTTCAATATTTTTGCTAACTTTGCACGTCAAACATTTCAACTATTAGATGACTAATACAACAACCGTTACCACAGAGAACAACATAAGCTCGCTCCGTCCGATGATTATCGAAGGCATTCAGGAGCGTAAGGGCCGCGCCATCGCGGTCGTTGATTTGTCTGAAATAGAATCTGCCCCCGTGTCTGAGTTCATCATCTGCCAGGGCAATTCCAGCCAGCAAGTGGCCGCAATCGCAGACTCCGTGCGCGACTATCTGCTTGACAATTATGGCATAAAGCCCTACAATTACGACGGATACCGCAATGCCCAGTGGATTGTCATCGACTATGGCGACACCCTGGTGCATGTCTTTACCCGCGAGACGCGTCAGCTCTACAATCTTGAGGAGCTGTGGGCCGACGCACCTATAACTGAAATACCCGATCTCGACTGACCATATGGCTTCACCGACTCCACAAGGGGGCAGCCCGAAGAAAAAGCCCCAGATAAAGTTCAGCATGTACTGGATGTATGCCGTTATTGTGCTGTTCCTGTGCGCTATGTTATACCTCGACGACAATTCGGTGTCGAAAGAGGTGAATTACTCCGAATTTGAAAATTACATCACAGATTCCATAAACGCCCGCAACCACGGAATCACCAAAATCACCGTGGACAAGAAGAAGGGTGTCGCCGAAGCGCAGCTTTCCGACTCCCTGGCCCGCCAGGTGTTCCACAAGAGCCAGTGCAAGGATGGGGTGGATGCAAGAATCCGCACCACGCTCCCCTCGACTGACGAGTTCGCCCGTAAAATCGACGCCTGGAAGCAGCGGGGGCTTTACACCGGCCCGGTGGTCTATGACGAGGGGTCGGATGTTACCTCGTTTCTCTGGACTTTCGGCCCGATCCTTCTGCTGATAGGATTCTGGTTCTTCATCATGAAGCGGATGAATTCGCGCGACGGGGGAGGCCCGGGCGGCGTCTTCAATGTGGGCAAATCCAAAGCCCAGATGTTTGACAAGGATGGCCCTGTCAAAGTGACATTCAACGATGTGGCCGGCTTGTCAGAGGCCAAGACCGAAATCGAGGAAATCGTGGAGTTCCTGAAGAACCCCCAGCGTTACACCAACCTTGGAGGCAAGATACCCAAGGGAGCGCTGCTTGTGGGCCCTCCCGGAACCGGTAAGACTTTGCTGGCCAAGGCTGTGGCTGGAGAGGCAAATGTGCCGTTCTTCTCGATGTCAGGCTCGGATTTCGTGGAGATGTTTGTGGGTGTGGGCGCTTCCCGCGTGCGAGACCTTTTCCAGAAAGCCAAGGAAAAAGCCCCCTGTATCGTTTTCATAGATGAGATTGACGCTGTCGGCCGTGCCCGTGGGAAAAATCCCAACATGGGTGCCAACGATGAGCGCGAAAACACCCTCAACCAGCTGCTTACCGAGATGGACGGTTTCGGGACCAACAGCGGTGTGATTATCCTTGCCGCCACCAACCGCGCCGACATCCTTGACAAGGCCCTGCTGCGTGCCGGACGTTTCGACCGTCAGATATATGTGGAGCTGCCTGAACTTAACGACCGTGTGGCGATATTCAACGTCCACCTCAAAGGCATAAAGACCGATGCAACGGTCGATGTCGACCTGCTGGCCCGCCAGACCCCTGGATTCTCAGGTGCGGACATCGCTAATGTCTGCAACGAGGCCGCCCTGATTGCCGCCCGTCATAACAAGGAGGTGGTGCAGCGCGAAGATTTCATCGCGGCTGTCGACCGAATAATCGGAGGCCTTGAGAAACGTTCCAAAATCACCACAGAGGAAGAGAAACGCTCGATTGCCTGCCATGAGGCCGGACATGCCACCGTCTCCTGGAATCTCCGCTATGCCAATCCTCTTATCAAGGTCACGATTGTGCCGCGCGGCAAAGCCCTCGGCGCAGCCTGGTATCTCCCGGAGGAACGTCAGATCACACCGACCCAGGCGCTTCTCGACGAGATGTGTGCCACACTCGCAGGCCGTGCGGCTGAAGAGCTGTTCCTGGGCCATATCTCTACCGGAGCCGCCAATGACCTGGAACGTGTCACCAAGCAGGCATACGCGATGGTCGTGTATTACGGCATGTCGAAAAATCTGCCCAATCTCTCGTATTACGACTCCACCGGCCAGGCCTACGGTTTCTCCAAGCCTTACAGCGACCAGCGGGCCAAGGAAATCGACGAGGAGGTCTCACGTATCATCAACGAGCAATATGAGCGAGCCAAGCAGATTCTGCGCGAGCAGGCCGCGGGCCACAACAAGCTGGCCGATGTGCTGTTCACCCGCGAGGTGATATTCACCGAGGATGTCGAGAAAATCTTCGGCAAACGCAAATGGGCTTCGCGCACCGACGAGATTCTCGCGGCCCAGCAAGCTGCTGAGAAAGCCCGGCAGGAGGAGAAACAGAAGGCAGCTGATGCCTCAGTGGCCAATGATGCGAATGCGACATCGGTAGAAGATGTTGAAGCCACCGAAGTGTCAAAGCCAGACAAGAATCCCGTGGGGGAGTCGTCTCCGAAGACCACAGACGATGGCAAGCAGACAGAGCCTCCGGCAGACATCCCTCCGATTCCTAAGAAATAAGCCCTGTACATAGCAATAATGCAATATGGATAAAACAGGCCCGGCGCTATTACAACATAAGTGCCGGGCTTGCTTTTTGATTTGGAGCAATCCGGGAAAATCGCTAACTTTGCAAGATAAAGCGAACGAAAAAGAAAGGAGAACACAGATGAAAATGTCAGTAGTCCTCAGGTTCCTGGTAATCGGGCTGATATGGGCAGGCGCGTGTGGTGTCTTGATTGCCCGTATGCTCGCCGAAGGAACTGCGGTCAACCTTATGACGGTATTCCCCATAATAGCCTCCGGCATAATCGTCTTTGTCCCTCTCTACAAGAAATACATCAAGAATGACAAGCAGCGATAAACCAGTCGACAGCAGTTCTTGCCCCATACTGAGCCATATTGATTCACCTGCCGATTTGCGCAAGCTCGCGGTGGAGGCCCTGCCTGGCCTTTGCGGTGATATCCGCCGTTTTCTCATTGATTCCCTGTCATCCAACCCCGGGCATTTCGCGTCGAGCATGGGTGCGGTGGAGCTGACCGTCGCCTTGCATTATGTGTTCAATACGCCGTATGACCGCATCGTGTGGGATGTGGGCCATCAGGCTTACGGCCACAAGCTGATTACCGGCCGGCGTGACCAGTTTGCCACCAACCGCTGTCTAAATGGATTGAGCGGTTTCCCGAATCCCGACGAAAGCGAGTATGACACATTTATGGCCGGACATGCTTCAAACTCCATCTCAGCCGCTTTGGGTATGGCTGTGGCCACGGAGCTTAACTCCGAGCAGCCGCCGCGTAAGGTGGTGGCGGTGATTGGTGACGCTTCGATATCAGGCGGCCTTGCGTTTGAGGGTCTCAACAATGCGGCCAATACCCCCAACAACCTGCTTATAATACTCAACGACAATGATATGTCGATTGACGCGAATGTCGGGGCATTGCACAGCTACCTCGCGCAAGTGACCACTTCCAGGAGATACAACAACCTGCGCTACAAGCTATACAAACTCCTGAAGAAGATGGGGGTCGTGTCTGAGAAGCGCAAGGGGTCAATACTGAGGTTCAACAACTCGCTCAAAGCGTTTCTTTCTCATGAACAAAACATATTCGAGGGTCTCAACATCAGATATTTCGGTCCGGTAGACGGCCATGACGTTGTCGGGTTGATAAAGACCCTGAACGACATAAAGGATATGACTGGCCCTAAGATTCTGCATGTCAAGACCGTGAAGGGAAAAGGATACGCCCCTGCCGAGCGTGACCCGGCGGTTTGGCACGCGCCAGGCAAGTTCAATCCCGAGACAGGGGAAAGGGCCGAGGACAAGCCCAGGGAGACCGCAGGCTCGCTTCCTGGCTCAATGCCTATGAAGCCCCGCAAGTTCCAGGAGATATTCGGCAGCACCCTGCTTCAGCTCGCCCGTGAAAACAAGGCTATTATCGGCATCACCGCCGCGATGCCCTCGGGGACATCCATCAGCATAATGCAGAAAGAGATGCCACGCCGTGTGTTTGATGTGGGAATCTCCGAAGGGCATGCCGTCACATTCGCCGGCGGCCTTGCCAAGGAGGGGCTCAGGCCATTCGTTGCAATATATTCCTCTTTCCTCCAGCGATCTTACGACCAGATTATCCATGATGTGGCTATACAGCGGTTGCCGGTGACCTTCTGCATCGACCGTGCCGGACTGGTCGGGGAGGATGGTGTGACCCACCATGGGCTTTTTGATATCGCATACTTGCGTCCGGTGCCCTCTCTGGTCATCGCGTCGCCCCGCGATGGCGACACTCTGCGCGACCTGCTGCTTACCGCTTCGGTCTATGACGGGCCGATGGCAATAAGGTACCCGCGAGGAGGAGGGGAGACACCTGAGACTGACCGCGTCGCGCGCAAGCTTGAGATCGGTCGTGGTGAAGTCCTCGCCGAGGGTGACGATGTGACTTTCATCTCCACCGGCCCGATTGCGTCGGAGGTGTCGAAGGCAATCGCCATACTTGGCAAGGAGGGGATTTCAGCCGGTCATTATGACATGACTTTCATAAAGCCGATTGACCGCGACCTATTGAAAAAGGCAGCCGACAAGGGTGCGGCCATTGTCACCGTGGAGGATGGAACCACCATCGGCGGTCTCGGTTCGGCTGTGGAGGAATTTCTGCAGCAGGAGGGATACCATAATGTCGCCGTGAGGAAAATCGGAGTCCCTGACAGGTTTGTCGCCCAAGGCACAGTAGCCGAGCTGCGCAAGCTGTGTGGAATGGATGCCGGGGCAATCGCCGCGTCGGCCATGGCTCTCTGCCGGGCAAACATCATAGGTGTCAACAGATGAAAATAGTCATCGCCGGAGCCGGAGAAGTGGGCTCGCATCTGGCAAAGCTGCTGTCGCGTGAGGAACAGGACATTATTGTCCTTGACCGCGACAAGGAGAAGCTCAACCGCCTTGACAGCAACTACAACCTTATGACTGTCGGAGGTTCGCCCACGTCGTTCAATGACCAGCGCCGAGCCGGTGTGGGGAGCGACTGCGACCTGTTCATCGCCGTCACCCCTTATGAGAACACCAACCTAATTGCCTGCGGCATAGCCAAGAGTCTCGGAGCGAGGAAGACTGTGGGGCGCATCGACAATTATGAATATCTCAATCCGCAGAACCGAGGTTTTTTCTCTGCCGTAGGAGTCGACCATCTGATTTATCCCGAATATCTTGCCGCACAGGAGATATGCCAGGCCTTGCGCCGCCCGTGGGCAAGAAACTGGTTTGAGCTTCACGACGGCGAACTCATACTGGTGGGGGTCAGGGTAAACGAGAATGCCCAGCTTGTAGGCAAGATGTTGCGTGACCTGACCTTCTCGCAGCACAATTACCATGTCTCGGCCATCAAACGGCGTCATGAGACAATCATTCCCCGAGGCGATGATGCCATAAAGGCTGGTGACATAATATATTTCACCACCACACGCGCGTATGTCGACGAGATACGCGACATCTGCGGCAAAAAAGATTTCAAGGTAAGGAATGTGATGATAATGGGGGGCGGACGCATCGCTGTAAGGCTCGCCCATCTCGCGTCAGAGAAGTTCGACCTGACGATTATGGAGAGTGACATGGCTCTTTGTCGCCGGTTGCCCGAGAGGTGTTCGGGCTGCAAGGTGAAAATCATCCATGGAGACGCCCGCAACAATGACATCCTCAGGGAGGAGGGGATTTCAGGGATGGACGCGTTTGTCGCCCTTACCGAATTTTCCGAGACCAACATACTGGCGTGCCTGACGGCCAAGGAGTTTGGCGTTGACAAGACTGTGGCCGAGGTGGAAAACATCCAGTTCATCTCCGAAGCAGAGGGACTCAACATCGGCACCGTAATCAACAAGAAACTTCTCGCTTCGAGCAAGATTTTCCAGTTGCTGCTTGACGCTGACGAATCGAGCGCTAAGTTCATGGCACTGGCCGATGCCGAGGTGGCCGAACTTGAGGCGCGGCCTGGATCGAAGATAACGCGTGGCCCGGTCATGGACCTTAAACTGTCGCTCGAGATGACCCTTGCCGGGCTGATACGTGACGGCAAGGGAATGCTGGTCACAGGCCGCACGGTAATCCAGCCCGGCGACCATGTGCTGGTGTTCTGCCTGTCAGGCTCGATACACAAGATAGAGAAACTGTTTGGCTGACCTTGAAGCGCGTAGGCAGATGGCACGTAAAGAAGCGATAGTAAACTGGAAAATGCTCCTGCGGGTGGTGGGCTGGCTGCTGCTCATCGAGGGGACTTTCATGGCGCTGCCTCTGTTGACAACCATTGTCTACAATGAGGACTGCATGCCGTTTCTCTGCGCCATGGCCGTGACGCTGGCCGTGGGAATCCTTGCGACAGCCTGTGTCAGGCCGGCCCGGTTCGATATGGGCAAGCGCGAGGGATTTCTACTGACCGCGCTCGTGTGGGTGGTCTTCTCGCTTTTCGGGATGATACCGTTCATGATGTGTGACTCGCCGCTGAATTTCTCCGACGCTTTTTTCGAGGCCATGTCGGGCTTCACGACGACCGGGGCCACGACTATGCTCGACACCGAAATCATAGGCCACGGTATACATCTGTGGCGCTCGCTCATGCAATGGATCGGGGGGATGGGTATAATACTCTTCACGCTCGCGGTGCTGCCGATGCTTAATTCTTCGGGAGGAATGCAGATGTTCAATGCCGAGGTTACCGGCATCACCCATGAGAAGTTGCGTCCGAGGGTAAGCGCCACAGCCAAGAGGCTTTGGCTGGTTTACCTGTTGCTGACCATACTGCTCGGAGTGCTTTATTGGTTAGGCCCTATGGACGCGTTTGACAGCCTGTGTCATTCACTATCCACGATGTCGACCGGAGGATTCTCAACACGGGCCGAGTCGTTGCAGGCTTGGGATTCGCTGTATGTGAAGGTGGTGACCACTGTATTTATGTTTATAGGAGGCGTGAATTTCGCGCTGATATTCCGCGCGTCGACCGGCCAGTTCCGCGCGGTGTGGAGCAATGAGGTCTTCAAGCTTTATGTGTGGGTGATAGTGGTGATGTTTGTCATCTTCGATATTGCCATATTCATCAATCCGGAAGTACCAAACACGGTAGGCTCGCTTACGATTGACCCCTTGTTTCAGATAGTGTCGACATTGTCGTCGACCGGTTACACTGTGGCTGATTTCGACGGCTGGGGCTCGTTTCTGCTCGGGGCGGTCATAATAATGATGTTTGTCGGGGCATGCGCCGGCTCCACATCCGGTGGTGCGAAACTCGACCGGGTGGTTCTGCTTTGGAAAAACTCCCGCAACGAGCTTTACCGGTGTATCTACCCCAACCACATTCTTTCGGTTGATGTCAACCGCAGCGCGGCTCCACCTGAAATCATCAACAAGGTGATGGTCTTCCTTAGCCTCTATATAGGTGTGATAATTGTCGGAGGGGCGTTGCTGACAGTCTGCGGGGCCTCGTTGAGCGACGCGTATTTCTCGGCGTTCGCCTGTGTGAGCAACTCAGGTCTTGATGCCGCCATCTCCCAGAACGGCGGGGCATATGCCCAGATTTCCGATGCCGGAAAATGGGTGCTGTCGTTCCTGATGCTGACAGGCCGTCTGGAGATATTCACCGTGCTGGTCATACTGACTCCCCGATTCTGGCATAAATGAGGCCGACGAGAGGTCAGTCGTGATGATATGGCTCGTTGCGCTGTATGGTCATAGCGCGGTAGAGCTGTTCGGTGAAAAACAGCCTCACCATCTCGTGGGGAAATGTCATTTTTGAAAGTGACAGCTTCTCGTTGGCGCGGGCATACACGGCCGGCGAGAATCCGTAGGGGCCGCCGACGACAAACCAAAGCTGCCGGGGGACAGTTAGGGTCTTCTTTTCCAGATATGCCGAAAATTCGCGTGATGTCATCTCACGCCCGCGCTCGTCGAGCAGCACCACAGTGTCGCCAGGCTGTATGCGTGACAGCATCATTTCCCCCTCGGATTCCTTTTGTTTCTCCTCGGTGAGTTTGCGTGAGGTCTTGACATCAGGCAATTCGAGGATTTCAAACGGGATGTAGCGGTTGATGCGACGGCTGTATTCCTCGATTCCCGCGCGCAGGTTGGCCGAGCCGGTCTTGCCGACAACCATCAGGGTTATTTTCATGATTGTTTGTTAAGTTGGGGTTTAATTAGTAATTTTGCAATGTAAAAAATCACCATATCAGATATGAAAACTCGCGAAGAACTTATAGACGACCTGCTTACCCTCGCGTTTGCCGAGGATGTGGGCGACGGCGACGCCACGACTCTCTCAACCATCCCTGCCGACGAACAAGGTGCGCAGCATCTGCTTGTCAAGGAGGAGGGGATTCTCGCCGGGGTCGATATTGCCCGCAAGGTGTTTGAGAAATTCGACCCGTCTCTCAAAATGACTGTCTACATAAATGACGGTAGCCGGGTGAAACCGGGCGACATCGCCTTCAAGGTGGAAGGCAGCGTCAGGTCATTGCTCCAGACCGAGCGTCTCATGCTGAACATCATGCAGCGTATGAGCGGTATCGCCACCCAGACCGCCCGTTATCAGGATCGCCTTGAAGGGCTGAAGGCCAAGGTGATTGATACCCGAAAGACCACTCCTGGTCTGCGCGTCCTTGAAAAGGAGGCTGTGAAAATCGGCGGCGGAGGCAACCATCGCATGGGGCTTTATGACATGATACTCATAAAAGACAATCATGTCGACTTTGCCGGAGGTATCCCACAGGCCGTAAGAGCGGCCAAGGAGTGGATGAAGGCCAATGGAAAAGACCTGAAAATCGAGGTCGAGACCCGCAACACCGAGGAAATCCAACAGGCCCTTGAGGCGGGTGTAGACCGTATCATGCTTGATAATTTCACTCCCGAACGTACCGCCGAGGCTGTCAAGCTCATCAATGGCCGCACAGAGGTGGAGTCTTCGGGTGGCATCACCCTTGACACCTTGCGCGCCTATGGCGAAGCCGGGGTGGACTTCATCTCAGTGGGAGCGCTCACTCACTCGGTCAAGGGGCTTGACATGTCGTTCAAAGCCTGCTGATATCATCGGCAAGTTCGGCAAGCGAATTCACTATCCTGTCGGCTTTTCCCTGGAGGGAAGCCGCGGGATTGGTGGTCGCGAGCGCGATGACACGGCTTCCTGCGCGTCGGCCGGCCTCAAGGCCCTGGAACGAGTCTTCAAACACGATACATTCCGACGCATCACAGCCGACCTTGGCCGCGCCTGTGATGTAAGGCTCCGGGTCGGGTTTTGATTTCGTCACGTCTGCGGCGGTAACGATTGCATCGAAATGGCCTTTGAAACCAGGATGCTGGGTGAAAAGGAACTCCATTTTCTTGTCGTCGCTGCTTGTGACGATGACGGTCTTCATACCGGCCTCGCGGAGGGTGTCGACAAATTCAAGCGCGCCGGGGAACACCGGGTAGACGATTTCATTCTCGAATTCGTGGAGCATCCTGTCCACGTCGGCCCTCACCTCGGGTTCCGGGAAATATGTCGTCAATATGTCGTTGAGGGTAGTGCCCTTGATATCATATGCGAAAGTCGGGGAGGGGAGATGGTGAGATTTGCCCACTTTCTCCCAGAAACCTGTGTAGAGCGTCTCGCTGTCGATGAGCACGCCGTCGAGGTCAAACAAAGCTGCCTTGTATTTCATGAATTTCTGTCTGATTTTCGTTTCGGATGCAAAGTTAGCAACAATCCTCTGAATAAGTCAAACTGAGCGGAAACTTTTCAGGTAGTCGCAGGGTTATACACATCGGGAGGATGTATGAATTTTAAACTGTGTTTAATTAAGTGAGCCAAGATACGCAAAAAGAGATTTCGGCAAAGAATCCGATGTCGCTCGGGACGCTTCCGATTGGCAAACTGCTGATAGAGTATTCCGTGCCGGCCATCATAGCGTCGGTTGCGATGTCGCTGTACAACATCATCGACAGCATCTTTATCGGTCGCGGTGTAGGCCCTATGGCCATTGCCGGGCTTGCGATCACTTTCCCGCTGATGAATCTGGTGGTGGCATTCTGTACGCTAATCGCGGTCGGAGGTGCCACAATCAGTTCGATCTTCCTCGGTCAGAAGAATGTTTCGAGGGCCACTGATGTGATCAACAACGTGTTGGTGCTGTGTCTGATTCATTCGGCTGTGTTCGGCGGACTTTGCCTTCTGTTTCTCGACCATATACTGGTCCTCTTCGGGGCGACACCAGAGACCATCCCTTATGCGCGGGAATTCATGAGGGTCATACTTTACGGCACTCCCATAACTTATGTCTTCATCGGCCTTAACAACCTCATGAGGGCGACTGGCTATCCCAAGAAAGCCATGATTTCGGCATTGCTTTCGGTGGGGGTGAACATCATATTGTGCCCCTTGTTCATATATGTGCTTGACTGGGGGATAGCCGGGGCGGCGTTCGCCTCGGTGTGCGGCCAGTTCACTGCATTTGTGTGGGTGACCATACACTTCTGTTCCAAAAGCAGTTTTGTGCATTTCAAACGTTCAAACAGATGGTTCACTCCATCGATAATCAAACGGATATATTCGATTGGCCTGTCGCCGTTTCTGATGAATGTCACAGCCTGTGTGGTAGTGGTATTCCTCAACAAGGCATTGCTTGATTATGGCGGTGCAGACGGCAATCTCGCCGTAGGGGCATACGGCATACTTAACCGCACGACTATGTTTTTTGTGATGGTGGTGTTTGGCGTGACCCAGGGAATGCAGCCGATTCTCGGATTCAATTATGGAGCCAACCAGTGGGACAGGGTGCAGAAGACTCTGCGCCGTGGTATCATGATAGGTGTCGGCATCACGGTCATAGGCTGTGTGGTCACGGAATGTTTCCCTGACACCATCAGCCGAATGTTCACCACTGACGCGCGGCTTATCGAAATCGCCAACAACGGATTCAGGATTTATTTCATGTTTTATCCCGTGGTGGGTTGCCAGATTGTGATACAGAATTATTTCCAGTCGATTGGCAAGCCAGCCATCTCGATATTCCTGTCGCTCACGCGTCAGCTGATTTTCCTGCTGCCTTTCCTGTGGGTGTTCCCAAGGATATGGGGCATCAAGGGGGTGTGGGCCTCAATGTGTGGCTCAGATTTGTTGGCGTTCATAGTGGCGGTTGCCACACTGTTGTTTGTGGTTCATCGCCACAAGAAGGAAATCGCTGCCCGCAGGGTTGAAAACAGTCCAATATCTTCAAAATAAACCAATGTCGAAGACAACACTTCAGTTGAGGGTTGATCCGGAAACAGCCGGTACCCGTTTACGCCTTTTGGCCGATGTCTCCACCCGTATGGGTGTGGATATCAACCGCATAAAGGAACTAAGGATTGTAAAGAGGTCGATTGATGCCCGTCAAAGGCGGGTGATGGTCAATCTGACGGTGGATGTGTTTCTTGACAGTGAGCCGCGACCTGACGATTCAATCCTGTCGCCGGTAGAGTATCGCGAATTGCCTGCCGACGCGCCATCAGCAATAGTGGTCGGGGCCGGACCGGCCGGACTGTTCGCCTCCTTACGCCTGATAGAGGAGGGGGTAAGGCCGATTTTGCTCGAAAGAGGCAAATCGGTGGAGGACAGGAGCAAGGACATGGCGCGCCTGTCGCGCGAGAATGTGGTTGATCCCGATTCCAACTATTGTTTCGGGGAGGGGGGCGCCGGAGCGTATTCCGACGGTAAACTTTACACACGAAGCAAGAAAAGAGGCCCGGTGGAGAAAATCCTTAATGTCCTGGTGCAGCACGGGGCGAAGGAGGATATCCTTGTCGACGCGCATCCCCATATCGGCACAGACCGGTTACCGCAGGTGATAAGGGGCATCAGGGAGAGAATTATAAAATGTGGGGGAGAGGTGAGATTCCAGACCCGTGTTGAGAGGCTGGTCATCGAGGCTGGACGAGTAAAAGGGGTGGTGACCGCCTCCGGCGAGGAAATCAACGGCCCGGTGATTCTGGCCACGGGGCATTCGGCACGCGATGTCTACCGTCGTCTTGAGGAGGACAAGATAAAAATCGAACCGAAAGGTATTGCGGTGGGGGTGAGAGTGGAGCATCCACAGGAACTCATTGACCGCATACAGTATCACAGTCCGAAAGGGAGAGGCAAGTTTCTGCCTCCGGCTGAATATTCCATGCTTACCCGTGTCGGCGGACGTGGCGTGTATTCGTTCTGCATGTGCCCGGGAGGATTCATTATCCCGGCCGCCACATCTCCTGGTCAACTTGTGGTAAACGGGATGTCTCCGGCATCGCGTGGCACAAAGTGGGCCAATTCAGGTATGGTTGTCGAGGTGTTGCCTGAAGACCTGTCGGAGTATGATGATTACGGCAACCTGAAGGTGATGAAATTTCAGGAAGATATAGAGGCACGGTTTTCCAAGGATGCCGAAGGCACTCAGAACGCGCCCGCCCAGCGGCTGACTGACTTCGTCGAAGGTCGGGACTCGGCATCCTTGCCGTCGACCTCTTATGCGCCGGGGATACATCCGGCGCGCCTCGACAAGCTTTTGCCCGGATTTGTCGCCGACCGTCTCAGGGAAGGATTCCGAGAGTTCGGCAGAAAATCAAGAGGCTATCTCACACGCGAGGCGGCTGTGATTGGTGCGGAGACGCGCACCTCCTCCCCGGTGAGGATTCCGCGTGATTCTGAAAAGCTGACCCATATTGAAATCGACGGTCTCTATCCATGCGGAGAGGGTGCGGGATATGCCGGCGGTATAGTCTCCGCGGCCATTGACGGCGACCGTTGCGCCGCGTCGCTCGCAGGTGTCATCAAAGAATGATACCGCGTTTCGGGCGTGGTCAGATTTCCGGCAACCCCTCGGTGTAAAGTTCCCATTCAGGGTCTTCCTCTGCCTCAAATTCCAGAGGAAGAAGGGGAAGCGACTGCAGGGCCTGGTTTATCTTCTTGTTGAAGATGCCGAGGCTCTGGGTCTGGAACACCCATTCGCGGCGGTCGTCGCCGGTTGAGATTTCGGTCAGCACGGCCACGGGGTCTTTACGGAATGTCTCGGCGAGCAGGTCTGTGGCCTGCTCCATCAGTTCAGCGGTAGGCTCGTCGGGCATGCCGTCTGCACCTCCCTGGTATGGCCACGCGATTGTCATCCGGTAGATGAAGCGTGGGTTTTCCCGGAATTTTTCGATGTCAGTCCTGACGGTTACGATAATCGTGCGGCCGTTTTCTGTGCTTTCGGCGGGATATGTCTGCCATTGTCCCTGGAGTTCTGTCATGTTGGAATCTTTTTTGCCGGCGTTGGCTGGCATTGTGATTTATTTATCTGCAAATATAAGGAATATTGGCGGGATTTCGTAAATTTGTGGATGGAAAAGGGAGATGTCTCTTCCGTTGCTTATGAAACAAAAAATAAGACTATATGTTTTGTCGGTGATGGTGGCGTTGGCCGGGATGGTTCAGGCCGTCGCGCAGATCAATGCCGAGCAGATTGTCAAGGTGGGGCAGAACGCGCTCTACTTTGACGACTATATACTGTCGATACAGTATTTCAACCGGGCCATAGCGGCCAAGCCTTATCTCGCGCAGCCTTATTTTCTGAGGGCCATCGCCAAGTTGAACCTGGAGGATTACCGGGGTGCTGAGGCGGATGCGTCAGAGGCCATCAGCCGAAACCCGTTTATCCCGGAGGCTTATGAGGTCAGGGGTGTGGCTCGGCAGAACATGGGACAATATCAGGAAGCGGTAGATGACTACGACCATGCCTCCTCTCTGTTGCCAAACAATCGCAATCTCTTGTTCAACAAGGCTCTGGCTTTGCAGCAACTTGGCAAGGCCGACAGCGCGATGATGGTGTTTGACGGATTGCTTGAGACTCATCCCGGATATGCCAACGCCTATGTGGCGCGTGCGCGCCTGAAGGCCGAGCAGACTGATACTGTAGGGGCTATGGCCGATCTTGACCGCGCTCTCGGGATTTCGGCCAAACTCGCTTATGCCTATGTCATAAGGGCCTCGCTGGAGATGTCTTCACCGGCTGGTTACGAGAGTGCGGAGCAGGATATTTCCGAAGCGATACGTCTGGAACCCAAGGAGGGTAACCTGTATGTCAACCGTGCGTTCCTGAGATACAATCGTGATGATTATTTCGGTGCCATGGCCGATTATGATTATGCCATCCAGCTCGACCCGCTGAATTCCGCCGCGATATACAACCGGGGATTGCTGAGGATGGAGAGCCGCGACAATGACCGCGCTATCGCTGATTTCTCGCGGGTGCTTGAACTTGATCCGGAGGATTACCGGGCGTTGTACAACAGGGTGTTGCTTTACAGCGAGACCCGCAACTACACCAAGGCGCTTGAGGATGTCAACAGGCTGATTGAGCGATTCCCCGAACTGCCGGAGGCCCTTTACATGCGCTCTGACATCTACCGAAGCCAAGGGAAGATGTCGGCCGCCGAGACCGATTACAAGCGTGCGCTGGCTATGGCCAAGGCATTACCTCCGGGAGGGACAGCCGTGGAGGGGAATGATGTCGCTGGTGCAGGGAATGTCCGAGATTCGGCTGAGGGGAGGACTGGAGGCCGCGAGGAGGAGTTGTCGGCTGAATCCGTCGCCAGGCGGTTCACTGCCCTGCGGACAATGGACAGCGATGTCGACCTGCAACAGGATTTTCTTAACCAGGGAATAAGGGGGAAGGTGCAGGACCGTGACCGGAGAATATCCCTCGAGCCGATGTTCGCATTAGGGTATTACTCATCATCGGCCAATACGGCCACTGATGCCAGAAGTTATATCAAGGAGGTCGATGACCTGAACGCCACGCGTATGCTGCCTTTCCTGTTGATGGTGGGCAACCGTGGGCTTACCCCCGCCGATGAGCAGCTGCTTGACAGGCATTTCCAGTCGGTGGAGAATTACAACAGGTATATGGCCTCCAATGAGCCAAGGGCGATTGATTTCTTTGGCAGGGCGATGGATTATGTGACCTTGCGTAATTATCCGGCGGCTATCGCCGACCTTGACAAGGCGATTGCGCTTACGCCCGACTTCGCGCTCGCGTATTTCATGCGCGGGGTGGCCCGCCATGATATGTTGATGTCGGGCGGCGGATATCAGCCTGGCGGCGCTATGTCAGGCTTGAATACGGGTGGCGCGCAGGGGGCGGATGCCAAGATGGAGCTCCGCAATGTGATTTCTGATTTTGACCGTGCGGTGGAATTGTCGCCCCGTCTCGCGTTCGCCCATTATGACAAGGCCAACGCGCTTGTGGAGCTTGGCGACCTCACCTCGGCCATTGCGGCGTACCGCAAGGCTCTGGAGCTGAAGCCTGATATGGGTGAGGCTTATTACAATCTGGCTTATGTCTATTTCCAGTTGGGCAACCGGGTTGAGGGGGCCTCTAACCTGTCTAAGGCGGGAGAACTTGGCATTGCGCCTTCATATAATCTCCTCAAAAGAATGCACTGACGCGATATTGGTGCATTACAAGAGGCTCCGCCCCATTTGCCGGATTCAGGCAAACGGGGCGGAGCCTCTGTTATGATAAGGTTTTGCTGAGCGGAGTCGGTCAGTGATTATTTCGGGGGAAGTTTGCTGCCGGCCGGTACACGGTACTGGGTCGCGACTTTCGCGAATGGTGCATTGTCGGGAGTCAGTCCGGCTTTCACGGCCCGCTGGTATATAGCCAGCAGAGTGCGGTTGTAGAAGGCGCGGGTTGAGGGCTTCAGACCTTCATCAGCCATAGTGTCGTTGAAATCAGCCATTATGTCGGATGAGATGTTTGATGGCCGCAGCCCCTCTTTCGCGACAGTTTCGAGATATTTTTTGAAACGGGAGAGGGTGGCGAGATATTTGTTGATTCGTGATGGGGGTATGCCGGCTTTCTTATCTTCGGTCACAAGATTTCGGAAGAAGTCGATAAATGACTCTTCACTGTTGTCGAAAGCTCGGTTGCGCTCAAGGGTCTCGACCGCCCCGTTGAGGGTGGCGACCACTGCAGCGACGCGGTCGCGGAAGTCGTGGGCTTCACGATCCTCGTCACGTAGCCTGTCGGCTTGCATATCTGGGCCGAAACCATTGGCAATAAGCTGGCGCCATGCTTTGTCGCTCATTCCGGGAGCGTCGAATGTCCAAGTCAGGGAGTTGTCACCGTCGCCGACTGTGATTCTTGCCTGTCGTCGTGGGTTTTCACTCAGTGTTATTTCGGTCGCCATACGTCAAGGCGTGGTCAGGAGAAGTTGCCTTTGCAAACCTCCACGATTTTGTAGAGGTAGCGTAGCGACTCAAGCATGAAATTGGAGTTTACCCGGTTTTTCTTGTAGGCGCGCCGATGTTCGGCGTATATTCTGCGGTGTGACGAGAATCCTGAAGAGGAAGCTCCTCCGGTGCGCATCGTCACGAAATCAATCGGGATATACCTGGTCTTGATTTTGTGGAGATATATCAGCCGGAGCAGTTGCTCGAAGTCGGCGGCTATCTTGAAGGAGATGTCAAAGAGACCGTACTGGTTGTATATCTCCCTGCAGCAATAAAATGACGGATGCGCGGGCATGAATCCCATGCGCATCTTCTCCCGGGAGAATCCTTTGGAGGAGTAATATCTCACGCATTTGTCAAGACGGCCAGGTTTGACATAATGGATGTCGCCATACACGGCGTCTATGCGGGCGGATTCAGGGGCGGTGAACTCGGCTGCCACTCTCTCAAGCACGGTAGGAGAGGTGAAGAAGTCGTCGGAATTAAGCAGTCCCACAACCTCTCCGGAGGCGAGGGCGATGCCTTTGTTCATCGCGTCGTATATGCCATTGTCTGGCTCAGACACCCATTTCAATTCAAGTCCGCGGCTACGGTATTTGTCTGCGTATTTCCTGACGATGTCCATAGTGCCGTCAGAACTTCCGCCGTCAACAACGATATGCTCTACATTGCCATAAGTCTGTCTGACCACACTGCGAAGTGTGTCCTCGATGGTGGCGGCGGAATTCCATGTCGCTGTGACAAGGGATATTTTGAAGCTCTTCATTGTCATATGAATATCAGAAACCTATGTTGTATTCTTCGCGCAGGATCTGTTTGATTTTCTGTGGATCGCCTCCGCTTTTGCGTTTTATTTCCAGCACTTTGGCATCAACCAGTGTGCGGTACCACCATCCTTGGATGAATGAAAACAGGAATCCCTCTTTGCCTTCAAGGAAAGCCCCCTTGAACAGGTAACGGTAAAAGAAATACGCCGCGGAGCGCAAGAAAAGAGGCTGACGCGCGTATTTGTGCTTCTTGTTTCGTTTGGCGAGGGCCTGGCGTGAAATCTCCTTGCTGCCGTCAGTCTGGGCCGCGCCTGTGATATTGTATTCAATGTCAAGCAGGTCGGCGGCTTCCCTCACAGCATAATTGACATGTTTGTGGCAGAACCACGACAGGTTGTTGAGGTTGTGGTCACAGAAATCATTGTCAAACTCAACGATTTCACTTTGGGTGAGCTGTATATGTTCATCCATAAGCCGTTGCTCACATCTGCCCTTGCCGTACTTGAAGATTCGCAGCAACTTGACCGGATAGATACCGCGCTTCATCCATTTGCCGAGGAATATATGGCGGCGGTTGAGCACCACGCCCGACGTCTCCTCTCCAAGAGTCGGCAGTTTCTGGCGGATTTCCTCTACCAGCTCTGGAAGCAGATACTCGTCGGCGTCAAGCCGCAGCACCCATCCGGTATCAGCCGGCAGCTGGTCAAGCGCCCAGTTGAATTGGTGGGCGTAATTGTTAATCCATTTGTTCTGGAGGATGTTAACTGTCGGATATTCGGCTGCAATATCCAAAGTCCTGTCAGTCGAGAAGCTGTCTACCACATATATGGCCTTGGCAATCGGCAGCACATTCTCGATACAACGTCTGATGTGAAGCTCCTCGTCTTTGGTCAATATGACGACTGTCAAATCAAGCATAATATGTTGTGGTAATTTGACAATAAATTTTTAAGATTCAATTGCAATTATGTCGGATTGCTCGTTTTTTGATTGGTTTTGCGGGGTTGCCCCCAGCAACAGTCCAAGAATCAATATTTTTGAATGTGGCAGAGCAAGCCCCAAGCACAGCTCCTTCGCCAATGGTCACGCCCATTCCAACAAACGCTCGAGCTCCAATCCATGCGTCTTTTTTTATCTCTATTGGGGCTGTGATCAGTCTGTTGTCAGCATCATAAATATCATGCGAAGCGGTACATAACATTGCTCCTTGGCTTACAGTAGCATGCTCGCCAAGTATAATCGAGTCAACATTATAGCATTCCACATTTGACGCCAAGCAACTGTAAGGTCGCATTGTTAGGTTTGCTGGATAGTATATTCGAGTAGAACTGTATATAACTGCATTCGGGGCAATTTTTGCACCAAAAAGCCTTAATAAAAAGCGCTTCCATCCAGAACCGATTGATCGAGGTAACCATCTGGCGCCGAGTGTCCAGGTGAAATTCCACGTCAGTCTGATAATTTGATGTTTAATCCCTAAATGGTTGACATAAGGATGGAGTCTGGATTCTGATTCAGCCATTGGTTTATTGCATATATTTGTTGAACGGTATCGAGCATGTCAGCCAGAACAGGGGGAACATCAGTGCCCCGGCAAACAGGAGCCATCCTTCGGCGATGCCATCGACCAGGAAAAATATCAGGAGGGAGATGGTCAATGGCGTCAGTTGTGAATGGCGTGTGCGGCATAAGTTTTTTGCGGTGGCAGATATGAACCAGCAGAACAGGGCGCCCCCGATTATGCCGCCATAGCTTAGCAGCGACATCCAGGAGGAACCAGGTTCAAGATAGGTGAGTTTCCCTGGCTCGTTTTTCCAGGATGGCCTGGGATATTCGTTGGCATAGCCGATTCCTATGAATGGAGATGAGGATATCTCTTTAATTCTGGTTGCCCAGATTTCCTGGCGGGAGTATATCAGGGAGTCATGGCTGTCGCCGATGGCGTTTTTGTGGACTATCACCTGGAGGGCCAACGGCGACAACGCGGCGAGTGACAGTATGGCAGCAGTTGCCAAGATTCTCGAGCGGATGCCTGCCAGATGTTTTTTGAGGCAGTCCATCATCAATAAGGTCTCGATGGTTATGGCCGCAATCATGGCTACTGTGGCAATACGAGAACCGGCCGCTACGCATGTGATGATGCTTATGACTGTGGCAATGGTCCAGTAAGCTGCGTGTGTCGATTTGTCTGACACTAATGCGTTGTGAAAGACAATCACAGATACAAATCCGGCTATTGGAGACAATGTCATCCCTTTTTCGAAAACACCTTTGAATCCATAATAAAAGAATGTAGTGTCTGACATCTGGCGGCCTGTGGCCATACAATAAATCCAGATGGTAAAGGATGCGGCCACCATTATGACCAGAATCCAGAACATCATCTTACCGGTCCATACTCTCGCCAGGCGTAGCCAGGGAGTGGTCAAAAGCGGGGAGAACGTGAGCAGGCCGATTGTGAACGCGGCGAAGCGTGACACGCGAAGTCGCAATTCAGGCTCGGGGTGCATAATCAACGTGAGTCCGTAGTATATGACCAGGCTTGCGAGCGGAATGGAAATCGTGGCCCGTCTTTCAACGCAGGCCGCCAACACAATCAAAGACAAAGTAGTAATGGCGGGCAACGGTATGTCAATAACGCCTGTGCATCTCACACAGATGACAGATGCGAGCATTACAGACAGCGTCTGTACCAGTATCAGCCGGGTGCGATGTCCGGTGTGCAATGTCGTGTTATGACCGGGCATCACGCAGGGATTGCCGTGATTTGAGCAGATTGAAGACCGAGACGCATACGCGGGTCTGGAAAATCATTGAGAGACCGCCGTAGGTCAACAGGCAAATGGCTATTCCCAGCCCGACCTGTATCCATTCTCCTACTGCCACTAACTGGACTGAAAAGGCGGCTGTCGCCATCAACGCTGCTATTATCAATGTCGGCAATATCAGTCGGCATTGCCTTAACAGGTCAAGTCCAATATGCCTGCCCGACAGATGGGCGTTTATGGTGAAATTCAACGCTGTGCCGCCCAAAAGTCCGACACAGACCGCAGACAGCCCGAACGGGATTGTGACGGCAAGCAGGGAAAGACCCACCGCGACATTGGCAACCTGGAGTTTGAGGTAGAGGCCGCCTTTGCCATATATCTCGAGAATCATGAAATTGATGGAGTTCAACGGGAAGAAGAGGAAATATAGACACAGAATCCTCAAAAGCCTGGCGGTATAGAGCCATTGGTGGCCGATGAGCGCGGTGGTCAGCGGAACCGCCAACGCGGCTATCCCCAACATGAGCGGGGCAATGAAAAACATCGACAGCCTTATGTATTCAGAAACCATTCCGCATAATTTGCGAGTGTCGTCCTGGTAGCCGCAAAACATCGGGAAAGCCGCCCGGTTGACGATACGTGTCAGATTCTCGGATGCCATGCTGCCGAGCTGCCGCGCGTTGGTGTAGCATCCCAGGGCATAGGCCGAGAAGACCTTGCCGATGGCCAGCACATAAAAACTGTTGTAAAGGCAGTCGACAACCTTGCTCATCAGCAGTTTGCTTCCGAAGCCATATAGCCGTCGGAAAGCGTATGCCGAAAAAAGCAACTTTGGACGCCATTGGGTGACCAACCAGAGGGTTATGGCTGTGAAAACCTGGTTGGTGAGTTGCAGGCATACGATTGACCACGCGCCATAGCCATTGTATGCCATATATATGCCTGCGAAGCCAGATGTCAGAGTCCCGACAAAAGTTGATTTAGCCTGAGTCTTGAAATCGAGCCGGGAAGTCAACACCGCCCGGTGGACAACCAGGGATGACTGTATGGGTATGCAAAGGGCCATCACCCGGAGCAATCCTGTGAGCCGTGGTTCACCATAGAATCCGGCCACAAGCGGGGCTATGGCGAAGAGCAGCAGGTAAAGTATCGCGCCGCTTGCGATGTTGACGTAAAATGATGTCGACAGTTCGGCCTCGTCGCGGTCAAGCTTGCGTATGATGGCTTGGGACAGGCCTCCCTCGGCTATCAGTTGCGAGATGACGATGAAAAAGGCAAGCATCCCCACCAGACCATAGTCGGTAGGGGAGAGGGCCCTCGCCATGAACACGAAGACAACGAATTGCATCCCCTGTACGGCAAACCGCTCGAACGCGCTCCAGGAAATGCCGGCCCTGAGGATCTTGTATTTGTCTGTGTGCGCCATATTCAATCAGGCCATATGGAGGAAATCCGGAGTATCTCCCTCTTTTAGAATCCAACTGTACAGCTGATTCATTTTTTCACCCAAAGATGCAACCGAGTAGTGCCGGGAAATTAGTTCGCGTCCTTTTCTACCCATTTCGTGCAGGGATTTATCTCCTATACGGAAGCTCTCCAGTATAGTTTTGTTTATCTCTTCCTGGGAGTTCTCTATCCACCATCCACATTTGTTTTCAGGAAGTTCTTGCCAAGGCATTCCTTTCGATGCGATAACAGGTACGCCGCGTACGAGAGCTTCTGTCACGATGTTGCCAAAATTTTCAAAATCACTGGGGACAGCAAGAATGGACAAGGATTTTATAGCGTCATCTTTTTCTTTACCAGACAAGAAACCGGTCATTTCAACGTTCGTGAGACCCAGATGGGCGATTTTAGATTTCAGAAATTCTGTATAACCAGCATCTCCACCGCCTATGATTCTAAGTCTGGCATCGGCTGGAAGTTGCTCTTTCAAATCATACATTGCGTGTATCAGACGTTCGACCCTTTTGCGTGGGTGTAGTCGCCCGAGGTAACCCACGGTGAATGTTGGTTTGTCAGGAATCGGAGAGTCAATGACTCCTGTGGTCTCTATCGGGTTTGGGATTATGGCTACAGGTGTCTTGAACCCAAGATTCCGGAAATGCTCCATTTCCTCCCGGCATGTGCATTGTACAGCGGCGGCATTCGTGAGTATCTTACGTTGATATAATGCCATAGACAGCCGTTTGATTAACGCATTATGCGCAATCGCCTCAGGATAAAGCATTCCTCTGAGTGTCACCACATATGGCTTTCCAATGCTGCTGGCATATGATGAAACTGTATGACCATGCAGCATCCATATTCCTTGGATATGGTATATGTCAATATCTTTGATGTCACGCAGCAACTGTCTTAAGCCAGGTACATATGCGAGGGTGCCAAATTTTGAGTGCTTGGTGTATATCGGATTCGCGTCGTCGTCAATCAGACGGTCTCCTTCAGGCAACGGCGCTGTTATGGCTGTCACATTGTGTCCACGGTTTCTGAGGCCCTTAATCGTGAGCCATGTGCTTAATGCGGGTCCACCGGCCCATACATCAAGAGCTCCGGAATGAAGAATGTTCATCGTTGATAAAGTCGGTGTTTCTTCTGGATTTCTGATATGTGTTTGTTAAGGATGGCGGCTTGCCTGTCACAACTTATGGCATTCTTATATTCAAGATTGTTCTGCTTGGCGACGGCAAGATATTTTGGGCTTTTCAAGAGGGGTATCAAGCACTCGGCCAAAGCATTTGAATCTCCGGATGGAAAAATCGCACCTCCATTGGAATCCTTGATAAGAGAAGCTGCTCCGAGTCCGTCGCTGATCACCACGGCTTGCCCTCGTTGTATGGCTTCATTTATTCGTATACCCCATGGCTCCACCCGTCCGGGAGCGACGAGGATGTCAATCTGAGGGATAAGCTTGTCGTATTCCTCAGCATCCAACACTCCTTCAAATCTGACAAGGCCAGAGAGTCTATAGCGTTGTGCCATCGATTTCAGTCTTGTCTCCATTCTTCCACGCCCGGTGATATGACATACAAAATTATCAATACCTTGTTCAGATAATTTTCTGATAGCCTTTATCAGGATATCCACTCCTTTGTAATGTTCAAGCAGTCCTGGACAAAGCAGGTGTATCAAGCCGTCAGATGCGTTGGCATACTGTGTTTCTTTTCCTTCATCCGTGAAGTAACCGAAAGGATAGATGTCTTCGGGGCTGAATCCCAATTTTTGGAATTGCCTGAAATCTCGCTGTGAGTTTCCTGATAGACACATCACCCCGAGGCTTTTGGATGCGATATCGCGAGTATGGCGCGGCAGAAGCAAACGGATGTATGCGCTCTTGACTATTTTCCGCATTCCATGCTCGAGGTTGAAATACGCCTCCGACATATTACAGAATGCCACATTCTTTGAAATGGCATATTGTATCAGTTCTCTCATTCTTGGCGGATGTGTGATGCCGTTAAAGACATGCAGGCGGTCGGCATATTTGTCAATCAGAGATTTACCTGTCGTAATCCAATCCTCGTCAGAGATGATAGTGTGGTTGGGAAACAATTTGCCTTTGTCAGCCCATCCCATTGCCTTGCGTGAGGCGCTTAGGCTTCCTGTCACCACTATGCATTCAGAATCGTATGTCTCGCAATAAGCTTTGAGGACATTGATCATTCCTGCACATGGAATGTTCCACCAAAAAACAGTCTTTTTATATGTCTCTTTCATCTTGAACCAGGTTGTCTCATTTTTTTGTTAGAAGAATCATAAAGCCCATATAGCGCGGGCATAACGTATATCAGCGGACTTACAATGGAGCCAAACATCATGGAGCCAATGACAGATGACAATGCCGCGACACCAAACGCGAGTCCATACGGTCGACGTTGTTTATATGAGCGGGTTACAGTCTTGACAGCAATCGTAATCAGTATCACATACAAGGCGGCCCCGAGCACTCCGAAATCGCAAAGAGTAAGGACAAGACCCGATTGCATTGGTATAAGGGCATTGCCGATTGTCTGGCCTGGAATATGGAATGTATATTGCGCGGTTCCGTAGCCCAGCAGACGCAATTCGGGATTGGGATCCCAGATAATATGGTCGAGCACTATTCGTTCCTGACGGTCATCTTCCATCTCTTCTTGTGCGCGTCCAAACGAACGTTCATATAACAGGTCCATAAATCCTGTGCTTTCAGTCTGCTCTTGTCCAGGGATTGTATCTATTTTTTGCCATTCAGACCATAGGCTTACGGCCAAAATTGCCACAATTCCCAAAGGCAATAGTTTGCCTGTAAGATTTTTCAGAGGAAGGAACCACAAAATGACCGGCACAGCGATGGCAAATGTAATCAGTGCGGCAGATGAGAAAGTATAAATCAGCACGAAAACACCGGCACATAATGCCGCCAGATGGTATTTGGGATTGTTGTACCGGTATATCTTCTGGCTGAACATCACAAGGGATGCGAGAAGATATGGAAGCACAAAAAAGGCCAAATTCTTTGGTTCTCCGCAGACACCATAGATCCTTAATATAGTTGTGCCTCCAGACTGAAACGTAGCCCATGCATTTGTGGAGCCATCCTGGCGTAGGATGGGCATAAATTCAATCCCTGCTTTAAGACACAAGAAGTGTAGCAGGCCAAATCCAATGGCGACCTCAACTGCAAGACAATATTTCGGATATAAGTTTTTTACAAATCCACGTGGTAGCAACGCTCCGAAGAAAAGCAAGGAGGCCGTTGTGAGATATGTGTAATTGGTGTTGATTATTCGTGAGATTTTACTGATATGGCGTGCATATTCCTGAGGAGCGATGAATGCGAGTATGTCGCCAGCCAACAGCGCAATCATCAAAAGCACCACAAAAGGCCTTATGACATTATTTACTGGTGTTTTTCTCCGAGAGCCGTTAAGGAATAATATGCTAAGCACCATCCCAAGGGCTATGATTTTTGTGGGAAACCAGATAGTGAATGCAAACTGATAACAAAAAGCAAACGTAATCCCCCAGAAATACAATACAAGGAGATTGAAAAATTTCCGGTTTATGACGAAATAAACAGTTAAGGCAACAAAAATGTAAAAGCCTATTTTTTGTAGTAAAAACCAGATCATATGTCAGAAGTCGGCCAGAAATCAGCTTTTTTTAATCAATTTTTTGATGATATTATAGTATTGCATTGCAGCCCTTTTATAGGTGAAACCAGATGCATAGTTCATAACTACGTCTTTCTGGGAAGGCTTTTGATCTAATTTCAATATCGCGTCTGACATATCATTTATATCAGTGGGCGAGAATAAAATTGCATATCCTCCAGCAACTTCCGGTAAAGAGGTGACATTGGAGCACGCCACATTCACCCCCTGGGAGAAAGCCTCGATTACAGGAAGTCCGAAGCCTTCGTACAAGGAGGGAAAGATTAAGCCCTTGCTATTTGCGATAATCGTTCTTAAAACATTGTCCTCCTGAAACGGAATGTTATATATACCATCGTGGAATTCAGATTTTATATGGGTCATATATTCCTCCACATTTCCGATAAGTAAGAGGTCTGGCAAGCCGGGATGTGAAATCCGGGCATTGCGGTATGCTTTAATCAGATTGTCGATGTTTTTACGTCTGGAGATTAATCCCCACCATACAAAGTATGGGCGGCGGGGTATTATTTGGTCGACGCCTGAGTCCGAAACTTCATCAGCGTTGAACCAAAACGGATTGATTCCATTATGGATAATTTCTATGGGAGTCTTGACTTGGGGGAAGAAATTGGCTATGTCATTTTTTGTGAATTCTGAGATGGCAACGATTGTAGAGAGCTGTGGTAATTGACGGTTAAGACTATGGCGGGTCCAGTATTTGAAAAATGTGGCATATTTCCCTGTGCTTAGACCTTTAATCGTAGACAGGTCTGCTAGTGAACATATCTGAGGTCCGTTGAAATTGGGTATATATTCTATATGCCCGGGGTTTAAAAAAAGGTCAACATCGCAATCCAACTTCACATAATTCAGCCCCAACATCTGTTTTAACATCACTGATTTATGTGGAGCGCGGAAGAATTTTATTTCAACATTAGGCAGGTTGTTTATCTCATCATAAAATGTTTTCAGGCGGCTGGGGAACGGACGTCTGCTGTAATAAAGTTGAAATTTATCCTCAGGATGTTCTTTAATCAGCTCCATTGTCATCCCCCTGACAGGGAAGCCACTGGTGAATGATGAGAAACAATTTGCTGAAATTGCAATGTTCATAATCAGCCAGGATATGAGTTAATTATACTGAATGTGATGTTAAGATTCTGTGGGTCACCCTTCACGTTTTATGAGACGTTGTGACATTTTCTTCGAGACAAAGAGGTCTATGAAAAGATATACTTTCAAGTACGGATACAGTAGAGGAAACGCCTTGAAATACGATCGGCGCATCTGTTTACGTAATGCTGCGTCCTTGTAATACTTGTTATCAGGGTTGAACATGAACGTTGACCATAGCAGCAGGCTGCGAAACGCGGCCTGGGATTGACAACCCTTGATGCCGGATTGTCTCAGATAATTGTCAAGATATGTCAGTGTCTGGGCTATGGCATCGAAACGCTCGGGCCTTACATTCCGCATTACAGAATGAGGATTGTCCCGGTAACAATAAAGTCTCAAGTCTGTTTTCTTGAGTGTCAATGGATGTGCCACAGACAATTCAAGGTTGAACATTGTGTCTTCTCCAATTTTAAGCCCGTTGCGCATCAATTTGATGTTGTTTTGAATCAAATCCCTGCGATATATATTCCCCCATACAGTTGACAGAATCTTTCCCGCCAGAATTTGTCCGGGAATTTGTTTGGAAGAGAAGTGTGTGACAGTCTCTTTTACAGTCGGACAGATGGCATTCAGGACAGATGTGATGTCTGAGAACGTTTGGAAGCCAAATGATATAATGTCATAGGCCGAATCTAAATGCCTGTCAAGTTTTTCGAGAGTATCGGGCAACAGTATGTCATCGGAGTCAAGAAACGTGATCCATTTTCCGCTGGCCATCTCCACCCCTCTCATTCTTGAGTATGCCACCCCGGAGTTTTTTTGTGTCACAAGTTTGATTCGGGGGTCATCCAGGTAGCTGTCGGCTATTGCCGCAGAAGCGTCAGATGAACCATCATCGATAATAATGAGTTCCCAATTGCTCAAAGTCTGGTATTTCACGCTGTCGATACATTCCTTAAGGTATCGTTCGCCATTGAAAACCGGTATGATGATGGAAATCATTTGGATTTGTCTTCGCGAGTTATCGGAGCCCAATATAATGTAAAATCCGCCAAATCACGACCTTTGCTGTCAGCGGTTTGGGGTCTGTCATTGATTTTGCGTCAATCTTTTTGTCGCGCCAACCTCCCGACACACGGTGTATGCCGTAAACCTTGTCGATTGACTTATATAAAGGACGGCAAAAATAATAAGATGGATAGACTTTTACACCATTGCTCAATGTCTGTGGCTTGTCCTTTTTTGAAGGCCGCCAGTCAAGGCCATATGCTGTTGCTTTCTGCGCCTGCATATGTGATATGGTTGTCTGATTGAGAATGGGGGAGCCATTCTTGTCTTTTCCGGTCACAAAATGCCGTCCTTCATAATAGTCAAGGCATTCTTTTATGAACGGATGTCCTTTGACAGCTCCCATAAAATGGGATGTAAGATATACATATCCATCAGTATTGACCCAACTCTCTTTGCCTATAAAACATTCGTCTGCCAAAAAACGGTCGATATTTTTGAATAATTCGACATCGGTGTCAAGCCATATACCTCCATACTTGTTGATTGCGAATAGGCGGGTGTAGTCGGCAGCAAAAGCCCATTTCCGCATCTGTATTGCTTCTCTTACGAAATCGGAATCAGTTTCCCGCATAAGACGGTCCATATCCCACAATACAAACTCGTAGTCGGGAAGCAATTTTTTCCAGGTTGATATGTATGCTTCTACATCAGAGGGAAAAGCTTCTCCGCTGAACCAACTATAATGTATAAGTTTTGGAATCATCGCGTATATCTCTTTTGATAGATATTCTTGTATGACCATCGACCGAAATTCCAGCCGAATATCTTTGCTGCCAATACCAGGAGTTTCTGTGGAGAACGTGGGCTACTCACCAAATAAGAGGATGGGATGCCGGCTGTGATGTTTTTGAATTTGTCAGAAGGAAAATTATGGCATCTCAGGGACTCGAATGCCAGATCTGCGCCCATCTGTTTTAAGGCTTCAGCGTGATAAGCCTTGTCGATATTGAGATAGTCCCATTCATATACTTTTAATAGCTGATGGATATATTCTGGCTTAATGTCGGTTGTATATCCTCCGGAATTGATTCGATAGTGGTATAATGCTTCCGGGACAGTGCATAATTTCAATGGGCGTATCGACAATAATTTCTGCAGAATCAAATGATCCTCGCCCATATTTATTCCGGGCTCGTAGTAAATATTATGGGTGGTAAATAAAGAGCGACGAATCAATTTGTTCCATGAATTGTAATATGAGGAACGCATTATTTCATCTCGGGTAAGCTCGATGTCTGTAAGGTCATTGAACTTACGAATATTTTCCTTTGAACTCCCGTCGTTGTATTCTGCGACATAACCGAATATTACGATGTCGGCATCTTCCGCCTTGGCTTTGGTGTAGGCTTTTTCGTATGCCGACGTGTCTACCCAGTCATCGCTGTCACAAACGATGATAAATTCACCTGTGGCATTTTCAAGCCCGGTCTGCCGCGCTTTCCATAATCCTCCGTTGCGCTGGTGGATTACTTTTATACGATTGTCTCTTTCTGCCCAGGAATCACAGATTGAATCCGAACCGTCGGTGCTGCCGTCATCCACCAAAACAATCTCAATATCCTGCAATGTCTGCTCTATAAGGCTTGATAAGCACCGATCAAGGTATTTGGCAGTGTTGTAGACCGGAACAGTGACAGAAACCTTCGCAGAATCATTATTCATATGTAACTTTGTCATCATCAAAGTCTCGGTATATACCCGTTTTTTTGATTGTTAAAGGGGTTCCGGCGAGTAAAGAAAATTCAGGGACATCTGTGTAGTCTTTGGCTATATAAGATCCTGAACCGAAAATGATGGAATCTGGAATTTTAGCACCAGCCATTACCCTGCAAAATGATGGAATCCAGACCTTGTCACCAATCCGAATCGACCCATATCCTTTTGTCCGCTTACCATCAGTTGTTTTTAGGCTATGGAAGGAAGTGTCCATAAGGACGCTGTCCCACCCAATGAGACAGCTTGCGCCGATGTTGACTTTATGATAGGCATATATGATTAGACCATTTGTTGCAATGAAATTGTCCCCGAATGACAGTTTTCCCTTTTCTCCAACCTTGATACAACAATTATGTCCCAGTTGGCAGGTGCCGTAAAATTCAATTTCCCCCTTGATGTCAAGAAAAACTCCAAGATTCGGACGGTTTGTATCGAAATCCTGACCTATTTTTATCATTCCGAAGTTTGTTTTTTTGACTTTAAGAGTGCATTTACCTCCAAGTTTCACAGTGCTTTTTGACATAAAAATCACAGGAAACTTGCGTGCTTGTCCAAATGGGAAATATTTGAAATTAAACCAGATGGTCTTATGGATGTAAGGCGCAATCAACCATAGCAGATGGAAAAAATTACAGATGACAGTTCTTTTTGAGGCCATTTGTGATTTCCGTTTTTCAGTCGTTTTCAATTTGAGATAATGAGCGTTTTATATATGAAGCCGTCTCATTATGCTCTTGGGAATCCTGAGCAATTCTTTCGTGCAACACGTCGGCGCAAACCAGAAAAGACGTGATATGAAAGACAGGTTCTCGCGAAAATTTCCAGTTATTTGGCTTAATATAGGTATGAAAAGCGGTACGAACTTATCTCTGTCTGCGTCCTGAAAGTCATTGCCAAAATAATTTGATATGGCTATGCGGTTTCTTAAGTGTCTGTATGGGTGTTTATAGATGTAAGTTGTAGCTCCACTGGATAGACGCCTGTAACCACATACAATATCCCCAACGCAATATGTTTTTCCTATTGAGGATGCGGCCATATACAAAGTCAAATCTCCGAAGACAGGTCGTTTGATTTTGCTAAGTTCTTTGTAACACGGGGAATTTAAAACCTCTTTGCGATATACCACTGTGGGGGTTGGAACATAAAAGTGCCGGTATGATTCCAAAGCGGTATATTCACGTTTTTCTAAAGGGAATGTGTCTTCAGACAATCCTGCGTCATAATGCAATCTGGCATTTGCGAACACCAATGAGTAATCCGGATGGGATTCAAGGAAATCTACCTGCTTCTGTAATTTGAGAGGGTCAGTCCAGTAGTCGTCTCCCTCGCAGAGGGCGACATATTTTGCACCGGAGGCTTCCACGGCCGCGTTCATAATTCGTCGCAGGGAACCATCTCGTTTGGAGTATTGGTTCTCTGTCTCGTAAATCGGCTTTATTATGTCAGGATATTTCGCGGCATATTCGCGTATGATGTCGGGGGTGCCGTCTGTGGATGCGTCATCGTGGACTATTGCGACGAATGGAAAGTTTGTCTTTTGCATCACAAATCCCTCCAGCGCATCACGGATATATGGCTCGTGGTTATAAGTTGCGCATTTAATGGCGACAAGATACTTATTCATAAAATAAATGTCTAACCTTTATTTGTATTCTGGGGGAAGATTCACCTGAGTTCACGGTTTTCTCAAATTCGCCATTATACCGGAGCATTTAATCGCGTTGTTCATCTGCTGAGGTTCTTTAGGAATTTGGCCGGACAGCCGGCGTATATAGTATAATCCGGCATGTCCTCAAGCAAGGTGGAGCCTGCGCCAAGTATGCAATGGTTGCCGACATGCTTGACCTTGCCTGACACGACCGTGGCCCCCTGGCCTATGTGGGTGTTGTTGCCTATGTCTGAATACGCCCCGATCATGACATTCCCTGATATCAGGCAATTGGCTCCGACCGTTGCAGAATGGGCGATTACGGAATTTACGGTTATGACCGTGTTGTCGCCGATGCGGGAGTCCCCCTGCACGATTGAGCCCGGCATGATCTGGACGCCGTCGCCTATCTCGCAGCGTCGTGATATGACACAGGAGGGATGAACCAGCGCTGGAACCGTCCCCCCCTTCTGCACTATCATCGTGTATAGCCGCTCCCTGATTGCCAGGTCTCCCATGGAGAGGGCGAAGAATTCCCCCTCCAGGGAATCCCGGTCATTAAGGTATTGGAAGCTACCCTTAATCTCGTGTCCGAAATAATACTCCCCGGTCCTGTCATCATTGTAATGCAGCAGGGACTTTATCGCGAAACCGCAATCCTCAGCCAGGTCCATGACAGTCACGGTGTTGCGTCCTATTCCCAGGATGTTCAGACTTTTCATCGCTCTAAAAATGGTTCAGAGTGCCTTATTTCTCACAAATCACTGATTTACGTTTCCCGGATTTCAGGACGGGGATTTCCTTGACGTACTCAATATCAACCACTGCATCCTCACCGAAATAATTCCTTATTTCTGAGATGACCGCGCTGGAGATTCCGGCATGTGAGGCCTCTTCCGGGATTACCCTGACAAGATAGTTCCCCTTTGCCTTCTGCACGAACTGCCATTGCCTTATGCCGTCAATGTTTTTCAGGATTCTCGCCAATGTCATCGGTGAGACCGGCTCATCCTTAGTGTTATAAACAAGGTCCATTACACGGCCATAAATCCTTGACAGGTAAGGCGTGCCGTCTTTTTTCTTCTGCATGATTCCGCAATCACCGTTCTCGTAGCGGATCATTGGGAACGCATAATTGTAAAGGTCGGTGATGACCAGCCTGCCCAACTCGCCAGGTTCGGCAGGCTCGTCAGAATCCATTTTCAGCACCTCAAAATAATACGACGGGGTATTCAGGTGAAAAATGTCTTTCTCTTCCCCTGAGACGGATTGCTGCGCCAGGATTCCGTTTTCCTCGTTGGCATATTGTGAGATTATGTCACATCCAAGATATTGCTCCACCAGCGTCCGGGTTTCCTCGTAGAGCGTCTCGGAGCCGGCGATGGCTATTTTCAGGAACGGGAGAGGAGGCAGATGGTGATCCCTGACATATTTTGCAAAGATGTCAAGGGTGGATGCATACCCACGGATGGCCACACATCTTTCACGGGCCATGGAATCATAAAGGTCCTGCAACTTCTTTTCCGACAGATCGGCGATGTTCCAGGCAATTATGTTCTCCCGCAACTGCTGGGTCTTCCTCTTGTTCTGGTATTTCGACCAGATTCGCAGCTGCATCAGCTTGTCATGGGAGTTGAACCCGACAAGTTTGCCATAAAATTTCAGCTCGGCCACTCTGCGACACCGCTTTCTGGAGTCCATCGGAATCGCAAACGGAGTGCCTGTGGAGCCTGAGGTGCGCTGGATGGTGTATGGGGTCTTCTGCCAGGGCAGGACATCCTCGGGGACAAGGTTGAGATTGTGGTTCTCTGTCAGGAATTTCTTGTTGGCTATCGGGAAATCACCCAGGTTGTCAGGGTCGCAACCCTTGTACAAACCTGAGCTCCGGACGGCATGCGTCAGCAATTTTTTCAGGGCCTTTTCCCGGCGGGCCTCACTTTCGGCGAAACTGCCCAGATATGTCTTTCTGATGTCGGCGTACTGTCGGTAGACCCGGCCTCCGTTTAACAGGTCTTTGAGCCAGTATGACCACCTGAGAAAGCGGGCGTATGTTTCAGCGGCGATGTTGAGCTTTGACATCTGTAGGCAGAGGCTATTGTTTGACCTGAGCAATGACACGTTCCACATCCTCTTGTGACAAGGCGTGGTGCATGGGGAGGCATATCACGGTGTCGGCCATTTTGTGGGCCTTGGGCAGGTTCTCCTTGGCGGCGGATGGGAGGCTGCGGTATGTGGAGAACTCGGAGATGAGGGGATAGAAGTAGCGGCGGCCGAGCACACCGGCGTCCTTCATCCTGAAGTACAGCTCGTCGCGGGTCATCCCGTACTCCTCGGCGTCGATGAAGAGGGGGAAGTAGGAGTAGTTGTGGCGCACGCCTGGCATGTCGTCGAAGAACCGGACGCCCGGCACACCGCGCAGTGCCTCGCGGTAGGCCACTGCCACCTCGCGGCGCGCGGCTATCGCGTCGTCGACCTGACGCAGGTTCAGCAGGCCGTAGGCGGCGCGCATCTCGTCGACCTTGGAGTTGATGCCCGGGGCGACGACCTCGGTCTCCCCGGCGAATCCGAAGTTCTTGAGGTAGTCGATGCGCTGCTTGGTCTTGGCGTCGTGCATCACAAGCGCGCCCCCCTCGATGGTGTTGTAGACCTTCGTGGCGTGGAACGACAGCGTCGACATGTCGCCGGCCTCGAGGATGCTCCTGCCGTCGACCTCCACACCGAACGCGTGCGCCGCGTCATAGATGACCTTCAGCCCGTACTTGTCGGCTATCGCCTGTATGGCCTCCGTGTCGCAGGGCTTGCCGTAGACATGCACCGGCATTATGGCGGTGGTCTTGGGGGTTATGGCCGCCTCGATGCGGGCCGGGTCGAGGTTGCCGGTCGCCGGGTCTATGTCTACGAACACGGGCTTTATGCCGTTCCACCACAGTGAGTGGGTGGTGGCCACGAAGCTGTAAGGGGTTGTTATCACCTCGCCGGTGATCCTCAGCGCCTGCAAGGCTGTGATCAGGGGCAGTGTGCCGTTTGTGAACAGGCTGACGTACGGCACCTTGAGGTACTCTGCCAGGGCGGCCTCAAGCCTCTTGTGGAATGAGCCGTTGTTGGTTATCCACTTGCTGTCCCAGATCTCCTTGAGCAGCGCGTGGAACTCCTCCAGGTCGGGGAGCAGCGGGGATGTTACGGTGATGTTCTCCATAATCGAGAATGGTGTCCGGGGAAACTGCCCGGTGTGTTTATTTCCTGATGTTCCTTATTTCTTCGATTTCCGGGAAGCGGAAGAGCAAGGCTCCCCCGAGATACACGGCGGCCCCGGCGGCGATGGCGCAGACGAGCGACAGCCAGCCGTTGCCCAAGGCGTTGGCCGTCAGCCGCGCGGCGACGAACATAGCCCCCGACAGCAACAACGTCGGAAACAGGTCGCGCAGCTGGGCGATGATTCCCATCCCGAGGAACTTCCCGTTGTAGTGGGTGTTCCACACAAGCGACAGCAATGAACTGCACACGCTCCCCCAGCACATGGCTTCCAGCCCCATTGGGATGGTGACACACAGGATGGCTACACCCTGTATCTTCTTTATGATCTCAAGCCTGAGGAACAGGTCGCTGCGCCCCTTTACCATGAGGTAGTTGAGGTTTATGGCGTGGATGGGATACCACATGCTGGAAAAGGCGATGATGGAAAGCAGAGACGCCGCGTATATCCATCGGTCTGTGTACAGCACATTTATCAGGGGAAATGCCACACCGCCTAATCCGAGGCAAAGAGGGAATATCACAAATGCCGCCAGGCGCAGAGTCCGGCGATAGCCGTTTTTCAACGTCTCGTCATTGTCCTGTAGCTTGCATAAGGTCGGGTACGTCACCGACTGTAATATGCTTGTCGGAACGGATGACGCGAGCTGGGTCAGGCTTGACGCCCGGTTGTAGAATGCGAGGTCGGCTGATTTGTAGACCTTTCCGATGGTGATGGCGTATATGTTGCTGTAAAGGGTGTCAAGCAGCCTCGACCCAAGCATCTTGGAACCGAAGCCGAAAAACTCCTTGAAGCTTTTCTTCGAGAACACGAAAGATGGGCGCCATTTCACCTTACACCATACGAAAACGGATGTGATTATGGTTGATGCAAGGCTCTGGAACACCAGTGCCCAGACTTTGAAATCAAGATATGCGAACACAATACCTACGCACCCTGATATAATCGCTCCACAGAGATTGAATTTGGTCAATGCCTTGAAATTCATTTCCGCGTTAAGCAGTGTGCGGTGTACACCCACCAGCGAGCCGATTACAAGCCTGATTGATGTAACTCTCAGAATTGGTGATAATTCAGTCATTCCATAGAAGTCAGCCACCAATGGCGCGCATAAAAATAGAATGCTGTAACAGATAATGGCGATTATAATATTGAACCAATATACAGTGCTGCAGTCCTCTTGTGTACGGTGATTTTTTCGAATCAGGGCAGTCGAGAATCCTGAATCTATAAATGCTTCGGCAATGGCAGTGAACACGACCAGCATCGCCACCATACCGAACTGGTCAGGCATAATGAGGCGTGCAAGAATTATGGAAATGACAAGTGCTATGACCTGGTTGGCTCCTTGTTCGGCTATGCGCCAAAGCACCCCATTTACCGCTTTGTGTTTCAGTGAGTTCTCAACCGACATATCTTAGTTACTATTTACGGTTTAGAAATATTCCGAAAATCGTGGTACGGGATATGATTTTTGATACCAGGATGCAAAATCCAGAGATGATTAATGCCAAACAGATGACTGCGATAAACGTCAGAAGAGGGTTGTCAGATATATGGGTATAATATTTGACAATGAAAAAGTGAATAACATATATGTCGAGGGAGTATTGTCCTATTTTGATTAGTGGGACTGAAATGTATTTTGGAAGACCAGCGTGCATTTTCTTTATAAGGAAGTAAATATAAATAGCGCCCAGTAGATAACCAAATACGTTTAATAAGAAATTAATGTTGCCAGATGATGGTATAAGAAAGGCCGTTAGGGCGACAATTAATAGAATGGATGAAAGTAATTTGCTGGTTGTGTCTATGTGATTACGTGTTATTACGCAGCCTGCGATAAAACAGGGATAATACCTTGCGATATATGAGAAACCGGCAATATTATCAATGAATTCTGGACCATATTTGCTTAATAACAAAAAGCAAACCTCAGTGCCGATAGAGCTGCATATTAATAATGGATATGAATGTCTGAATAACTTGTGTTGACAGTAAAATACAATTAAAATCAGATACAACGCTTCTAAAAACCAATACCCATGCTTCCCTATGGATGTGAAAATATGTAATGGGTTCTCATTATAAAATAATGAAGCAAACAGGCACGCGGCAAAAAACGGAACTAATATGCGAAGTGTGATTTTCCGTAACTGTGTGCCATAAATGATTTCCGGCTTATATGCAAGAAGCCCGCTGCATAGGAAGAATAATGGCACATCCACTTTGCAGAGGGTTGCAATTGCTGAAACCCCTCCTCCTGTGTGCTGCATAATCACCAGCAGCATTGCAATACCTTTTGCTATGTCAATGTAGCTTTTTCGAGGCATATGAGACGTAAATCTTTATAAAGCGATCAAGATGAAACATAAACATAAGTGGTAATAATCTTGCAATAAAATGATTTGGAGAGTAAAGAGAGAGGAATTGCCATCGGTGCTGCCTTACGGCATGCCCGATGGCGGAGATTTCGTGCGCGTTTTTGTTTTTTATTGCCAGTAAGATTTGATTAAGACCTAATATGGTGAATAGCTTCCGCTTATATTTGCTATTGGTTATGTAGTATTCGCTGATGATTTCCGCCACCATAGGCAGAAGAATCTCTGCGGCTCGAATCAGCTGTTTCGCCGGATGGTTACGTTTGCTCAGGGAGCTGGCTGTCGAAAAATGGAGGTAATGATATGACGCATCAGATGTCAATGCTATTGATTTGCACTTAGACAGGTAGTCAAGTACAAAAATATGATCCTCGTGATATGATAATTCCTGAGAGAATCTCAAATGGTGAGACTCTATTATGTCTAGTCGAAACAACTTTGCAAAAGGAAAGCCGTTTTCGATGATGGCGTATTTGACAATCTTGTCAGATTCGGCAGGTTGAAGACTGATGGATTCTCCATCAGTATATGCAAACGCTATCGCGGTGCGATTCTCTTCAGGGTAACAATGTGTGACGTTGGCATATGCTGCATCATGAGAGCCTAATGCCTCGCGCATAGATGACAGATAGGTTTGATCCACATAATCGTCTCCGTCTATGAAGCATATGTATTTACCTATGGCTTTATCGATGCCATTGTTTCTGGCCGCGCTTACCCCCTGGTTTAATTGATGAATGACTGTGATTCGGTCATATTTCGATGCGTATTCGTCGCAAATTTTCCCGGATGAGTCTGGACTGCCGTCATCTACAAGTATCAGTTCCCATGATGTGAAGCTTTGGGCAATAACAGACTCGATTGTCTTTCTGATGAAAGCCTCGACATTATAGACTGGAATTATGATGGATATTTCAGGCCTGCCCATTACTCGATCGCAGAGATTGCAGTTTTGGTCGTATCTATGGGTGAGAGGGAGGAGGTGGGGAGGGAGATGGTGATGGTGAGGAGGGAGGCCAGGGGGAGGGAGAGGCGGGTGGTGCGGGAGCGGGAGGTGATGGGGGTGAGGGTGGTGGCGCGGAGGCCGGAGAGAGGGCCGTCGGTGATTTCAACTGTGGTGCCGATGGGGAGAGTGTTATTCTTATGAGTGTTGTCCTTCTGGGAGGATTGTGATGTTGCAGGAACGGAAAGGGAGGTGACGGGAAAGGTGGTGGGAGAGGCGGAGGTGGTTGGTGAAGATGTGGAGGAGATGAGCGGAGTGAGTGATGCCTGGAGGGTGTCGCGGGTGGCCCAGATGGATATGAAGGCGGCCATTTGGGGTTCGGGTACCGTCAGGTAGGTTTTGTCGGAGGAGAGGGGCGGGCGCGTCGTGTCGGCGGCTATTGGTGTCATCTTGAATTTGAGACGGTCGTCTATGCGCCGTTTGTAGTCGATGATGCGGCTCCAGCTGGCGTGGACGAATATCAGGGTGGAGATGGCGGGGCGCTCGACGGCGACAGGTCGCCTGCGTGGTTTTTTCACATAGATGGTCTCTTTGGGTAGATACACCTCAATGCCTGCCTCGCGGAGTGATGCCTCGGCTTTAAGCTCGAATTTGTAGGCGGCCATGACATACCATTTCTCTATGTTGGCGTCAAGGGGTGAGACCGTCATTTTCTCTACGTGTTGTGAGAGGGGTTGTGGTGTGTCGAATTGCTGGTATGATATAACCTTAGTTCCAGAAGATGTTTGTAAGCTTCTGTGAATCAATTAAGTAAGAAGTATTCGCAATTCTTTGACACCGTAAGGGAGGGTATAAAAGTATTTTGCAGTGATTTTTGGCTGACCATATCGGCCAAAAATCACTGCAAAATTACATAAAACTTAACAAATTACCCCCCCCATTTGTGAAAGTTTGTTAACAAACTTTTTAAAGTGTTGATTTGTGAGGGGTTTTATATCTTTTTAGCTTTTTGAGGAGCTAAAGCCTGGCGGCGGGTTTGGTGGTCAGTTTCAGGGAGAGGTATCCGAGTATACCGGCGGTAAGTGAGCCTATGACGATTCCGAGTTTGGAGAGGTTAAGCAAGTGAGACTGCAATTCGTCGGCGGTGTTGAAAGTGAGGTTGGCAATGAAGAGCGACACGGTGAATCCGATGCCACCGAGCAGCGCCACTCCCGAAATCATAGGCCATGTGGCATGGTCGGGCATGGGGGCGAGTCTTAATTTTACGGCCAGCCATGAGAAGCTGAGTATGCCGAGGAACTTTCCGAGCACGAGGGAGATGATTATGGCGAGTGAGACACCCTCCAGGGCAGCCCCTGGGGTCATGTCGAGGAGGTAAATCCCGGCATTGGCGAACGCGAACAACGGGACTATCAGGTAGTTGACAATCGGATGTAGCGAGTCTTCAAGTTCCTGGAGCGGGGAAATCACTTTGTCGGAGGCCGACTCTATCTGCTTCAGCCAGTCCATCTGCTGTCCGGAGAGTATCGAGTAGCGGGTCAGTGCCTCGTCATTCTCGGCTCGGAAGTTGCCAATGGCGCGGCGTATTGTCTTGATGTATCCTTTGGGGTTGAACACCGGTTTGGCCGGGATGCAGAATGCCACCAGCACTCCGGCTATGGTGGGATGTACTCCCGAGTTCAGGAACAGGAACCATACCACGCCTCCGAGCGTGAGGTAAAAAATCTTGCTTTTTATCCGGATGTGCTGGCCTATGCAAAGAATGCCAAGCACAATGGCCGCGCCGATGAGATACCACAATTCGACATGTGCGGTATAGCCGATGGCGATGACGAGAATGCCACCGATGTCGTCGACCACGGCGAGGGTGGTAAGGAATATCTTCAATGACAGCGGGACACGCGACCCGAGCATGGCAAGTATGCCGAGTGAGAACGCGATGTCTGTGGCCATCGGTATGGCAGCACCGCCGGCGTAGGGGGTGCCCCCAGACAGGAGCATGAAGATGCCTACCGGCAGCAGCATGCCGCCTATGGCGGCGACAATCGGCAACAGCGCGTTGCGGAATGACGCGAGTTGTCCCACAAGTATCTCACGTTTGATCTCAAGGCCGATGGTGAAGAAGAAGACTGCCATAAGCGCGTCATTGATGAATGACAGCAGCGACATAGGATGACCGCCGTTGGAGAAGAGGTTGAAACTGCCTATCTGCAACCTTACCTCTTGTTGCCAGAAGTTGAAATAATACTGGTTGAGGGCGGGAATGTTGGCGATGACCAGTGCGAGCAAAGTGGATATTATCAACACATTGCCTCCTGACACATGCCTGCGGATTGCCTGTCGTGCGGCATAAAACACTCGTTGGTAAGTCTGTGGTCTGATTTCTTGTGTTTCCATTTAAAATGTTGAAACTGGTTGAACGGTGACTGTGACATCGAGTCACGCAGATTTCCCTGCCATCATAACAGATATTATATATAATGGCAGGCGAAACGATATTGTTTGCAATTGATTGCTATAGAGGAGAGGTTATGTCGGCATACAGGTCGGGATTGACCGAATCGAGAGTGGCGAGAAAGCTTTCCACATAGTTGTCGGCCAGTCCCTCTTCACCTTCACGGCGAAGGGTGCTCTCCGTGACCCTCACGTCGATGAGGATTTTTTCCATCTCGAGGCTGTCGGGGGGGGCAGATATGGCGAGTCTCAGCGCCTGTCTGCGTCCTTGAGCAATGGCAGTCTGTCGCTCCTCTTCAATAAGGCCGGCAGGACGTTTATCAGGACTGCCGCATGACAGAAGGGTTGAGAATATCAACAGAAATATAGCGGTATGGGTAAATTTCATATCATTGCTTAATCGTGGATTAAATGGGCCGAATACGCTCCGGTATGTCAGCTGGATCAAGTCGGGCAAAACGGAAGAGAGAAATCAGTCGTCGGCAAACAGCACCATGGCGACTTTGGCGCATGCCTCGGCGTCTGCCAGTGCGTTGTGATGGTTGCTGAACGGGATGCCGAAAAACTCACATATGTTGGGCAGCGAGAAACTTGGGCACACTGTCCGGGGGATGGTGCGGCGCGCTTTCATCATTGTACAGAAAAACGGCCTGTCGGGAAAATCCATGCGGTATGTCTTGTGGGCCGCACGCAGGCATCTCTCGTCAAACGACTTGTTGTGTGCGACGAAAGGCAAATCGCCGGCCATCATCGCCAGGCGGTGCCAGACACGGTCGAATGTATCACATTCTGCCGTGTCATCATATCCTATGCCGTGAATCTGCTCGGTGAAATATCTGAAATAGTATTCCGGCTCAGGCTTGACCAACTCATAGAAACGGTCGACGATGATTCCATCAACCACTTTAACCGCGCCGATGGCGCATATGGATGAAGGCTGGTTGTTGGCCGTCTCCACGTCAATGGCGACAAATGGCTTCATTCGGCATCGGGTTTATGATTGCCGTCCAGCAACATCTCAAGGCGTTGCCGGGCCTCTTCCATAAGCCATAGAGGGGTTGAAGTGGCCCCGCATATGCCGACTGAGACTTCTCCGCAGTCAGCCGGGAACCATCCCGGGTCGATTTCCCGTGGGTTGGAAATCAAATGTGTGGCGGGATTTACCTCCAGGCAGTTACCATATAGTACTTTCCCGTTGGAGCTTTTCTCTCCGGCGACAAAAACAATCACGTCATGCGAACGAGCGAACACCTGCAGTTGCTCCACACGGTTGGAGACGCGTCGGCAGATGGTGTCGAAGCTCTCGAAGCTGACATCAGGATTGAGCCTGTCGCGGATCATCGCTGCAATTTCCCTGAATCCGGCCACTGATTTCGTGGTCTGGGAATACAGCACCACCGGGCGTGATGAATCGATCTTGTCAAGGTCATCAGGCCCCTCGACCACAATGGCCTCTCCGGATGTCTGGCCGACCAGGCCGTTGACCTCGGCATGGCCGTTTTTCCCATAAATCACAATCTGGGGCCGGTCAGCGGGGGCCACGTCATATGAAGCCTTGATGCGGCGCTGGAGCCGCAAGACGACCGGGCATGTCGCGTCGATTATCTCGATGTTGTTTCGCCGGGCCATCTCGTATGTGGATGGTGGCTCGCCGTGGGCCCTAAGCAGCAGTTTCACATCATGGAGGGTGGCCATATCAGGGTGTTCGATGATTTTCAGCCCCTTACGCTCGAGCCGTCCCACCTCGTCACTGTTGTGGACAATGTCGCCCAGGCAATAAAGTGTGCCTGAGCGGTCGATTTCCTCCTCGGCTTTCTGAATGGCGGTTGTGACTCCAAAACAGAATCCCGAGCCTGGGTCAATCTCGATTCTTGCCATAGGCGACAGTTCAGTTTGACGTGCTGACGCGTTTGACAGCCTCGCGATAGCGTGCCAGCAGCCAAGCATTCTGCTCGTCGCGCGTCATATATGAATTGTCAAGATCAATAGCGTCCTCGGCCCGTCGGAGCGGGCTCTCCTCGCGAGTCTGGTCGATATGGTCGCGGTGCGCCACATTGGCAAGCACCTCCTCGAATGAAGTAGCGTGACCTTTCTCTATCAGTTCTTTGAGCCGTCTCTGGGCGCGGGTCTCGGCCGAAGCGGTCATGAAAATTTTCAGTTCGGCGTCGGGAAAGACGGTAGTGCCTATGTCACGTCCGTCCATTACAATGCCTTTCTCAGTCCCATATCCCTGCTGCATCTTCACAAGGGCACGGCGTATCTCTGGTATGGCCGCCACATATGAGACCTTTGAGGACACATCCATCCTGCGGATGCGCTCCTCTACATCCTCGTTGTTGAGCAACGTGTGTTGTGTGCCGTCAGGCATTATCCTGAAACCAATGTGGATTTCGGGCATGGCTGCCACAAGGCCCTTGGCATCGAGGTTGCCCTTATCTCCTGCCAGACCATGGTTCATCGCGTAGAGCGTCACGGCGCGGTACATCGCGCCTGTGTCGACATACCTGTAACCGATTTCCTGCGCCAGGGCTTTGGCTATGGTGCTTTTGCCCGTCGAAGAGAATCCGTCTATCGCGATTATTATCTTGTTGTCTGATTTCATATCAATATGAAGATTGTCACATTCCCGAACTGCCGTTCTCACCTGACAAGATCCTGGAGGTTCATGTTGAGGTTGAACATCATAGTCGTGGCTCCGGAATGGGGTTGGCCAAAGGCCAATGAGAAATTGAAGCGGCTCACACTCATTCCTGCCGCGATAGAGAATCCGCTCAGGAACGAACGCTTGTATGTGCTCATGTCGGTGCGGGTCTTGTAGTTGTAGCCGAGAGCGACAAAAAAACGGTCGGATGGCACGAAATCAACTCCGAACACCATATGCCTGAAAAGGTTGGAGCCAAACGACTCCTTCTTTTCGAATGGTTCGGATGAGGTGCCGTCGCCGCTGTCATAATAGGGAAGCTTCCATTTTGTAAGGTTCCACAATGTGACCGAAACTCTGACAGGTACTCCTGTGAATCCTTTTGTCGCGCCAAGACGCACATCCACCGGCAACCGGTCGTAATTCTCGTTGAACTTCTTAAGCTGGCCGCCAAGATTGGCCACCACTGCCGAGAAAGACCAGTCTGTGTCGGGGTCGAAATAGTTTATGCCCAGATCAGTCGTCACGGCGAATGCCGAATATTCCTCATAACTGCTGTACAGCAGTTTCATGGAGATGCCTCCTCTGAGACGCGACGTGATGTCATATGAGAAAGTCCCTGAGAAATTGAGGTCTTTCGGGGAGAAGGTGCCGGTTATGACACCGGTCGCGTCGGCCGCCTTCATCTCTCCATAACCGAAATATCTGATTCCGGCACTCCAGGCTCCCCGTTCGCCAACGGCGCGGGCATACTTCACACCCGCGAAGTTGGAGTTGCCAAGATAACGCATATAGTCCACCATCACCTGGTTGTCCATCTCGAATCCCAGCAACCCCGGATTCTGGTCGGCGGTGCCAAGCTCATCCTCGACTGTCGATATGTTGACCCCTCCCAGGCCATAGATTCGGGCCGAGGAGGTGACATTGAGGTAATTGTATGCCGTGGAGCCGTCCTGGGCCGTCATCACGGCAGGTGTCAGCGCGACAGACAGAGCCGCCACTCCACATTTCAGTATGGACCGGCAGCTTGGGCGTGAGGTGGATTTTTTTTTCGGCAACGTCATGAAGATGCGTCAGGAGTTTAGTTCCATCTATTATTTAACGCCGATTTGTCAAAGATATTATTTTACAGGAAGCTTATTCGGCACGTTTGGCCGCATTCCCTTCATAATAATTAATGTAGGCGAGATTGACCAGGCGCACACCCCCAGGTGTGGGATAGTCACCCGAGAAATACCAGTCGCCCGGACAACTCTTCACAGCGCTGTGAAGTCCGGCCAGAGTCTGATAGACAATCTCAACCTCTGCTTTTGTCCCTTCCGGGGTAAGCATCCTGGCCATCATCTCTGAAATCTCGGCGTCGGAGAATGGAGCGTATATAGCCTTGACGCAGTTGACCTGGCTGGCGGCAGGCAGAGATGTCTGCTGCTTGCATTTCTCGTAAGTCTCTTGAAGGATATGCTCCATGCCTCTTTCCTTCAGCAGCTCAACAGCCGCCCTGAAAGCCGCGAATTCCCCCATACGCGACATGTCGATGCCGTAATAATCGGGGTAACGCACCTGCGGTGAAGAAGACACAATCACAATCTTGCGCGGATGGAGACGGTCGAGCATTGCGATGATTGATTGCTTGAGGGTAGTGCCGCGTACAATAGAGTCGTCAATCACAACGAGATTGTCGATGTCGTTGACCACACATCCGTATGTGACATCGTAGACATGGGCAGCCAGGTCATTTCGCGAAGTACCTTCGGCGATGAATGTCCGCAGCTTTATATCCTTGATGGCTACTTTCTCGACCCTTAGTTTGGTATCCATCACCTGCTTTATGGTCTCAGGAGTCAACGCTCCGCGTTGCTGCAGTTCGGCGATACGGTAGGCTTTGGTCTTGTCAAGCTGGTTCTCCAGCCCTTCAACCATCCCGATGAAGGCGACCTCGGCGGTGTTCGGGATGAATGAGAACACCGAGTTAGGCAAGTCTCCACGTATGGCTTTCATAACTTCCGGCACCACGGCGCGGCCAAGTTCCTTGCGTTCCCGGTATATGTCAGCGTCGCTTCCGCGAGAGAAATAAATGCGCTCAAACGAGCATCTTTCGTTTTTCCCCTCGCCGAGTATGTCTGCGATTTCAATCTCTCCGGCTTTGGAGACGATGAGGGCCGACCCGGGTGTGAGTTCGTTGACTTCTGTGCGTCTGACATTCATTACCGTCTGGATGACAGGTCTCTCGGAGGCGAGCACAACCACTTCGTCGTCGATGTAATAGAATGCCGGGCGTATGCCATGGCTGTCTCTAAGGGCAAACATATCGCCCGAACCGGTGGCACCACAGATGACATATCCGCCGTCCCAGGCAGGAGAGGCGTTTTTCAGCACCTCCTTTATGTTTATGTTGTCTTCTATCGCGATTCCGAGTTGCGGATCCTCAAGGGTGTCACGCAACTCGCGGTATATGCGGTGGTTCTCGCGGTCAAGGGCGTATCCGAGCTGCTCGAGAAGCACGATGGAGTCGGAGTATATGCGCGGATGCTGGCCTTTCTTTACAATCGACTTGAAAATCTCGTCGACATTGGTCATGTTGAAGTTGCCACACATCATAAGGTTCCTCGACCTCCAGTTGTTGCGCCTGAGGAATGGATGCACATATGATATGCCGCTTTTCCCTGTCGTGGAATACCTCAGATGGCCCATGTATATCTCTCCGACAAAGGGGGTGAGTGCTTCCACCTCGCAGGCAGGCATGGAGTCTATGCCGTCTCTGTCAAGCTGGGGCATTACCGAGGCGAAAATCTCAGTGATGGCGTTGGAGCCAAGTGCTCGTTCACGGAAGACATATTCATGCCCTGGTACGGAATGGAGTTTTACCACACCCATCCCGGCACCCTCCTGGCCACGGTTGTGCTGCTTCTCCATCAGCAGATAGAGCTTGTTGAGCGCCCATGCGTAGGTGCCATATTTTTCCCTGTAATATTCCAGGGGCTTGCGCAGGCGTATCATAGCCACGCCGCACTCGTGCTTGAGTTGTTCCATCGAAGATTCAGACTTAGCCTGTTGCTATAACCGGCAGGTAATGACTGGTGATTCTGAAAGGGGGGACACGCTGTTGCCTACAACTCTATGGCGTGTCCCCCCTTTCGGAAGGATTTGATGTTATTATCGGATAAACAGCATCTCGCGGTATTTCGGGAGAGGCCACATCTCGTTGTCGACCATCAGCTCAAGTTTGTCGATATGGTAGCGGATTGCTTCCATCTTAGGTACGACATTGTCATGGTAGGCGATTGCTTTCTCTCGCTCGCTTTCGATGCGGTTGGCGTCCTTGCGGGCGTTGACCATCTCCTGGACATCCTTGCGGATTTCGGCTATGTGTTTCGACAACTTTTCGATGGCCGATTTGTCGCATGCGGTAAGCTCCTCGGCCTTTTCCGCCGGGAAGATAGTGTGTAGCTTGGCCACATTCTCAACCAGGATGGACTGGTAGCGGGTGGCGACAGGCACGATATGGTTGAGGGCGAGGTCTCCAAGCACACGTGCCTCAATCTGGATTTTCTTGGTGTAGGTCTCCCATTTCACCTCATTGCGAGCCCTGAGCTCCAGGTCGTTGAACACACCGGTCTTGTTGAACATCTCAACGGACGCCGGGGTGAGGTAGGCGTCGAAGATTTTGGGAACGGAAGTCTCGCAGTCAAGCCCGCGCTTCTGTGCCTCCTCTTTCCATTCGTCTGAATATCCGTTGCCGTCGAAGTGGATGGCCTTGGATTTGATGATGAGGGCCTTGGCCTCTTCGAGGATGGCATGGTAGAGCGACTCCTCGCGCTCCACGCGACGGTCGACACGCTGCTTGAATTCAGCGAGCTGCTCTGCTACGGCGGCGTTGAGGGCAATCATAGCCGAGGCGCAGTTGGCCGACGAACCCACGGCGCGGAACTCAAAACGGTTTCCGGTGAAGGCAAACGGCGATGTGCGGTTGCGGTCGGTGTTGTCAAGCAGGATTTCAGGAATCTGGGAGACTCCGACAGTGATGCCTTCCTTGCCTGCCAGCTCGATCAGTTCATCCTCTGTGCTTTTTTCGAGACGGTCAAAGATGTCGGCAATCTGCGAACCGGTGAATATGGAGATGATGGCTGGAGGCGCCTCATTCGCACCAAGACGGTGGGCATTGGTGGCGGAGGAGATGGAGGCTTTCAGCAGCGCGTTGTGTTTGTGCACGGCTGCCATGACATTGGCCACAAAAGTGATGAAGCGCAGGTTCTCCCTGGGGGTCTTGCCGGGGGCGAACAGCAGGGTGCCTGTGTCGGTGCCGAGGCTCCAGTTGTTGTGCTTTCCTGAGCCATTGATGCCGCTGAACGGTTTCTCGTGGAGCAACACGCGGAAGTTGTGGCGCTTCGCCACCTCGCTCATGAGCCCCATAAGCAAGAGGTTGTGGTCATTGGCGAGGTTTGTTTCCTCGAATATGGGCGCAAGCTCAAACTGGTTTGGCGCGACCTCGTTGTGGCGGGTGTGGGCCGGGATGCCGAGGCGGTGGCATTCATTCTCAAGGTCGAGCATGAAAGCTTCCACACGCGAGGGTATCGCTCCGAAATAATGGTCTTCAAGCTGCTGGTTCTTGGCGCTCTCATGGCCCATGAGGGTGCGTCCGGTCATCACCAAGTCGGGACGGGCGGCATAGAGTGCTTCATCAACAAGGAAATATTCCTGTTCCCAGCCGAGGTAGCTGACGACATGTCTTACATCCTTGTCGAAATAGCGGGCGACATCCGCAGCGGCTTTGTCAACGGCGTTGAGAGCGCGCAACAAGGGGGTCTTGAAGTCGAGCGACTCTCCGGTATAGGAGATGAAAATCGTTGGTATGCAGAGGGTCTTGTTGAGGATGAAAACGGGGGATGAAATGTCCCAGGCGGAATAGCCGCGTGCCTCGAAAGTGTTTCGGATACCTCCGTTGGGGAAGCTTGACGCGTCAGGCTCCTGCTGCACGAGGAGTTTGCCTGTGAATTCCTCAACCACGCCGCCCTTGCCGTCATGCTCGATGAAAGAGTCATGCTTCTCGGCTGTGCCGCCTGTGAGGGGGTGGAACCAGTGGGTGTAATGACGGGCTCCGTTCTCGATTGCCCATTGCTTCATTCCGGCAGCCACACTGTCGGCGAGCTGCCGTGAAATTGGTTGCTTGTTGTCAATGGCGTCGACGAGCTGGTCGTAAGTTGCCTTAGGAAGGTACTCAAACATCTTCTGGCGATTGAAAACCGCTTCGCCATAGAATTTTTCTGGACGTTCCGCTGGGGTCTCCACCGCAACGGCCTTGCGGTCGGAAGCCTCCTGAACCGCTTTGAATCTTAACAAAGACATAAGATTGGAATGAAGTTTTTATAATTAACGTAGGCTCAGACCCCGACAAACCTAAAAACTGGGGGCGTTGCCACGCGCAATTTCATAATCAGAAGCTTGCTGCTTTTATACGTCTTACAGCTTCAATGGTGTTCTCGAGGGTGTTGAATGCCGTGAGGCGGAAATACCCTTCGCCGGCAGGCCCGAATCCGGAGCCGGGGGTCCCTGCGACATTGCATTTCTCAAGCAGCAGGTCGAAGAATTCCCAGGAAGACATGCCTCCGGGGGCTTTTATCCAGACGTATGGGGCATTGACACCGCCAAACACCTCCATACCGGCCTCTGCAAGTCCTTCGCGCAGCACCTTGGCGTTGGCTAGGTAATAGTCCACGGCTTCTTTGACCTGGCGTTGTCCCTCAGGGGTGAAGATGGCGGCTGCACCGCGTTGCGACACATATGACGCTCCGTTGAACTTGGTGCATTGCCTGCGGTTCCAGAGATGGTTGAGGCTGACCTCTTTCCCTTCTTTGTCAAGCGCCTTCAGTTCCTTGGGGATGACCGTGTAGCCGCAACGAACTCCGGTGAATCCAGCGGTCTTGGAGAAGCTACGGAACTCTACGGCGCATTTGCGGGCGCCTTCAATCTCGTAAATCGAGTGTGGCACATCTTCTTCGCGGATGAATGACTCGTATGCCGAATCGAAGAGTATCAGAGAGCCATGTTCCAACGCGAAGTCAACCCAGACTTTGAGCTGGTCGCGGGTGAGGGTGGTGCCGGTGGGATTGTTGGGGTAGCAGAGATATATTATGTCAGGGACATCACTTTCAGGAAGCTGGGGAATGAAGCCGTTGGCGGCAGTCACCGGAAGGTATTGTATCTTGCTCCAGGCTCCGTCAGCAAGGATGCCGGCGCGGCCTGCCATCACGTTGGTGTCGACATATACGGGATATACCGGGTCGGTCACGGCCACGGTGTTGTCGGCCGACAGTATGTCGCCGAAATTGCCGGTGTCGCTTTTTGCGCCGTCGCTGACAAAAATCTCAGAGGGGTCGATGTCGATTCCCCGGTTTTTGTAATCGTGGAGAGAGATGGCGTCGCGGAGAAATGGGTAGCCTTGCTCTGGGCCGTATCCGTGGAAGGTCGCGGAGGAGCTTTCGTCATCCACTGCCTTGTGCATGGCTTCGATGGCTGCCGGACAAAGCGGGAGGGTGACATCGCCGATTCCCATCCTTATCACGTCGGCTTCGGGGTGGGATTCCTTGAATGCGTTGATTCTACGGGCTACCTCAGAAAAAAGGTAGCTTTCGGGAAGAATGCAGAAATTGTCGTTTAGGGTGAACATGATGTATGTAGTCTGGAAATTTTGGTTTATAGGAGACCTTCGGGCAGCTCCATCTCGCCGTTGAACACTGTGGTGGCAGGGCCGGTCATCAATACATTGCCTGTCGATTTGTCGCGGGTGATGCTGAGGTCTCCACCGAGAAGATGGATGGTCACATCCTCGTTGTCTGCCAGGCCGAGCAGTGATGCCGCCACCGCTGTGGCGCATGCTCCGGTGCCGCAAGCTTGTGTCTCGCCGCTTCCGCGCTCCCAGACCCTCATCCTGATTTCTTTCCGGTTTATTATCTGTGCGAATTCGATGTTTGCCCGGTCGGGCCACATGGGATGGGTCTCAAGCTGTCTGCCAAGGGAATGGATGTCGGTCTTGTCGAGGTCCTTGACGAATATCACCCCGTGGGGATTGCCCATGGATACCGCTGTGACCTTCAACTTGGTTCCTGAGATTTCTACGGGTATCTCAATGTTGCTTTCGGCGACCACCGGTATGGAGGCCGGCAGAAGGCATGGCGCGCCCATGTCTACCGTCACTGTGGCGATTAATCCGTCTGGCCCGGGGTGAAGGGTTAAATATTTAACGCCCGAAAGTGTTTCGAGCGTTAAGTCCAGTTTGTCGGTGTGGCCGTTGTCGTAGACATACTTGCCTACGCAGCGGGAGCCATTGCCACACATCTTTGCTTCCGAGCCGTCGGCGTTGAAGATGCGCATCTTGAAGTCGGCGCGTTCAGAGGGGCAAATCAGTATGATGCCGTCTCCTCCGACACCCTTGTGTCGGTCGCTGAGGAGTATTGAAAGTGATTCGGGGTTGGAGGGGGTGCCGTTAGTGCAGTCGATGTAGACGTAGTCGTTTCCGATGCCGTGCATCTTGGTGAAACGGAGCTTTTCAGCGGCTGATGAAGTGGAATGTCTCGGAATGTCCATATTGGAAAATTTCACCCCGCAAAGGTAGGGATTATTTCTCAACTCCGCAAAAGAAACCTCCGGAAATTTTGTGTAAAAATTTCCGGAGGCTCATAAGGGGTGTATGGCTGTCGTTTAGAATGTCCAGCCCAGTCGGAGGGCGGGCTCGATATAAGTGGCAAGGTTGATGCCGCTTATTTTGTCTTTCTTGTCAGACTCGAGGCTGTCGCTCCAGTTGCCCTTGTCGTCATAGCCTCCCTTGGTGTAGTAGCCGGGATAGCTCTGGAAGCCGAACTTTATGCCAAGCTCAGCACCAACGAAGAGACCTTTGTAGACATAGAAGTCGATGCCGGTGAATGCCTTGACATTGAATTCGTTGTAGCTGCGGTCTTCTTTTGCGGGGGAGGAGGTTGTAAGGGCGTTGCAGACCTTGCTTTCGTAGGTCTTGCCGTTAGCGTCGGCGAATTGCGAGGTGGCGCTTGCGCTCTGCATGGCGTAGCCGAGTCCGGCTCCGGCGTAGAGGTCGACGCGCTTGTAGTTGAAGAAGTGACGCTCGTAGCCGAGGTTGATTGAGAATGAGCCTAATTTGTTTTTGGCCCAGTTGTCTTCGTTGTTGTCGGGATCTGCCACGGTCTTGTCGCTGTCGAGGCCGAAACCAATGCCGAAGCGGATTGCGTCTTTGTCAGAGAAGAAGTAGCGGCCTTTGAGCTGGTCGAGCTTGAAGGTGCCGAAATCGTTTGAGAAGGGGTTGAACTGCACTTCTACGGAGAAGTCACCTGCTTCGGGTGTGAATGTGTTGTCCTGTGCGATTGCCGAAGAGGCTGATGCTGCCACGATGGCAGCGGCAAGAATCATTTTTCTCATTGCTTTGATGTTTATGGTCTACGGGGTGTCTATTTGGCGGGGCAAGCCGCTGGTTGGTTTATTCATTGTTTCCCCGTGGACCGATTTAGTAAAACCTGGTTTATTACATGTAATTAAAGAAACAGTTGGAAACTGTGTGCTATGAGGCTCAAAAGCGTTGCAAAGTTAAGCTAATTTTCTTAAAGTTTCCTAATTTTTCTTGATTAAAATGCAAAAAGAACAAATAATTGGGCTTAAAGGCCAATGCGCGGGGGCCGCGCTTAAAACATATAGCCAAGATTTACCAGCAGATTTGATGACCCAAGTTCGTTGCGGAGCTTGGCAAAGTCGGTGCCATAGGAGATTCCGAGGACGAACTGGTCATATTGTAGTTTAAGGGCGGCATGCCATCCTGCCTGGAAGCGTCGCAATGCTTGCGGGCCAAGTGCGTTTTTTGAGAAAAGGTTTACGCTGCCTGGGGTGAATCCGTTGGTCTGCGCCACAGACTCTGGCTTGGCTGGTGACGATATGGTGGTGGTCTTTTTCCCTAAAGCCTGTATCCTGAAGTCGAAACCTATTTGGGGGATGACATATAACAATTCTGACACAGGCATGCGGTATGACAGGTTGAGCGGAATATTGAAATTCAGGAACTTTGTGGAGACTTTGGCCTTTATCTCGTCATATGTGGCTGTGTCATGGAATGTCTTGTCGCGGAAAGTCAATCTTGCATCCATGCCCGTGCCGAGATACAGAGGGTGGTTGCTGGTTATTCTAAAGTCGATATTGTAGCCGATCACAACTCCGTTTAGGCTGAACGCGGCGGCCGCCTTTGGGCGCAGTGTGTAAAGGTCATAGCCTGCGAAGATGGTGTTGATACGGTCTGGGCTCCCTTTTGTGGGAGAGGTGGATGGACCGGTTGTTTCGGACGCGGCGCACCATAAGGGCAAAAGAATGCTCAAAAGCAGGGCCAAATGGGGAAATCTGTATCTCATTGTATTTTGGACGGATTTTCTTTTGACATAATGGATGCCGGGAGAGGACGGCTCGCATATGAATACAACAGATTTCGGTTATGGAAAGGTTCAGTGCAGGGATATATGTGAGCGACCGGCTCCCGTCACGGTCAGCTTGGCAGCAGGCGTATGACGGGAGCCGGGGGTATGACTGACGGAGTGTGGCCTGTCAGTCGCGTCGCCTCGGTTTGATAAATCCGCAGGCGGATTGGAATTCCGCGAAAAAGTCGTGGGAAAGCGCGACGGAAATCCTGCAAAGCAGCTCAGTGTCGATAGAGCCTTTCCGTAGGATTTTGTAAACATTGGTGCGGTCGCAGCAGATTTCCTGGGCCAGCCAGGCGGCCGGACGCCTCTGTCGGCGCAGTTCATCGCTTATGAGAGAACCGATGTGGACCTTAATGCCACAATCTTCGGCCAAAGTAGAAACAGGATTGGTAGCCATGCCTAAACAAAGTTATGATGTTGTGGTAAAAAGAGTTTTCAAGTGCAAAATTAATACAATTATGCCAAAGTTGAAACATCTGGGCATATATTGTGGTTTTTAACAAATGCAAATGAGGGTTAAGCATCGTGTCTGATTCTTACATATTGTAAAGGTTGTGGCGGCAATGGCTAAAAATAGTAGAAAAATGGTCTACATCATGCAGTTGCGATTTTAAAATTGGGTGTAGACAAATTTTCAACAGGACACAAGGTAAAAAGTCCGGACTCGTCATAACGCGAGAGTCCGGACTTTTTTTATCTGAGTCTGATTTTTATATAATATGGATTGCTCAAAGTGGCATTGTGGTTATTTCACAAGCCCACGCTGGTGGAGAAGGGCGTCAGCCGACGGTTTGCGCCCGGAGAAAGATTCGTAAAGCGCCATCGGGTCTTCAGAGGAACCACTCTCAAGCACATGCTTCATCTTTGAGGCGAGTTCGGGATTGAACACCCCTTTCTCGCAGAACAGCTGGTAGGCGTCGGCATCAAACACCTCTGCCCAGAGATATGTGTAGTAGCCTGACGCGTAGCCGTCATCGCCGAAGATATGCTTGAAATAGGGTGACCGGTAGCGGAAGGTCAGCTGTGAAGGCATTCCGAGTTCGTCGGCCACTTTCTTCTCGAACTGGTCCACATCCACATCATTCTCAGGATTGAGGTGGCCCCATTTGAGGTCGAGCAGGGCAGCTCCTGCAAGTTCGGTGGTCATGAATCCCATATTGTGCTTGGAGGCGGCATTGATTTTCTGCACAAGAGAGTCGGGGATAAGCTCGCCGGTCTGGTAGTGGTGGGCGTAGACGTTGAGCATTTCGGGGTCGAACGCCCAGTGCTCGTGGAACTGCGAGGGGAACTCAACGAAATCGCGGTCTACCGAGGTGCCGCTCTGGCTCTTGAGCCTTACTCGGGAGAGCATGCCGTGGAGGCCATGGCCAAACTCGTGGAACATGGTCTGCACGTCATCGATTGTCAGCAGTGCGGGCGCATCTTCTGTTGGAGGAGCGAAGTTGCCGACATTGTAGATGATCGGACGCTCAACCGAACCGTCAGGATTCACCCACGAGGTCTTGAGTTCCTCCATCCATGCTCCCTGGCGTTTTGACGGGCGGGTGAAATAATCGGTCATGAATACGGCGAGGTGTTGGCCGTTCTCATCCTTCACGTCATAGACTTTCACGTCAGGATGATATTTGGGGGCATCGGGCATCTCCTCGAAAGTGAGCCCATAGAGACGGTTGGCCATCGCGAAGATACCTTTGCGCACGGAGTCAACGGCGAAGTAAGGCCGTATTTCAGCTTCGTTAAGGGCGAAATCACGCTGGCGCACCTTCTCTGCGAAGTAATAGTAGTCCCAGGGGGCGATTTCGAAATCGTTGCCAAGGGAGTTGCTGAGCTCCTGCATGGTCTTGACCTCTTCGGCGACCTTTGCCTTGGCGGGAACGAATATCTTCATCAGCAGTTCCTCTGCGGCCTCGGGGGTCTTGGCCATCTTGTCTGCGGTCATATAGGACGCGAAATCCTTGTAGCCAAGCAGGGCGGCTTTCTTGGCGCGCTCCTTGAGAATCTGGTTGATGACCGGACGGTTGTCGTTGTCGCCGGATGTGGCGTTGGTGGTGTATCCTTTCCACATCTTCTCGCGGAGGTCGCGGTTGTCAGCATACTGCAGCACGGCCAGGCGGCTGGGGGCATGGAGGGTGAATACCCATTTTCCTTCTTTTCCGCGTTCTTTGGCTTCAGCGGCGGCATTGTCGACGGTGTTCTTGGGAAGACCGGCCAGATCAGCCTCGTTCTCCACGACAATCTCGAAAGTGTTGTTGGAGTTCAACAGGTTTTTGTTGTATTTGAGGTAGAGGTCGGTGAGTTTGCCGTTCACCTCTTTGAGCTCAGACTGTTTCTCGGGAGAGAGCAGGGCGCCGCGGCGCACAAACTGGGTGTAGGTGTCTGTTATGGCACGTCTTTCATCGAGTGGCTGGTTGACGGTGTCGATGTTTTCATAGAGGGTCTTGACACGGTCAAACAGAGCCTGGTTCATCATCATTTCGTCAGTGAAAGCTGTGTATTTTGGCAAGAGCTTTTCGTTGACGGCTGCAAGTTCGGGGGAGGCATCTGCCTCAGCGAGTGCGAACATCACAGAGACCACACGGTCAAGTGTGGGGCTGAGGTTGTCGAGTGCCAGGATGGTGTTGTCGAATGTGGGCGCGTCAGCGTTGGCCGTTATCGAATCGATTGAGGCCTTTGCTTCAGCGATTCCGGCATCAAATGCTGGCTCGTAGTCAGAAATCTGGATTTTGTCAAAAGGAGGGATGTCATACGGGGTGTCGTACGCCTTCATGAAAGGATTCTCCCTTTCCTGCTTGCCGCATCCGGTCAGAAAGACCGCTCCGGCAGCTGCCATGCAGCATAATCCGAAAATGATTGGTTTCATAAGCTACTGTTAGGTTGTGGTTTATGATAATAGGGGAATAGTCACGCAGAAATGTCATTCGCGGTTGATGAGGTCGATGCCTTTCAGGTTGCGGTTGACTTGTGGGGCGACCCTGGACCACAGGAACCGTACTTCGATAGGGTAGTGGTCGGAGCGGTCAAATCCGTATTTTTCAAAACCGATGGCATCAAGTTTGCCACGGTATAAAATATGGTCGATCTGGAAGTAAAAACGGTTGGCGTGATATGTTATGACAGGGCCACATCCGGCCATCGCGAAGGCGCTTTTGAAGTCGTCCCGTGCAAGTTGCCTGATGGCATAGCAGTCCTGAATGTCGTTGAAGTCTCCGGCTATAATCACATTCTCGATGCCCAATGAGTCTATTTGCTGGCGTATGAGCCTGGCTTGCGCGGCGCGGTTGCGGAATGCCGTTGACAGTTTCGCAAGCAGTTTCCGTTTGGCTCCGGAGATGGCTTTGCGGCCACCTTCCCCTTCGGTTATCTCGTGATACAAGGCCTTTTCTGAGTGGTCGAGGCCGATTGATTGGAGATGGGCGCTGACAATCAGGGTGCGATGGCCTTGAATTTCGGCCACCACGGCGATATAGAAGGCCGACGGGTCGTTGAGCTTGGCCACATTCACCGGATAAATCGGATATTTTGAAAGGACCGCGTTTCCGGCACCCATCACCCGGTAAGGGTAAGCCGCGTAAATGGAGTCGAGTAGTGTGGGGGAAATTCTGCGATAATTTGGTTGGAGGGTCCACCAGAATTCCTGAAGGCACACAATGTCTGAGTTCTGCCTTACAATGTATGACATGGTCGGATTTGACTTGCCGTTCATGGCCTCCTGGTATAGTTTTGTGGTGTCTTTAGGTGAGGGCAGCGGTATGCGGTAGTCATTCAGTCCGTAGACGTTGTAGCTCATGAATGTGAAGCTGCGGTCTTCTTCCTCCGGGGTAAGGTTCCCACGAGAGAGGTTCAGTGGGCAGAAACTTAATATGGGCCCCAGACAAAACACGATTGTAGCTGCCGGGATTATTGCCATTATGCGGTTGAAAATCAGGCTTATGACCAATGAAAGCACTGTCAGCGCGAGCCATAAGGGGAAAGTCATAGCCAGAATCGCCGGTATGGTGGAGGTCGCAGGGTTGACCACTCCGCCATATGCAGCCATCAGGGTGACCAACGCAAGCAGACCGTTGATCACATATCCGGCAATCGTAAGTATCCTCAGTATTATTTCCTTGTTCACTTTAAAACTATATGGCCGCCGGATATTCTCAGCGTTGGTTTGTGTTCATATTCCTTAGATCGAATAGCTCAAGTCGCTCTGGCTCGGAGAGAGAGGCCAAGCCTGAGCGTGCGGCTTTGTTGAGCAGCCCAAGACGGCGAGTGTGCTGGCGAGCCTTTTCCATGGCCCTGTCGGTGAGCTGTCTGTCGCGGTGTCTCAGCCATAATCCAATCGTCAATCCGGCTGCAGCTCCTCCAAGATGGGCTGCCGTGGCCGGAGTGAAGGTCGGGCTTCCTGCGAATATGGTGATGATGGCTGCAAGGGCCATCCATTTAAGCTTTACATTGGCTGCGAAGAACAGTCTTAATTCCCTGTCCGGACTGAGGCACGCAGCGGTCACTACCACGGCAATGACTGACGCGGATGCTCCGGCGAGATTGCCCGCAATGATTCCTTGACCGGCTGATGAGGCAAGGAACGCGGCGGCTCCACACACGCCTCCAGCGAGATATGCCGCCACTGGCCGTCGCCATCCTCCTTTCGTCATAGGGCCGAATCCGACAAGCCAGAGCATATTCACCGTCAGGTGTACGAAATTCAGATGGCTGAACATGTATGTGAATGCTGTCCACGGGGCCATAAGGAATCCGTCGGGAGATGCCGGAAATGCTAAGAATCCCACAATCCCCTCCGTGAGCTGGGGGAAAATGCCTTTTGCCAGCCATGCGGTGAGCACAATGAGGTAGACTGTCAGGTTGACCGTCATGATAATCAAAGTTGCTCGCGCCGTCTGTGACATGTCTTGCGGGATTTAATATAGGCTGCGGAGAGTTCCTGATTTCTTCCACCACAGCAGAATAAGTATGCCGACAAGCATTCCGCCAAGATGGGCGAAATGGGCCACTGTGTCTGCCTGGCTGTTGTATACGCCCAGGAGAAGTTCTATCGCGGCGAAGACCATCACTGCTGTGCGGGCCTTCATCGGTATGGGCGGGAACATCAGGTAGATCCGCATATGGGGATATAGGAACCCAAATGCGAGAAGTATGCCGTATATTGCCCCTGACGCGCCCACAGTAGGGGTGTGGTAGAGCCCGAGGAGCGCTCCGACAGAGGGCTCTCCCGGGCTTATGCCCAAGTCAAGAAGTTGACCATATGTGACATGGCTTCCCCTCAGCAGGGCGCAGAGGGCATCGCCGTTTTCAAAGAGGCCGGCATAATGGCTTATCATAATGGCGAACACACCTTCCTGTATAAGCGCGGCCCCGAGTCCGCAGCTGATGTAATACAATAGGAACTTCTGAGAGCCGAGTGTGCGCTCCACAATCACCCCGAACATCCACAATGAGAACATATTGAAGAAAATATGCCAGAAATTGGCGTGGATGAACATATAACTCACCAGCTGCCATGGCAGAAACTGGTCGGAAGTGAAATAGTAAAGGGCCCCATATTGCTCAAGCTGTACCCCAGCACGAGGCGCAAGCGTCATAAACAGATAAATTATTATGTTTATGATGAGCAGATTCTTGGTCACCGGTGGCAAATTGAGAAATCTGTCTTTGAAACTCATAACTAAGTGGTTAGGTGGCGGAGGCAATGTCCGCGCGGTTACATATGCCGCAAAGTTACAAATTTTTTCCAATATACTGCCGTGTGGGCTAATCCTTTTTCTTTCGGGGAAAAATCACTAACTTTGCAGTCATATCGCATTTTCATACACTCGAATGGACTTTAAACTGGAAGCTAATCCCGGCGGCACGGCCGCCAGAGCGGGAAGGATCTCCACCGGTCACGGGGAAATCCTCACCCCGGTGTTCATGCCCGTAGGCACTGTGGGGGCTGTGAAGGGGGTGCATGCCCGTGAGTTACGAGATGACATAAAAGCCCAGATCATACTCGGCAACACATATCACTTGTATCTGCGCCCAGGCACCGGGATTTTGCGCAAAGCCGGAGGTCTCCACAAATTCGAGGGATGGGACCGCCCGATACTCACCGATTCAGGTGGATTCCAGGTCTTTTCCCTCTCTGAGCGCAGAAAACTCACAGAAGAAGGGGCGTGGTTCCGCAGCCATATCGACGGCTCCAAGCATCTGTTCACCCCGGAACGTGTGGTCGACATACAGCGGGAGATTGGTTCAGACATTATGATGGCCCTTGACGAGTGTCCCCCGGGCACATCAGAGTGGGGGTACGCCCGCAAGTCTCTCGACTTGACTATGAAATGGCTGCAGCGGGGATGGAAGCATTTCAATGAGACACAGCCCTTATATGCTCATTCCCAGGCGTTTTTCCCGATTGTGCAGGGATGTACGTTCACAGACCTCCGGCGTGAGGCCGCGACACGGGTGGCCGAGCTTGGCGCGGAGGGAAATGCGATTGGAGGCCTCGCCGTCGGTGAGCCTGCGGAGGTCATGTATGATATGATTGAGGTGGTCAATGAGATACTTCCGGCTGACCGGCCCCGTTATCTTATGGGGGTCGGGACTCCGGCCAACATCCTTGAGGCCATTGACCGGGGGGTGGATATGATGGACTGCGTGATGCCGACCCGCAACGGTCGCAACGGGATGCTGTTTACCCGCAACGGAGTCATGAACATGCGCAATCTCAAATGGGCCGACGATTTCTCGCCTATAGACCCTGAGAGTGACTGTTTCGTCGACCAAGTCTATTCAAAAGCTTATCTACGCCACCTGTTCATTGCCGGTGAACTGCTTGCGATGCAGATTGCTTCGATTCACAACCTGGCGTTCTATTTGTGGCTGACAGGGGAGGCTCGCAAGCACATCCTTGCCGGGGATTTCCATATATGGAAGCCTCAGATGGTGGAGCAGGTGAGCCGTCGCCTCTGATTGTCGCCTCGATAACACCTAACAGCCGAGATGAAGGTAATGCCTGACATACTGAAAAGTAAAACACCCCTGAAACGGGGCTGGAAAATGCTGCCGCTCCTTGATATGTACATCATCAAGAAGTTTCTCGGCACATATGTGTTCGCCATAATGCTGATTCTGGCGATTACGATTGTCTTTGACATAAATGAGAAGCTCGACGCTTTCATGCAGGCACCGCTCAAGGCCACGATTTTCGACTATTTCCTGAATTTCCTGCCTTATTTCGCCAATCAGTTCAGTCCGCTGTTTGTGTTCATAGCGGTGATTTTCTTCACGTCAAAGCTTGCTGACAACTCCGAGATTATCGCGATGCTTTCCTCAGGGATGAGTTTCAGGAGGCTGTTGCGGCCATATCTTATTTCTGCCGCTGTCATCGCCGTGGCGACATATGTGCTGTCGGCATATGTGATTCCTCCGGCCAATGTCAAGCGTATCGCCTACACCAACACTTATGTCAAAAACCGTCGGGTGGATTATGGCGACAACATTATGATGCAAGTGGCCCCGGGGCAGATTGCCTATATGAGCCGTTATGACAACACCACAAAGACCGGCTACCGGTTCTCCCTGGAGCTTTTCAAAGACAAGAAACTTGTGTCGAGGATGCAGGCCCAGTCTATCAGATGGGACACTCTTTACCGCTGGCAGGTAAGAGACTATGTAATACGCGATTTCAAGGGCAACAGAGAGGAGATAAAACGAGGTTATCAGCTTGACACGGTGATACCTTTCGAGCCAAGGGATTTCCTCATATCACGCAATGACCAGGAAACGTTGTCGACACCGCAGCTGAGGCAGTACATCGAACGACAGAAACAGCGCGGTGTGGCCAACATCCAGGCTTTTGAAATCGAATATCAGAAGCGGTTCGCGATGTGTGCGGCCGCCTTTATCCTCACGGTCATCGGAATGTCGTTGTCCTCCAAGAAAGTCAAGGGCGGAATGGGAGTGAATATTGGTATCGGTCTGATGCTTAGCTTCTCATACATTCTCTTCATGACTGTCACATCCTCGTTCGCGGTGTCGGGCATAACATCCCCGCTGGTCGCCATGTGGATTCCCAACATCATTTATGCTGTGATTGCCCTCCTTCTCTACCTCAAAGCCTCCAGATGAAAAATGAATTTTCAAGGTTATTACAATCGTCTAACCAGCATTAATGCTGGTTTATTGAGCCTGTCGACGAGATTACCATCGTCGATTTACGGCTTGGTGAATTATCCGATTTATCATAAATGTGTTGTTCGCAATATCTATGTGGAGATAGTGGGGTGAGATTTTTATTTTAGAGTCACTAAATAAGCAAGCGACGGATGGAAGTGCTGAGACTTTTACGACCTTGGCAGTGGGTCAAGAACCTGTTTGTTTTTCTTCCGATGTTTTTTGGCAGGCGGATGGGAGACTGGGACTGTTGGGTTGCGTCATTGGTGGTGTTTTGCGCGATGTGTCTGGTGGCCAGCGCAATATATTGCCTGAATGATATCGTTGACGTGGATGAGAACAGGACACACCCTCGCAAACGATTCCGTCCAGTTGCCAAAGGTACTGTCTCATGCAAGCAGGCTGCTTTTGTCTCGGTGGCGTTGGTCGTCGGAGGCGTAGGCGCTGTGTTCGCGTTGTCTCCATTGGCGCATGCGCTTGATATTGTGGCGATAATTGCGGCGTATTACGTTATGAATGTCGCGTATTGCTTGCGTCTCAAGCGAATTGCGATTGTGGATGTGTTTTGCATCGCAGTTGGTTTTGTCCTTCGCATATTTGCCGGAGGTGTCGCCTGCGGTATATGGATATCCCCCTGGTTGGTATGTCTCGCATTCTTGCTGACCTTGTTCCTTGGCTTTGCTAAACGCCGGGATGATGTGTTGATACAACAGCAGCAAGGGGCTACGGTGCGGTCGAATGCCGTGTCATATAACCTGCCGTTCATGAATCAGACTCTTGGGTTGCTCGGTGCGATTACTGTGGTCTGTTACATTCTATATACAGTACAGCCGGAGGTTGAAGCGCGGCTTGGCACGCAATGGATATACCTGACGTCTGTATTCGTGCTTGCCGGGATACTCCGTTATCTCCAGATTGCTATTGTTGATGAAAAAGCCGGGGATCCGACATCGATTCTTTTAAAAGACAGGTTCATCCAGGTATGTGTGCTTTGCTGGTCATTGTCTTATTTGGCAATCATATATCTGTAAGCCGGTTGATTGGCGCAACAAGTTATGACACGAAAAAATCATGTAGGAAATCCTTTGGCAGGTTCAAATTCGGACGGCGATTTCTGTCATCGAAAAAGAGTCGGCCTGTTTGATTTTGACAACACTCTGGTGAGGGGTGATTCTTTCATCCGGTTTGGAGTATATGCTTTGGGAAAATGCCGGTTTGCATTGGCGGTTGTGGAAGCGTTGCCCTGGCTTGTCGCCTGGAAAATGGGATTGCTCTCATCCTCTGCCGCGAAAGAAAAATTGTTTGGCTTCATGTTCAAGGGAATGGACTTTTCGGAGTTTGAGCGCAAGGGGAAAGGATTCGCTGCTGAAATCTCGGAAATGCTGCGCAGCGATGTGAAACAAGAAATGGATGCCATGCGTGACATTGGCGCCAGGATAATAGTCGCCACGGCCAGTGCGGAGGAGTGGGTTCGGCCCTGGGCAATAGCCAACGGAGTGGATTTTGTGATTGGAACAAAGGCCGAGGTGGATGACAACGGTCGGTTGACCGGACGGTTCTCTACTGCCAACTGCCGTGGGGAGGAGAAAGCAAGGCGCATACAGCAATACCTGGCATCGGAGTCGTGGCCGCAATGCGAGATACACGCCTGGGGAAATATGCCGGATGACATGGCTATGCTTGAAATGGCAGACTTCCCCCATAGTGTGTAATGTCTCCTTGCGACAAATTGCGGCAATTGAAGCCAGTGGTTTGTCTTTTGGAGATGATTTGAGACCTTATTGTTGTGAAGGCGGCGAAAAGTTATTATCTTTGCAGTGATAAAACACGACCTGGGCAGCTCTCGGCCAGGTCGCGATAAACACAATAGACTGTCGTTCCGATGAATCCCAACTCACTCGTTTCTATCGACGATCTCGGCAAAGAAGAAATCCTTGACATTCTTGCCGACGCACGTTTCTTCGAGGAAAACCCCAACCACAAGATTCTTGACGGAAAGGTTGTGGCGACGCTTTTTTTCGAACCATCCACCCGCACGCGCCTAAGTTTTGAGACTGCAGTAAATCGTCTTGGCGGCCGTGTGATTGGTTTTTCAGATGCCAGCACATCCTCTTCCTCAAAAGGTGAGTCTCTGAAAGACACCATAAAGATGGTGTCAAACTATGTCGACCTCATCATCATGCGCCATTATCAGGAAGGCGCGGCCAAGTATGCCACGACGGTGACTGAGACGCCTGTGATAAATGCCGGCGACGGGTCAAACCAGCATCCTTCGCAGACAATGCTTGACCTCTACTCGATTCTTAAGACCCAAGGCAAGCTTGACAATCTTGAGATAACAATGGTGGGAGACCTCAAGTATGGCCGCACGGTGCATTCCCTGCTGATGGCAATGAGGTATTTCAACCCTAAATTCCGTTTTGTCTCATGCCCCGAGCTGGCAATGCCGCAGGAGTACCTTGACTTGTGCGACCGCCTTGGCATCCCCTACGAGGTGCATGCAGAGCTGTCTCCAGCGGTTATAAACTCCACCGACATATTGTATATGACCCGTGTGCAGAGAGAGCGTTTTGCCGACCTGGATGAGTACGAACGGGTGAAAGACTGCTACAGCCTCACCAAGGATATGCTTGACGGCTCGCGCGACAACCTCAGGGTGCTTCATCCGCTTCCCCGACTGAACGAAATCGCTGAAGATGTTGACGACAGCCCGAAAGCTTATTATTTTGAGCAGGCCCGCAACGGACTGTTTGCCCGTCAGGCCCTGATTTGCCGTGCGCTGGGCATAACCACGGCGGCCATCGCGGAGGCTGAAGCCTCGAAATAATCACGCTTGCCATGGATGCGAAGCCGCTGAACAAGAAGCGCTGCTGGAAACCCGGCACAATGATATACCCCCTTCCGGCGGTGCTGGTGACATGCGGGCAGTCGGTAGGGGAGTCCAATATGCTCACAGTCGCCTGGGTCGGAACTGTCAACACCGATCCTGCGATGTGCTACATATCAGTCCGTCCTGAGCGCCATTCGTATGACATCATAAAACGGCAGATGGAGTTCACCATAAATCTCACCACTGCCGATATGGCCCGTCAGACCGATTGGGCCGGTGTCCGCTCAGGAAAAGAGTACGACAAATGGAAAGAGACCGGGCTGACTCCTGTGCCGGGGGTCGCCGTGAGCTGTCCTTACATCGACGAGTCGCCACTTTCCATTGAGTGCAAGGTCAGCGCCGTCGTGCCCCTGGGATCGCATCATATGTTCCTCGCCAAAGTCATAAATGTGTTGGCAGACGAGCAATACATAGATTCAGCCACCGACAGTTTCGACCTCGGCAAGGCAGGGTTGATGAATTACACCCATGGACACTATTATTCACAAGGAGAAGAACTTGGCCGCTTTGGATTCTCTGTCAAGAAGCCTCGGAAAGGTTGACATCTCCATTCATCTCAAAAATAAATTACAACCCCAAATACCAACCGTTATGCAACGCGACAACGTCATTTTCGACATCATCAATCGTGAACATCAGCGCCAGCAGAAGGGCATTGAGTTGATTGCCTCAGAGAACTTCGTGTCACCCCAGGTGATGGAAGCAATGGGCTCATGCCTGACCAACAAGTACGCCGAAGGTTATCCCGGCCACCGCTATTATGGCGGTTGCCAGGTGGTTGACGAAGCGGAGACCCTTGCTCAGGATCGTCTGAAGCAGCTTTTCGGGGCGGAGTATGCCAATGTGCAGCCTCATTCCGGCGCACAGGCCAATATGGCAGTCTTCATGGCATGTCTCAAGCCTGGCGATACCTTCATGGGTATGAACCTCGACCATGGTGGCCATCTTTCCCATGGTAGTCCTGTCAATTTCTCAGGATTGGTTTTCAACGCCATCGGTTACAATGTCGATCAGGAAACCGGACGTGTCGATTATGACCAGATGGAGGCGCTTGCCAACGAGAACAAGCCCAAGCTCATCATCGGCGGCGCGAGCGCATACAGCCGTGAATGGGACTATGAGCGTATGCGCAAGATCGCAGACAGCATCGGCGCTATTTTCATGGTCGACATGGCCCATCCCGCAGGTCTGATTGCGGCAGGTCTGCTTGACAATCCTGTGAAGTATGCCCATGTTGTCACCTCGACAACCCACAAGACCCTCCGCGGACCGCGTGGCGGTGTGATTCTCCTTGGCAAAGACTTTGACAACCCATGGGGAAAAGCAACCAAGAAGGGTGAAATCCGCAAGATGTCTTCATTGCTCGATTCGGCGGTATTCCCTGGTGTGCAGGGCGGACCGCTTGAGCATGTCGTCGCCGCAAAAGCGGTTGCATTTGGCGAAGCCCTGCAGCCTGAATACAAGGAATACCAGAAGCAGGTCAAGGAGAATGCTGCCGCTATGGCGAAAGCCCTTACAGACAAGGGTTACCATGTCGTGTCTGGCGGCACCGACAATCACTGTATCCTGGTCGACCTGCGCTCTAAGTTCCCCGAACTTACCGGCAAGGTGGCTGAGAAGGCGCTGGTGGACGCCGACATCACCGCTAACAAGAACATGGTTCCCTTTGACTCACGTTCACCCTTCCAGACCTCAGGTATCCGCCTCGGCACCCCCGCTATCACCACCCGCGGACTCAAGGCCGACGAGATGGGCGGCATAGTAGAGATGATAGACACCGTGCTTTCTGCTCCTGAAAGCGAAGCCACCATCAGGGCTGTCCGTGACAAAGTCAACCAGATGATGTCTGACCGCCCGATGTTTGCCTGGTAATACGTAGATTCCTCTTTGTCTGACGCGAATCGGAACTTGCGTCAGAGGTATATTTGTAATCACACCTTGCAGGAGCCGTCATGGAAATTGTCGGCTTCTGCAAGGTGATGGTTTCACAAAACAGACTCCTCCAAAAATCTATCCAGTTATGAAAATGACGCTTCTTCTCCTGTATCGAGTGTATCAGATTGTGGTCATGATTCCCTCGATTGTAGTGTTGACCGTCCTGACCGGCATTGTGACAATAATCGGGTCATTGGCCGGAGGAGGACGCTTCTGGGGATATTGGCCGCCTCATATCTGGGCGAAAATATGCACTTGGCTCACGTTGGTGAAAGTCGAGGTCAGAGGGAGGGAAAATATCCAGGAAAAGACCTCGTATGTGTTTGTGGCCAATCATCAGGGAGCGTATGACATATTCACGATTTATGGTTTCCTTCATCACAACTTCAAATGGATGATGAAAATAGGCCTGCGTAAATTCCCCGTGATTGGCATAAGCTGCAAGGCCGCCGGCCATATATTTGTCGACAACTCGTCTCCTGCCGCGATTCGCCGCACAATGGCTGAGGCTGAGAAAACCCTTAAGGGAGGAATGTCTGTGGTTGTCTTTCCTGAAGGTTCGCGGTCAAGGTCTGGACGTATGGGGCGTTTCCACACTGGAGCGTTCCAGCTCGCGATGGAATTTCAGCTTCCGGTAGTGCCTGTGACAATAGATGGCGCATATGACGTGCTTCCACGCGGTCAATGGCTTCCTCACTGGGGCAAAGTGATTCTTACCATACACAAGCCAGTCGCACCTCCCGCAGATGAGGCAGACCGCAGGCGTGTGTCGGAACTGTCTGCCGAGGCAATCCGTTCGGCTCTCCCCGAACGTTATCGCTGAGCACGCGTTGTCACGGCTCAGGGGAGAAATCCCCAATATGACTTTATTTGGCATGGCAAATGTAATCAGACATTTTTTGTGATATTTATCCTGTGCCTGGAGGCTGGCATGTCGGGTGCAGTATGTCGCGACAGATCGGAAGTTGCCGACAGCCTGTTTTTCAAGGTCTCCGACAAGCCGGTAGACAGAATACTTGAAATGGCAGACCGCTCTCTCAGGCAGGGGGCGCAGGGTGATGCCCTCTCATTGTATCTGATTGTGTGCGCCCGGCAGCCGGAAACATTGGACTCTGCTGCGGTCGCAAACCGGGTAAGGGCCTATGTCGGGGCCGGGGACATCATGATGCGCCGATGTGACTATGTCGTGGCTCTGGACAATTACATACAGGCCCTGATTGCCAGCGAGGCATCTCCATCCCAGCCGATGGGGGCTGTCATCTATAAAAACATAGGGAATGTCTATTGTTGTCTGAACGATTATGAGACAGGCGTAGACTATTATAAGAAAGGATTGCGTATATGCGAGGCTCATCCCGACAATGATGTCGAGAAAAAGCTCCTGACCAATCTTTCGGGGATGATAACATACACCGGCGACACCATTGAGGCTGAACGATACCTGGTCATGTCAAGACGTGTGTATCCTCCGAAGACTGATGAGGAGATATGGGCAAGATTTTTTGACATAAGGGATTCGATAATGGATGACAGGGAGTTCAATGCAGTGAAAAATGTCCTGTTCCAATACAAGGTAGCCAAGACTGCAGATGAAATCCAGTCATTGTACAAGGATAAAGATGAGAAAGAGTCAATAATAAGGCGGCAGCGGATGATATTGCTGAGTGTTGTCGCCGGAGCGTTTGGCTATCGGCAATAGTGCTGTTGTTTTACATCCAGAAACGACGTATAACCCGCAGCCATCGGCATCTGTATGAGATAGACCGGGCCAACACGCGCGAGCGGGGTGTGATGGACGAGCGTCATCGGGATGATATGCGTAGGCTTGAAGAAAGAGACGCGGAGATTGCGCGCCTCAAGGCTCTGCTCTCAAGCTCGCGAGAGATATGCAAGGAGGAGCTTACGTGTTGCGAGTCTCCCGTGAAATACAAGACGAGCAATCACAGGGAGCCTCATCGCAACAGGCTTGCTGAAGCGATAACGGCAGTTATGGAGAATGACTGTGACGAACTTTGCAATCCTGAGTTCTCGCTTGAGCGGCTTGCCAAAATCGTAGGCTCCAACTCGAAATATGTGTCGCAGACCATCAATGAGGAATTCAACCGTAATTTCAGTACCTACATAAATGATTACCGGGTGAAACTCGCCTGTGAGAGGCTGGCAAATACCGAATATGACTCATACAAAATCAAGTTTGTCGGAGAAAGTGTGGGGTTCAAGTCGCAGTCGACATTCACGGAGGTGTTCAGGCAGCATACGGGTCTATCCCCCGCTGTTTACCGCAGGATGGCCAAAGAAGACCGGGGTGGATGCTGAATTGGTCATATTAGGCTGAGTTATGACTGTGGATTGCTATTGCTCATTCAATTATATTTCCGGATTCTTGAATCTGTGAAATAAGCAGTGTATATGGAAGCTCTTTTTGATGTTAAAGATTGTATCTTTGCGGCCAAGATTAGTCAAATTCATCAAACTTGTCAAAACCAATCTCTATGAAAAAAATCTGCATTGCACTGGCTGCTTTGAGCCCGATGTTGCTTCAGGCAGCTCCGCTTTCGCCCGGGGTGCTTTCCGGCACAAGGGAGCCTGCGGTCGCGACGAGCTTCGGAAACTGGCATCGTGGCCCTGCGAGAGTGACCGTCGATGAGCTTTTTGCTTGTCCTGAAAACACAGTGCTGGATTGGCCTTGCGTTGAAAGCGAAGTGGGCTACTCCGGATTCCAGAGTTCAGACCAAGGGCGTTACGGGATGCCGACTATTTTCTATCAGGCATTTCACGGATGCTACAAAAGTGTTAACGAAATCAGGGTAATCGGTCTGTTCAATTATTTCGACGAAGACTCCTACAATTGGCTGGGATGTCTTGAGCGAGGAGCGATTGACGGGGACTACAAAATGACCGAACCTGTGAAGTTTGAAATCGCCTTTTACCGTCAGGATGAAAACGGCCGTCCAGGAGGGCTCTATGGCTGCCCAGAAAGCACTTCGTGTCGACAAGATTGCCAATCCTGGAGCAAATGCCAATGGGACACATGAGAAGGTCTCCGCTCTTTCGCTTGGAGCCGGAGAGTCTGCGACTGTGAAAGCGACTATGAATCCCTCAAACCTCGTTGAGGGAATGTATGAGTCTGTCATCGAGATACGCTCTAATGACGAGCTGAAGCCCCTGCATATAATCCCGGTTTATTTCGCAAACGGAATCATGACGAGCATCGAGCCGGTGACTGTCGCCATATCCGAGACAAAGCTTACTGCTGAAGGCCTGTCAATCACTGCGGATAATGCGATTGCTGATATTCTGGTGGTGGATGTTGCTGGCCGTATGGTAATCAGGATGTCTCCAGGTGAGAATTCAGCGGTTGTGCCTGTCGAATCGCTCGGCGATAGAGTATATGTCCTCTCCGTGACATATGTGGATGGAAGTTCTGAATCAATGAAGTTCGCTCTCTCCAGATAAACATCCCCTTGAATCGCTGTTAACAGCCTGCGACTGACAACGGGTTTCGCTTGTGCCACAGATGGTGGAGGCGGAACCCGTTTTCTTGTTTTGGTCTCTTATGCCGGATAGAGGTTGTTGTCGATAATCCGGACCAGGCCTGAATCAGCAAGATTGCGTATCGTGGGGAGGATGTTTTCCACAGGCATGTTTAGACGGAGTGAGGTGTCGGCTATTGTTATCCCGGCCGGATTCTGGTTGACTATGAATGTCAATGCCTCGGTCATCACCTCAGTGGAAACATGCGCCGACTGCTCTTGCCTGTGGTGGAGGTTTTCGAGCCGTCGCCGTTCGCGGCACACGTCGCAGGTGCCGCAGGGAACAGTTTTTTCTCCGAAATAGCCGAGCATCGTTTCGACACGGCAGATATAATCATCAAACGCGAATCTTTTCATCGCGTCAAGGCGTGCCTCCATCAGTTTGCGCCGCATCTCATACACCTGTTTTGGCAGGACCACATCACGAAGAGGTTCGCGTGAACGCAACAGATAGATATATGGCGCCCGTTTCCTTGGGGTGTAGTCTATGACGCGCATTTTGCGCAGACGCAGCAATGCCTCATAAACGGTGCGCTCGGTCAGTTCCAGGGAGGATGCGATGAACGGTTCCTGTATCTGCTCGTAATCGGCGAATATGCCTGTGTAGTTGCGCAGAATGAATTGCAATACCCGCTCGGTCTCGTCTGAAAGACCTTGCAGGTCATAAAGTGCGCGGCGCGGCATTGTCATGAACAATCTTGACGGGCTGACGAGGTCGTCGGTGTAATCGAAATAACCGGCCTGGGCGAGTATCCGCAGCGCGCTGTCGGCGATGACAGGTTTGAATTCCCAGCGTTGGCAGAACTTGCCAAACTGAAACTCAAAGTTCTTGCCAAATCCTTCTCCCATGCCGACTCCGAAGAATACGAACAGCTTGTCGTATATGTCACGGATGACCTCTTTGTCGGGGTAAGTCTCGGAGAGTCGGCGGGTGAGAGTGGCCTTGTCGGCTTTGGTCGTGAGCATCACGGCCCATGACGGCAGACCGTCACGTCCCGCGCGGCCTGCTTCCTGGTAGTATTCTTCCAGTGAAGACGGCAGGTCGTGATGAATCACTATCCTGACATCCGGTTTGTCTATTCCCATGCCGAACGCGTTGGTAGCCACCATCACTCTTGTCTCGCCTGATTTCCATCGGTTTTGCCTTTCGTTCTTTTCTTCGGGAGAGAGGCCCGCGTGATAATAATCAGCTGAGATGTCGTTGGATGCCAGAAACGCGGCGAGTTCCTGGGTGCGCTTTCTTGAGCGGGTATAGACTATGCCGCATCCGCCCACCCTGGAGAGGATATGGAGCAGCTCAGTGTCTTTGAAGTCGCAATGCCTCGCCACATATGAGATGTTCTTACGGGTGAAACTCAGCCGGAAACAGTAGTTTCTGTCTCTGAAAGAGAGCTTCTTCATTATGTCGTCGACCACTTGCGGGGTGGCTGACGCAGTCAGGGCGAGCACCGGTGTCTTTGGAAAACGGGCGCGAAGTTCTCCTATTTTCAGGTAGGAGGGGCGGAAGTCATATCCCCATTGTGAAATGCAGTGGGCCTCGTCGACCACGATGAGCTTGACATCAAGGATATTCCACCAAGCCTCCATGTTTGGAGAACGGAGTTTCTCTGGGGAAAGGTAGAGGATTTTAATTTTGCCGAGTTCACAGCGTTTTAGGACAAGCTCACTTTCCGAACGTTTCATCGCATGGTTGAGTTGGCCAGCGCGGATTCCTCTGCGGCGGAGGTTGTCAACCTGGTCTTTCATCAGGGAAATAAGCGGAGTGACAACCACTGTGAGGCCATTGAGAGCCAATGCGGGAATCTGGAAGGTGATTGACTTCCCCCCTCCGGTTGGAAGAAGCCCGAGCGTGTCATGGCCGTCGAGCACAGAGTTTATGATTTCCTCCTGCATCGGCCGGAAGGAATCATAGCCCCAATGTGTTTTCAGTAAAGTGTGTATCGAAGGGTTCGTGTCAGACATGATGAGGAGGTCAGAGGATTGGCGCGAAAAGACGCATCACGGATTCCAGCCCTTTCTCAAGATATGGGCGCTGGCGCCATATGGCGGGATTCACCCTTATGCAGTCGCGTTGGTCGGCGATGAAGCGTGTCCGCATAGCCGTGTTGAATTCCTTGGAGTAGACAAGCAGGTTTGCCTCGAAATTGTGTTCAAAGCTGCGGAAGTCAAAGTTGGTCGAACCGACTGTGGCAAAGTCGTCGTCGACAATTATCGCCTTGCTGTGGAGCATTCCTTTGTCGTAGAGATATACCTTGATGCCGGCTCTCAGGCATTCCTGCACATAGCTGAATGATGCCCAGCGCAGCATGTCGCTGTCGCTGCGTCGCGGAAGCATTATGCGCACGTCCACTTTTGACAGTGAGGCGACCTGGAGGGCATGCAACAGGCCTTCGGTGGGTAGGAAATAGGGGGTCTGGAGCCATACGCGTGTCTTTGCTGTGGATATCGCCTGCTGGAACATCAGCGTCAGGTTCATCCATTGGTTTACAGGGCCTCCTGTAAGCAATTGTATCCCCACATTGTTGCTCTCTTCCGTGACGGAGGATGCCGCCTCCGGAAGGTCTGGAATCTCCTCTTCAATCAGAGGTTGTCCCATGTAGTTCCAGTCCACGGCGAATGACTGCTGCAAGGCTGCCACGCCAGGACCGGTGACGCGGAGATGAAGGTCGCGCCACACGTCAAAGTGTTTCCCGCCATCCACATATCGGTCGGCTATGTTCATGCCACCGATGTATCCGATGATGCCGTCTATGACGACGATTTTACGGTGATTGCGCCAATTGACGCGTGTGCCGAAAGGTGGAAAGACCACCTCAAAGAACGGGTAGGCCTCTATGCCCTCTTTTTTCAGTTTCTTGAAGAATTTTCCGGGGGTCTTGAAGGAGCCCACGGAGTCATAGATGATACGGATTTTGACTCCGGCGCGGGCCCTCTCGACGAGGGCTTCGCTTATGCGGCGGCCTATCTTGTCTGCCGCGATGATGTAATACTCGATATTGATGTATTTCTCGGCACGAGAGATATCGGCGAGCAAAGCCTCGAATTTGGAACGGCCATTGTCGAATATGGCGACGCTGTTACCCTCGTAATATGGTGATCCCTGGAGGGAATGGGCGAGTTTGATGTGTCGCAGGCAGGCTGGCGACTGTCTCACCTTGGATGAGTCAATTTTCCCGTTTTGCTCAAGTCGTCTGAGCTTCCTGCGGTTGCGCCTTGAGATTATGCGCTTGTTCTGTATGTTACGGCCGAAAAATATGTACAGAATCAAGCCTACGGCCGGAAGGACGAGCAAAACGGTGACCCACGCGAGTGATTTCACCGGATTGCGGTTTTCCGAAACAACGATGGCGATTACTCCAAGCACAATGGCGGCGTAGGCAATGGTGACTGTCCACCACAGCCAAGTCGTGTTTATATAGTCGACCAGTGTCCACATACTATCTGCAAATTTACGAAAAATCTGGAGATTTTGACACCGACAGAATAAAAAGGCGAATATTCAAGACCGAACTGCAAAATATCCATCTGCAATAGGCCTGAAAATTTTAAGCCCGAGGCATAACGGGTGATTGGAGAGGTGCTAAAGATTACTTTCAGCTGACAATACAAAAAAGGAGACCGAAGTCTCCCTTTGATTAACTAATGGTGTGTTCTCAAGATGGCTTGTTGTTTAGAATCGATTCTTTTCGTTCGCACCTGCTCCACGCCCCTTGTAACGGTCACGACTGGAGTTAAATGAGTACTGTAGAGTCAAGTAGAATGAACGGCTTAGATCCGTTACACATACGTAACGGGTTATATCTCTACTGAATGAAGTAACACCATAATTACGTTTGTTGAAGATGTCGTTTGCCTCGACGGAAACACTGAAGCTGTTGTTGAAGAACGCCTTGTATAGTTTGGCGTTAAGGTAAGAACAGGATTTGCGATGTATGTTCCTGTCATCGCCTGCGCTTTCCCATGCCATATCCACGTTCATCCATATATCATAGGGAAGATGTATGGCATTTTGCCATTGCACCATTCCTTGTGGATTATTCAAGTGTTTACGCCCTTTCCAGGTGTCGATTGCAAACCACTGCTTCGTGATGCCGAGATTTACCCGTGGTTCCCAGATGCCGATATTGAAACTGGTCCCTATAAACGCGCGGATTGAATGTATCTCCGGAAAATTATCCAGAGTCATGAGCTTCACCTCGCCACTTTCGCCGTAGGGCACCGTTGTAGATATGATGGGATCCTTTTTATAGGTATATGACAATTGTGCGAATAATCGTCTCCAAGCTCCGGTAAGTTCCACAGTATGTGTCTTCTCTGGTTTAAGGTATGGATTCCCGCCTTGAAGTGTAAAACGGTTGATATAATCGATTGCACCATCCAGGTCGCCATAATTTGGCCGTCTTGTCTTACCGGTATAGCTCATTGAAAGTTGAACTTTATCTACCGTTGTTGACATAAAGAAGGAGGGGAAGAGATTATTATAAGTCTTGCTCTGATCTTCTTTTTTCCGCCCGTTTTCCATATAATCGAAATTCACGTGCTCATACCTCAATCCGGCCCCGAGGCTGAAGCGACCGAATGTCTGTCGGAAATCAAGGAATCCGGCAATATTGTTTTCGTCAACCCGTGTATTGGCATCACTTATGATTTCTGCGTCAGTCATATAATCGGAAGAGAAGCGCGAGGACACATATTCCTCCCCAACCTCAATCACGCCTTTCCATATCGGATAACTTAAAACCAGTTTCTCGGCAAACATACGTCCCCGACTTGTCCCGAGGGAGTTTATCAACGAGTTTCCATCAGTCACGCTGATTTCATCCACTGTGACATTGGAACGGGACTTATTCCACAGATAATCAGTGTTCAGATCAATGCCAAGATCTCCGACCTTACCATTATAATAGATATTGGCATAATGTCGTGGAAGTTTCTTGGTGTCACCTGACCGTGTGCTTGTGGTTATGTCTAAAAACTCTCCGTTAGCCGACAATTCAGTAAGATGGGTATGATGCATCTTGTCGCTTGTGATGCCATTACTGTAATAGGCTCCGATTGAATGCTTCTCATTAAACATATATGAGAATCCCACCTTTCCGAAGAAATCTTTCACGTTTCCGTAGCCGTTCTGAGTTATCCCTTCTTCCCATAACATGGGGTACACGTCGATGCGGGTGAGGGGCACTGACCCTTCACGAATCAATGTGACAGCCAATGGATTGCCTCTGAATGACCCCGAGAGCCATCGTGTCTACTGGGTGAATATGCCCGACCTTGCTTCTTCGTTGCGCGATGTGCAGATTCAGCGAGGGGCAGGGACTTCTGCAAATGGGGCCGGTGCATTCGGCGCAAGCATAAACATGGTGACTGACGCTTCGTCGGAGGACGCTTATGCTGAGCTGTCGGGAGCGTGTGGCATGTATGGCACCAATCGCCAGACCTTGCGGGTCGGATCCGGCCTGCTCGGAGATCGGTGGAGCCTTGACGCACGGTTGAGCCATATGGGGTCTGACGGATATATCGAACGCGCCTCCTCACAGTTGTGGAGCTATTTCGGCCAGGTTGCCTATCAGGGATACAACACCTCTGTCAGGCTGGTCGCTTTCGGAGGGAAGGAACGGACATACATGGCCTGGGATTATGCCTCAAAGGAGCAGATGGAGGAGTTTGGCCGCCGGTATAACCCTTGCGGGGAATATGTGGATGATGATGGCCGGAGGGCATATTACCCTGACCAGTACGACAATTTCATCCAGCATCATTTCCAGCTGCTTTTCTCGCAGCGGATAGGGGAGTGGTTCAATGTCAACGCGGCACTGTTTTACACTAAGGATGACGGGTATTATGACCAGTACAAGACCAACCGTACTCTGGTTGAATATGGCCTCCAGCCGTTCCTGGGCACTGACGGTGCGACAGTAAAAAAGTCGGATCTTATCCGGCTGAAATACAATGTGAATGGTTTCGGAGGCGGGCAGGCCACCGTGAATTTCAGGCGAGGAAGATGGGATGCGACGCTTGGAGGTTCCGTTTCTGATTTCGACGGGCATCATTACGGGCAGGTGAAATGGGTGCGCAACTATGTCGGTCCGATTGATCCGTTGCAGGAATATTATGACAACAGGGGCCGGAAATTCGACTCCAATGTCTACCTTCGGGCCAATTACGACATTGACAGGCGATTCTCGGTGTTCGCCGATTTGCAATACCGTCATATCCATTATACCATAAAGGGGGTGTCTGACAACTGGGACTGGGAGACCGCCTCGCCTGCGATGCTCGATGTGGAGCGTAGATGGGATTTCTTCAATCCTAAGTTGGGTGTGAACTTCACATCGGGTGCTCACAGAGGATTTGCTTCGTGGGCGGTGGCTCAGAAGGAGCCGACTCGCGACAATTTCACTGACGGTACCACCGGAAGTTACCCCAAGTCGGAACGGCTTGATGACTTCGAACTGGGCTATAGTTTCAACCAGGGGTTGTTTTCTGCCGGCGTGAATTTGTATTATATGTTATACAAAGACCAGCTTGTGGTCACGGGACAGCTGTCAGACACCGGGAATCCGTTGAGTGTCAATGTCCCTGATTCATACAGAATGGGAGTCGAGCTTCAGGCTGCACTGCGGCCCTGCAGTTGGTTTGACTGGCAGTTCAACATCACATTGTCTCGCAACCGCATCCGTGACTTCGTGGAGTATATCTATGAGGATGAGTGGACAAATCCGATTTCATTTGACTTGGGCGACACATCAATAGCGTTTTCACCGGAAGTGATTTTCAACAATGCCTTCAACTTCAGATACCGCGATTTCGACGCGTCGCTTGACAGCCGCTACGTCGGGAAGCAGTATATGAACAATGCGGAGTCGGAAGCAGCGTTGCTCGACGCATATTTCGTGTCTGACCTGCATTTGGGATACTCGTTCAAGCATCTGATTGGAATGAAGGAGCTGAGGATAGGCTTTTCGGTCTACAATCTGTTCAACGAGAAGTATTTCAACAATGGGTATGCCGGGGCTGGCTATACAGTGAAAGAGGGCGAAAAAGTAATATACCGTTATGCCGGATATGCCGCGCAGGCTCCGACACATGTAATGGCGACTGCCACTTTGAGATTCTGACAAGATGCTGACGTTTGATTTATGTCTTGAGATAACAGGCCTGTGTGTGGGCCTGCTATATCTATGGTGGGAATATCACGCCGACAACAAGGTATGGTTGGCGTCGGTCGTGATGCCGGCCATCTCGATGTGGATATATTATTCCAAAGGGTTGTATGCCGACTTTGGGATAAACATCTATTACCTGTTGATAGCGATATATGGATTTTGGTCATGGAGTGGGAAAACGGCTCCGCGCAAACCGTCGGAATCCAAAGAATGTCCAGCCGCGACAGAGAGTGCAAGCTCCCGCCGTCCAATCACCCATACACCAGTAAAGGAGTGGGGGTTGATTGCGGCAGCCTCCTGCACGTTGTGGGTGGCATTATGGTGGCTGCTGGTGAGATTCACCGACTCGACTGTACCTGTGGCCGATGCTTTCACGACATCATTGTCAATTGTAGGATTGTGGATGTTGGCCCGCAAATATGTCGAGCAATGGCTGATATGGTTCATTGTAGACATTGTATGTTGTGGCCTGTATTTTTACAAAGGGCTGTATTTCTATTGCGTGTTGTATGGGGTTTATACAGTCATCTCCATTTTCGGATATCGAAAATGGTTCGCCATGATGCCACATAAGAAATAAGCCACATCCAATATTCGGCCTCATTGATTTGTGCGCAGTATGGATTTCTCATTGGGGCTATCTGTCAATCGGCAGATAGCCCCAATTTACACGGCTTTTTCATTTAAGATAAAATAAAGCGTATACCTGCCCTTACCCGCTTCAGCCCGAAGCGGGTAATCTGTTGTGTCTGTATTTCAGCCGTTTATCTCTTCGTTAAAATCTTATTTTTTTTC
>Ga0209694_1000225_pt1 | contig 105911 bp, 89 predicted proteins | sample GluameincwithD2O_FD_187499 | JGI IMG/M metagenome (GOLD analysis project Ga0209694, IMG submission 187499) | Mouse cecum microbial communities from Vienna, Austria - Glucosamine amended microcosms incubated with D2O (SPAdes) (version 2) | ecosystem: Host-associated > Mammals > Digestive system... | reverse complement strand
AAAAATTTCTATTTGCATACCTCTAATATATCCATTTTCAGCAATATATGCAATATCTGAAAGTTTATTTCACATAATCAGGTGAATTTTTGACTGAATTTGAGTTAAATCTCATGCGCCAGCCCTGTCAAATAGTAGTTTAAAGGCGGTTATGTGAGAAAAATTGAGTAATTTTGCGGGCTAATTCAAAATGAGACAATGAACAGAATAAAACTTTTTCTGACCGATGTAGACGGGACGCTGACTGACGGGGGTATGTATTACACCGCCGGGGGTGATGCCATGAAAAAGTTCAACGCGCGCGACGGCATGGGGCTGCTGCTCCTTCAGAAGGCCGGCATAAAGGTGGGGATCATCACCAGCGAGAACACCGGCATTGTCAGAAGCCGTGCCGAAAAGCTCGGTGTGGATTTTCTTGTCCAGGGCCGGCGTGACGGCGGCAAGCTTGAAGCCGCGCTTGAGATCTGTGCCCGGATAGGCATCGGGCTTGACGAGGTGTCATACATAGGCGATGATGTCAATTGCAGCGATCTGCTGCGCGCCGCGGGGGTGGCTGCCTGTCCGGCCGATGCGATGGCTGCCGTCAAGGCTATAGAAGGAATACGGATAATGAATCTTAAAGGAGGAGAGGGCTGTGTGCGGGAGTTTGCCGAAGCGGTCCTTTCCGGGGAATATTGACAGATTGTTTAAAAACAATCTCTAATCAATACTGAAACAAATGAGCAAAGTAAAAATATCAGTGACTTTCATGCTGCTTGCGGTGACGTTCTGCGTCTGCCTGATAGTCAGCAATCTGATGGAGATAAAGACTGTGGATCTGGGTCCGCTCACCATAACCGCGGGCGTGGTGGCCTTTCCGATCTCCTATATTCTCAATGACTGTATAGTCGAGGTCTATGGCTTCAGCAAGGCGCGTCTTGTCATCTGGCTCGGCTTCGGGATGAATCTTCTTGTCTCGCTGCTGCTGCAGCTCGGCATCTGGCTTCCGGGAGCGCCGTCGTGGCAGGGCCAGGAGGCTATGGAGGTGGTCTTCGGGGCTGTCCCGCGCATCTTCGCGGCCAGTTTCATTGCCTTCCTGTGTGGCTCGATGGTCAATGCTTATGTGATGTCGCGCATGAAGGCTGCCTCTAACGGACGCCGCTTTTCTCTGCGGGCCATCGTGTCGTCGCTGTGGGGCGAGGGGGTTGATTCGGTGATCTTCTTCCCGATAGCTTTCGGCGGCATCCTTGCATGGAATGAAATAGCGATGCTGATCATCACGCAGACCTTCCTGAAGACTTTCTACGAGGTGCTGATCCTGCCGGTGACCATGAGGGTTGTAAAGATGCTGCGCGATCATGAAGGAGGCGATGTGACAGATGATAGCCGGACGTCATACAAATGGTGGAAGATCAATGAAATATGAAGGTGTCAAGTGGGTGTGGTTCGATCTTGACGACACTCTGATTGATTTTCATGCCAATTCGCGGCTGGCCAATGCGATCATCTATCGCGAGGCCGGCCTTGACCGCTATTATGCCACTCCTGAGCAGTGGATCGAGGCATATGAGGGGCACAACCGCCTGCTGTGGGACCGCTACAGCCGAGGGGAGATCACGCAGGGTTTTCTGCGTGTCGACCGTTTCGCCACACCGCTGTCTCCCCGCTGGGCCGGAAGTCGCGAAGATCTTGAAGCCTTCTGCTGGAGGCTCGACAGGGAGTATCTCGACCGGCTTGCCGAGCAGACGGTGATGATTGACGGTGCCGTTGAGCAGCTCTCCCGCCTGCGCGCGCATTATAATATAGGTGTGCTCAGCAACGGGTTCAAGGAAGTGCAGCATCGGAAGCTGGAAAACACCGGACTCGCACCGCTTGTGGATCTTGTGGTGCTCAGCGATGACGTGGGCTTCAACAAACCGGACCTGCGTATCTTTGCCCATGCCATGAAGCGCGCCGGAGAGATGGATCCGCAGGCCCATCTGATGATCGGCGACAACCTTGCGGCCGATGTAGGCGGGGCTGTCAGGGTGGGCTGGCGTGCAATACACTTCGACCGCACTCAGCCAGGGTTGCGCTGGAGAGGAAGCCATATTGCCATAGCCAATCTGAAGCTACTTGAGGGGCTTCTGTGAGGCTTTTTCGGCGTTTTTTCGCGCTAAAGTGGTGAGAAAGTGAAATTTAAGCAAAAAATTATAGGAATTATAGTTGATAATCCAAAAAAAGTTCCGATATTTGCACTTGCAAAAAATTGCGCCTTGAAAAAGCGCAACGTCAAAGATATTAACCAATTATAAAATTCATATTGTAATGACTAAAGCTGACATCGTTAACGAGATCTCAAAATCAACCGGAATTGACAAGGCCAACGTGCTCGAAACCATCGAGAAATTCATGGAGACCGTAAAGGAATCTCTCTCTCACGGCGAAAACGTCTATCTTCGCGGCTTCGGTAGCTTCATCACCAAGGTGCGTTCGGAAAAGACTGCCCGTAACATATCAAAGAACACCACTATCATCATCCCCGAACACCGCATCCCCGCATTCAAGCCCGCCAAGGTGTTTATGGAAGAGGTTAAGGATCTGAAATAATTCTGCCTGCCAGAAAATCCAACTTTTAGTTAAACAAAATAAATACCAACCACATGCCAAGCGGAAAGAAAAGAAAAGGCCACAAGATGGCTACCCACAAGCGTAAAAAACGCCTTCGCAAAAACCGCCACAAGAAGAAATAATTCTTGCGTAGTTGCGTAATGAACACGAAGAACAAACTCTTTTGCCCGGCTCTTGAACAAAGACGCACGCAAAAGGTTTGTTCTTTGCGTCATTTCTCTAATCCGGATAACGCTTATCAATGAAAAGTGAACTGATTGTAGACGTACAGCCCGGTGAGGTTTCGATAGCCTTGCTTGAGGATTCGCGGCTCGTCTCCTTGCAGAAGGAGTCGCGCAACATCGCCTACGCTGTCGGAGACATCTATCTTGCCAAAGTCAAGAAACTGATGCCCGGCCTTAACGCCGCCTTCGTCAACGTGGGCTACGAGAAGGACGCTTTTCTTCATTATCTGGATCTCGGTTCTCAATTCTCCACCTACTCGGCCTTTCTGAAGGCCATTCTCGTCGACAAGAAGTCTGACACCACCGTCCCGAAAATCAAGCGCCTGCCCGACATCGACAAACACGGAGCCATTACCGGCGTCCTGGAACCGGGTCAGGAACTCATGGTTCAGATAGTCAAGGAGCCTATCTCGTCGAAAGGCCCCCGTCTGACCACTGAGATCACTTTCACCGGACGCTACATGGTGCTCATACCATTCGGCGACAAGATCTCCCTTTCGCAGAAAATCAAGACCACGGAAGAAAAACTCCGCCTGCGTCAGCTCATCGAAAGCATCAAGCCGAAAAACTTCGGAGTAATCATCCGCACCTCGGCCGAAGGAAAGAGCGTAAGGGAGCTGCACCACGAGCTCAAAACCCTCCTGCGCTGCTGGGAGGAGACAGTGGCAAAAGCGCAGAAAGCAAGCGCCCCGGCTCTCATTTTTGAAGAGGAAAGCCGCATCGTCGGAATGCTTCGCGACGTATTCAGCCCCACTTTCGAGAGCATTCATGTCAATGACAAGGAAATCTTCAGCCAGATTTCAAAGTATGTCAACCTCATTTCACCGGAGAGCAAAGACATCGTCAAGCTTTATGAGGACGATGTCCCCATCTTCGATCATTTCAGCATCACCCGCCAGATAAAATCGTCGTTCGGAAAGACGGTTTCATTCAAATCAGGCGCCTATGTAATCATCGAACATACCGAGGCACTCCATGTCATTGACGTCAACTCCGGCAACCGCTCGAAAGCCGCGCCTGACCAGGAAAGCAACGCGCTTGAGGTCAACCTGCGGGCCGCCGACGAGATAGCCCGCCAGCTACGCCTGCGCGACATGGGCGGCATCATCGTCATCGACTTCATCGACATGAACAAAGCCGAGCACCGGCAGAAACTCTATGAACACATGCGCGAGGTGATGGCCAACGACCGCGCCCGCCACAACATTCTGCCGCTGAGTAAGTTCGGGCTGATGCAGATCACCCGCCAGAGAGTGCGCCCGGTGCTTGACATAAACACCTCCGAAACCTGCCCGTCGTGTCACGGCAAAGGCGAGGTGCGCCCGTCGCTGCTCTTCACCGATCTGCTGCACGAAAAACTCGACTATCTGGTCAACACGCTTAAGACCAAACACTTTGTGCTCTATGTGCACCCCTTCGTGTCGGCCTATCTGAAGAAAGGTTTCCCGTCGCTCTACCGTCGCTGGCAGCTTGAATTCGGCTTCAACTTCCGGATCGTGCCTGACGAATCGCTCGCCTATCTGCAGTATCGCGTACTTGACCGCGACCGCAACGAAATCGACCTCAAGGAAGAGAAAGACATGGACTCCTCGGCATCGAAATCAAAAGCAAAAACCAAGAACCGAACCCAGGAAGATTAGCATCCAAGCATTTTCCCTGTTCTTACGAACCCTATCAGAAACCTCCCGCCGCAGACTGCAAGGTCTGAGCCGGGAGGTTTTTCGCATCTTCCGGCAGTAGCGGCAGTCAGGGAATGGAGGGTGCTGAGTCCGTGTGTCGGCGTGGTTGGCCTTAAGAACAATTTCGAGGAGATTTTTTGTCGGGATTAAATTTGCTTTACAATTTTTTATGACTAATTTTGCAAGGGCTAAGAACGCCTGTGCGTAATTGGCCCGAAATCAATTTAATCACAACTAATTATAAGCATTAATTTATTATTTTTCATATCATGGATATTTCCCACATCGAGCACGTCGGCATCGCAGTTCCTGATCTGAAGGAAGCCATCGCCTTTTACGAAAACACCCTTGGCCTTAAATGCTTTGCCATTGAAGAAGTTGAAGATCAGAAAGTACGCACCGCCTTCTTCAAGGTAGGCCAGACCAAGATCGAACTTCTTGAAGGAACTTCTCCTGAAAGCGCCATCTCAAAGTTTATCGCCAACAACGGCGGCCGCGGCGGCATCCAGCACATCGCATTCGCCATTGAAGACGGTGTGGCCAACGCTCTGGCAGAAGTCGAAGGCAAAGGCTGCCGTCTGATCGACAAGGCTCCGCGCAAGGGTGCCGAAGGTCTGAACATCGCGTTCCTTCACCCGAAATCAACTTGCGGTACTCTTATCGAACTCTGCGAGGACCCCAACAAGTAACATCCATCTCCCATCCCCGTCAGCAATGACGGAGACAGAAGAAATCTACAACCAAGAACTCCACCCATTTTACTTCAAAACAAATGAGTAACCAGCTTGAAAAAGTAAAAGAGCTTATCGCCCTTCGCGAAGAAGCCCGCTTAGGCGGTGGCGAAAAGGCCATTCAGAAACAGCACGAGAGAGGCAAATACACAGCCCGCGAGCGTATCGCACAGCTTCTCGATGAAGGCTCTTTTGAGGAAATCGACATGTTTGTCCGTCATCGTTGCTACAACTTCGGACAGGAAAAGAAAAGCTATCTCGGCGACGGCGTTGTGACCGGCTACGGCACAATCGACGGCCGACTCGTATATGTATTCGCTCAGGACTTCACCGTGTTCGGCGGATCTCTCAGCGAGACAATGGCCCTCAAGATCTGCAAGATCATGGACATGGCCATGAAGATGGGCGCACCCGTCATAGGTCTCAACGACTCAGGCGGCGCACGTATCCAGGAAGGCATCAACGCACTCGCAGGCTATGCCGAAATTTTCCAGCGCAACATCCTCGCCTCAGGCGTGATTCCCCAGATCTCCGGCATCCTCGGCCCCTGCGCCGGCGGTGCGGTGTATTCTCCCGCGCTGACTGACTTCACCATCATGACCAAGGGCATCAGCTACATGTTCCTCACCGGCCCGAAGGTGGTCAAGACCGTGACTGGCGAAGACGTGACCCAGGAAGCACTCGGCGGCGCAACCGTGCACTCGCAGAAGAGCGGTGTGGCACACTTCGCAGCCGAAGACGGCGAAGAGACCCTGCGCATCATCCGCAAGCTCTTCAGCTACATCCCCCAGAACAACCTCGAAGAACCGCCGCTGGTTGAATGCAACGACCCCATTGACCGTCTGGAAGACTCTCTGAACGAGATCGTGCCTGACTCGGCCAACCATCCCTATGACATGTATGAGGTTATCAACGCAATCGTCGACAACGGCGAATTCCTTGAAATCCAGCGCGAATACGCAAAAAATATCATCATCGGCTTTGCCCGTTTCAACGGCCAGGCAGTCGGCATAGTTGCCAACCAGCCCAAATATCTCGCCGGTGTGCTTGACAGCAACGCATCTCGCAAGGGTGCCCGCTTTGTCCGCTTCTGCGATGCCTTCAACATTCCTCTGGTGACCCTCGTCGACGTCCCCGGCTTCCTCCCCGGTACCGGTCAGGAATACAACGGCGTGATCCTCCACGGCGCCAAGCTCCTCTATGCCTACGGCGAGGCCACAGTGCCCAAGGTGACAGTCACACTGCGCAAGAGCTACGGCGGCAGCCACATCGTGATGTCATGCAAGCAGCTTCGCGGCGACATGAACTACGCATGGCCCACGGCAGAAATCGCTGTTATGGGGGGCGCAGGCGCTGTTGAAGTGCTCTATGCCAAGGAAGCCAAGGCAGCTGAAGATCCCGCCAAGGTGCTCCGCGAAAAGGAAGACGAATACAACAAGCTCTTCTGCAACCCCTACAACGCCGCCCGCTACGGCTATATCGACGACGTCATCGAACCTCGCAACACCCGCTTCCGCATCATCCGTGCCCTGCAGCAGCTTGCGACCAAGAAGGTTGTCAACCCGGCCAAGAAACACGGCAACATACCTCTCTAAACCGCGAGGGAAGGTCACCCCAAACCGATAAAACAAACATCAGAAAAAGTTATGAAGAAAAGACTTTTAACGCTGTTGCTGGTGACTCTCGCCTGTGTCACGGCAGTGTCGGCCCAAGGTCGCCGCGGTCTGCGCCTCAACGAGGTGATGATCGCCAACGACTCCACAAGTGTGGTGGACGACTTCGGCCGTTACAGTGCCTGGGTCGAGCTTTACAACTCGACTTTCGCACCGCTGGAGATCTCAAGCGTCTTCATCACCAACGACCGCAGCAACAATACTCTCTATCCCGTGCCTTTAGGCGACGTGAATACCGAGATTCCCGCCCGTCAGCATGTGCTGTTCTGGGCCGACGGAGAGCCCAACAAGGGAACTTTCCATCTGAATTTCACCTTCACTCCCGGCGAGGACAACTATCTTGCCATCTATGACGCCAACGGCCTGTCGCTCATCGACGAGATCGTGGTGCCCGGCAACCTGCTCCCCGGACAGTCATATGCCCGCAAGGCTGACGGCGAAGGCGGTATCAACAACCCTGAGGACTGGGAAGTGCGTGACGGCTCTGAAGCCAAGTATATCACGCCTTCAAGCAACAACATCATCAAGAGCACCAACAATAAGGTGGACAGCTTCGCTGAAAACGATCCCCACGGATTTGCGATGGCTGTGATGGCGATGTGCATCGTGTTCTCGGCGCTGCTTGTGCTTTCGATCTGCTTCTACATCATCAGCCGCATCGGAGCCTCTGTGTCGCGCTCGCGCAAGATCAAGGCTCTCAGCTCAGATGACGAAGAACTGGCAGACCACCATCACGAACAGGATTCAGGTGAGGTCATCGCCGCTATCTCGGCAGCTCTCTCCGAGCATCTCGATGCTCATGATCGCGAAAGCACAGTGCTGACCATCAACAAGGTGCGTCGTGCTTATTCGCCCTGGAGCTCGAAGATCTACAATCTGCGCGAACTTCCCCGCAAATAATCGTGTCCACCTCATTAACACTTTCAACCATTGAAACACTATCACGACAATGAAAGAATATAAATATAGAATCAACGGTAACCCATACACCGTCAAAGTCGGCGACATCGACAACAATATCGCCAAGGTGGAGGTCAACGGTGTTCCCTATAAGGTGGAACTCGAAAAGACCGAAAAGCCTGTGACCATCGTAACCGCCCCGCGTCCATCGGCAGCTCCCCGCACAGAGAGCGGCGCCAAGGTGATCGCCAAACCCAAAGCCGCAGCCGCAGGCTACAGCGTCGAGGCTCCTCTGCCCGGTGTGGTAGTTTCGGTCAACGTCAAAGTGGGAGATGTCGTCAAGGCATCTGACACTGTAGTCGTGCTTGAGGCCATGAAAATGGAAAATGCCATCCATGCAGGCCAGGATGGCACAGTTGCCTCGATCGCTGTCTCGGCAGGTGATTCCGTGCTCCAGGGTGCAGCCCTCATTACCCTCGAATAAAAAGAGTGAGTGTAGTCTTACAATCTGATTGAAAACCTCACTTCCAAGTAACAGCATCAATTATGTTTAGCGAATTCTTAACCCAAAACCTTCAGGAGTTCTGGCATCTGACAGGTTTCTACAACGCCACGTGGCAGCATCTGGTGATGCTGGTGGTGGGCTTGTTCTTCATCTGGCTTGCCATTAAGAAGAACTTCGAGCCCATGCTCCTCGTGCCTATAGGTTTCGGTATCCTTATCGGCAATGTGCCCTTCAACACTACCGCCGGTCTGGAAATCGGTATTTATGAAGAAGGCTCCGTGCTCAATATCCTCTACAACGGTGTGAGTGCAGGCTGGTATCCGCCTCTGATCTTCCTCGGCATCGGCGCCATGACCGACTTCTCGGCACTGATCGCCAATCCGAAGCTCATGCTCATCGGCGCTGCCGCGCAGTTCGGTATCTTCGGTGCCTACATGGTGGCTCTTCTTTTAGGCTTTGCTCCTGACCAGGCCGGTGCGCTTGCCATCATCGGCGGTGCCGACGGTCCGACAGCAATCTTCCTTTCGTCGAAACTCGCTCCGAACCTAATGGGCGCCATTGCCGTGTCGGCTTACTCCTATATGGCTCTCGTGCCAGTGATCCAGCCGCCGCTGATGCGCTTGCTGACCACCAAGAACGAGCGTCTGATCAAGATGAAGCCCGCGCGTGCCGTGTCGCAGAACGAAAAGATCATTTTCCCGATCGTGGGTCTGATCCTCACCTGCTTCGTTGTGCCTTCGGGTCTGCCGCTGCTCGGCATGCTCTTCTTTGGCAACCTTCTGCGTGAGTGCGGTGTCACCAACCGTCTGGCCAAGACTGCCAGCAATGCCCTCACCGATATTGTCACCATCCTTCTGGGCATGACAGTCGGCGCATCGACCCAGGCGTCAGAGTTCCTGACTTCGGAGACTATCTGCATCTTCCTTCTTGGCTTCATGGCGTTTATCATCGCCTCGGCCAGCGGTGTGATCTTCGTCAAGCTCTTTAATCTGGTTCTTCCGAAGTCCAAGAAGATCAATCCGCTTATCGGCAACGCCGGCGTTTCGGCCGTTCCGATGTCGGCACGTATTTCAAACAACCTCGGTCTGGAATACGATCCGAGCAACTACCTGCTGATGCACGCTATGGGCCCGAACGTGGCCGGTGTGATCGGTTCGGCTGTGGCAGCCGGTGTGCTTCTCGGATTCCTTGCCTGATGATATCAGGATCTGAATATCCCTTATAAAAACGCAGGGGCATAAATTTTAGCTGAATAAAATGTTATGCCTCTGCGTTTTTCATGATTACTTTCCTGCGATAAGTTATTTGTAATAAGTAACTCTGAAAAATTAATTTATACTATATGCGGAATTTATTCAGAGGCAGAATCGAGGAATGAAGAGGGAGTTTATAGACATAAACGACCGATGAAGAACTTGATTCTGACCGGAATAAAACCGCAGAGAGTATAAAAGATCCTCCATAGGAGATACTAATGTACATTATATCGTTTAATTTTGAAGAGTTACTTAAAAATTGTTCCAGGAATCCGGCCCTGATTGAGAACCATTGTGGCGGCAAGGGTGTTTATAAAATAGAAATTCTCACATCCGTATGCGTTTGATTTCAACTGCAGACCTCTTTTTTCGCCAATGCGGCACAGTGCATAGTGAATCGGCAGGCCTGATTTAAACCGAACAATAAGGTCCGGAACATTTATCCATTCTTTCTGATTTATGGTAACACGAAAACTTATTGATGCTCTCTACCGGAAATATAATCGGCCTCCGGCGTCGACAGACGAGCTTAACTTTTCTCTGCTTTTTGACTATGCGCTGGAAAATCACGGCATAGTCATTGATGAGGATGACCTGTTTATCGGAAGCGTTGATCCGTCATCGCCGTTTGCCAGAATTCCGCTCAGGCACATACACGAGATATTTGAATTTGAAAACCAGATAGCGATCGTGTTGCGCAACTCGATTGTCTTTCTGAGCAAGTCAGACTCTAAAGTGAATGTGCATCTGCGTATGGAAAAACCATCGGTCTGGTCGCGCATCAAAGATTCGTTGCTATATAGAGACTGACCGCCCGGCCGCTATTCTGTAATTACTTGTAATGATAAAGGATTCTTTCAACCGTGTGGCCCTTCTGACAGGGACTGAGGCTTTCGGGACTCTGGCCTCGCGCAGGGTCATAATCTTCGGCGTAGGCGGCGTGGGGAGCTGGACTGCCGAGACTCTGGTGCGCAGCGGTATAGCCCGGCTGACTATTGTCGATGCGGATACAGTGGCCGCCTCTAACATCAACCGTCAGCTGCCGGCCACGTCATCAACGGTAGGCCGTGTGAAAGTCGAGGTGATGAAGCAGCGTCTGCTTGACATCAACCCTGATGCCGAGATTGAAGCCATCCATGATTTTTATAACGCCGAAACCCAGTCGCGCTACGATCTCAGGGACTATGACTATGTCATAGATGCCATTGATTCGCTGGCTGACAAGGCTCTGCTCATTCTGAACGCAACGGCGGCAATGGCCGAGACGGCCAAAAGCTCCCGACCGGTGCACTTCTACTCATCGATGGGAGCGGCTCTCAAGCTTGACCCCTCGCGCATAGCCGTGGCTGAGTTCTGGAAAGTGAAAGGCTGCCCGCTTGCAGCGGCTTTAAGGCGCAAGTTTAAAAAATCGGGTGTTTTTCCGACCCGCAAGTTCCGCTGTGTCTATTCCGACGAACTGGTCGCAAATCATGCTGATGCGGTTATGCTCGCTGACCGGAGCGGGGCCATGACCTACGGAAAAGTGGCAGTCAACGGGGCTTTCATGCACATTACAGCTGTTTTCGGAATCACTCTTGCCTCTCTTGTCATCCGCGATGCCATCGGAAAGACTGTCTGAACGGACTTGAGATGTGCTTGTCAACCAAGCGCTAAGTCTCCTGTGATTAAGGAAATCTTTCATTATTGTAAATTTTGTTTTGATTCTGATAATTCCGACCTTTGCGCCCGAATTGTCAGTACCGACAGGTCACTTGGCCTGCTGTTTTTTGCCTTAAATTCACGTTTTTGAAAAATCAATCATAATCCATGAAATAAAAACTTTAGAAATGGTAACAGCTATTGTCACGTTTTTTATCCTCGGCTATCTGTGCATCGCACTTGAGAGTGTGTTGAAGATCAACAAAGCCGTACCCGCACTGCTTATGTGTGTTATCTGCTGGACTCTCTACGCCTGCGGCGTGGGCGACAGCGCTGACTATTCCGGACGTCTGCTCCATCATCTCGGAGAGACCTGCGAGATTCTCTTCTTCCTTATGGGCGCCATGACCATCGTGGAGATCGTCGATGCCAACGGCGGATTCTACTTCGTTCATGACGCATTGGCCACCAAAAGCAAAAGAGCTCTTCTGTGGCGCATCACAGCCATGACCTTCATCCTCTCGGCCATACTTGACAATCTTACCACCTCGATCGTGATGATCATGGTGCTGCGCAAGCTGATCGAAGACCACAAAGACCGCATGATCTACGGCGGCATCATCATAATCGCGGCCAATGCCGGCGGAGCCTTCTCGCCGATCGGCGACGTTACCACCATTATGCTCTGGATCAAAGGCATGATCTCGACCGGCGGTGTGATCTCTCAGCTCATCATCCCCTCGATTGTCTCGGTTGTCGTCTCGGCTCTCTGCGTCTCGCTCTACCTCAAAGGCGAGGTCGTGGCTCCGAAACAGTCTGAAGCCAATGAAGTCAGGAATTCTCCGGCTGACCGCAAGATCATACTCATCTTCGGTGTGGCCGGCCTGATCTTCGTGCCTATCTTCAGAATGCTCACCGGTCTGCCCCCTTTCATGGGCATACTCCTCGCTCTCGGTGTGCTGTGGCTTGTAAGCGAATGGCGCTCCAACCGTTGCTCTATCCTGGCCGGTGACTCGCATCTGAAAGTGACAACTCTGCTTTCGCGCATTGACCTCGCCACCATCCTCTTCTTCCTCGGCATTCTCCTCGCAGTGGCCACCCTCCAGGAAACCGGAGTGCTCACCGCGTTCGGCCAGTGGCTCAATGAAGTCTCCAATGGCAACCACTATCTTGTGACCGGTGTCATCGGCGTGGTTTCAAGCATCGTCGACAACGTGCCCCTCGTGGCAGGCTGCATGGACATGTATGCCATCGCTCCGACCGGCGATTTTGCCTGCGACGGCCTGTTCTGGCAGCTGCTTGCCTACTGTGCCGGAGTCGGCGGCTCGATGCTCATCATCGGATCGGCAGCCGGAGTCGTGGTCATGGGCCTCGAAAAAATCAGCTTCGGCTGGTATCTGCGCCGTTTCACCTGGATTGCCTTCGTCGGTTATATCGCAGGTATCGGAGCATATGCCCTCGAAACACTTTTCATGTAATTTTCAGCGGCATTTTCAGCTAAAAAGCTAAAATGTTTTGAAATACGAAAAAGAATTGCTAATTTTGCAGCGCAAATCCGTGAGGCGTCCGCCGGGACAGTCTGAAACAGGGCGTTTTTGCGGCCGTCTCACCAATCAATAACTTAAATATCAATAATCAAGAAACCAAAATGATCATCGTACAAGTAAAAGAAGGTGAAAACATCGAAAAGGCACTGAAGAAATTCAAGCGTAAATTTGAAAAGACCGGCATCGTTCGCGAGCTTCGTTCACGTCAGGCTTTCCAGAAGCCCTCTGTGACCAACCGTAAGAAAATGATGAAGGCTGTTTACGTCCAGCAGCTTCGTGCCAACGAAGAATAAGATTTTTCTGATTAGCACTCTACCTTTAGACAATCAACCGAAAGGAGGTCAGGAAAACATCCGGAAATCACCCGAATTTATTTGAAAGAAACATATTCAATGGCGGTGAAGATTGCAGACTGCAACTCTTCATCGCTATTGTTATGACTTGAAACGTTATATAATATAATACACCTATATTAATATAGGTATTGATATAAGCATTACTCACCTCTGACATTCCGCCTGCTGATTATGTCGCGCATATTTCTACTGTTGGCCTGCCATCTGACACTGCTCCTTGCAGTGTCATGCTCACATGCAGGTGTAGAAAAGAATGCCATATATGACGGCGGCAGTTTCGAACTGTATCCAGACAGCATTGTCCGGGGCCACCGGATCTACACAGCCTCCGGCCTCAGGGCGGCTGAGTCAGGCAGGGCAGGGTGGGGCGATTCGCTTCACAGAACCGTGGCCTACAGTTCGGCCGGACGCATGGCCGATGCACTGTTTGCCGCCGCGCTCGCCGATACTTCGGCATTGACAGTGGCTGATGTCAGGCTGGCAGGGGCCTTTCTGCGGCCAGAGGAGTCAATGGCTGCGCTCATGGCAGAGGTGGCCGACGGCTGTATCCGCTGCCAGGATTTCCCGAAGATTTCCGACATAGGCTGCTGGGCCATTGCCGCCTGGGAACTGTATTGTGTGACCGGCTCGCGCCAGTGGCTCAAAGAAGCCTATGACATACTGACCGCCTCAATCCGCAGGCAGTGGAAGCAACCCTCCGGAAGAATCGCCCCCCTGGTGTGCGGGCAGGTCGCACGGATTGACAATCCTGCGGACTATTATCCTGACTGGATGACGGCGATGGACCGCTACCAGACACTGGCTCTGGAGGTCAACGTCTCGCAGGCCACGGCCAGTTCTGTAGCGTCGCGTATGGCCGGAGAACTGAATCTCTATGCCGAGCATGAGCATCAGATCCAGTTTGCAGCCTTGCGTTCAGCGATCAATGACCGCCTGTGGATTCCCGACGGGCAGCGCTACGGACAGTATCTCTACGGAGTTTATTATCCGGTGTTGTCAGCCGTGTCTGACAGTCGTGCGAACGCGCTCTGCGTGCTCGACGGCATAGCCACAGCGGAGATGGCCGAGGATCTGGTCAGCGCCATGCCGGTCTATCGTGACGGAGTACCTGATGTCTGTCCGCAGATCAACCCGGCTGCCGGCTCTTGCTCGCCGCTTACCCAGGCTCTTTTCACTCTTGCGGCCGCCAAGGTCCGCAACCCGCAGGCCTTTGTGCTTGGAGTGGCATCGCTTATGAACATGGCTGTTGACGGCAATCTAACTTCCGAGTGGCCGGCAGTGGTCTGCAAAGGCTTTTTCGGTATGGATTTCACTCCTGATGGCATTGACTTCCGACCGATAGTGCCGGTGGCATTCGCAGGAGACAAGACTTTGGGCGGTTTCCGTTATCGCGACGCGGTGTTTGACATCGTTATGCACGGCACGGGCGACCGTATCGCCACCTTTGCCGTCGACTCCGTATCGCTGGAGACCCCGCGTCTGCCGGCCTCTCTGGGGGGCCGTCACAGGGTGGACATCACCCTGTCAGGCAACGATCTGCCGGAGTCTGGTGTGAACATCGTCGAGCGCAGAGATCTGCTCCACGTCCCGCAGCTGAGGTGGAGTGATGACGGCAGGACTGTCGAGATAATGGATTTCGACCCTGAGATCCGCTACAGTCTTTTTGTGGATGGAGTAATGACCCAGGTGCTCGGCGCTGAGCGCTATTCGCTCCCTCCGTCTGAGCCTTCAGTCACCGCGATCATGCCCTCGCTTCCGGGTGGGCTGACCGGATTTTCGCCGCCCGGCCATGTCTATGCTCCGGGTCAGTCGGAAATCACCGTACTCGCATCGTCAGTCATACCGCGCCGCCCGCCTATGCATCTGATCAGAGACCGCCGGACTGCCGACGGCTATATCGAACTTGCCGCGCGCCACAACACCCGCATCACCTGCTATGCCAACGTCCCTGCCGCCGGTGACTACTTTCTGACCGTTGGCTACTCCAACGGTTCGCAGCGCGACGCGCTCCGCACTCTCAGTATCAACGGTCGCGATGTGGCCACTCTGGTCTGTCCCTCGTTCCATCATGACGACTGGGTGACCGTCAGACCGTCAAACACCGTGGTGGTCTCCCTGCAGGAAGGCCCCAACAAGATCGCGCTTACCTACATCAGCGGCACCATGCTGCTCAACAGAATAACATTACTGAAAAAGGTCCATTAGCCCGCGCTCCGTGGCTTCAACCGCATAAACAAGATATTTGATGAAAACAATCGGAATCATCTCTGACACCCATTCCTGCTGGGACGACCGCTATGCCGCCCATTTCAAAAACTGCGACGAGATATGGCACTGTGGCGATGTTGGTGACATCGGTGTGATACGCCGCCTCGAAGAGGTGGTGCCCGTGGTCAGGGCCGTGCGCGGCAACATTGACCACGGCGAAGTCTGCCGCAGGTGTCGGGAAGTAGAGTGCTTTCAGATAGAGGGTGTCAATGTCTGGATGACCCATATCGGAGGCTATCCCGGACGCTACGCCCCCGGCGTGAAGCGTCAGCTCATAGAAAACCGCGTCAACCTCATGGTCTGCGGCCATTCCCACATCCTTAAAGTGATGCCCGACGCCGAACTCGGCCTGCTTCACGTCAACCCCGGTGCTGCCGGTTATCACGGATGGCAGAAAGAGCGCACGCTCGTGCGCCTGACCATCGACACCGGTTCGGTTACCGGCCTTGAAGTCATCGAGCTCGGCAAAGTCAAAATCTGATTCCGGTCAGCAATCCGGTGCGGGCCGCCGGAAATGACAGGCCTGCCTGCTCTGATCAGGATGAAAAAAAGCAGAGGAGTCTGTGTCGCGCTGAGGTGACACAGACTCCTCTCTGTTCCGGCATTGACCGCTCCGCTCAGGCGGAGGGAAGCCATATACGGATAATGGAATTGATGATTGCTAATTGTCGAGACGCTTGCGGTTTATTTCAGATTACCGCTGTTGGCCTGGTCGATCATCTCCTTGCTTGCGGTGATGAAGATTTCTACACGGCGGTTCTGCGCGCGTCCTTCGGCAGTAGAGTTTGATGCGATATAGTCCTGCATGGGCAGACCTTCGGCAGAAAGACGGTTGGCCTGCACACCGCTGTTGAGCAGATAGTTGCGCACGGCGTTCGCACGTCCGGTAGCCACACGCTCGTTCACGGCGAGAGTGCCGGTGTCATCGGTGTAGCCGTAGATCTGCACGTTTGTGCCGGGGTTGTTGATGAGCGAAGCGGCAAACTTGCTCAGATCAGTGCGCGCGTTGGCGCTGAGGGTTGTGCCGTTGGTGGGGAAAAGAATTCCGCCGTTAAAAGTCACCTGGATTGCCTGGAGACCGTTTTCGTCAGTTACCTGCTTGATCTCGGCCTGCTTTGCGAGTTCGGCCTCAAGTTCGGCTTGCTGCTTGTCCATCTTCTTTCCGATGAGCACACCTGCGCCTGCGCCTACCGCAGCGCCTATAGCGGTACCGATGGCAGCGCCTTTACCGCCGCCGATGAGAGCTCCGAGGCCTGCTCCGAGAGCTGCACCGCCACCGCCGCCGATGGCTGCGCCCTTGCCCGTATTGGACCATGAAGAACATCCCGTGGAGAGAAGCACGCAGAGTGCCATTGCAGGAATTCCTAATGCTTTTGCGAGTTTCATTGCTTTTAATGTTTTTAAGTTAACGTGTTAAATTCAGACGCAAAAATAGGAAATTCCCTCAACATATCCCAATAAAATCTATAATCGGGACTGTTTTATCACTTTCTTGCGTCTACATTAGATAATACGTCCGGCAGAGCGATAAAGTTTTTTGTCGGGACTGTGTTCTTTGACAAAAAATTCTTAATTTTGTCAGCAGTTATGGTTGACGTAAAATCCTTCCGTCGGCATAACTGACACCGGTCAGCTGACAGCTGCGCGTCTAAAACGAAGGTTAACCTTAAATTTTTCGCCTTGCGCGCTAATATCAGACCTATCACAACACCGGCGCGCGGGTGTCCGATTTTTTGGCTTTCTTATGTCAACGAAGCGTTTTTCAGCCGGAAGCAACCTCATCTATCATGCCGGCGCGGCTGTGGCAGTCATGGGATGGGGTATCTCATTCATTTCAACCAAAGTCCTCATGGACAACGGCCTTTCGCCGATCGAAGTCTACATCTATCGTTTCGCCCTTGCCTATCTGGCCCTGCTGCTCTTCTGCCACAAGCAGATCAGAAGCAACACATGGCGCCATGAATTCATATTCATACTTGCGGGCCTCTTCGGAGGGTCGATCTACTTTATCTCCGAGAACGTCGCCCTGCAGTACACCCTGGTCAGCAACGTCTCGCTAATCACATCTCTCTCTCCGCTTCTCACGGTGTTGCTCATTGGCTTCCTCTACCGCTCGGAACGTCCGGGCAAAGCCACCATTTTCGGATCGGCTATAGCCTTCGTCGGAGTGGGGCTTGTTATTTTCAACAGTAGCTTCGCTCTGAGCATCAACCCCCTCGGCGACCTCCTCGCCCTGCTCGCTGCCCTCTGCTGGGCCGTCTACAGCATCATCATCAAGCAGCTCACACCACTCTACAGCGCACTGTTCATCACCCGCAAGACATTCTTCTACGGAGTCCTGACAGCCCTTCCCTTCCTGCTCATCGAGCCTCATGTCACCTCTCCCGCCGTGCTCATACAGCCCAAACTGCTGCTCAACATTCTCTTCCTCGCCCTCTTCTGCTCTCTGTTCGCTTATCTGATGTGGGCAGTGATCAACGGCAAGATCGGAGCCGTCAAGGCCTCGAACTATATGTATTTCCAGCCCGTGGTCACCCTCGTCTTCTCCTTCCTGATTCTCGGCGAGAAGATCACGCTGATCGGAGTGACCGGCTGCGCCATGATTCTGCTCGGAGTCTGGCTGGCCGACTATCTGCAGAAGCGCGGATCGCGCGCCGCAACGCGCCACTGATCAGCCCCGTGCCTCACTCACAATAATGACAGAAATCAATAACCAATCACGCTATAACTTACTTATGAACAGACGAAACCTCCTCGCCACTCTTCTTGCCGGCGCGGCACTTGGTGCCGGAGCCGTCACCCCGATGTGGCTCCGAGATGTACGCATCTCGCCTGACGGATCGAAAATCGCATTCACCTACAAAGGTGACATCTTCACAGTCCCTGCCAAGGGCGGAGAAGCCACGCGCCTCACCGCCAATGAAGCCTACGAGGCCATGCCCGTATGGTCGCCCGACGGATCGAAGATCGCCTTCACCAGCGACCGCGAAGGAAATGCCGACATCTACATCATGGACTCCAGAGGCGGCGAAGCCACACGCCTGACTTTCAACTCTGTGGCTGAAACTCCCTGGGCCTTCACCCCCGACGGCTCAGCCGTGGTCTACTCGGCTTCAATCCAGGACGCTCCCGGATCGCTCCTCTTCCCCTCCTCATGGCAGACCGAGCTCTACAGTGTGCCCGTCAGCGGCGGACGCCCCATGCAGATCCTCTCAACTCCCGCCGAGGCCGTCAGCTATCTCCCTGACGGAAAATCATTCCTCTACATGGACCGCAAGGGACTTGAAGACGAATGGCGCAAGCACCACACCTCGTCAGTCACCCGCGATCTCTGGAAATACGATGCCGCAAGCGGACGCCACACCAACCTCACCGACCGTGCCGGTGAAGACCGCAACCCCGTGGTCAGCCCCGACGGCAAGACCGTATGGTTCCTCAGCGAGCGTGACGGAGGCAGCTTCAACGTCTACTCAGCACCCGTCGACGACCTCTCAAAGGCAAGCCGCCTGACAAACTTCACCACCCATCCCGTCCGCTTCCTCTCGCGCGGAGCCGACGGCACTCTGGCTTTCACCTATGACGGCGAGATCTACACCATGACCCCCGGAGCCAAACCCTCCAAGGTCAGGATCGACATCACGGCCGACCAGTCGGAGCCCCTCCGCATCCGCAACTTCAGCAGCGGTGCATCAGGTGCCGTTCCCTCGCCCGACGGCAAACAGGTGGCCTTCTCTAATCGCGGCGACATCTTCGTGACCTCCGTTGACTATCCCACAACACGCCAGATCACATCAACCCCCGCCGCTGAAAACTTCATCTCCTGGGGCAGTGACAACCGCACCATTTACTACACCTCCGACCGCGACGGCCACCTTAATATATATAGCGCCAAGATCGGCCGCGACGATGACCCCAACTTCCCCAACGCAACCCTCGTTGAAGAGACTGCAATCTTCCCCGCCGGTGACCGCACCGACCGTGCCAACCCCGTGATCTCGCCTGACGGCAAGCAGATGGCCTTCACCATCGACCGCCGCGACATCGCAGTGATGGACTTCGCCTCAAAGAAGGTGCGCAGACTCACCAAGGGCAACATCTGCAACGACCGTGACGGTATGCTCGACTACTCATGGTCGCCGGATGGAAAATGGCTCGTGGCCGTGGTCGACATGCACCGCCGCTCACCCTATTTCGACATCGCCATCATCAATGCCGCTGACGGCACAATCACCAACATCACCAACTCGGCCTACATGAACCAGTCGCCCCGCTGGGTGATGGGAGGCGATGCAATCCTCTTCCTCAGCGACCGCTACGGTATGCGTAGCCACGCTTCATGGGGATCGCAGTATGACGTGCTTCTGGCCTTCATAAACCAGGCCGCCTATGACCGCTTCCGCCTCTCGCCCGAAGACTTCCAGCTTCAGAAAGAGCTGAAAGCCTCGCGCGCCAAAGCCGCTGCCAAGCCCGCCGCCAAAGCCGACGGCAAGAAGAAAGCCGACTCAAAGGCCGACAAGGATAAAGCCGCCAAATCAGACAAAGACAAGGATTCAAAGACCATCAACGTCGAGCTCGACGGCATCACAGACCGCATAGTGCGCCTGACCCCATTCTCGGCATCCATGTCTGACGCCTATATCGACGACCAGGGCGAAACCCTCTGGTTCCTCGCCCAGGTTGACAACGGCTACGACCTCTGGAAGAAAGACCTCCGCAAAGGCACCGTGAGCCTCGCCTCCAAGCTCGGCGCACGCCCCACCGGCATGCAGCCCGCAGCCGCAGGCAAGACCCTCTTCCTCACCGGCGGCGGATCAATCCGCAAGATGAGCCTCCCCGGCGGAAAGATTGACGGCGTAAGCTTCTCGGCCACTCAGAAATTCGATGCCGCGGCCGAACGCGAATACATGTATGACTACATGCTCACCGAAGCCGAAAAACGCTTCTTCGGCACCGACATGAACGGCACCGACTGGAAAGCTATGGGCAAGGCCTACCGCAAGTTCCTCCCCCACATCAGCCACAACGCCGACTTCGCCGAACTCACAAGCGAGATCCTCGGCGAGATCAATGTCTCCCACTCCGGAGGCCGCTACTATCCGCAGGGCGCCCGCGAAGCCACTGCCTCGCTCGGCCTGCTCTATGACATGACCTATCCCGGACCCGGCCTCAAGGTGGGCGAAGTGCTCGCAGGCGGCCCATTCGGCCACGCCGACTCCTCGATGAAGCCCGGAGCCGTCATCACCGCCATCAACGGCACCGAGATCGGCTCGAAGACAGACCCCACCGTGATGCTCAACTCTCTGGCAGGCCGCAAGACCCTCGTGGCCTTCACCCTCCCCTCCGGCGAAAAGACCGAAGAAGTGGTGCTCCCGGTCAGAGCCTCGGTGATCAACGGCCTGCTCTATGACCGCTGGGTCAAACGCAACGCCCACCTGGTCGACTCGCTCTCTAACGGCCGTCTAGGCTACGTCCACATCAAGTCAATGAACGATGAAAGCTACCGCACCATCTATGCCGACATCCTCGGCAAATACAATGAGTGTGACGGCATAGTCATCGACACCCGCAACAACGGCGGCGGCCGCCTCCACGAAGACATCGAAGTGCTCTTCAGCGGCAAGAAATACCTCACCCAGGAAATCAAAGGCCAGCCCGTAGGCGAAATGCCCTCGCGCCGCTGGAACAAGCCTTCGATCATGCTCACCTGCGAGGCCAACTACTCCAACGCCCACGGCACCCCCTGGGTCTACCGCCACATGAAACTCGGAAAGGTGGTCGGTATGCCCGTCCCCGGCACCATGAGCTCGGTCAACTGGATCGACATGCAGGACCCCTCGCTCGTGTTCGGCATTCCCGTGATCGGTTTCCGCACCGCCGAAGGCAACTATCTTGAAAACACCCAGCTTGAGCCTGACGTGAAGGTGGCCAATGATCCCGCCCGCATAGTCCGCGGCATCGACGACCAGCTCAAAACCGCCGTTGAGACCCTCCTCAAAGACCTCCGCTGAACCTGAAGCAAAACCTCACAATCCAATTAGCCCGATTAGCCCGATTAGCCTAATCGGGCTAATTTTCGTTTCATATTCCATACGAATGCACTCCAATAAAAAGACTCCCGGCTTTTGAATTTATGCGAATTTCATTATATTTGCGTAATAAAACTACTCGGCTAAGTAACTCTGAAAAAGATCATCCATCGGAGCTGCTTATGCACATCTGTTAATTTTGAAGAGTTACTTAATGACATTTGATCAACTGGACTTCACCACATATTGTATAGGCGCACTCTCGGAGAGACTCAAACTCTCACAGCCAACAGTATTCCGAATGCTGAAAGACTCGGATATTCTTGGCAGCTATATTGTGCCCGGCTACGAAGTGCTTCATACATACAGTCCCGAATACATTGCCGACGACCTTGTCAGTCTCATGAAAGAAAGAGGGGTAATACAATGAAAGTCTACCACACATCAACCATTGAAATAATCAATCCTGACATCATTCATTCCCGCGAAGGTCTTGATTTCGGCAAAGGATTCTACTGCACAGTGCTTCGGGAGCAGGCCGAAGCCTATGGGTTGCGATTCTCGCTCAGGGGAATTCCCGCGATACTCAACGAATACGTCCTCGACTCTGCCTATATCGAATCCAATGTCAGGCAGTTTGTGTCATATGATGAAGAATGGCTTGACTTCATCATGGCAAACCGGCAGAATCAGCCGGTGACAGACTATGAAATCATTGAAGGAGGAGTAGCCGACGACAAGATATTCCGGACAATAGACCTGTATCTTTCAGGTGATATTTCCAAAACCGACGCGCTCAACAGACTTAAATACGAAAAACCAAATCACCAGATTTGTTTCAGATCACAGAGCGTTATAGACCGATATCTGAAATTTGTTTCATCTACAAAATTGTAAACCGATGGATGGACGAAGAATTGTATTGCAAATGAAATATGCCCGCATAATCAGCGGGCTTGCCGCCCGATTGGGGCTGTCGATCGAAAAAGCTATGGAGATATTCTATGGCTCAGCCACATTTCAGCTGATAGAAAAAGGCATTGCCGATCTTCACGCCCGATCGGAAATTTACCTTGTCGATGAACTCATCCTCGAACTCTCGGCCGCAAAAAATCAGTCAAACGCTTGCAGGTAAACATATTTTCCACTACCTTTGCACCCGAATTCGCAATCTCTGGCAAGGACAAGCAGCCTGCGTATATTGCGAGCAGTGTTAACATTTTTAATATACGTATAGAAAAATGGACTTAATTAAAGTTGCTGAAGAAGCTTTCGCCACAGGCAAGCAGCACCCTGACTTCCAGCCCGGCGACACCATCACCGTCGCTTATCGAATCAAGGAAGGTAACAAGGAACGTATCCAGCAGTATCGCGGTGTCGTTATCCGCATCTCCGGCGACGGCAACAAGCGCCGCTTCACCGTACGCAAAATCTCCGACAACATCGGCGTTGAGCGTATCTTCCCCATCGAATCACCGTTTATCGACTCAATTACCATCAACAAATATGGTAAAGTGCGTCGCGCTAAACTCTACTACCTCCGCTCACTCACCGGCAAAAAGGCCCGTATCAAAGAGCGCCGCGTAGTCAAGAAAGCTTAAAAAAAGTAATACCCGCCCGTCCGGGCGTCCCCCAACTCCATCGCCCGGACACTTCAAAGAACCGCAAGTCGTATCACCGTGAGGCGAGAAAACTTCTGCGGTTCTTTATCTTTTTCCGTCAGAGCGCAGGCATCACAGCCGCAGCCACATCTGTATCACCGAAAATGTCAGCGATAGTCAGCCACAGAAAAAGCAGTATGATCAGAACTACCACTCCGATCACAAGCCACACAGCAGTCCCTGATTTTGATTTTTTCTCACTCATAATATAAATTAGTTAAAACAGAGGTTAGCAAATCTTTCAACCTTTACAACACACGCCCGCCCCCAAAAGTTGCCCCTACGGCAAAAATCGCCAAAAACTCCGAAAGATTGCCCTAAATCAACCCGCTCAGCAAATTTTAACATAATTGTTATATTATATTAAGCGCAGATGCACTAACTTTGCATTATATATCTGCTTAGACTCTCCACCGGAACACGAAATAACATCTCTCATAGATTAATTAATTGTAAATCAATAGCTTATGAAAAAAACTTTACTCTCGCTCGTCGCAATGCTCGTTTGCATATGTACAATCAATGCAGAAGAAGTAACTTTCGACTTTAAGACCGAAGCATATGGTCTTCCGAATGACAAAAATACTTTTGTAACTAACGAAACCGCTGTAAATGGAGATATTACCCTCTCTTTCAGCAAAACTTCAGGAAGTGGTTTCCGTATGTGGTCTGACGGTCTGCGTGTCTATAAAACCGGAAAAGGGAATGCTTCAATTAAAATCTCTATTCCTAACGCAATTGTTACATCAATAGATATGACTGTAGCATCCAAACTCGGAACTGTTAAAGTTGGAGATAAAGATTTTACATACACTACTGCTTCAAAAACTTATTCATGGAGTGGAAGCGAAACAGATCCTACCATCGTGATTACATCAACAAGTGGTAATTATGCAATTACAACGCTCAAAATCACTTATGAAGCAAATGACCCCTCTGATACCCGCGGTAGTGCAGACATCAAATTCCCGGAATCTTCTTATATTGTAGATGAAGGCTCGGAATTTACTGCTCCTGTTCCGACCAAAGCCACTACTTCAGCTCTGACCTATACTTCTTCAAACACAGCTGTTGCAACTGTTGACGCAACAACAGGCGCTGTGACAATTGTAGCTCCCGGTTCTACCAAAATTACCGCAACTGCGGCTGAAAATACAGAATTCAAGGCTGGCGAAGGCTCCTATACTCTTGACGTTCTTAAAATTGTCAATTCTATCGCAGAAACGATGGAAATTACAGATAATACCCTCAAACTGCGTATCAATTATCCCCTGACTGTTGCTTTCAAGAACTTCAACAACACTTTCGCTTGCAATGGCAATGATTTTATCCAGGTCTATGGTAATAATCAGCCTGCCTACACCGCTGGCGATGTGATCCCCGCAGGTTGGATCGGCTGCTATGATCTGTATGGTAAAACTACCCCTGAAATCTTAAATCCTATCGGTATGCCTGAGGCCACTGAAAATAATGGCTTCACTCCTGCCAAGGTGTCTGAAATCACAACCGCTGATGTCAACAAGGTTGTGACACTTGAGAATGTTGTATTTGCAGAAGCTACCCCCTCCACAAAAGACAACTTTACCGGAACTGTTAATGGCTCAGAAGTTACTATGCGCAACAACTACACTATCGCAGGTGTCGAAGCCGGAACCTATGATGTAACCGGTGTGGTGGCTATCTATAGCGGAAAACCTCAGTTCTATGTAACCGGCTATGAAAAAGTTGTAGATACCGGCATTGCCGACATCGTGGCTGACGAAAACGCCCCCGTGGAATACTTCAACCTCCAGGGCATCCGCGTTGAAAACCCCGAAAACGGTCTTTATATCCGTCGTCAGGGCAACAAAGTCACCAAGGTGATTGTTAAGTAAACAGACTACAAACCGAATCTATAATATCGGACAGCATCCGTCCCTCCGTGGAGAGGGCGGATGTTTTTTTATTCCCCCCGATGATTGCGGCGGGGATTGGAATAGCGGATGTCCGCCAACGGCACACCGGAGGGGTACGGGACGGCGGGGTGTGCGGAATCTGAATGGGTACGGGACAGCGGGGGCGTGATGGTAAATCGGTGTCCTCGGCCGGACACCAACCGGATGTGTAAATCATGTACCCGTGACACCTGCGCGCTGTGCGCTGCGGTGTCACGGGCTACGAGTAAATCAGCGTCCTCCGGACGCCATCAGCCGATGCGTAACGGCGAATGTCCCGGAGGCCATTAGCCGAAGCGTAACGGCATATGTCCCGGAGGCCATTAGCCGAAGCGTAACGGCGTATGTCCCGGAGGCCATTAGCTGAAGCGTGACAGCGTATGTCCCGGACGCCATTAGCCGAAGCGTGACAGCGTATGTCCCGCCGATTTTATCCGGACGGGTATTGGACAGCGGGTGTCCGCAGGTAGTGTTTCCGGATGGGTACGGGACAGCGGGTGTCCGTCAGGACACCGTTTTACTCATAGCCCCCGACACCGTGCGCAGCACAAGGTGTCGGGGGAATAGATATCAACCAAGAATGAAGGTGTCCGGCTAAGGACACCGATTTACCATCGCGAATTCGGCCCCATCCGGTATGTGAAGACAGCGTATGTTCCGCTGCTTTGATCCGGACGGGTATTGGGTAGCGGGTGTCCGCAGGTAGCATCTCCGGATGGGTACGGGACAGCGGGTGTCCGTAGGACACCGTTTTACTCGTAGCTCCCGACACCGTGCGCAGCACAAGGTGTCGGGGGAATAGATATTAACCAAAAATGAAGGTGTCCGGTCAAGGACACCGATTTACCATCACGAATGCGATCAACAACGGGCGTGGGTTTACCGATGATATTGATAAATCAAAGGGATTCATCAATTCGGTCTGTCGGTATATGGTAATGTTGCAAAATATCTTTATATTCTTCGGCAAACGACCTGCACCCATGATGGTCTTTTTGCGACATTATGTAATTTATCCGGTCTTCACGGCTTTCTGTATCCACCGAAAACGCACCGTATCCCTCCGACCATCTGTCCCAATAAGGGAAATGAGGATTTGTGCGCATGAATTTGCTCGTCTCGGCTTTGACGAGTTTTACATAGTCGGCTACAGATAGTTTCGGAGGAATGTCGCACAGAATGTGAATATGATCCGGCATACCGCCTATGCGCCATATTTTGACACCTCGCTGAGTGGAGAAATCAAAAAGGAATTTATACATTTCGCGTTCGTGGGCGATAGGTATTGACGGGAGGCGTTGGTGGGTGCTGAATATCAGGTGATAGGTGAGGGAGATGTGGCTCATAATGCCACAAATTTATGGATTAAGATTATAATAACCAAATGTTTTGCCATATAAAGTATAATGGTTCGGGGATTTGAATGGCGGGGTGTGATGGTAAATCGGTGTCCTCGGCCGGACACCAGCCGTTTGTGTAAATCATGTTCCCGTGACACCTGCGCGCTGTGCGCTGCGGTGTCACGGGCTACGAGTAAATCAGCGTCCTCCGGACGCCATTAGCTGATGCGTAACGGCGTATGTCCCGCTGCTTTGATCCGGATGGGTACGGGACAGCGGGTGTCCGTCAGGACACCGTTTTACTCATAGCCCCCGACACCGTGCGCAGCACAAGGTGTCGGGGGAATAGATATTAACCAAGAATGTTGGTGTCCGGTCAAGGACACCGATTTACCATCACGAATTCGGCCCCATCCGGTATGTGTGGATGACGGATTCCCGCCGACGGGATGTGAACCTATGCAGATGATCGGCTGACGGGATGCAAACCCATGCGTTGTATGCCGGGGGATGGTCAGGCCTGGCGGATATAGTCGGCTATCCAGGCACCTACGGCATTGGTGCCGTAGGTGGCGCCGCCGTCAACCTGGATTTCGGGGGTACGGACATTGGCGTCAAGCGATGCATTGACCGCCTTGCGGATCAGCGCTCCCTCTTCCATGAGGTTGAAATACTCGAAAAGCATTGCCACAGAGAGAATCTGGGCCAGAGGGTTGGCGATGTTCATCCCCTTGGCCTGCGGCCATGAGCCGTGGATGGGCTCGAAAACAGGAGTCTTCTCTCCGGTGGAAGCCGAGGGCAGAAGGCCCATTGAACCGGATATGACAGACCCTTCGTCGGTCAGAATGTCGCCGAAGGTGTTTTCGGTCACCATCACATCGAAGAAGCGGGGCTCCTGGATCATGCGCATGGCTGCGTTGTCGACATACATATAGTCAGTGTCTACGTCGGGATACTGCGGTGCGATTTCCTGGGCCACCTTGCGCCAGAGACGCGAAGAGGCGAGCACGTTGGCTTTGTCGACCACGGTCAGATGGCGGCGGCGACGGCGCGCATAGCTGTAGGCCACGTGGAGAATGCGTTCGATCTCCGGGCGGGTGTAGGCATTGGTGTCATAGGCGCGGTCGTTGTCTTCGTATTTCTCGCCGAAATACATTCCGCCGGTGAGCTCGCGGATGCAGATGAAATCGGCACCCTCCACCAGCTCGGCGCGCAGCGGGGATTTGTGGATCAGGCACTGGAAAGTTTCCACGGGGCGGATGTTGGCGAAAAGGCCGAGTTTTTTTCGCATGGCAAGCAGACCCTGTTCGGGGCGCACTTTGGCGTTGGGGTCGTTGTCGAACTTAGGGTCGCCCACAGCCGAGAAGAGCACGGCGTCGGCCCAGAGGCAGGTCTCGAATGTCTCTTCAGGGAAGGGATCGCCCACCTTGTCAATTGCGTCGGCTCCACAGATGGCGTAGCGGTATTCAACCGCGTGGCCGAATTTTTCACACACAGCCGTCATGACGTCCACGCCCTGACGGGAGATTTCCGGGCCGATTCCATCGCCGGGAAGTACTGCTATTTTGAGGTTCATTGTCTGAAGAAGTTTCTGAATGAGTTTTTTTAGTCGGTATTTTTTGTCGGCAGCGTCTCAAGGATGTTGAGCATCTTGACGGTTGCCTGGATTGCGGCCTCGGTCTGGTCGGCGTCGAGTCCGCGGGTCTTGAAGAGGTTGCCCTGGAAATTCCAGGTGATGGTGGTGTGGACCAGAGCGTCGGTCTTGCCGCCGGGGGGGATGTTGACCGTATAGTTGGCGAGGGTGGGGAAGGTGCGCCGGAGTTTCTCGTTGTAGATTCGTCTGACGGCGCGCATGAAGGCGTCGAACTGACCGTCGCCCACGGCGCTTTCCTGAAACTCCGCACCGTCTACCACGAGTTTCACTGTGGCCGTAGGGTGCAGGCCCTGCGAGAGGCTGAGCGCGTAGTTGTCGACGCGGACTTTCGAGGGGATGGCCTGGTGTTTGAGCACATCGGCCACTATGAAGGGCAGATCATCCTGGGTTACGATCTCCTTTTTGTCGCCGAGACTGATGATGCGCTCGGTGACCTTCAGAATGTCAGATTCGGACAGTTCAATGCCCAGCGCCTCAAGATTTTTCTTGATATTGGCCTTGCCTGAGGTCTTGCCGAGGGCATACTCGCGTTCGCGGCCGAAGCGTTCGGGCAGAAGGTCGTTGAAGTAGAGCTGGCTCTTGTTGTCGCCGTCGGCGTGGACGCCGGCACACTGGGTGAAGACGCTGTCGCCGATGATCGGCTTGTTCGGTGGCACCATTATTCCGGAGAAGGATTCGACGATGTGGCTGACCTTGTTGATCTTGCTCTCGTCGATGTCAGTTGTGGCTCCGAGCTGGTCATGGATCACGGCCACGGCGCTTGAGAGCGTGGCGTTGCCGGCGCGTTCGCCCAGGCCGTTGATGGTGCAGTGCACCCCTTTGGCACCGCCTTTGACGGCGGCGAAGAGATTGGCCGTGGCCAGGTCATAGTCGTTGTGGGCGTGGAAGTCGAAGTGGAGATCCGGATAGCGCACGGTCATGGTGTGCATGTATGACAGCGTGTCGTAGGGGTTGAGAATGCCCAGTGTGTCAGGGAGCATGAAGCGTCTGACGGGCAGGTCTCTGATGGCGTCCATCAGCGCGAAAACGTAGTCAGGGGAGTGCTTCATGCCGTTTGACCAGTCTTCGAGGTAGATGTTGACGTCGAGTCCGACCTCGCGGGCGCGGGCCACTTCGGCGGCTATCGCCTCGAAGTGCTGTCCGGGAGTCTGCCTGAGTTGCAGGTGGCAGTGTTTTTCCGAGCCTTTGGCCAGGAGGTTGATCACCTTTCCGCCCACGCCGCAGATCCAGCTGACGGAGCGTCCGCCGTCAAGGAATCCGAGCACCTCGATGCGGTCTGTGAAGCCTGTCTCCGCGGCCCATGCGCAGACCTTTCCCACCGCCTCGCGCTCGCCGTCGGAAACTCGCGCCGAGGCTATCTCGATGCGCGGCACATGGAGCTCCTGCAGCAGCAGGCGGGTGATGGCGAGCTTCTCTGATGTGGAGAAGGATACGCCTGAGGTCTGCTCTCCGTCGCGGAGAGTGGTGTCCATTATCTCGATATACATAGGCTCAGCGGGCGGCCTCCCAGGCCTCTATGTCGGCCTTGCGCGAGAGCAGATACTCGATGTCGTCGAGGCCCTCGGCGAGACACTGTTTCTTGTAGGGGTTGATGTCGAAGTTCTCGCTTTTGCCTGTGGCGAGATTGGTGATGGTCTGCGAGGGGAGGTCGACGCGCACCTGGGTCTGCGGATGGGCGGCTATGGAGTCGAAAAGCTCCGAGAGGAATTCCTCGCTGACCACCACGGGGAGCACGAAGTTGTTGAGCTCGTTGTTTTTGTGGATGTCGGCGAAGAAGCTTGAGACCACAACGCGGAATCCGTAGTCATGGATGGCCCACGCGGCATGTTCGCGGCTCGATCCTGAGCCGAAGTTCTTGCCGGCCACGAGGATGCAGCCTGAGTAGGTGGGGTCGTTGAGCACGAAGTCTTTTATCGGGTTGCCCTCCTTGTCGTAGCGCCAGTCGCGGAAGAGGTTGTCGCCGAAGCCTTCGCGCGAGGTGGCTTTGAGGAAGCGGGCGGGTATGATCTGGTCGGTGTCTATATTCTCCATCGGCAGCGGGACGCAGGTGGAGGTTATGGTGGTGAATTTTTCTTTCATGATGTGCGTTTGGGTGTGGGTGGGGGGAGGGGGAATAGCGGATCTGTTGGGGTGGGGATTTACCGGAGAGTCCGCGGATCGGTCAGCACGCCTGTCACCGCCGAAGCGGCCGCAACGAGCGGTCCGGCGAGTATGGTGCGCGATCCGGGGCCCTGACGGCCTTCGAAATTGCGGTTTGAGGTGGAGACAGCGAGTTTGCCTGCCGGCACCTTGTCTTCATTCATAGCCAGGCATGCCGAGCATCCGGGCTGGCGGATCTCGAATCCGGCTTCCTCAAGAATTTTGTCGAGCCCCTCCTCGCGGATCTGCGTGTCGACTTTCCATGATCCGGGCACGAGCCAGGCGGTGATGCCCGGAGCTTTGCGGCGCCCTCTGACAAAGTTGGCAAAGGCTCGGAAGTCTTCGATGCGGCCGTTGGTGCAGCTGCCGAGGAATACGTAGTCCACGGGGGTTCCGGCAAGCACCTGGCCCACTTCGAAGCCCATGTAGTCGAGCGATTTGCGGTAGGAGATCTTTCCGGCTTCGTCTTCGGGATCGGGCGCGGGGATCGGATCGTTGATGCCGATGCCCATTCCGGGGTTGGTGCCGAAGGTGATGCGCGGCTCGATGTCGGCGGCGTCGAAGTTGATCTCGCGGTCAAAGACGGCGTCGTGGTCGGAGGGGAGGGTGCGCCAGTAGGCCACGGCTTTTTCCCATTCCTCGCCTCCGGGGGCGAACTCGCGGCCCTTTACGTAGGCTATAGTGGTCTCGTCAGGGGCTATCATGCCTCCGCGGGCTCCCATTTCGATAGAGAGGTTGCAGACGGTCATGCGCTCTTCCATAGAGAGACGGCGTATAGTGTCACCGGCATATTCCACGAAATAGCCCGTGGCGCCGCCGGTGGTCATCCGGGTGATGATGTAGAGCGCTATGTCTTTGGCGGTCACACCGGGGCGCAGCTCTCCGTTGACGTTGATGCGCATTGTCTTCGGTTTGGGCTGGAGGATGCACTGCGATGCAAGCACCATCTCAACCTCGCTCGTGCCGATGCCGAAGGCCACGGCTCCGAATGCTCCGTGGGTCGAGGTGTGGCTGTCGCCGCAGACTATGGTGTAGCCCGGCAGGGTGAGGCCGTTTTCCGGACCGATCACGTGGATGATGCCGTTTTTCGGGTGTCCGAGTCCGTAGAGCGTCACGCCGAATTCCTGAGCGTTGCGGGTGAGGGTCTCGACCTGGTTGCGCGACACAGGATCGGCTATCGGTCGGTCCTGGTTGAGGGTGGGGATGTTGTGGTCAGGAGAGCAGTAGGTTTTTTCCGGACGGAACACTTTGAGGCCGCGCTTGCGGAGGCCTTCGAAAGCCTGCGGGCTTGTCACCTCGTGGCAGTAATGGCGGTCGATATAGAGTTGAGAGGGTCCGCCTTCGATGTCGTTGACAACGTGTGCGTCCCAGATTTTGTCAAAAAGAGTTTTTCCCATAATGTGGATTCCTGGAGTGTGTGTGTGGCCGAAGGCTGTCTGGACAATAGCCTCCGGAATGGTGTGGTTGTGTGGGGGGATGATTGTGTTATCTGACGAACTTGTTGATGGCGTCAATGAAGGCCTCTGCGCTGGCTGCCACGATGTCGGTGTTGGCCGAGAAACCGTAGTAGGGCACACCATCGTGCTCCACGGTCATGTGGACCTTTCCAACGTCGTTGCTGCCCTTGTTGATGGCCTGGATGAGGAATTCCTTGACGAGCATCTTGCGGCGAATGATGATCTTGATGGCGCTGATGGCCGCGTCGACGGGGCCGTTGCCTGAGGCGCAGGCCTCGAATTTCTCGCCAGCTATGTCAAGCCCTACGCTTGCCACCGAGTGGACGCCTACGCCGCTTGTCACCTGGAGGAAGTCGAGCTTGATGCGGTTGAGGGCCTTGCGGTGAGCGCCGGCTATCATGAGCACGTCATCGTCATTGATCTCTTTCTTGCGGTCGGCGAGTTTGAGGAAGGCTTCATAGGCCTTGTCGAGATCAGCTCCTGAGAGTTCGATTCCGAGCACGTGGAGGCGGTGTTTGAGTGCCGCGCGGCCGCTGCGGGCGGTCAGCACGATAGAGTTTTCGTCGATGCCCACGTCTTTGGGGTCGATTATCTCGTAGCTTTCGCGGTTTTTGAGCACACCGTCCTGGTGGATGCCTGAGGAGTGGGCAAAGGCGTTGCGGCCCACAATGGCCTTGTTTGGCTGCACGGGCATGTTCATCAGGCTCGAAACCATGCGGCTGATGCCGGTGATTCTGGTTGCGTTGATGTTGGTGTCGATGCCGAGGTCTTTGTGAGAGCGGAAGGTCATCACCACCTCTTCGAGCGAGGTGTTGCCGGCGCGTTCGCCGATGCCGTTGATGGTCACTTCGGCCTGACGGGCACCGTTGACCACACCGGTTACGGTGTTGGCCGTGGCCATTCCGAGGTCGTTGTGGCAGTGGGTGGCAATGACCACCTTGTCGATGCCCTCCACGTTGTCGATCAGATATTTGATCTTGGCACCGAATTCCGAGGGGAGGCAGTAGCCGGTGGTGTCGGGGATGTTTATGACTGTGGCACCGGCGCGGATGACGGCCTCGACCACGCGGGCGAGATATTCATTGTCGGTGCGTCCGGCGTCTTCGGCGTAAAACTGCACGTCTTCCACGAATTTCTTGGCGAAGGCCACGGCTCCGACAGCGCGTTCGAGAATGTCGTCGCGGGTGGAGTTGAATTTATATTTGATGTGGTAGTCAGAGGTGCCGATACCGGTGTGGATGCGGGGGTGTTTGGCATATTTCAGCGCTTCGGCGGCCACGCGGATGTCGTTTTCGACAGCGCGGGTCAGCGCGCAGATTGTCGGCCATGTGACTGCTTTTGAAATTTCCACCACTGAATTGAAGTCACCGGGACTCGACACCGGGAATCCGGCTTCGATGACGTCGACTCCGAGGGCTTCAAGAGCTTTTGCAACTTCGATTTTCTCAACTGTGTTGAGCTGACATCCGGGCACTTGCTCTCCATCGCGCAGTGTCGTGTCGAAAATAAACAGCCTGTCACTCATAGGGGTCTATAATATAATGTTATGTGTTGTTTTTAATTGGAAACCTGACCTAAAACAATGTTCGTTGATGGGTGTGGACAGATAATTGTCCGCAAAGTTATAAATTATTTATAAAATGGCGCAATAAAATGAAAAAATTAACGAAAATGGCAGTTTTGATGGTATGATTGAAATATTTTGAGGATGATGAACGGAAATTATGCAGATCTTCTTTGATATGTGGGGGCAATGGAGTAAATTTGTTGCCGTTCACACCTCTGACATGTTAATCTGCTTAAAAAAATAAGCCAATCTGATTTGCTTTATGAAATTTTTACGGATCATACCGGCCTTAGTTGTGGTTCTTTCTTTTGTGTGGCCGGCAGGAGTCTCCGGAGCCGCGCAGAAGGAGGAGCCGGGGTATGTCCGTGAACTGACCGAAGCCGACAGCCTTGCCATAGCCGCTGCCGATTCGATAATGAACAGCATCAGTCTTGACGAGGTTGTGGTGACAGCGCCTCTGAAGGAAATGGAGGTGAGGGGCGATACGACGATCTTCAACGCGGATGCCTACCGTCTGCGTGACGGGGCCTATCTCCAGGAGCTGGTGAGGGTGATCCCAGGAATGGAATATGACAAGGCTTCTGGCCGTCTGACCTATTACGGTACGCCGCTCAACGAGGTGATGGTCAACGGCGAAAAGTTTTTCGGGTCAGACGTCGTGGCCGCTCTCGAAAATCTTTCGGTCGAGCTGATCAGCCAGCTTAAGGTATATGACAAGGCTTCTGACCAGGAGGAGTTTACCGGAGTGAGGACAGGGGGCAAGAATCAAGTGCTTGACATACAGACCAAAAGCGCGTTTGACGGAATGCTGATGGCCGGTGCGTCAGTGGCGCTCGGCAATGAGAACCGCTATGAGGGTCGTCTCCACGGAAATTCCTTCCGGATGGGCGGCGACAATTTCTCATTCAATGCCGATACGGGCAACAGCCATATTCTCAGCGGGCGCCGCGGAAACCGTCAGGATTCAATGCATGGTTCCATCAATAAGACGTTCGGCAAGGGAATAGGGGTCTATCTCATGGGCTCGTATAACCACAGCATTAATGACGATGACCGGACCTCGTACAGAGAGAGCTACATGCTCAGTGGCAACCGCTACAGCTATAATGTGGGCGACGACCGTTGGCGCCGCCACGGTTTCAGTCTGAACGGGACTGTCAACGGCAAGATCAATGACAAGACCTACCTCAATCTGCAGGGCTCGGTCAACAACAGCGATTCGAGAAGCTCCGCCGGTCAGCGCACGGCGGTTTTCAATACGAATCCGGAGCTGGACATAGGGGCGCCGTTCGATGGACCGGCCTACGATGCCGTGCCAGTGGCCGACAGGGTGAATGACGACCGCTCGTCGTCGACATCGAAGAACCGTTCGCGGAACTACAGTGCTTCGCTCAGTATTTCGCGCCATCTCAACAGTGCGGGCAGCACGCTTTCGTTTTCTATAAGTGCCGGAAGCGGCCGTTCGCGCAACGAAGCATTCAGCCTTTCGGAAATCAGATATTATCAGCTGCTGACCGCTACCGGAGCCGATTCGGTGCTTCTCAGAAATCAGTATAACCGGACACCGGACAGCTCGCGGCAGTTCACGGCCGGACTGTCGTTCAGCCAGTCATTCGGCCAAAAATTTTCACTGAACGCCGGCTACAGTTATGTGGTAAGCCGAGAGAGCAGCAAGCGTTCCACCTATGATCTCTCTCCTTTCATGGACGCTTTGCCTGACCGGGCCGACACCGCTCTGCCTCCAGGCTATCTGCAGGGCTATGTCGATTCGCTCAGCAATCACAGTTTCAGCCACACCATCGGCCATCAGATCAGCGTTTCGCTGAACTATGGCGATGATCACTGGCGGGTGAACGGGGGGATCAACGTCACTCCTGAACGCCGTACACTCGACCAGAAGACCGGTCTGATAAGCGGCGACACCGTCCGTTCGTCGGTCAGTTTCATGCCGATGCTCAACTTTGGGCTATATCGCGATAAATTCTCTGTTGATTTTGATTATTCGGGATCTACCAGCCAGCCGTCGCTCAGCAGTCTGATGCGCATGACCGACAACAGCAATCCGCTCTATATCACTCACGGGAATCCATCTCTGAAAGCCTCCTACAGGCAGGATTTCCGCCTCTCGGCTCGCCTCCACAAATTTAATCTGGCGGCTGATCTGAGCTATTCGAATGTCTATGACGAACAGACGCAGGCGGTGTTCTATAATCCGGAGACCGGGGTCAGCGAAGTCTGCCCGGTCAATGTCAACGGCAACTGGTCGGCAAGCGCCAATCTGTGGCTGTCACACTCAATTAAGAAATTCCGCCTGCTGTCGCGTATCGGCGGGAGCTACAGCCATCAGGTGGCTCTGCTCAACGAGGGGCAGAGCGTGGCACCGGAAAAGAGTCTCACCCTGGGGCGTTCGTGCAATTCTCGCATTGACGTGATGTATATGGCTGCCAACACTACGCTGATAGCCGATTTCGGCTGGCGTTTCAGTAATCCGGTCAACCGCCTGCGTGGCAGCCGGAGCTATATGCGCGACTATGATCTGGGCCTGAATGGCAACATCCGTTTCCTGAAACGTTTCGATGCCGGAGGCCGGGTGAGATATACCCTGCGCAACAGTTCGATAGCCGCGTCAGGCAACGATGAGCAGACCATCCTTGACCTGAACTGCAGCTGGTCTTTCCTGAAAAATGAGGCAATGAAGCTGGCGTTTGAGTGGAATGATATTCTCAACCGAAAGAAAAGCATCAGCCGCGGCGCCTCGCCCAACGGGGTCTATGAATACCGCTCGCACATCATAGGCCGCTACTTCTTGTTTACCCTCAGCTACGACTTCCGCCATACGCGGTAGTTATTTTGCTTTGTCGAGGAGGCTGATGGCTTTGGTGTAGTCGCGGTAGAAGATCACCAGTCTGACGCCGGTTTTAATCTGCGGGGTGTAGATCTCGACTTCGTTTTCAACCATAGCATGGATGCCGTTGGCTTCAAGATATGCTTTGTCGATGTAGGCTTCGGCTGCGGTGGCGTAGGTCCGAAGTCTGACAAGGTCGTCAGGAGCCGGCGGTTTTGAGTCGCTGAGGAGAGCATTGAGTTTTTCTTTAAGAGAGGTGAGCAGAGACATTATTCGAAAATTAGGGAAATTAATTTTTTAATATAACGACGGAGACGCATACCTTTATATATCGCAGTAACATGGCGGAGAATAAAATTTACATCATTGTCTCTGATAGCATTATAGATATATTCGTTGTTCTCATCGGCAATCAATCTGACATTATGCCATAGCTTGCAGTCGGCAAGCTGTATGGTCATCCAGGCTTTCAGTTCGTCATCGGTTTCTTTAAGATATTCTTTACGTTGAAGTGCGGTACTCAAGAACACATTTTTCAGTTCAATCGCAGTGGTCCTTACGGCGAACTGATTGCAATGTTTCATGGCGATGGCAGTCTTCTGTAATGATTGTTCTTTGAGGTCTTCCCACAGATAGGGATTGAATCTCGATGTGAGACCGCCGGTCCGGTAGTTGTAGCCCGTATAATCTATTATCGAATAGCAGCTGATATGCGGGAACAGATGAAGATTGAACATCAGATCCTCACCCATGCGGAAGCCTGTAGGGGCAACTCCTGATGACTTGATCAGTTTCACCTTATAGAGCTTCGCCCACATCCCGACATCAAGAATGTTGACTCCGAAGAAGGATATGAAATATTTTTCCATGAGTTCCGGCTGCTTTATAACCTGAGGGGTGACAAAAGTCTTCGACTTTCGGCGTATCATACCCATCACCCGATATGATTGCATCTGAACCACGTCAGCTCCGGTTCGAATCATTTCAGTCACTTGGCGTTCAATAGCTTCAGGTTCTATATAGTCATCAGAGTCGACAAATGTGACCATACCTTCAGGATTTGAGCCGAATACATGGGTCAGCCCTGAGAAGCGAGCTTTGTCCACTCCTTCATTACGGGGTTTGTCGATAAGTAGTATTTTATCCGGAAATTTAAATTTATACTGCTGGCATATTTCTGCCGAATTGTCAGTGGAGCAGTCATTGACCAACACAATCTCTATGTCGGTGTATGTTTGCGATAAGATCGAATCCACGCATTTCCCAAGATAGCCTGAAGCATTATAGACAGGTACTATGACTGATACTTTGCCGTTCATTTTTTTAATTCATTAAGAGGTTGTTTAAAACCAAAAGTTAAAATCTGAGTGGTGTATCTTTTAGATAAATTGTTGCAAATGAGGAAGGAGCATAGCGAGCTATGTGACTGAGATGAAGAGCCATATCCACCTCAAAACTTTCGCTCGGATTTTAACTATTGTTTTTAAACGACCTCTAATTCGTTGAATAATTTGCACCATTGATTGTAGACATCACTCATGCTGAACCGGCTGACCGTTTGCTTGGCGTTCTGACCCATTTTCAAGAGTAGATCCTCGTTTGATATTAATAAATCACAGGCGTTTATAAAGGCATCGGCATCTAAATCCGGGACTATAAAACCGCACTCTTCAGAAATAATGTCATTGAACACTGCGGAATTGTCAAAAACCACCGGGACACAATTGTTTGCCATTGCCTCCAAAAGAACCATCCCGAATCCTTCTGAGTAGGATGGGAGCACAAAAATACTTGCATCTCTGTAATACTTATAAGGATTAGTATTGCCGGTCAGTGTGATATTGGATAGTTTGTAATGTTTAATCTTGCGTTCTAACAGATGACGGTCTATGCCATCGCCGACAATTATCATCTCCCAATCAGGGTGCTTGGTCATAAGGTGTTTCCATAATCGGGGGAGAAATAATACATTTTTTGGTGATTGTGCAATTCTTCCGCACCACATGATGGTTTTTTTCTTCTTTTGTGTTAGGCTGGAGGTTTCATTCAGAAGGTTATCATCAATGGCATTTGGAATTGCTGCCAATCGTCCAATATCTATCTTGTACCTGGATGATATTGCATTTACATAGTTGTCGCATAGAAAAACAAGTTTGTCAATGCCGTTGGTTTCCCTTATATCTGAGTACCGTTTCCTTAGTTTTAAATTTCTCAGAGGAGTATTGATAATGAAAGCTATGTTTAACAAGCTTTGTTTTGGCTTGTAAATATCAATGGATTCAAACAGGGCTCTGACTGTGTGTTTGGCTATAGGATTTATGTGGCAGCATTGGAGTATTTTGATATTTTCTGATATCATTGGATGTGAAAGAAACGACATCCCATATTGGTCAATCAGTATATTAATGCCATTACGAATAAGAAAGTCATTTGCAAATATGGCTTTTTCACTGTTATTTAATTCCGTAGGTATTGTTGCATCAGCTCCATCTCCGAATGAACATAGGTTATATACCCGAATATTATGTGCCCGAAATGCATTTGTGAGATTGTATGTCACTCTTTCGACTCCACCAATTAATGGATTGGGCAGGTTGTGTGTGTAAAAGCAGACTTTGAGATTTTGCATGGTTTGTTTTCGCTGTTTGTAGTGCTGGCAGGATATGAAAAAAATCAGAGACTTCAGGCTTTGTCCGGTTTGGGCGGAGGTGCCGAAGTCTCTGATTTTAATTATGGCTTATGAGATAGCCTTGATGGAGGTTGAGTCTCCTTAGGCGTTCTTCACTTTGTCAACAATAGCTTTGAAAGCAGCGGGATTGTTGAGGGCGAGGTCGGCGAGAACTTTGCGGTTGATCTCGATGCCGGCCTTGTGGATGAGGCCCATGAGCTTTGAGTAAGAAAGATCTTCAAGACGAGCAGCTGCGTTGATACGCTGGATCCAGAGGGCGCGGAAGTTGCGCTTTTTGTCCTTGCGGTCACGGTAAGCGTAGGTGAGACCCTTTTCCCAGGTGTTCTTGGCTACAGTCCACACGTTGCGGCGGCATCCGAAGTAACCACGGGTGAGTTTCAGGATTTTTTTGCGGCGAGCTCTTGAAGCTACATGATTTACTGATCTTGGCATTTTGAAAAATGAGTTGTGAACGTCAGCGGCACATCATTGCACTTAGATTCATTTTTAGGTGGCTGACCGTTCGGTTTAAAAAATTGAATTAGAAATCACGATTTTAAGATAGTGAAAACTTCCTTACTTGAGAGCGAGGAGTGACTTGACGTTTGAAGAGTCGCAGCTGGCCACGAGTGAGAAGTGGGTCAGATTGCGTTTTTGCTTTTTGGTCTTCTTGGTCAAGATGTGGCTCTTGAAAGCGTGTTTTCTCTTGATCTTTCCTGATCCGGTAAGGGCGAACCTCTTTTTGGCACCGGAGTTAGTCTTAATCTTTGGCATTGGTTGTGATTGTTAAATAATGATTTTAATTCGTATGATGACGGTCGGAGTCCCTTGCGGGGACCAGGCCGGTCAACGCGGGGTTGGTTTATTTTTTCTTCGGGCTGAGCATGATGATCATGCGCTTGCCTTCGAGCACAGGCATCTGGTCGACTTTGCCATATTCCTCAAGGTCGTTGGCAAAACGGAGCAGCAGTACTTCGCCTTGTTCCTTGAAGAGAATGGAGCGGCCTTTGAAGAACACATAGGCTTTGACCTTTGCGCCTTCCTGGAGGAAGCCGATGGCGTGTTTGAGCTTGAAGTTGTAGTCATGGTCATCGGTCTGGGGTCCGAAACGGATTTCCTTCACAACGACCTTGGTTGCTTTGGCCTTCTGTTCCTTCTGGCGTTTTTTCTGCTGGTAGAGGAACTTCTGGTAGTCAAGCACGCGGCACACCGGCGGCTGGGCGGTGGGAGAGATCTCAATGAGATCGAGCCCAAGCTCATCGGCGATCTTCAGGGCTTCCTGAATGGGGTAGACGCCGTTTTCTACATTGTCGCCGACGAGACGGATCTCGCGGGCGCGGATGTATTCATTGATGGCGTATGGTTCCTCCTTACGAGCGTTGGGGAGGGGACGGCGCGGGCCGTTGTTGGGGCGCGGAGGGCGCGGAGCGAAAGGTTTTTTCTCCATTCAGGGGGTTTAGTGTCTGTTTTTTACTGTTGATTGATCATTTCATTGACTTCGCGAGCCAATTCGGCTGCAAAGGTAGCAATTTTCATCGAACCTTTATCACCTTCGCCCTGTTTTCTTACAGAAATTTCATCATTTTCAGCTTCTTTTTCGCCTACAATGAGCATATAGGGTATTCTTTTGAGCTCGTTGTCGCGGATTTTTTTGCCGATTTTTTCATTTCTGTCGTCAATCTGGGTGCGGATGTCGAGGGCGTTGAGCTGGTCGGCGACCTTGCGGGCGTAGTCGTTGAACTTCTCGGAGATGGGGAGCACTACGGCCTGTTCGGGGGCGAGCCAGAGGGGGAAGCGGCCGGCGGTGTGTTCGAGCAGCACTGCCACGAAGCGTTCCATCGAGCCGAAGGGGGCGCGGTGGATCATCACCGGACGGTGTTTCTGGTTGTCGGAGCCGGTATATTCGAGCTGGAAGCGTTCGGGCAGGTTGTAGTCAACCTGGATGGTGCCGAGCTGCCATTTGCGGCCGAGGGCGTCCTTGACCATGAAGTCGAGTTTCGGGCCGTAGAAGGCTGCTTCGCCGTATTCCTTGCGGGCTTTAAGGCCTTTTTCTTCGCAGGCGTCGATGATGGCCTGTTCGGCGAGGTGCCAGTTTTCGTCGGAGCCGATATATTTTTCCTTGTTGTTGGGGTCGCGGAGCGAGATCTGGGCTTCGAAATTTTCGAATTTGAGTGCCTTGAAGATGAAGAAGATGATGTCCATCACCTTGAGGAACTCGCCTTTGATCTGGTCAGGGGCGCAGTAGATGTGGGCGTCGTCCTGAGTGAAGCCTCTGACGCGGGTCAGGCCGTGTAGCTCGCCGCTTTGTTCGTAGCGGTAGACGGTGCCGAATTCCGCGAGGCGCAGGGGCAGGTCGCGGTAGCTGCGGGGCAGGGCGCGGAAAATCTCGCAGTGGTGGGGGCAGTTCATCGGTTTGAGCAGGTATTCCTCGCCTTCTTCCGGTGTGTGGATGGGCTGGAAAGAGTCCTTGCCGTATTTTGCGTAGTGGCCTGAGGTGACATAGAGGTTCTTGTTGCCGATATGCGGGGTGATCACCTGCTGGTAGCCGTATTGCTTCTGGATCTTGCGCAGGAACTGTTCGAGGCGGTCGCGCAGGGCGGTTCCTTTGGGGAGCCAGAGTGGCAGGCCGGCGCCTACGTTCTGGGAGAATGCGAAGAGTTCCATCTCTTTGCCGAGTTTGCGGTGGTCGCGTTTCTTGGCTTCTTCGAGGAGCACGAGATATTCGTCGAGCATTTTCTTCTTGGGGAAGGTGATGCCGTAGACTCTGACGAGCTGGTTGCGCTTTTCATCGCCGCGCCAGTAGGCTCCGGCGAGTGAGGTGACTTTCACGGCCTTGATTGGTGCGGTGGTGGCGATGTGCGGACCGCGGCAGAGGTCGGTGAACGATCCCTGGGTGTAGGTGGTGATGTGGCCGTCCTCAAGTTCGCTGATGAGCTCGCATTTGTATTCCTCGCCGCGGTCACCGAAGAGTTTTAGCGCGTCGGCTTTCGAGATGTCGGCGCGGACAATCGGGTTTTTCTGCTGGGCGAGTTCGAGCATCCGCTTTTCGATGCGGGGGAAGTCAGCTGATGTTATGGTGTTTTCGCCTGGATCAATGTCGTAGTAGAATCCGTTTTCGATAGCCGGGCCGATGCCGAATTTCACTCCGGGGAACAAATCCTGGAGGGCTTCGGCGAGCAGGTGGGCCGATGAGTGCCAGAAGGCGTGCTTGCCTTCGGGGTCATCCCATTTGAAGAGGCGGATTGAGGCGTCTTCGTTGACAGGGCGGGTGATGTCCCACTCCTTGTCGTTGACAGATGCCGCGAGGATGTCGCGGGCGAGCTGAGGGGAGAGTGACTCGGCAATCTGCAGAGGGGTCACTCCGCTCTCAAACTGCTTTACGCTCCCGTCGGGGAATGTGATGTTGATGTTTGCCATTATTAATTAATGTGGAGGGTTAGGGAGCCATACGGACGACTCCTGTAAATTCAAGTCGCAAAGATAGGAAATATTTCTCAATTTTACTAATTTTGTGCTCGCTATGAGAAAGATTGACAATGCTACAGTGCAGAGGATTCTTGACGCGGCCGACATTGTGGAGGTTGTGAGTGACTTCGTCGCGCTTAAGCGTCGGGGAGCCAACTATGTAGGTCTTTGTCCTTTCCATAACGACCGTTCGCCGTCGTTCTATGTCTCCAAGGCCAAGGGTATGTGTAAGTGTTTCAGCTGCGGCGAGGGCGGCAGTCCGGTGAGCTTTATCATGAAGCTGGAGCAGCTGTCGTTTACCGAGGCTCTGCGCTATCTCGCCAAGAAATACAATATCGAGATCGAGGAGCGCGAGATGACCGACGAGGAGCAACAGGCGGAGAGCGATCGCGAGAATATGCTGGCGGTCAATGATTTCGCCATGCGCTATTTCGAGAAGAATCTGAAAGAGACGCAGGAGGGACGCGATATTGGCCTGTCATATTTCCGCTATCGCGGCATCAGCGACGCTATGGTGGAGCGTTTCCATCTCGGCTATGCCGTGGAGGGGCGCGACGCGCTTTTTGCCACGGCGCTTGAGCGTGGCTACAGCGAGAAATATCTGCTTTCCACCGGCCTGTGTTCGCGCACTGATGACGGCCGTGTGTTTGACCGCTTCCGCGGACGTGTCATCTATCCGATTCTTTCGCTGTCAGGCAAGGTGGTCGCTTTCGGAGGCCGTACTCTCAGCAAGGAGAAGAAGATAGCCAAATATGTCAACTCTCCCGAATCTGACATCTACCTCAAGCGCCGAGAGCTCTACGGGCTCTATCAGGCCAAGCAGGCTATAGCCAAGGCTCAGAAGTGCATACTTGTGGAGGGCTATATGGATGTCATCTCCATGCACCAGGCAGGGGTGTGCAATGTGGTGGCTTCTTCGGGTACCGCGCTTACCGTAGAGCAGGTGCGTCTGATAAAACGGTTCACTTCTAACGTCACTCTGATTTATGACAGCGATGCGGCGGGCATAAAGGCCTCGCTGCGAGGCATCGAGCTTCTGCTTCAGGACGGCATGGATATAAAAGTGCTCCTTCTCCCTGAGGGGGATGACCCTGACTCCTTTGCGCAGAGCCACAGCTCAACGGAGGTGGAGGAGTATATCAAGGCTCACGAGACAGACTTTATCAGTTTCATGGCCCGGATTCTGATGGGAGAGGCGGCTGACGATCCGGCCCGGCGCGCACAGGTGATCACGCGGATTGTCAAGACCATAGCTCTGATCCCCGATGAGATTACCCGGCGCGTATATGTGCAGGAGTGCTCGCGTCTGCTTTTCATGGACGAGGATGTGTTGCGGCGTGAGGTCGGCAAGTATTATAATGAATACAGGCTTAAGTCGCGTGAAGACCGCGAGCGCCGGCAGGCATTTGCGGATTATGCCGATGAGCCGGGTCCCGGTCCGGCGTCGGCAGAGGAGCAGGCGGCCGCCGGAGTGGCAGGTCAGCAGCCTCAGGCTCAGGTTCCGGCGCAGGGGAAACATGCCAAGTTTCTGCGCACCTATGAGCTGGCTATAGTCCGCCTGGTGGCCAAGTATGGCAACTATGCTTTTGCCGAGGGGATTGACGAGGACGGCAATAATCAGCCTATGACGGTGCTCGAATATATCGAGGCCGATCTTGCTGCCGATGAAATCCGCTTCGAGAACAGTGACATTGCCCATTTTCTGGATATGGCCATTGTGCTTAGCCGGGCCACGTGGAATGAGGATATCGAGCACTGCCGGGTGCAGCTTGAAGAGCGCCGGCGCAGCGAATTCGCTGCGGGAGTGGAAGAGATCAGGCAGAAAGCCACTGACGTAGGTAGTATTTCTGCGATGGAACGCTCTCTGCAGGAGACTGTTGATGCCGATTATGCCCGTAGGCTTGATGAGTTTGCGGCCACTTACCTCGGACGGCTGATGTGTTCTTCGCCTGACGATGTGGTGCGTGAGATGGCCTCCGATCTCGTGGTGGAGCGCCATATCCTGAGCAAGATGCACACCAAGTATGCCAAGGTTGACACGGAGCAGGATTTGCTGGGCGAGCTTGTGCCGCGCGCTCTCCATGAGCTGAAAGATGCCATTCTGTGGACCCGCCTTCAGGATGTCAGGTCGCTTTTGGCTGCCTGTGGAGGCGATTATGACCGTTCTATCGAGCTGATGAAAGAGATGAAAGAGATCGAGAACTCCCGCTCGGAACTTGCAAAGCTGATAGGCGACCGTGTCATCGTGCCGCGAAAATAGGGTCACGGCGTGGCAAGACTGCAGATTCGATAAAATATCCGGAGGGTGTTTCATGACGTTTGTCGTGAAGCACCCTCCGGATTAAGGAGTAGAATAAATAAGGAGGATGAGCCTCACGGCCTCTCCCCCTTGTCTAATCTACAATCTTGTAACACACATATATTTATTGAACAGAGAATCCAGTGTCAAAAAAAATGATTGCCGGAGTCGTAGAACCTTAAAATATGGCTCCAGATTGTAAATAAATGTGGGTTTGCGATTTTTAGTTTAGTAGCTAATATAGTGTAACAAAAAGGATCTGTTTTATTGATGTCGCAAAAATAAAAAACAGAAAGTAAAAATGCAAGCCGCAGGCTAAAAAAATTCTATGTCAGTGTGTCGATATTTCGGCTTGATCTTCAAAAAATGCTGACAGATAGATTTGTTATGTTTTTTTTACGTTATCCGGACGGTGGTTAACGAAAATGTTGTTAACTTTGCAACTTGTAAAAGTGTCAGGATGAACAATCCGGCTTTTGATTACAAAATGCTAATAATGTGCGTCTTTTTTCGCAGGCGCCGTATGCTCACATTTATGAATAAAAGATTTCCATTATACTCCCTGTTGGCTCTGATGCTGACAGCCATCGTGGCTGGATGTAACAAAGATGACTCCAGCACATTTGTGTCAGAAGGTGATTTCGGCAATTGCTCGGTCACCTCTTTCAGCATCAAGAAGAATGACAAGGTGCTGACCGGACTTGATTCGGTCTTCTTCTCGATAGACCTGGTCGATGCCCGCATCTTCAATGCCGACTCTCTGCCCAAAGGTACTGATGTGAGCAAACTTGTGCTCAATATCGGAACATCTTCGGCCAGTGCCTGCGAGCTGACCTACCGCAAGCTCGGAACTCCGAGAGATACCACCATCAGCTATATCGACAGCCCCGGCGACAGCATCAACTTCTCTGACGGACCGGTGAAACTCTCTGTGACTTCCTATAACGGACAGAACAAGAGAGAATACACCATAGATATCAATGTCCACAAAGTGGAGACCGACACTCTCTTCTGGGCAGAGGGCGCCAAGACCGTGTTGCCTTCGGCAATAAGCCCGTCAGCACAGAAGACCGTGGAATTCGCCGGAAAGGTCTACTGCCTGACAGCCGACGGATCATCGGCAAGTGTGGCTGTGTCGGAAAATCCCTATTATGACAACCGCTGGACTGTCACGGCCGCTGCGCTTCCGGTGAGCGCCGATATAGAATCATTCACCGCTAGTGACGCGGCGCTCTACATACTTGACGCGACCGGAAACCTCTTCACTTCGACCGATGCCGTCAGCTGGAGCCAGACAGGTGAACGAATGACATATATCTACGGCGGATACACCGACCGTATCCTCGGCGCGCGCAACGATGCCGACGGATGGAAGCACGTGACTTATCCCGCCTCCACAGAAGCCGCAGTTCCTGCCGGATGTCCCGTGAGCGGCACGAGCCAGATGATAACCTACGAGACCAAATGGAGTTCCGAACCGCTTGCCCTCTTCGTGGGCGGACGTGATGCCTCAGGAATGATCACCGGTGCCGCATGGGGCTATGACGGAACTTCATGGGCAAAACTCAGCAACCGTGACATTGACGAGCGCGAGGAAATGACACTCTTCCCCTATTTTACTCCGAGAGTCAACACTTCGACATGGCGCGTGACCGAACGCTCCGCCCTCATCGCTATGGGCGGCCGTTACGAGTCGGCTGAAGGCGAGGTCGTCTCAAAGATGGTCTATGTGTCATATGACCAGGGCATCACTTGGGACGAGGCCGACAGCTATCTTCAGCTACCCGACTATATACCCGCTTTCTCATCGGCCCAGGCCATCGTTGTCAAAGACGAGATGTCGGCATCCACAGCCCGCTCGGCTTCCGGCTGGCATAATGCCGGAGGAACCCGCCTCCCGGCCTTTGCCACTCCTGTGCCCTTTGCTGTGAGCCGTGTGTCGGCCCCTGTCACCGAATGGGAATGCCCCTACATCTACCTCTTCGGAGGTGTTGATGCCGATGGCAATCTCCATGACAGCCTTTGGCGCGGTGTGATCCGCCGCTTCACATTCCGCCCCTTATATTAATAATGTGGCGGCATGCGGTCTCTCCTTCTTATACTGACCCTAATCGCAGGTCTGTCTCTACCCGGCAGATCGGCAGCTCAGGCGCAAGCGAGCGTCGAGAAATATAAATTTGACATAGGAGCCGGTCTCGGCATGTCGGGCTATCTTGGCGATGCCAATGAAAGTAATCTCTTTGCCAATCCCGGCGTAGGCCTCAACGCCTCGTTTCGTTATCTGATCAACAGTCGCTGGGCGCTGAGAGGACTTCTGACAGCGGCCTCGCTGAGCGGATCGACGGCCGATATGGACAACGTGCTGCCTGAAGGCAAGGTCTATGACTTCAAGTCGTGGATCTACGATCTCGGTGCCCGCGCCGAATTCAACTTCTTCAACTACGGCATAGGAGAATCCTACAAACAGTTGAGCCGCATCTCGCCTTATCTTTCGCTCGGACTCGGAGTGGCCATGTCGCGCAGCGGCGATGACAGTTTTGTGGCCATGACCCTCCCGATGGGATTCGGCGTGAAATTCAAACTGCGTCCGCGGGTCAACCTCGGACTGGAGTTCTGCATGACAAAAGTGTTTGGCGACAATGCCGACAGCCGCGAGCTCAAAGATCTCTACCAGATCAAAAGCTCGTTCATCAAGAACACCGACTGGTATTCGACCCTGATGTTCTCCGTGAGCTATGAATTCGGCGAGCGTTGTGTCACCTGTCACCGCATCGACTGACGGCAGCTCCTGTGTGAAAAACTAATTTTATAAACGATAAATCAGGCTCTGGGCCATGTGTCGCAGAACCACACAATATAAAATATGACAGAAGAAATAGACAAGAGCAGCCTTCCTCGCCACGTAGCCATCATAATGGACGGCAACGGGCGCTGGGCCAAAGCGCGCGGTCTCGACCGAAGCGAAGGCCATGTAGAGGGAGTCAACACGGTGAGACGCATCACCGAAGTTGCCTCTGAACTCGGCATAGGCTATCTCACTCTCTATACATTCTCCACTGAAAACTGGAACCGGCCCAAGGCGGAAGTCGATGCCCTGATGCACCTGATCGTGATTGCCATCGAGCGCGAGACCCCTGATCTGATCAAGAACAACGTGCGTCTTGCCATGATCGGTGACACCTCCCGAATGCCACGCGAGGCCTATGACCGCCTGCAGCAGTGCATCGCCGACACATCGCACTGCACCGGACTGACGCTCACACTCGCCATCAGCTACTCCGCGCGCTGGGAGATCATCCGGGCCTGCCGCCGCTTTGCCGAAGACGTGGCAGTCGGAAAAGCAGCCGCAACCGACATGGACTCAGACCAAGCCTTCGACGCCTATCTCTCTACAGCCGGAATGCCCGACCCTGATCTGCTCATACGCACCGGAGGTGACCATCGGGTCAGCAACTTCCTGCTGTGGCAGATCGCCTACTCGGAAATATATGTGACCGACACGTTCTGGCCCGACTTCTCACGCGAGGACTTCATCCGGGCCCTGTATGACTTCGGAGGCCGTGAACGCCGTTTCGGCCTGACATCCGAACAAATAAAATAAAGAAACATCCCTCCACCCCACACATCACAGACGTTGTTTTTTCATCATGCGTTTTAGATTTATCACATTCCTTCTCTTCCTTTCAGCACTGACTGCCAACGTATGCGCCCAGGCGCCTGCGGATACGGTCTATAACCCCGACATCCTTTTCACCGGCCTGCCGAAAACCTACGAGATCGCAGACATCCAGGTCAAGGGTGCCGACAATTATGAAGACTATATCGTCATTGGCTACACCGGGCTCAAAGTCGGAGATCTCATCACCATTCCAAGTGCTGAAATCACCGATGCGTCCAAACGCCTCTGGCGTCAGGGCCTTTTCTCTAAAGTGCAGATCGCGGTCGACAAAGTGATCGGGAACAAGGCTTATCTGACACTCAACCTGCGTCAGCAGCCGAGAATCTCCGAAATCAACTACCACGGGGTGAAAAAAGGTGAGAAGCAGGACCTCGAAGAAGCTCTCCAGCTGATGAAAGGCAACCAGATCACGCAGAACATCGTCAACCGCGCCGAAAGCATCATCAAGAAATACTACTCCAACAAGGGTTTCGGCAACGCGGTAGTGAAGATAAACCTCACCGATGACCTCTCGCACCCCAATGAAGTGATCGTCGACATTAACATCAACAAGAACGACAAAGTCAAAGTCCACAAGATCTATATCGACGGCAACAACGTGCTCTCTGACCGCCAGCTTCAGCGAGTGATGAAGAAGACCAACGAGAAAGGCAAGCTCATCAACCTTTTCCGTCAGAAAAAATTCGTGGAGACAGACTATAAGGACGACCTCAACCGCATCATTCAGAAATACAACGAAAAAGGCTACCGCGACGCCGTCATTCTCTCCGACTCCGTGGTCCCCTATGACGAAAAGACAGTCGACGTATATATCAACCTCGATGAAGGCAAGCGATACTTCGTCAACGATGTGACCTGGGTGGGCAACACCGTCTATCCCACCGAAAATCTTGCGGCGCTCCTCGGCATAGAGAAAGGTGACGTCTACAATCAGACACTCCTGAAAAAGCGCACCACCGATGATGACGACGCCATAGCCAGCGCCTACATGGACAACGGTTATCTCTTCTTTGACATAGTGCCGGTGGAAAAGAACGTGCGCGGCGACTCCATCGACCTCGAAATGCGCATTGTAGAAGGCCCGCAGGCCCGAATCAACAACGTAATCATCAACGGTAACGACCGCCTCTATGAAAAGGTGATCCGCCGTGAGCTCCGTGTCAAGCCAGGCGAACTCTTCAGCAAGAGCGACCTTATGCGTTCGGCTCGTGAAATCGCCCAGACCGGCCACTTCAACCCTGAAAACATGGATATCCGCCCTGAGCCCAATCAGGAAAACGGAACGGTTGACATCCTTTTCAATCTCGAATCGAAATCAAACGACCAGTTTGAATTCTCGATGGGCTGGGGCCAGACAGGTATTATCGGCAAGGTGGCCATCAAGTTCACCAATTTCTCGATCAAGAACCTCTTTTATCCCAACAGCTACAAAGGCCTCGTGCCGCAGGGCGACGGACAGCAGCTCACCATCTCCGCCCAGACCAACGCCCGCTACTACCAGGCCTACAGCATCTCATTCCTCGACCCCTGGTTCGGCGGCAAGCGCCCCAACTCGCTCTCGGTTTCGGCATGGTACAGCCGTCAGACCGGTGTTAACTCCTCGTACTACAACCGCAACTACATGAACAACTACCTCTACAGCTACAGCGGTCTGTACAACACCGGCTACGGTTATGACAACAACTACTCTTACGAAAACGCCTACGACCCCAACAAATTCCTCCAGATGATCGGCGTCTCCGTAGGCTTCGGCAAGCGTCTCAACTGGCCTGATGACTACTTCACATTCCAGGCTGAACTTGGTTACAGCTGGTATTACCTCAAGAACTGGGAATACCTTTATTATATGCAGAACGGTACGTCAAACGCACTCACCATCGGCCTGACCCTCGCCCGAAACTCGATTGACAATCCGCTCTACACCCGTTCGGGCTCCAACTTCTCTCTCAACCTGCAGCTGACACCTCCCGTCTCGCTCTTCGGCAACAAAAACTGGAAGAAACTCTCTGAAGAGAACACCACAGCTGCAAAGAAAGAACTCTACCGCTGGATCGAATACTGGAAGCTCCGCTTCAAGGCCCGCACCTACACTCCGATCAACGACGTCGAGAGCAAATACACTCTCGTGCTCATGACCAGAGCCGACATCGGTCTGCTCGGCAGCTACAACAAATATCTGAAATCGCCCTTCGAGACATTCTACGTCGGCGGTGACGGCATGTCAGGCTCCTACACCTACGCCCAGGAGACCATCGCGCTCCGCGGCTACGACAACGGTCAGCTCACCCCCTATCAGCTCGGCGGCGGTTATGCCTACACACGCTTCGGCATGGAACTCCACTTCCCCTTCATGCTGCAGCCCACCACCACCATCTATGGTCTGACATTCATCGAAGGCGGCAACGCATGGACATCAGTCAAAAACTTCTCGCCCTTCGAACTCAAGCGAAGCGCCGGAGTCGGTGTCCGCATCTACCTCCCGATGATCGGCATGATGGGTATCGACTGGGCCTACGGTTTCGACAAGGTCTACGGAACCAAGGGCGGATCGCACTTCCACTTCATCCTCGGACAGGAATTCTAAACACATTGAAAAAACAGTCAGGCGGTCTATCCGGCATCGGGTTTTCCGCCTGATTAAAAATTTGTTTAAACTTTTCAACCGCTGGAGTGTCATATATAGTATGAACCCTAACCCCTAAACAGTCAAATCTGCTTATGAAAAAGATATTTCTGACATTGGCACTGGTCCTTGCATGCTTCGCAGGCGCTTCGGCCCAGAAGTTCGCTCTGGTCGACATGGACTACATTCTCTCCAACGTTCCGGCCTACGAGATGGCCAACGAACAGCTCAACCAGATCTCTCAGCGCTGGCAGAAAGAAGTGGAGTCAGTGGCCAGGGAAGCCGAAACTCTCTACAAAAACTACCAGAATGAAATGGTTTTCCTGACCGATGACCAGAAGAAAAAGAAAGAAGAGGCCATCGTGGCCAAGGAAAAACAGGCGGCTGAACTGCGCCAGAAATATTTCGGCCCTGACGGCGAGCTCTACAAGAAGCGCCAGTCGCTCATGAAGCCGATCCAGGACGATGTCTACAACGCCGTCAAGAAAGTCTCCGAAGAGCGTGGCTACCAGTGCATATTCGACCGCGCCTCGGCAGCCGACATAATCTTTGCCTCTCCGCGCATTGATGTCTCCAACGAGGTACTTGAAAAGTTAGGTTATTCCAAATAAAATCCCTATCTTTGCAACGTTTCAGTCGCCCCGGCAGGTTAATTTTATTGAAAATTGCTGAAATCCGTCAAGCGCCCGTTATCCGACCCGATAAATATAAATTCAACGCACCAATAAAACGATGATTAAAAAATTTTTGCTCGCAATCATGATTGCGCTTCCCATGAGCGTTTTCGCCCAGAAATTCGGCACCGTCAATACCGCAGAGCTCATGGAATCTCTTCCCGAAATGAAGACAGTACAGGAGCAGATGACCGCTGCTTCTAACAAGTATCAGGACGAATTTTCAAAGCTTCAGGAAGAATTCAACAAGAAATATCAGGAATTCAACGCACTTGATGCAAGCACTCCTGAAACCATCAAGGAACGTCGCGTACAGGAAATGCAGGAACTCGACGCCAAGATCCAGAAGTTCCGCGAGACAGCTGACCAGGATCTCCGCCGCCAGCAGCAGCAGCTCATGGCCCCCATCCAGGAAAACGTCATGAAAGCCATCCAGAGCGTAGGCGCCGAAGGCAACTACACCTTCATCTTCGAGAACGGAATGTCGCTCTACACCGGAACCGATGTGACCGACGTCACTCCCCTCGTGAAAGCCCGTCTCGGCATAAAGTAAGCCTCTGTGCAGAAGCTCCTTATTGGATAAACTCATAATCGTCCGCCATGTTCCCCTCACGCAGTATAACCGCAGGGCGCATGGCGGGCGTTAGCCATTAACACCACATCAGTCATTGCTATGTTTCGAATCAAGCGCATGGACATCTTCATCCTGCAGAGCTTCGTGCCTCTGTTCATGATGACGTTCTGCATCTGTCTGTTCATAGTTCTGATGCAATTCCTGTGGCGCTACATTGACGATCTTGTCGGCAAAGGTCTCGGAGTTGATGTCATTGCCGAACTTTTTTTCTACGCGGCGCTCACCATGATCCCGATGGCGCTGCCGCTTGCCATCCTGCTCGCCTCGCTGATGACTTTCGGCAATCTCGGCGAGCAATTTGAGCTTACAGCCATGAAGGCCTCCGGCATATCGCTTCTGCGCACTATGGCCCCGCTCATCGTCCTGATGGTCATGATAGCCACCGGAGCCTTTTTCTTTCAGAACAACGTGCTTCCTGTGGCCCAGACCAAGATGTGGACCCTCCTTTACTCCATGAGGCAGAAATCGCCCGAACTGGAGATACCTGAAGGCGTTTTCTACGATCAGATTCCCGGCTACAACCTTTTTGTCCAGGAGAAAAACCGCGACACCGGTGTGCTCTACGAGATGATGATCTATGACGTCTCGAAAGGCTTTGAAAACTCCTCGATCATTCTGGCCGACTCAGGCAAGATGTCGATCACGCCTGACAAGACCCACCTCTTCCTGCGCCTGTGGAACGGCGAATCGTTTGAAAACATCCGCGATGCCGGTGCCTCAAACATGCGCAATGTCCCCTATCGCCGCGAGTCGTTCAGCCAGAAAGACATCATGCTTAAGTTCGACGCCAATTTCAACCGAATGGACGAGCAGGGCATGCGCAGCCAGTACGTAGGCAAGAACATGACCGAGCTCCAGGCATCTATCGACTCCATGAGCCATCGCGTCGACTCGATCGGCGACATCTACGGCACTGCCCTCCGCGAGTATCCCTACATGGGTCTGCGCCGCTACGACTCCAAGACCGACAACGAGGGCCGCCACTATAAGCTCCGCCGCCCCGACGTGGCGCTCGCACAGCCGGTTGATGTCGACTCCGTGTTCCGCGGATCATCTTCAGGCGTGCGCATCAACTACCTCTCGCAGGCACTCTCAAAGGCCGAGCGCACTCTGGAGGAATACAAATACAAGAGCCAGACAATGGCCGAAGAACAGAAGCTCATCCGCCGCCATGCCATAGAACTGCAGAAGAAGTTCACCCTCTCGTTTGCCTGCGTGATTTTCTTCTTCATCGGAGCGCCACTCGGTGCCATCATCCGCAAAGGCGGACTGGGCACACCGCTGGTGATCTCGGTGTTTCTCTTCATCTTCTACTACATCATTGACAACATGGGCTACAAATTTGCCCGCGACGGCAAATGGGAAGTCTGGGAAGGCATGTGGCTGAGTGCCGCCGTGCTCCTGCCCCTTGGCATATTCTTCACCTACAAGGCTGTCAATGACTCAGCCGTATTCAACAAAGATGCCTATCTCAACTTCTTCCGCCGCTTCTTCGGAGTCAGCGAGGTGCGCCATGTGGAGATGAAAGAGCTTGTCATGGCTGAAGTCGATCCCAAGGTGGCCGTCGAACGCCTTGCGGCGCTCAAGGCCGAGACTGCCGCCTATCTCTCTCATAATCCAGAAAAGCAGTCATATGCCGACTACTGGACCCGCGGCTATGACCGTGACAGTCTCCACCGCCTGCGTGACAACATCGAGGCTACTGTGGAATATCTCTCCAACTCGCGTGAGAAGTTAGTGGTGCTCAAACTCATGGACATGCCTATTCTCCGCAGCCTCTGGTTTCAGCAGCCCTCGCGCCGCCCCTGGCTGTCGCGCCTGATGATCGTGCTGTTTCCCGCCGGTGTGCCTGTGTGGCTCTACGGACGCAAGACTCAGACCGACCTGCGCGCGGAGCTTGCCACTGTCAACAAAGTGGCCGATGAACTCATTAAACTTATTGACAAGGATTGACGGAGGTTACTGAAAACGCTCCCGGAATCCGCCTCCCCCCTCTGATACAATCATAAATTACCTGAAATAAAATCATGGATAATATAAAGTTAGACCGTATAGAAGACGCGATTGCCGACTTCCGCGAAGGCAAGTTCGTGATAGTTGTCGATGATGAGGATCGCGAGAACGAGGGCGATCTGATAATTGCAGCTGAGAAAGTGACTGCTGATCATGTCAATTTCATGATCACCAACGCCCGCGGAGAACTCTGTTCGCCGCTTTCGCTCTCGCGCTGTCGCGAGCTTGGCCTCAGCCGTCAGGTCGAGGACAACACTTCGATGCTCGGAACACCCTTCACCGTGACGGTTGACTTGCTCCCTGGCTGCACCACCGGAGTCTCGGCCCATGACCGCGCCGCGACAATCCGCGCGCTTGCCGATCCGGCTTCCACTCCTGATATGTTCGGCCGTCCGGGCCACGTCCATCCGCTCTATGCCCAGGATGCCGGAGTGCTCCGACGTTCCGGCCATACGGAAGCCGCCATTGACCTTGCGCGCCTTGCCGGCCTGCAGCCAGCGGCCTCGCTGATAGAGATTCTCAATGAAGACGGAACGATGGCCCGCCTGCCTCAGCTGCGCCGCAAGGCCGACGAGTGGGGACTGAAGCTGGTGTCGATCCGTGATCTCATTGCCTATCGTCTGCAGAAAGAATCGCTGGTGGAGGAGGGTGTGGAGGTCGACATGCCTACAGCCTACGGCCATTTCCGGCTGATACCTTTCCGCCAGAAGAGCAACGGACTGGAGCACATCGCGCTCATTAAGGGCGATGTCAGCGGCTCAGATCCGGTGCTTGTCAGAGTTCACTCCTCATGTGCCACAGGCGACATTTTCGGTTCGATGCGCTGCGACTGCGGAGAGCAGCTCCACAAAGCCATGCAGCTTATCGAAAAAGAAGGCCGCGGAGCCATCGTCTACCTCAATCAGGAAGGCCGCGGCATTGGGCTGATGGAAAAAATCAGAGCCTACAAGCTTCAGGAAGAAGGTCTTGACACCGTAGACGCCAATCTCCATCTCGGCCACAAAGCCGACGAGCGCGACTATGGCGTAGGCGCACAGATTCTCCGCAAGCTCGGCATAGAGAAAATGCGTCTGATCACCAACAACCCTGTCAAGCGTATCGGCCTGGAAGGCTATGGTCTTGAAGTAGTGGAAAATGTGGGCATAGAGATAGCCCCCAACAGATATAACCTGCGCTACATGCTCACCAAGCAGCAGCGCATGGGCCATGCGCTTCACATGGACGATCCGTCATCGTCGTCGCAGTCGTAATGCACCTGATGGTGACTTGAATGACATTCGGTCAGCCGGTGGTCTATTATCAGATGCCGGTTGGCCATTCCTGCTATTGTCGACATCTCGTGAGAGACGAGCAGCAGGGTAGTGGAGTGTGAGAGTTCGGCCACAAGATCGTAGATATAATGCTCGAAGCGCTTGTCGACATAGCTCAGAGGCTCGTCAAGCACCAGTACCCGCGGCCTGGCTATGATGGCCCGGCCTAAAAGCGCGCGCTGGAGCTGTCCGCCTGACAGGTTGCCGATGGTCTGCGACGAATGGTTTTCGAGGCCCATCAGCTTTGTGACCTCGCTGACTCTGCGGCGCATCTCCTCCTTGCCGGGCGATTCGGCTATGAGTCCTGAGGCGATGACCTCCTCCACGCTGATAGGGAAGCGGGAGTCTATCATGTTTTTTTGCGGAAGGTAGCCGATCGAAAGATCATCGACGGCTTTTCCGTGGCGGAAGTAGGTAACGGAGCCGCTTGTGGGCTTGAGAAGGCGCAGCAATATGCGCAGCAGGGTTGTCTTGCCGCCGCCGTTGGGGCCTGTGATGGCTATGAAATCTCCGCGGTGCACATCGAAGTTGATGTCTTCAAGTGCAATCTTGTCATCCCATTTTTTGCAGATATCGCGGAGTGATATGATGATTTCCTTTTCCTTGTTTTCCATGACGGGTGTGAAAATTCTGTGAGAATCATGCAGAAAGACTGGGCGGGTGTCAATCGGCTGTAATGGCGTCTGTTATCGCACACATTTCAGCCTCCCAGTCATAGGAGAGCGGATTGATGCTGACCTTGCGCAGGCCGAGCTGGTCACTGAGCACTTCGGCCTGACGGCTGTCAAGATCTTTCTGGTAGAAGAATATGCTGGCCGAATGGCTGTCAGCGTGGTCAATCGTTTTGCGGAGCATGGTCAGGGAACTTTCCTTGTTCTCGGCGTTTCCTGCAGTGATCTGTTCCAGTCCGTAGTCACGGGCGAAATAGCTGAGCGAGGGGTGCCATACCATGAAATGCTCTCCCGCATGTGATGCGAGACGGCTCTCGAAGTCGCGGTCAAGCGAGTCGAGCCGCTGGGCGAAGCGATCATAGTTGCGACGGTAGTAATCCTCGTTTGAGGGATCTATCTTGACCATCGCGTCGAGCATGTTTCTTACAATTATTTTTGCATTTTTGACAGAAGTCCAGGTGTGTGGGTCGATTTCCTCATGATGCACTCCGCCGTGGCCGTGGCTGTGACTGTGAGTGCCTGTCACCGGGACCACCCCCTCCGAGGTGTTGAATATAGGCAGTTCGGGGTCTTCCTGGCGAATCTTGTCGAGAAGCGCGGCCTCGAAACCGATATTGCCCATGCGCAGAAAGCCGATTGACTTGCGGAGATTCATTATATGGGTCAGCGACGGATCGTAGTTTTCCGGATTGGCGCCGTTGGCTATCAGAGTTCTGATGTCTACCTTGTCGCCGGTGATCTGTTCGAGCATATATTTCTGCGGCTCGATGCTGACGGTGACTATCGGGGTCTCGGCGGGAGCAGCCGAGCAGGCGGTCAGGAGCCATATGAGTCCCCCGATCGCAATGGTCAATATTGATATGTTTATTGTGGTTTTCATGAATCCGGATATGTGTACATTATATTAAACAATCAGCCCGCATTTTGGTGCAGAGTATAATATTTTTGCAAATATAAGCATTTTTTAGCAGTTAAAGGGCGTCTGTTAAGAATATTTTTCATTTTTGCCGCTTTTGGCGAATATCAGCCACAAAGCAGCCATTGTCTGCAAGGCATTTTGAATTGAAAATGGGCCTGAGACAGAGAGGAGTCGGAAATTTTTACTATCTTTGCAACTTCTAAAACAATCTCAAAAAATGGCAACACAAGACGAAGTTTTCAAAAAGATAGTAAGCCATGCCAAAGAATATGGCTTCGTGTTTCAGTCAAGCGAAATTTATGACGGTCTCTCGGCGGTCTATGACTACGGCCAGAACGGCGTTGAGCTCAAGAACAACATCAAGCGCTACTGGTGGGATTCGATGACGCTGCTTCATGAGAATATCGTGGGTATCGACTCCGCTATTTTCATGCACCCGACCATCTGGAAAGCTTCGGGCCATGTGGATGCCTTCAATGACCCCCTGATTGACAACCGCGATTCCAAGAAGCGCTACCGCGCCGATGTGCTCATCGAAGAGCAGATCGCCAAGATCGAAGACAAGATCGAAAAGGAAGTGGCCAAAGCCGCCAAACGTTTCGGCGAGTCATTCGACGCAGACATGTTCCGTCAGACCAACGGCCGTGTGCTTGAATATCAGGCCAAGCGCGACGCTCTCCACGAACGTTTTGCAAAGGCTATGAACGACGGCGATCTTGACGAACTCCGCGCAATCATCATCGACGAGGAGATCGTATGCCCCATCTCAGGGACCAAGAACTGGACAGAGGTGCGTCAGTTCAACCTCATGTTCAAAACCGAAATGGGCTCTACTGCTGAAGGCGCAATGACCGTTTACCTGCGTCCGGAGACAGCCCAGGGTATCTTTGTCAACTATCTCAACGTGCAGAAGACCGGCCGCATGCGCATCCCCTTCGGTATCGCTCAGATTGGCAAGGCCTTCCGTAACGAGATTGTGGCCCGCCAGTTCATCTTCCGCATGAGAGAGTTCGAACAGATGGAAATGCAGTTTTTCGTGCGCCCCGGCTCGGAAATGGAATGGTTCAAGACCTGGAAAGAATTCCGTCTGCGCTGGCACAAGGCTCTCGGCCTCGGCGATGAAAAATACCGCTACCACGACCACGAAAAGCTGGCCCACTATGCCAACGCCGCCACTGACATCGAATTCCAGATGCCGTTCGGCTTCAAGGAAGTGGAAGGTATCCACTCCCGAACCAACTTCGACCTCTCGCAGCATGAGAAGTTCTCCGGCAAGAAAATCCAGTATTTCGATCCGGAGCTCAATGAAAGCTACACACCCTATGTGATCGAGACCTCTATCGGCGTTGACCGCATGTTTCTCAGCGTGCTCTGCTCAGCCTATGAGGAGCAGGAACTCGAAGGCGGCGACAAGCGAGTGGTGCTCCACCTGCCCGCTCCCCTCGCTCCTGTCAAGTGTGCCGTGATGCCTCTGGTGCGCAAGGACGGACTGCCTGACAAGGCCCGCGAGATCGTCAACGAACTTAAGTTCGACTTCTCCACCCACTATGAGGAAAAAGACTCGATCGGCAAGCGCTACCGCCGTCAGGATGCCATCGGCACCCCGTTCTGCATTACCGTTGACCACCAGACTCTTGAAGACAACACTGTCACCCTCCGCGAACGTGACTCAATGGAGCAGAAGCGCGTCAGGATTGAAGATCTTCACTCGCTCATCCACTCTCAGGTGTCGCTCAACGCGCTTCTCCGCAAGCTCGCCTGACCAGGAGCTGGCCCAGGCTTGCGAAAACAGATTATACATCCTTCAAAAAAACAACTCTTTCCCCACTTAATAGATAATGAAAATGAAGTTTCTGAAACATCTGATACTCGCCGTCATGATGATGCCGCTGTTCTCTTCATGCAACTACAACTCGCTTGTAGAGAAAAACCAGCAGGTAGAGCAGTCATGGGCTGAAGTGCAGAACCAGTATCAGCGCCGTTCCGACCTGATTCCCAATCTTGTGGCCACAGTGAAAGGCTATGCCACTCACGAAAGCGAGACCCTTGAGAAGGTGACCCAGGCCCGCGCGGCCGCCACATCGGTCAATATCAATGCCGAGGAACTCAACGAGGAGACTCTCGCCAAGTTTCAGGAGGCACAGAACCAGCTCACAGGTGCGCTGAAATCGCTCCTGGCTGTCAGCGAGGCCTATCCCGATCTGAAAGCTAACGAGAATTTCCGCGATTTGCAGGTGCAGCTTGAAGGCACTGAAAACCGCATAGCGACCGCCCGCGGCCGCTACACCCAGACCGTAGCCGACTACAACACCTCTATAAAGAAGTTTCCCACAAACATCTATGCCGGATGGTTCGGATTCGAACCCCAGCCCCAGTTCAAGGCTGACGACGCCGCCCAGCGCGCTCCGGAAGTGAAATTCTAAAGGACCGTTTAGAATAGGTGTTTTATAATAAAAGTCTAAAAAAAATCTATGCGAAAGCTTTTTCAAACCATAGTGTGCGTATTGCTTACAGGCGCAGCCTTTGTGGCTTGCAACGATGACAACACTTGGGAAGACTATTCCGAATGGCGCGAGGCAAACGTGGCGTTCTATGACGAGCAGCGCTTTGCAATGGGGCCTGGCGGAAACATATACCAGACGCTGACTCCGGCATGGAACACTTCGGCCAACGTGCTGATCCGTTACCTCAATGACCGCAGCAAGACAGTAGGCAACCTATCGCCGATGCTGAACTCGACTGTCGACGTGAAATATATAGGACGTCTCTACAATGACGTGCCTTTTGACTCGTCGTATCTTCAGACAGCGTCATACGGCGACAGCCTTTTCCGCACACAGCCCTCAAGCGTGATCCAGGGATGGACCATCGCACTGCTTGACATGCGTGTGGGCGACAGCGCCCGTGTGGTGATCCCCTACAATCTCGGCTACGGCTCGTCAGGTTCGGGTGTCATACCCCCCTATTCAACTCTGGTGTTTGACATGAAGCTGGTCGACATACCTTTCTTTGAGGTGCGTCCCTGATCACCGGCTCTGAATCATTCACAAATCAGAATCAGCAATGGATTTCAAGTTAGAAGCTACCGCTCCCGGCACGGCCGCCCGCGCCGGTCTGATCTCTACTGACCACGGCGAGATCCGCACTCCGATTTTCATGCCCGTAGGGACAGTCGGCAGTGTCAAGGCTGTGCATCAGCGCGAACTGCGCGAGGATGTGAAGGCCCAGATCATTCTCGGCAATACATATCATCTCTATCTGCGCCCCGGCATCGAGATTCTCGAAAAGGCCGGCGGTCTGCACAAGTTCAACGGATGGGACCGCCCGATTCTGACCGACAGCGGCGGTTTTCAGGTGTTTTCGCTCTCGGCCAACAGAAAGCTGACCGAAGAGGGTGCCTGGTTCCGCTCTCACATCGACGGATCGAAGCACCTGTTCACTCCTGAAAAGGTGGTAGACATAGAGCGTTCGATCGGTGCCGACATCATGATGGCGCTTGACGAATGCCCTCCGGGCACAGCCGAGCGCTCATATGCCCGCAAGTCACTTGATCTTACCCACCGCTGGCTTGCCCGCGGATGGAAGCGCTACAAGGAAACTGAAGGCAAATATGGCTACAGCCAGGCTTATTTCCCGATTGTGCAGGGTGTGACATATCCCGATCTGCGCCGCGAGTCGGCTAAGTTCGTGGCCGATCTCGGAGCCGACGGAAATGCTATCGGCGGTCTTGCCGTAGGCGAGCCGGCCGAGGTGATGTATGAGATGATCGAGGTGGTCAATGACATCCTGCCCGCAGACCGTCCGCGTTATCTGATGGGCGTAGGCACTCCGGCCAATATACTTGAGGCGATTGACCGCGGCGTTGATATGATGGACTGCGTGATGCCTACCCGCAACGGCCGCAACGGCATGCTCTTCACCCGCCACGGCATCATGAACATGCGCAACCGCAAGTGGGCCGATGATTTCTCTCCGCTGCAGGAAGACGGTCCGAGCTATGTCGACACAGCCTACACCAAGGCCTATGTGCGCCATCTCTTCATAGCCGATGAGATTCTCGCCATGCAGATAGCCTCGATCCATAACCTTGCGTTCTATCTTTGGCTCGTTGAAGAAGCCCGCCGCCATATCATGGCCGGTGATTTCAGCAGCTGGAAGCGCGAGATGCTTGAGTGTGTGACCCGCAGGCTTTGACCGTGGCCACACTCTGACAGAGTTTTTTCTCAGCCATGTCTGATTTCTTTGAATATCTGAAGTTTTGAAAATACTTGACTGGTATATAATCCGCAAATTTCTCGGCACTTACGTGTTTGCCATTATGCTCATTCTGGCGATCACGGTGATGTTTGACATCAACGAAAAGCTTGATGCCTTCCTGAAAGCGCCCCTGAAAGCCACGGTGTTTGACTATTTTCTGAACTTCCTGCCTTACTTTGCCAATCAGTTCAGTCCGCTATTCACTTTTATCGCGGTGATTTTCTTCACTTCCAAGCTGGCCGACAATTCCGAGATCATAGCCATGTTGTCGACCGGAATGAGCTATAGGCGTCTGCTGAGACCCTATCTTGTGAGTGCGACTGTCATCGCCGCGGCCACATATATGCTGAGCGCCTATATCATCCCTCCGGCCAATGTCAAGCGAATAGAATATACCAACACCTATGTGAAAAACAAGCGTGTGGATTTCGGTTCGAACATACAGCTGCAGGTGGCCAAAGGCGAGATCGCATACATGCAGTCGTTCAACAATTCACAGAAGACGGGCTACAAGTTCTCGCTCGAATCATTCGAGGACAAGAAGCTTGTTTCGCGTCTGACGGCGCAGACCATCAAGTGGGACACGCTCCACAACTGGACCGTGCGTGACTATATGATCCGCGATTTCGACGGCCAGCGCGAGACGATCCGCCGCGGTTCACGTCTGGATACCATAATTCCAATCGAGCCGCGTGACTTCCTGATATCTAAGAATGACCATGAGACCATGACCTCGCCGGCCTTGCGTGAGTACATCTCGCGCCAGAAGGAGAGGGGAGTGGCCAACATAAAGTCATTCGAGATTGAAAACCACAAGCGCTATGCCATGACGGCGGCTGCGTTTATTCTTACCGTCATCGGCATGTCGCTGTCATCGCGCAAGATCAAGGGGGGCATGGGTGTCAATATCGGCATCGGGCTCGTGTTGAGTTTCAGTTATATCCTGTTCATGACAGTGACCTCGACCTTTGCGATCTCAGGCTACACTTCGCCTATGGTGGCAATGTGGATTCCGAATATACTATATACGATTATCGCTCTTGTATTATATTATAAGGTGTCGCACCAGTAGGAGCCTCGGGGGGCGAGGTTGCTGAAACGCCCCTTGGAATATCGCTCTGAATCCGGTGTCTGAAAAATCAACCGAGGCTCCACGGTGACTGCTGCCGTGGAGCCTCGGTTGATTTTTGGGTGTGTGGGGGGGTGGATCAGAGTCCGTAGGTGAGGGTGGTGAGGTAGCGGAGACGTCCGTTCATTGTATTTGAACCGAAGGAGAGGGTGATGTAACCGTTGTTGCCTCCGAACCATGTGGCTCCGATGGAACCGGGGGTGTTGCTGACCGAGACAGGCATGCCGTAGGTGGCTACAAGTGAATTGTAGACATTGTTGTAGCGGGCAAGGTCGTAGCGTGGAGTTGAATAGTAGAATGACGATGCGTCAAGTCCGTGAGTTCCATAATAGAGGGCTCCATCGGTCCATACGTAGTTCATGGCGCTGACGTTGCGCAGATAGACGATGTCGTTGGTGTATCCGTCGACGTTGTAGCCTGACGAGAGCAGGTAGTCAAGCGAGATGTTGATGGCACTGCCAAATGTAAGGCCGAGAATGCCGCGGATCACAGGGATGCGTCCGGCCGGTCTCCAGCCGCGAGGCGGCATTGGACGGTGGTGTGGACGGGCCATGACAGGGCGGTAGGGGCGATGGGGTGGCGCTACATGGGGTGGCCGTGGCGCGGGATGGTGGCCGATGCCGGGTCGGTGGCCGTTGTTACCGGGACGATGGTTGTTGCCGTTTCCGACGCCGGGACGGTGGCCGTTGTTACCGGGACGATGGTTGTTGCCGTTTCCGATGCCGGGACGGTGGCCGTTGTTACCGGGACGATGGTTGTTGCCGTTTCCGATGCCGGGACGGTGGCCGTTGTTTTCCGGGTGATGGTTGTTGTTGCCGTTTCCGACGTTTGGACGGCCGTTGTTGTCCGGACGGTGGTTGGTGTTGTCCTTGGCCGGGATTATGTTGGGGCGTCGGTTGGAGGGGCGTGAGGAGTTCGGGCGTGTATTGTGAGAGGATGAGTGGCCGCCGCGGTTGTTATTGCTGTTGTTCTTGTGGTTTCCTCGCGGAGAAGATGTGCGCTCGGTACGGTTTCCGCGACCTTCACGGTTTTCACGGCTGCGGCTTTGGGCTTCCATGCATGGAATGGAGAGAATGATGGTCAGCAGTGCGATTGACAGGGTTTGTAAGATTCTTCTCATGACTGTAAAAAAATAAATGGTGAGAATGTCGCTATATTGAATTAGAACAATCTCACCATTTAAGGTTTAGGCGGCTTATGATAATAAAAGTTAAAGCCGTGGAGGTTTTCGGAATGTTGACTGTCTGAGGGTGGAGACTTAAGCCTCTTTCTCAGGACTTTCGACCACTGGATCAGTTGCAGCAAGCGGGTTCCATCCCTGGGCACGGAGGGGTATTTCGGTGCCGTCGCGGGTGATCATGGCGCAGCCGAGCGAGGGTTTGGTTATATGGCCTATGAGTTTTACGCCCGGCAGTTTCTCGATCTGGTCATGGCAGTGGAGCGGCACGGTGAACAGAAGTTCATAGTCTTCTCCGCCGTTAAGGGCGGCGGTGACGAGATTCATGCCGAGTTCTTCGGCCATGATGGCAGTCTGATAGTCGATGGGGATGCGGTCTTCGTAGATGCGGCATCCGGCGTCGCTCTGCTTGCAGATGTGGAGCAGTTCGGAACTGAGTCCGTCACTGATGTCCATCATTGCGGTGGGCACGATTCCGGCTTTGGCCAGTTCTTCGATGATGTCGCGCCGAGCTTCGGGTTTGAGTTGTCGCTCTACGAGATACTCCTTGCCTTCGAACTGAGGGATGAAGTCCGGGCGGCCTGCAGAGGCGGTTTTTTCGCGTTCAAGGAGCTGGAGGCCCATGTAGGCGGCTCCGAGATCGCCTGAGACGCAGATCAGGTCTGTGTCTTTGGCTCCGGAGCGGCTGACTATTTTGTCGGCCGGAGCTTCTCCGATACAGGTGATCGAGATGACGAGTCCCTGACGCGAAGAGGTGGTGTCGCCACCTACGAGGTCTACGCCGTAGATTCGGCATGCGAGGCGGATTCCGGCAAAGAGCTCTTCAATGTGCTCTACAGTGAAGCGCTTGGATATGCCGAGTGAAACGGTGATCTGACGCGGTGTGCCGTTCATGGCGTAGACGTCAGAAAAGTTTACGATTGCCGATTTGTAGCCGAGGTGTTTCAGGGGCACATATGTCAGGTCGAAGTGCACGCCCTCAAGCAGGAGGTCGGTGGTGACCAGTATGTCTGTGTCGTGGTTGCGGATCACGGCGCAGTCGTCACCCACACCCTTGAGGGTAGACGCATTGACGTTTTCCAGATCCTGGGTCAGGCGGTCGATCAGGCCGAATTCGCCGAGTTGTGAAATCTCCATAATTTCTGTCGGCTGGCTGTGTCAGAAACGGTTGACAAGTTCTTTCATGATCTCAAGGCATTTGGGCTGTGCGATGAGAGCTGCTTGCTGCACTTCTTCGTGGGTGGGCACCTGGGTTACGTCTTTTCCGCCGAGGTCGGTGATTACGGAGAGGCCGAATACTCTCATGCCTGCATGGTTTGCCACGATCACTTCAGGTACGGTCGACATGCCAACGCAGTCGCCGCCGATGATGCGGTAGTATTCATATTCGGCGGGAGTCTCGAAGGTGGGGCCTGTCACTCCGACGTAGACGCCGTGCATGAGGCGGATGTTTTTCTCGGCTGCGATGGTGTCGGCGAGCGAGATGAGTTCCTTGTCATAGGCATTGGTCATGGCCGGGAAGCGGGTGCCGAGTTCGTTGTAGTTTTTGCCTCGGAGGGGATTTTCAGGGAAGAGGTTGATGTGGTCGGTGATGACCATTACGTCGCCGACAACGAATTCCTTGTTCATGCCTCCTGAGGCGTTGCTTACGAATAGGGTGTCGACTCCGAGGGCCTTGAATACGCGCACGGGGAAGGTGACCTGCTTCATGTCATAGCCTTCGTAGTAGTGGAAACGGCCTTGCATGGCGATTACTTTCTTGCCGCCGAGTGTGCCGAAGATGAGGTTGCCGCTGTGGCCTTCGACTGTAGATACGGGGAAGTTGGGGATTTCGGAGTAGGGGATGAACAGTTTGTCGTCCATGTGGTCTACAAGAGCTCCAAGACCTGTGCCGAGTATGATAGCGGTTTTGGGCATATCGGCTACTTTCGAGCGCAGAAAGTCGGCCGTCTGGTTGATTTGTTCTAACATAAGGGGAATGGTATTGATGATTATACTCGATTAACTTTGTTTCTTTTCAGTTGAGTCGTCTGGATGGAAAAAGGGCTCAGGATTTAAACAAACGTGAGTCACGGATGGTTTTTTCTATTCCGGCTGTAAATTCGGTCTCTCCGCGGTCAATGAATTCTACTTTGATGGGTACGTAGAAGATTGACCTTTTGAGGCGGTGGGGGAAATAGGGGTTGTTGAGTATGCGCACGGCATCTTTCTCGGTGGTGACGATGAATTTGTTGTCGGATGACAGTTCGTCGAAGAGGCGGGTGATGTCATCCATGTCAGAGGCCGTGAAATTGTGGTGGTCGGTGAAGCGTTTGAGCTTGACCTTGGCTTTGTGGCGGCGGAGGAAGCGGACAAATGGCTTGGGGTTGGCCACTCCGGTGATGACGAGGATCGCCGTGTCGGCTTTCTGGCAGTCAAGGGCCGGGATGTCAGCGGTCTCTTCGGGGAATATGGGCACGAGATGTCCGTAGTTGTAGCGCGAGAAGTAGAGTTTCTGGAAAGGGAAGAGCTTGAGGTTCTCTTCGAAAAGCCGGTAGTGCATCGGCTTCATGTCGATCGGACATTTGGTCACTACCACTATGTCGGCCCGGTTGAGAGCGCGGGCCGATTCCCGCAGGCGCCCGTAGGGGAGAATCTTGTCATTGAAGATGGGGCGGTTGTATTCGGTCAGGATGACGGATACGGATGGTTTGACGTAGCGGTGCTGGAAGGCGTCGTCAAGGATAATCATGTTGAGGTCGGGGTTGATCTCTCGCATCTGGCGGATGCCTTCTGAGCGTTTTTCGCAGACAGCGACAGTGATGTCCGGGCCGAATTTGCGGTAGATCTGATAGGATTCATCGCCGATGTCCTCAGGGCGTGACTGTGGAGAGGCGAGGACGAAGCCTTTGGTGGCGCGCCGGTAGCCGCGTGAGAGCACACCGATGTTGTATTTCCCCAATAGTGATTCGACTATGTATTCGACGTGGGGAGTCTTTCCGGTGCCTCCCATTGCGAGGTTTCCGACGACTACGATCGGGATGTCAAATTCCTGCTGCTTCAGAACGCCGTAGTCAAACATTTTGTTGCGCACCACCATTCCGATCCCGTAGAGTTTCGAGATCGGATAGAGCAGGAGCATTGATAGAAGTTTGTTGCGGGCCACTGAATAATTGTTTTTTAGAGGTTGTTTCAGAGATTCACTTTTGTGAATTCCATGCGGCACTGGAGCACCGACATGCCTTTGACCTGGCGGATAGCGTCATAGAGTGAGCACATTTCGCCGAGCTCCTGGCGCATGATGGCAGCCTTGATGTCTTCGATTCCGGCTTCAAGGAGCAGGTCATACCATTTGTCTTTGGCCACGGGGTAGGAGTGGACAGTGTATGACTCTACGTTGAGCTGCCTGGCCATTGCCGCCAATGCCGTGTCAAGACCTCCGAGTTCGTCGACCAGGCCGAGTTTCAGGGCTTCGGTTCCGTCCCACACGCGGCCTTCGCCGATTGCCTTGATTGAGTCCTGCGACATGCCGCGGCCTTCGGCGCAACGTGAGGTGAAGAGCTCATATCCTCTGTTGACATAGGCCTGCATGGAGGCTTTCTGTGCTTCGGTCATCGGTTCAAGGATGGTAGGGAAGTTGCTGTTGGGGTTGGTGGTGACGGTTGATACGCCGATGCCGATCTTGTCATTCACGAGCCCGCTTATGTCGGGGATCATTCCGAAGATGCCTATTGATCCGGTGAGAGTGACGGGCTGGGCGAATATGCGGTCGGCTCCGCAGCTGATGTAGTAACCTCCGGAGGCGGCATAGTCAGCCATAGAGACGTAGAAGGGATTGCCGGTCAGCTTCTTGTATTGTTCAAGCGCTTCCCATATCTGTTCGGATGCGAAGGCGCTTCCGCCGGGAGAGTTTACATACATGATGAGACCGTCGATGTTATCATCTTCAGCGAGTTCAAGGATTTCGGGCACCAGCTCCGAGGCTACGATGCCGTTGCCGCTGTTATCGGTAATCTCGCCTGTGGCATAGAGCACGGCAATGTTGGCGCCTTTGCCGCTGCCCACCTTGCCGGTGTCGGCGACTTTGGCATACTGGGCTGTGGTTATGGTTTTTATGTCTTTTATTTTGTCGCATCCGGTGAGGTTGGCGATCTTACGGTCGAATTCGTGGCGGTAGAGGAGTCCGTCGACGATTTTGAGGTCTTTATATGTGGAGGCGTCTTTTGTAAACACAAAATCATCGGCCCATTTGTTGACATCGGCAACGGTGACTCCGCGGGCATCGGCTATGGTGGTGCTGATGTCATTCCAGATGTTTTTGAGGAAGAGTTGCGCCTGTTCGCGAGCCGGGTCGCTCATTTTGTCGAGGAGATAAGGTTCGACGGCGCTTTTGTAGGTGCCGACTTTCACTACCTGCATGTCGACTCCGAGTTTGTCAAGCAGTCTCTTGTAGTAAAGCGATGAAAGGCTGAGGCCGCTGATTTCTACCATTCCGACGGGGTTGATGAAGACACTGTCGGCCACCGATGCCACATAGTAGTCGCCCTGGGCATATGCGTCGGCATATGCGTAGATCCATTTCTCAGGGGCATTCTTCTTGAAGTCTTTCAGTGCTTCGATGATGGCGGTAAGCTGAGCGATTCCGGCTGATACGCCGCTGCAGTTCATGACTATGCCTTCAATGCGGTCATCGGAGGCTGCTGCGGTGACTGCTCCGGTGATGTCGGCGAGCACCTGGGCGTTTTTTTCAAGTCCTCCACCGCGGATTGCTTCCCGGATGTCGATTTTCGGGGCACGGTCATAGATGGTTCCTGAGAGATCGACGCAGAGCACGGAGTTGTTGCTGACGTTGACTGTGGTGTTGCCGCCTGACGATGCCATAGCGGCTGCTATGACTATGAAAATGCCGATGACAGCAAGGAAGAGGGAGAACCAGATACCTGCAAGCGCACCGAGAAACGAGATGAGGAAATTCTTCATTTTAGTTAGTTGTGATAGATTGATAGCGCTAAAACTCTACAAAAGTACGACATCACGGCGGCAATAACAAATTTTCGGCTATTTAATTAATGTATATATACCTATATTATAGCGATCTGTTGCATTATGGCTGTCTGTGGCGGGCGAGTCCGGAATATGGGGTGAGACCGGCGGAGGGTGCGTTTATGTGCTTGTTTGTGCACGTTTTGCCTCGTAGGTGCTAAAATTATGTTCTCGCATATGAATTATTGATACTTTTTTAACAAATAAGTGTCAAAAATAGTCAAATTGAGCATCTTTGTGACATTTTTATGCAATATAATCAAAATAATGTTTATCTTTGTGAGCAAACCTTTAAAAACCTGAATCGGACAAAAGGATTTACCTGCCTTATTGTTATTTCTACATAGAGTCTCGACCATGAACAAGATCATAACCGAAATCACGCCGCTGTCTGAAAAAGATTGCTTCTATCTAATAGACAGATATAAAGACAGATTTACATACCCCATTCACCGCCATGAGGAGTATGAGTTGAACTTTGTTTCAAATTGTGACGGAGCGCGTAGGGTTGTGGGTGATTCCATAGAGAGACTTGGGATGTATGACCTGGTGCTTATCGGCAACGGAATCGAACACGGCTGGGAGCAGCATGAGTGTATGAGTGACAAGATACGTGAGATAACAATACAATTTTCATCGGACCTTTTCGGCTCGTCGTTTCTCGCCAAGACCCAGCTTTCAAGCATCCGGCGGATGCTTGATCTCAGTTCCAACGGCATAGCCTTTACAGTGGAAAGCATCATGAAAGTCTATCATAAACTTGACAATCTGACCAAGATCGAATCAGGTTTTTACCGGATGCTCGAACTGATGTCGATACTCTATGAACTTGCCGAGGGCGGACATTACCGCAAGCTGTCAAGCTCGTCGTTCGCCTCGCTCAAGCCGACGGGCGACAGCCGTAGGGTGCAGAAAGTGCAGGACCATATCAACAAACATTATAAAGAAGACATACGCCTGAACGACCTGGCAGATCTGGTGGGAATGACTCCCACGGCATTCAGCCGCTTTTTCAAGCTGCGCACCGGGCGCTCGATTTCAGACTATGTGATCGACATCCGTCTGGGCCATGCCTCCCGTCAGCTCGTCGACTCGACCACGTCTGTTGCCGAGATCTGTTATGAGTGCGGTTTCAACAACGTCTCTAACTTCAACCGTATATTCAAAAAGAAGAAAGGCAATTCCCCCAAGGTGTTCCGCGAGATCTATCAGCATCACAAGATGCTTGTCTGAGATCCGGCTCCTTGATATAATGATAAATCAAAGCTCCACAAACCATAAAGAATCACTATTCAAGTATGAAAACATTATTTACTACATTTATTTCCGCAGTAGTGCTCTCCGCTCTGGTGGGTTGCGGAGGCACTGCTGCAAAAAGCGAATCGACAGACAATGACAGCACATCGGCATTTGTCAGCCCCCTCCACGTCAGCGGAACGGCTCTTCTGAACCAGGCAGGCGACACTATGGTGCTCAACGGGCCCTCGCTCGGCTGGCACTGCAACTGGGGCCGATTCTACAATGAAGGGACAGTCCGTGCGCTCAAGGAAAACTGGGGTGCCAACATCACCCGTGCGGCAATAGGCGCACATCCCTCAGGCGACTGTGTCAACGGTTATTCCCTCGATTCGGTAAATGCCGTGAACCTTGCCATGAAAGTGATAGACGCGGCCATTGCAAACGATATGTATATCATCTGCGACTGGCATTCGCACAATAACACACTGGAGGACGCAAAGAAATTCTTCACCGTGATCACAGAAAAGTACGGTGACACCCCTAACATACTGTATGAGATCTGGAACGAGCCGCTCGACATCCCCTGGCAGGAAATCAAGAACTATGCCGAGGAGGTGATTCCCGTGATCCGCAAGAACGCCCCCAATGCGGTGGTGATCGTAGGCACTCCCAAATGGGACCAGGACGTGGACATTGCCGCTGAAGATCCGGTCGATGCTCCGAACCTGCTCTACTCGCTCCACTATTACGCCGGAACCCATAAGGACTGGAACCGCGAGAAGGCTCAGAAGGCTCTTGATGCCGGCCTGCCGCTGATCATTTCGGAATGCGGCTCGATGGACCACACCGGCGATGGCCCGATCGACTATGAATCGTGGCAGCAGTGGATGGATTTCGCCGACCGAAACAATATCTCGGTGCTGATGTGGGACATCGCAGACAAGAACGAAACCTGCTCGATGATCTCGGCTTCGGCCTCTGACAACGGTTTGGAGTGGAAAGAAGAAGATCTCAAAGAGTGGGCAAAGCTCGCCCGCAAGACCGTCGGTGAGCGCAACAGCCGCTATTCAAAATAAGTAAGGAATATATAAAATCAGACAACCGTCAAACCGTCATAAAGCACTATGGGCATTTTGAAAAACCGTCTGGCAAGCGCGATTCTTCTTTCGGCATTTGCCGGCAGCGCGCTCGCAGTAGAGCTCCCCGACATCATCAGTGACAACGCCGTCTTCCAGCAGAACTCGATGGCCAGACTGTGGGGCTGGGCCGATCCGGGCCGTACCGTGACCGTCACTCCTTCATGGAACGGGGGCAAAGTCTACAAGGCCAAGGCCGACGGCAAGACCGGCCGCTGGGAAGTCAGCGTGGCCACCCCGGCGGCATCGTTCACACCGCAAAGCGTAAGTTTCGACGACGGGAAAGCGCCGGCGAAGATCGACAATGTGCTCATCGGCGAAGTCTGGTTCTGCTCCGGCCAGTCGAACATGGAGATGCCCCTGCGCGGATTCTGGTGTCAGCCGGTAGAAGGGGCCGCCCAGGCCATAGCCTACTCAGGCAAATATCCGGGCATCAGAATGGCCACCGTCCCCAAGCGGGGCTCCTATACTCCCGAAGACCGCGTGGAAGGCAAGTGGCAGTTGTCGCGTCCTGAAAACGCACCTGATTTCTCGGCCCTCGCATATTTCTTTGCCACCTCGCTGACCGATATCCTCGATGTGCCCGTCGGCATCATCAGCTGCGCCTACGGCGGCTCTAAGGTGGAGGGGTGGATGCCTAAATGGAAACTTGACGAGTATTCCGACTGGGATGTCGCCAAAGAAAAAACTCAGCCCGACTCAGTGCTTAAGGAATATGAGCGCATCAACGTGATGTACAATGCCATGCTGCACCCCGTGATCGGCTACACGATCAAAGGCTTTCTCTGGAACCAGGGCGAGTCAAACGTAGGCCGCCATAAGGAATATCCCTCTCACCAGCGTGACATGGTCAAGATTTGGCGCGATGAATGGGGCCTCGGAGAGCTGCCATTCTATTTCGTGGAACTTCCGGGCTGGAAATACGGCAACGGCGAGGAAACCGCCGCGGCCCTCTTCCGCGAATGTCAGCACAAAGCCGCCGAGATCACCCCCAACAGCGGCATTGTCTGCACCACAGACCTCATGTATCCCTTCGAACTTGAAGACATCCATGCCCGCCGCAAGCAGGAAATAGGGGAGCGCCTGGCCTTCATGGCCGCAAACCGCACATACGGCATAAAGGGCATACCTTCGACCTATCCCTCGTTCAAAGCTGTCGATCTGCAGGGCGACAAGGCAGTGGTCAGCTTCAACAACGCCGATGCCGGACTAAACCCCAACATGGATCTCCAGGGCTTCGAGGTAGCAGGCGATGACCGCATCTTCTATCCTGCAAAAGCATCGGAAGACTGGAATCTCCACACCGTAACCGTAAGCTCCGACAAGGTCAAAGACATAAAAGCCGTGCGCTACTGCTTCAACAACTTTGCAATCGGAACGCTGAAAGACATGAACGGAATGCCGCTCATCCCCTTCCGTTCCGATGACTGGGACGACGCCCGCCGCGCATGTAACCTTACCGAAAAATAAACCTCTGCAAGAGAACTGTCTCCCCCCTGCAGAAGCGAAAAGATACAAACCGATACAACCTCTAACAATTCCACTGACCCGCAGCCGCTCAGAGGCTGCAAAAATTTAAACCGCATGAAACATTATAGAAGCCTGATGATTTCCGCCCTCCTCTCACTCCTCGGATCTGCATTCTTCTCCTGCTCAGGCGGGACCGGAAACTCATCGGCCTCTGCCGAGGCCGACACCGCATTTGTGACAGTCCGTGACGGACAATTCTACATCGGTGACTCGGCCTACCGCTACGTAGGCACCAACTTCTGGTATGGCGCCATACTTGCCTCGGAAGGACGCGGAGGCAACCGCGAGCGTCTCGCCCGCGAACTCGACAGCCTGCAGCAGCTTGGCGTCAGCAACCTCCGCATCCTTGCCGGCGGCGACGGCCGCGAAGGTCTCGCCTCCCACATAGAACCCGTAATGCAGACAGCGCCCGGAGTCTATAACGACACCCTCCTGCGCGGTCTCGACTACCTCATAGCCGACCTCGAAAAGCGTGGCATGAAAGCCGTCATCTATCTCAACAACGCCTGGGAATGGAGCGGAGGCTTCTCCACCTACCTCGAATGGTCCGGAGCCGGCGAAGCCGTAAACCCCGCCGACGCGGGCTATCCGGCCTACATGGCCTATGCCGCCAACTTCGTGCGCAACGACTCAGCCAAAGCCCTTGCCGCCGCCCACGTGCGCAATATTGTAGGCCGTCAGAACACCGTCACCGGCCGCCCCTACTCGCAGTCACCGGCCATCATGGCCTGGCAGATAGCCAACGAACCGCGCCCCTTCGCCCAGGAAAGCATGCGCCCCTTCGCCGAATGGATCGCCGAGACAGCCGGACTGATCAAAAGCATCGACCCCAACCACCTCGTCTCCATAGGCAGCGAAGGCTCCTGGGGTTGCGAAAACTCCATAGACCTCTGGTCGGAAATCCACTCGGACCCCAACGTAGACTATGCCACCATCCATATCTGGCCCTACAACTGGAGCTGGGTGCGCCCCGAAACACTCACTGACAGCGTCGACACAGCCATAGCCAACACCGACGCTTATATCGCCGCCCACCACCACGCCCTCGCAGCCCTCGCCGGCGGCGACCGCTCGAAACTCAAACCCCTCGTGCTTGAAGAATTCGGCTACCCCCGCGACGGCATGGCCATAACCCCCGGATCGCCCGTCACAGGCCGTGACCGCTATTATAAATATGTGTTCAACGAAGTAGCCGACGGCGGCCGCCTCGCAGGCCTCAACTTCTGGGGCTGGGGAGGCACAGCGCGCCCCGCTCATGAAACCTGGCAGCCCGGTGACGACTACACCGGCGACCCCGCCCAGGAAGCCCAGGGCCTCAACTCGGTCTTCGACACCGACTCCACCACCGTAGCCATCATCCGTAGCATCAACGAACGTCTGTAAATCAGCTTATTGTACATAGTACACAGAATGTTTTTAACGCAGTTTATGTTAAAATAGTATCATATTTTAACGCAAATATCGATTCTTTGCAAAAAAGTGTTAGTAGGTGATAAAAAAGTGTAAGTCGCATCGCCGACTTTGCACTACATTTGCCATATCGTAGTGAAAAGTAAACCACATATAAATGCATACATTAACTCTAAAAACCAATATCTCTTACCTTAAAATTGCAATATGAAAAGTAAAAATTTTGGCCTTAGAGGTCTGCTGACGGCATTGATGCTATGCTTCATGCTCTCCGCCGTCGCCCAGGTCTCAGTTAAAGGTATCGTGCAGGATAAGTCGGGCGAACCGCTTATCGGCGCGACAGTGCAAGAGAAGGGCAACACCGCCAACGGTACCGCCACCGGTATCGACGGCGACTTCGCACTCAAAGTGAAGTCGACAAAGTCCGTTCTCATAGTATCTTACGTGGGAATGAAATCCCAGGAAGTAGCGCTCAACGGGCGCACCGACCTCACCGTCACCCTTGAAGATGACTCAGAACTTCTCGACGAAGTCGTAGTGGTAGGTTACGGTACAATGAAAAAGAGCGACCTCGCCGGCGCGTCAACCTCGCTTGGCGAAAATGCGATCAAAGGCTCTGTCATTACCAATATCGACCAGTCTTTTCAGGGACGTGCTTCCGGTGTATCAGCTGTGACCACATCAGGTGCCCCCGGTTCGTCAAGTTCTATCCGTGTCCGCGGTCAGGCCACCATTAACGCCAACGCAGAGCCACTCTACGTTATTGACGGCGTGATTGTCCAGTCTGCAGGCGGTTCAAGCGGTCACCAGCTGGGTCTTGGAGATGCTCTTGGGAACGGCGATGTCACATCGGTATCTCCTCTTTCCACTATCAACCCCTCAGACATTGTCTCGATGGAAATCCTCAAAGACGCCTCTGCAACCGCCATCTATGGTGCACAGGGCGCCAACGGTGTTGTGCTCATCACCACCAAGCGCGGTAAAGCCGGCGAAGCCAAGTTCACATATGACGGCATGGTCGCATGGCAGCGCCAGAACGAGCGTCTCGACATCATGAATCTGCGTGAATACGCTGAATACTTTAATGATTTTGTCGCTGACGGTCAGGCAAAATCAGACCCTTATCTTTCAGATCCTTCACTGCTCGGAAAAGGTACAAACTGGCAGGATGCAATCTTCCGCACCGCACTCCAGCATCAGCATCAGGTCGGTGTACAGGGAGGTACTGAAAAAGTACAGTATTATATTTCCGGATCATTCATGGATCAGGAAGGAACAATCATCGGCTCTGATTTTTCGCGCTATTCATTCCGTGTAAACCTTGACTCTCAGCTGAAATCATGGCTTAAAGTCGGTTTGTCAGCCAACTATGCCAATACCGATGAAAATCTGAAACTTGCAGATTCTGAAAGCGGTATTGTCAACTATTCGCTTACAACCAATCCGGATATACCTATCTATAATATCGACGGAAGCTATGCGACCATTGTGCGCGAAGGTCAGACCAATCCCAATCCCGTAGCAATCGCGATGCTTGATGAAATCAAACTTGGCCGTCAGAAACTCAACGGCAATTTCTTCTTGGAAATTCAGCCTGTAAAGCAACTCGTGTGGCACTCTGAATTTGGCTATGATATCAACTGGGTAAAAGCACAGACTTACAAACCGGTGATCGACCTCGGTTCCTGGAAGCGCGATGAGAACTCTGCGGCGATGTCGCGTAGTAAATATACTTTCTGGCAGGTAAAGAACTACCTTACATGGAGCGACAAGATCAGTCTGCTCAACTATTCGATAATGCTTGGTCAGGAATGTTGGGAATCCAAATATGAGGATACCCGAATCTCCAATACCCGCCTCCCCAATGACCTTGTACATAATCCATATCTCGGAACCGGAACACAAGCCTTTACAAATGGTTACGGTTCAAGCGCTATGGCTTCATTCTTCACCCGCGAGACTCTTAACTGGGACGGCCGCTATATGCTGACTTATACATATCGTTACGATGGATCTTCAAACTTTGGCCCCAACAACCGTTGGGCCGGATTCCACTCAGTAGCCGGTGCATGGCGTTTCAGCAATGAAAAATTCTTCGCCGGTATATCCGACTGGTTCAACAACGGTAAACTCCGTCTTGGCTGGGGTCAGACCGGTAATGCCGGAAATCAGGGTTATCTGTGGGGTTCTCCTCTCAGCTCACGCATCATGACCGGTCTTGGAGTCAGCTATCGTCCTACTCAGATCGCCAATCCGAATATCAAATGGGAATCTCAGGAACAGTGGAATATCGGTCTTGATCTTTCCTTCCTGAATAATCGCATTGACCTCATTCTCGACCTCTATACCAAGGAATCCAAGGATATGCTCATGCAGCAGCAGCTTCCGACCTATATGGGAACAAACGGAAACGAATCTTCTCAACTTGGAGCACCTTGGGGCAACTACGGCGACATCCGCAATCAGGGTCTTGAAATCACACTTAATACCCGTCCGGTTGAAACCAAGGATTTTTCATGGGGATCGGATTTTGTGATTTCGTTCAACCGGAATAAACTTGTCAAGATCGACGGCAGTGATGCATCGGTCATCATGGGCTATGGCCAGTGGTCTGATGAAGTAGCCCGCTCGGTAGTAGGCAAATCTCTTTACAATTTCTTCGGTTATGTAACCGACGGAGTATATCGCGATCTTGAAGATATTCAGAACTCTCCGAAGCCTGCCGCCTATCCGACAAACGGAGTTTTCAACAGAAATCAGACCGTATGGCCCGGCGACATCAAGTTCAAGGATATCAGCGGTCCTGAGGGCAAGCCCGATGGCATAATTGATGCTTATGACCGTACTGATATTGGCTCTCCCATGCCTAAATTTACTTTCGGCTGGACAAACACATTCAGATATAAGGATTTCGACCTTTCGATTTTCCTCAACGGCTCATATGGCAACAAGGTGATGAACTATATGTCGAAGAATCTTACAAAAATGACTTCTTCGTGGGGAAATCAGCTGGCTGTTGTCAACGACCGTGCCAAGCTCGTGCCCATTGACCCGACCAAGGTTTATCCTGACGGACAGTATTGGTATGATGATATCACCAATGTTCGCGTGGAAAACTACAAGACTAAAATACCGCGTCTTACAACTGGTAATCCTAACGCAAACGACCGCATCTCCGACCGCTATATAGAAGACGGTTCCTATATCAGAATCAAGAACATTACTTTAGGTTATACTTTCCCATCCAGACTGATTCGCAAAATGAGACTCGAAAACCTGAGAGTCTATTGCAATCTGCAGAATCTTCACACCTTTACCAAATATAAAGGTTATGATCCTGAAATCGGTGCAAGCTCGTCATCTGCCAATGTTTATGGACTTGACAATGGTCGTTATCCTTCGCCGACAGTCTATTCATTCGGCTTAAACGTATCATTCTAACTTCTCAGATTCCAAATCATGAAAATATCAAATTTAAAATATTGCATTCCTGTTGCCTTGATGGGACTCGGCTTCTCTTCATGTGAGGATTTCCTTGACCGTCCGAAAGAAGACGGCTATGTTGTAGACCAGTTCTATCAGAGTGATGAAGAATGTGCCCAGGGTGTCAACTATCTTTATTCTATGCCTTGGAACGACATGCTTCAGCAGCTTTATCATATCACGGAAGACCTTGCCGGCAACTGTCACGAAAGCGGTGACAATGCTCCATTCGTTCTCTTCTCTGTTGATGGAAGCCATGCGAAAATCAGATCCTGCTCGGAAGCCCTTTGGCAGACTAATGCGCACTGCAACACCGTCTACGGACTCCTGAAAGGCGCCAACGCTTCCAGCTATGCCAAGGAACGCGCTATGGGTGAGGCTCTGACCCTGAAAGCACTTGCTTATTTCTATATTGTCAGACTTTGGGGCGATGTGCCTTTGGTTCATGACAACGGTTCGGAAATCGGTGCCGGCATCTCGAATACAAAGCCTAAAGTGGACCGTCAGGATATTTACGAATATATTGTGATGACACTTGAAGAGGCTCTTAGACTCCTTGAGGGCAAAAAATATGAACCCGGTCGCATTGACTATTATTCTGCTGAAGGCCTGTTGGCAAAAGTTCTTCTGACCCGTTCAGGCCTTGGTATGGATGGCAGCCGCAATCAGGATGATCTTGATGCCGCCGCCCGTTATGCAAAAGATGTCATTGACAATTCTGGCCGCAGTCTGCTCTCTAACTATGAGGACAACTTCAAACTTGAATTTAATAAGAATGAGGAAGCCTTGATTACTCTTGCCTGGTATGGTTCGCGCGATCCTTGGACTGCCAACAACTATTTGCAGCAGGAGGTCGGTATGAACGGTTTTGACAGCTACGGACAGTGCTGGGGTGACTGGACAGTTCCTTCTGTCGATCTTCAGGAGGCATTCGGCGTGAGCCCTCTGCGTTCGCCTGAGCAGAACCCCTCTGCCGATACCCGCCGCAAAGCCACTATGATGATGCCTGGTGATGTCTATTCCCAGTTCTGGCGCAATAAAGGCGGTTTTGACTATCTGCGGTTCCTCTATGATGAAGAGTATGCTCCCGGTAAAACATATCAGCTGAACTCCGGAACCGGAGCAAATCAGGTTAAACACCTCTATGGAAACTCGGAGGATCACTATCAGGGCCTCGGCTATTATCCGCAGGAACAGGCCAACGGTCTTGCAACCCATCTGCTCCGTCTTTCAGATATTTATCTCATCTATGCCGAGGCTGTAATAGGCAATAACTCTTCGACTTCCGATGCATCGGCAATTGATGCTTTTTATGCTGTGCGCTCACGCGCCGTCCACGGTGCAATTCGTCCTGCTTCCGTTTCGTTTGATGATGTCTGGAAAGAGCGCCGTCTGGAACTCGCTTTTGAAGGTGACCGTTGGTTTGACTACGTACGTCGCAGCTATTACGATGCCGCAGCTTGCAGCCGTGAGCTTGAAAGCCAGCGCAGATCTACTTATTACGGACTTGATGACCTCTATAAGACATATTATGAAACAGGCCGCTGGGAAGTCACTTCTTCGGTACGCTACGCAGATGAAATGGAACCCAACATTACAGTCGACAAGTCGAAATACACTCTTCCTCTGCCCGAAACCGATATCGTATTCAATCCCTCGCTGATGAAAGATCCGATTCGTGTGGATGTCCGTTCAGAATATTCCTATTAATACCCCCTAACCAGTATATCAAGACATGAAATTAAATAAATATTTATCTTCGATAATCCTGCTGTCTGGAGTCTTGGGCTTCGCCCTCACTTCATGCGAGGATCAGCCTGATAAATTTGAAGCTACGGGTGGAACACCGGTTGTCAAATATGTCCGTATGGCTTCAGTGGAATCGGCTGACTCTCTTATCGAAGCAGCATACATGGAGAGCGTCATCTGTCTTGTCGGTGACAATCTTCGCAGCATCAATGAAATTTATTTCAATGACCAGAAAGCGGTCCTGAACACGAGCTATCTGACAGACCATACCTTTATTGTCGCTATCCCCGGCGGTATTCCTGAGGAAGTGACAAATAAGATCTATATGGTCAACAAGGCCGGAAAGACCACTGAATATGACTTCAAAGTCCTTGTTCCGAAACCGGTAATTACTTCCGTCTCAAATGAGTGGGCAAAACCCGGAGAGGAAATCACAATCTATGGCGACTTCTTCATTGACGATCCTAACGTGCCGTTGTACGCCACTTTCCCCGGCAATGTCAAGGCTGAGGAGGTTTCGAATATTACCAAAAACTCTTTCAACGTCATCGTTCCTGATAATGCTGACCTTGAAGGTTCTATTTCAGTAACATCAATCTATGGAACAGGACAGAGTTCTTTGCACTATCGTGACACTCGTGGTATGCTCTTCGACTGGGACGGTGTCAATGGTCTCGCAATAGGCAACGGTTGGCGTTCGGGCGCAGATGTCCTGCAGACTGGTGCTGTAGATGGAATAGAACCTCTTGACGGCAACTATATCCTTTTCAATAAGGAATCAATGACCAACGCAGATTGGCCTGATGAGGATGCTGTATCGTTCAACTACTGGCCTAATGTGACTGACGGACATCCGGAACTGAGCACAATGCTCGGCGACGATTTTGATCCGACAAACTGGCAGGACTATACTCTTAAGTTTGAGGTCTGCATTCCTTCTTCTAAACCCTGGACCGGTGTCGCTCTGAACTGTATCTTTACTTCTTATGCCGAGGTCAACATGGAGGATAATCCGACCAACTCTTATATCGGCAGTGATGACAACTCGAGAGCTCTCTGGAGCCCCTGGAGCACAACAGGATCTTATGACACCGGTGGCCGTTGGACCACAGTGTCTATCCCGCTCTCAAACTTTGTCTTCACCCGTTATGCGGATACTCCTAAAGTTCCGTTGAGCGCAGAATCATTCTCCGGTCTTACATTTATTGTATATGCCGGCTCGCAGACTTCGGAGCTGACAAGTCAGATCTATATCGCCATTGATAACATCCGCCTTGTTCCGAATAATTAATTCGCTGACTTTAATACACGAATAACAATGAACTTCAAATATAAATTCTCAGCATTGCTAATGGCTGGTGCATTGATGCTGTCAGGTGTCACATTTACATCTTGTGACGATGACAATGACCTCAACACCAACCAATATGTGGGAGGCGTATCTCTTAATGTATTCGGCCCGTGTCCCGTAGCACGTGGAGGCGAACTGCGCTTCCTCGGTTCAGGATTGAAGCAGATTCAGGCAGTCCTGATTCCTGGATCCGGTGAAATAACAGATATAAAGATCATTTCGGACAACGAAATCCGAATTATCGTGCCGCAGGATGCAGAACCTGGACTGGTGACTCTTAAGCATGCCAAAGGTTCCATCACTACCAAAACTCCAATCTCTTTCACTGAACCGATATCTATCGAAAGCATCTCTCCGCTTGAAGCAAGGCCGGGTGATGAGATCACCATTGCAGGAGATTACCTCAATCTTATCCACGAAGTGATATTCAGCAAGGATGTTGCCGTAAGTGAAGATGATTTCCTTGCCCAGTCACGTTCCGAAATCAAACTCGTCGTTCCCGCCGAAGCCCAGTCAGGCAAGATCATTCTCAGCGATGCAGCTGAAGAAATGCCTAACTGGATCTACTCTGACGAAGAATTGACAGTTGTCCTCCCGGCCGTTGAAAAAGTCCTTGACCTCACCGACGTCAAGCCCGGCAACACCGTAACCGTAACCGGTACAGACCTCAGCCTCGCAACCCGCATCGTGATGCCTAACGGCGACGACGTTGAGTTCACCGTCAACGACGAAGGCACCGAACTCACATTCGTCCTCCCCGCCAACGTCTCTGACGGTACCATCCGCATGATCCCCGCATCTGGCGTAGAGGTAGCCGTAGCCACAATCGGTGTCGCAGTGCCTGAGGACGTAGTGGCAGAACCCGCCGCAGACATCTGGGCCGGCGACGTCATCAAACTCAAAGGTCTCAACATGGAGCTGATCACCGACGTGCTCTTCCCCAACGTTGAAGATGCCGTAGCCCCCGAAACACAGTCGGCCACAGAGATCACCCTCGTTGTTCCCGCAGGCGCCCGGTCGGGCAACCTCGTGCTCAACACAGCCTCCGGAGCCACCGTTGAAGTTGAGGTCTCCACCCTCAAGCCTGAGGCCGTAGGCTTCGACCCCGTTCCCGCAGCCCTCGCCGGCACCCTCACCGTCAAGGGACGCAACCTCCAGAACGTAGCCTCGATCACCTTCGCCTCAGCAGCCACTGTAGAAGTGAAGAACCCCACCGCCACTGAATTCTCAGTAATAGTACCCGCCACCCTCGCGGCCGGAGCCAATGACGTGACCCTCACCCTCACCAACGGCGAGACCGTTGAAGTCGGCAGCATAGAACTCTCAGCCCCTGAATGCGCTTATGCGACAGCCCTTCCCGGCGAAGACGTTGAAATCCGCGCAGGCGAGACATTCGTCGTAACTATCGCCAATGCCGACAAACTCACCGGCGTGCAGGTCAACGGCCAGAACGTGCAATACATCCTCAACGGCACATCCCTCATCATCCAGGTGCCCGGATCAGCCGGCAAGAACTCTAACTTTACCCTCCTGTCGTCAAACGGCTCGATCTCATATGACATCGCAGTCATCCCCGCAACTCACGTAGGCATGACAATCTGGTCAGGCATGTGGGAAAACACGGGCTGGGGCGGCAATCAGGATCTCGCCTGGGACGGCTATGACTGGAGCCAGGTGCCCGAAGGCGCAATCCTGACCCTCTACATGACTCCCACCGTAGCCGAAGGCGAATGGTGGTGCGTATCGCTCCGTCACGGCGATGGCTGGGGCAGTCTGCCCGACCCGATCCCCGGCCAGTATGAAAATCCTGAAAACGGAGTCCTCTCAGTAGTCCTTACCAAGGAAGTCCTTGCTGACATCGTTGCCAACGGCGGTCTTATCATCACCGGATCTCAGTTTGTTCTCAACAAGGTAGACATCGAATGGGAAATCTCACTCGAAACCACCATCTGGACCGGATCATGGGACTGCGGCGCATGGGGCGGCAACCAGGACCTCGCCTGGGACAACTATGACTGGTCTGCAGTCAAACCCGGTCAGATCCTCCGCTTCTACATGACCCCGACCGTAGCGCCCGGCGAATGGTGGTGCGTCTCAGTCCGTCACGGACAGGACTGGGGCAACCTCCCGGACGATGTCTACAGCCAGATCGACCAGCCTGAAAACAATCTTCTTGAAGTCACCATGACCCAGGCGATCATTGACGACTTTGTGGCCAACGGCGGTCTCGTCCTCTCAGGTCAGGGCTATATCCTCAACAAAGTAACCATCGAATAATCAACTCCGACTGACAGATCCCCGCCTGCGGACGCCGCCGGTGCCCGCAGGCGGGAATTCCAAAATCAGATACTGAAATGAATAAACTTAAATATTACTTCATCGCTGCACTCGTCGGAATGTCGCTCTCAGCCTGTAACGACGATGACAACAGCTACAACATGCTTGACGGCCTCGGAATGGTCAACCGCTCGGTGTCGATAGCCGACGGTGTCACAGTCCGCGCCAACACGCTTGACCGGATCACCCTTGACTACAACAACCTTGTAGGAATCAACCCCGACAAGCCTGTCACCCTCAACGGCCAGACCCTCGCACCGGTGGTCAATCCTGAAAACCGAATGCAGGTGATCATCCCCGTGGCCCTGCAGTCATACACAGACTACACCCTCGTGATCCCCGACGGAGCCTTCCACCGCAGCGACGACCCCAAAGTAATGGCCGAAGGAATGACCATCACCTTCAACACCAACACCGGTGTCAACGTCGCAAACCTCGCGCAGTCGCTCATCAACCCCAACGCAACCCCCGAAGCCAAAAAAGTCTACCAGTTACTCCTTGACAACTATGGCAACAAACAGCTCTCAGGAGCTATGGGTGAAGTAGCATGGGGCACTGCCTTCTGCGACCTCATCAAGAACAACTCAGGCAAATTCCCCGCAATCGTCGGCTTCGACTACATCCACCTCGCATCATCGCCCTCCAACTGGATCGACTACGGCGACATCACCCCCGTGCAGACCGTCTGGGATGCCGGCAGTATCCCCGCAGTCTGCTGGCACTGGAACGTCCCGATGGAAGTCTGGGCCGGCCAGTCTGAAATCGGCAACTGGGGCGCGCTTCGACTCGACAAAGCCGAAGTGCCTGACGCTATGACATTCTGGCAGAACGCCGGCGACGGCACCTATATCGTGGTCAAGTTCAAGGACGCAGCCGCCGATGCTCAGGGCTCTCTCAAAGACAGTGACTGGGGCGGACTTATGTCATCGACTGAATACTTCGACCTCACCCCCGATCAGATCGCAGCCGGAGAATACCGCGTGCGCCTCAACAGCGAAGCAGCCGAAAAAGTGCGCAATGGCGGACTCATTGTCTCAGGACAGAACTACACCGTCACCGGAGTCTACTTCGAACTCACCTGCCGCGACACCAAAGAAGTCAAAGGCTTCGACGCCTCCAAAGTCCTCACACCCGGCACCCGCGAAAACACAGTAGCCACCGCCGACGTGGCCAAACTCGCAGGCTATCTCAAACTCCTCCAGGATGCCAACATCCCCGTGCTCTTCCGTCCCTTCCACGAAGCCGCTGGAGCATACCAGTGGACATGGTTCTGGTGGGGCAACTCAGGAGTAGAGGTGACCAAAGAACTCTGGATCTGGCTCCATGACACTCTCACCAATGACTATGGCCTCAACAACCTCATCTGGGTATGGACCGCCAACTATAATTATGGCATGGACCTCGCTGACATCGAGACACTCCAGTCGGAATATCCCGGCGACGCCTATGTCGACATAGTCGGCACTGACATCTACAAAGAAGCAATGTCAGACCAGTCAGCCATCTTCAACCTGATCCAGGAAGCCGTCAACGGCAGTAAGATCATCGCGCTTACCGAAACAGGTAATCTTCTCGACCCCGATTCACAGTTTGAAAACAGCGCCCTCTGGAGCTTCTTCATGGGATGGTATGAGCAGGATGCCAACGGCCCCGGTTTCCTCACATGGAACCTCAACGGCGAGTGGAACACCGTGCTCAACAATCCCCTCGTTCTCAACCAGGGCGATTTTAGCCTGAAATAATCCTCTCGGACTTAATCATAGGAAGAGGGTATCAAAAATGGTACTATACGGCAACATTCCGATACCCTCTTCCTCTTTTTATCCATTTCCCGCGAAACCTTTTTTAGTTACCTTTGCAAGTCTTCAGACTGCATACGTGGTTCTGACAAATTGAACCGCTATTATATCGTTTGATCCTGAAGAGCTGCTTAACTAACTAACTATATAAAGAAATGAAATACGGCTATTTCGACGACATTAACCGCGAATATGTGATCACCGAGCCCAAGACCCCCTGGCCCTGGATAAACTACCTCGGAAACAAAGACTTTTTCTCTCTCATCTCAAACACCGCAGGCGGATATTCCTTCTACAAGGACGCTAAATTCCGTCGTATCACACGTTACCGCTACAACGGTGTCCCGATGGATGCCGGCGGTCGATATTTCTACATCAAAGACGGTGACACCGTCTGGAATCCCGGTTGGAAACCGACCAAAACTCCGCTCGACGCCTACGAGTGTCGCCACGGCATGAACTACACTGTCATCAAAGGCGAGAAAAACGGTCTCGAAGCAAAAGCCCTCTTCTTCGTGCCCCTCGAAACACATGCCGAAATCACAAGGCTCACCCTTACCAACAAAACCGACAGCCCCAAGAGCTTCAAACTCTTTTCATTCATAGAATGGTGTCTGTGGAACGCAGCCACCGACATGGAGAACTTCCAGCGAAACTTCTCCACAGGTGAAGTCGAGATCGACGGCTCCACCATCTATCACAAAACCGAATACAAGGAACGCCGCAACCACTACGCGTTCTACAGCGTCAACACCCCCGTCAACGGCTTCGACACCGACCGCGAGACCTTCATCGGACTTTACAACGGCTTCGACGAGCCTGACGCAGTCATCGAAGGCCGCCCGCGCAACTCCGTGGCCCACGGATGGTCGCCCATAGCATCCCACTATCTTGAAATAACCCTCGCCCCCGGAGAGTCGCGCGACCTCATCTTCATGCTCGGCTACATCGAAAATCCCCAGGACGAGAAATGGGAATCAAAAGGAATCATCAACAAAGCTCCCGCCCGCACCATGATGGCCCGCTTCGACACAACCGAAAAAGTCGACAAAGCCTTCGCCGAACTCCGCACATACTGGGACGAACTTCTCGGCCGCTTCTCAGTCCGTTCGGGCGACGAGCGTCTCGATCGCATGGTCAACATCTGGAACCAATACCAGTGCATGATCACTTTCTGCTTCTCCCGCTCAGCATCATTCTTCGAAAGCGGCATAGGCCGAGGCATGGGCTTCCGCGACTCCAATCAGGACCTCGTGGGCTTCGTCCACCAGATCCCCGCACGTGCCCGCGAGCGCATCATCGACATCGCATCAACCCAGTTCCCCGACGGCGGCTGCTACCACCAGTACCAGCCACTGACCAAGCGCGGCAACAACGACATCGGCGGCGGATTCAACGACGACCCCATGTGGCTCATCTTCGGAACCGTGGCCTACATCAAGGAAACCGGCGACCTTTCCATCCTCTCCGAACCGGTCCCCTTTGACAATCAGCCAGGATCAGAAGTCTCGCTGATGGATCACCTTAGAGTATCCTTTGATCACGTCATCAACAACCTCGGCCCCCACGGACTCCCGCTCATCGGCCGCGCCGACTGGAACGACTGTCTCAACCTCAACTGCTTCTCCAATGACCCCAACGAGTCATTCCAGACAACTGAAAACCGATCCGAAGGCTCAAAAGCCGAATCGCTCATGATCGCAGGCCAGTTTGTCATCTACGGCCGCGACTACGAAGAACTCTGCCGCCGCATGGGCCTCGACGCCGAAGCAGACCGCGCCCGCACACATGTCAACGCGATGGTCGAAGCCGTCAAAGCCCACGGATGGGACGGCGAATGGTTCCTCCGCGCCTATGACTACTTCGGACGCAAGGTCGGATCTCATGAAAACAAAGAAGGCAAAATCTTCATCGAATCGCAGGGATGGTGCACAATGGCCGGAATCGGACTTGAGGAAGGCATGCTCGAACAGTCGCTCGACTCAGTGAAGAAATATCTCGACTGCGAACACGGCATCGTGCTCAACAACCCCGCCTTCACCGAATACGTCATGGACTACGGCGAAATCTCCACCTATCCCGCAGGCTACAAGGAAAACGCCGGAATCTTCGCCCACAACAACCCCTGGGTCATCATCGGCGAGACCGTCCTCGGCCGCGGCGACCGCGCCTGGGAATACTATCAGAAAATCTGTCCCGCCTATCTCGAAGACAAGAGCGACCTCCACAAGGTGGAACCCTACGTCTACTGCCAGATGACAGCCGGCAAAGACGCCGCCCGCCCCGGAGAAGCCAAAAACTCATGGCTCACAGGCACAGCCGCCTGGAACTGGTATGCCATCACTCAGTTCATCCTCGGCATACGTCCCGGCTATGACGGACTCGTCGTCGATCCCTGCATCCCCGCCTCCTGGGACGGCTATGAAGTCAGCCGCCGCTTCCGTGGCGCAGGCTATCGCATCTCCGTCACCAACCCCGCCCACGTCAGCCGCGGAGTGAAACAGGTCATAGTCAACGGCACCCCCGTCCGGGGCAACGTGATACCGCTCTGCCCCGAAGGCTCCGACAACAGCGTCCAAGTCATCCTCGGCTGAAACATCACGCCCCCGCACCCCACAGACAATAGAAACTATCTTTATGAAACACTATCTTCTGCCCCTCGCCGCCGCCTGTCTCCTCACAGCCTGCGGCTCCGGCAAAACAAACTCCGAACAGATGCCCGCTGATTCGCTCACGCCCGTCCAGACGCTCGCAGCCCGCCTCGACTCCGCATCCGCCTCCGGACGCTTCTTCTTCGGCCACCACGACGACACAGCCTACGGCCACCGCTGGGCCTATGCCGCCGACTCCTCCGATGTCAGAAACGTCACCGGCCAGTATCCCGGACTCATGAGCTGGGATCTCGGACTCATCGAACTCGACTCTGCCCGCAACCTCGACGGCGTGCCCTTCGCCTTCATGGCCGAGCAGATCGCAGCACAGCACCGCCGCGGAGGCATCAACGCCATCAGCTGGCACCCCGTCAACCCCTCCTCGCGCGGCAACTCCTGGGATGTCTCCACCGCCCCCCTGCGCCAGTTAGCCTCTGACAAGGCTCTCGCCGACACCCTCGACACCTGGATCAGCCGTGCGGCCCGCTTCATAGCCTCCCTCAAAGACGCCGACGGCAACCCCATTCCGGTAATCTTCCGCCCCTGGCACGAAAACTCCGGCTCATGGTTCTGGTGGGGCAAAGACAGTGCAACTCCTGAGGAATACATCGATTTGTGGAAACGCACCCGCCGGGGCTTCGATGCCGCGGGAGTTGACAACGTTCTCTGGGCCTACTCTCCTGACAAAGACCTCACCCGCGAGGAATACTTCGCCACATATCCCGGCGATGACTACGTCGACATCCTCGGCACCGACATCTACCACTTCGACGGCGAAAAAGGTGTGGAGCAGTACACCGGACGCATCCGCTCGCAGCTCCCCTTCGTGGTCGACGAAGCCCGCAAGCGCGGCAAGATCGCAGCCTTTACCGAAACCGGACTTGAAGGCCTTGAGATAGCCGACTGGTACACCCAAGTGCTTCTTCCGGCCATCGACAGCATCCCCGTGGCCTACGTCTGCGTCTGGCGCAACGCCATCGAGACCGAGAAACCCAACCATTTCTACGTCCCCTACACAGGCCATCCCGCCGAAGCAGACTTCCGGAAATTCCACTCCACACCCCGACCGATATTCGTTGACTGACCCCGGACGCCACTCTCTCCCAGTCCACAGCTCAGTCATACATATAACAAAAACAAAAAACAGTCTCTAAAAGCCTCTAAACAGATGGATCTTTTCAATTATCGTAAAAATCTTGTCCTTGCCCGCTACGAGGAACTCGTCACCCGTCCCAACACCCCGATTCAGGGCAACGGCGTCTACGAGCGCTATGCCAACCCGGTCATCACAGCCGAAATGGTGCCCCCGACATGGAAATACGACTTCAACCCCGCCACCAACCCCTACTTCATGGAGCGCATCGGCTGCAACGCCACTCTCAACTCAGGCGCCATAAAGTGGAACGGCAAATACATCCTCATGGTCCGTGTCGAAGGCAACGACCGCAAATCATTCTTCGCAGTGGCCGAAAGCCCCAACGGCATCGACAACTTCCGCTTCTGGCCTCACCCCGTCACCATGCCTGACACAGAAGATCCTGCCACCAACGTCTATGACATGCGCCTTACCCACCATGAAGACGGCTGGGTCTACGGCCTCTTCTGCGTAGAGCGTCATGATGACTCATGCCCGGGCGATCTCTCGGCAGCCACAGCAGCCTGCGGCATCGCCCGCACCCACGACCTCATCAACTGGGAACGCCTCCCGGATCTGAAATGCAAGTCGCAGCAGCGCAACGTAGTGCTCCACCCTGAATTTGTCAACGGCAAATACGCCCTCTACACCCGCCCGCAGGACGGCTTCATCGACACCGGTAGCGGCGGCGGCATCGGCTGGGCGCTCATCGACGACATCACCAATGCCGAAGTAACCGAAGAGACCATCATTGACCGCCGTTACTACCACACCATCAAGGAAACCAAAAACGGCGAAGGCCCGCACCCCATCAAGACCTCCAAAGGCTGGCTCCATCTTGCCCACGGCGTGCGCGGCTGCGCCTCAGGCCTGCGTTATGTCCTCTACCTCTACATGACCTCGCTTGAAGAGCCCTGGAAGAAAATCGCATCGCCCGGCGGCTACTTCATGGCTCCGGTGGGCGGCGAATATATCGGCGACGTGATGAACGTCCTCTTCACCAACGGCTGGATCGCCGACGAAGACGGCAAAGTATTCATCTACTACGCATCGTCTGACACCCGCATGCACGTTGCCACATCGACCATCGACCGCCTTGTGGACTACTGCCTCAACACCCCTGAAGACGGACTTTCCACCTCGGAATCGGTCCGCACTCTCAACCGCCTGATCGACAGCAATCTTGAGATCCTCGGCGAATAAAACCCACCTGCGAATTGGCCCGATTGACTGACGATTGGGCCAATTCGCATTAAAAGCATTAAAAGGTTGGTTCTTTAACAAGCTCCAAGAAACACAAACTCCAGAAGTCAGCCCCCGCCGGGCCGACGCGAAACCTCTCCAACCCCCACATTTACGTCTTCTTACCTCAAATTCTGATATGGCTCCTTTAAAAGAAAAAATAGGCTACGGCTTCGGTGACATGGCCTCGTCCATGTTCTGGAAAGTCTTCAGCTACTACCTCCCGTTTTTCTATGCCAACGTATTCGGCATAAGTCTTGTAGACACCGGTGTGCTCCTGCTTGTCACCCGCATCTGGGACGCCGTCTCTGACCCCATGATGGGCATCGTCGCCGACCGCACCAAGACCCGCTGGGGCAAATACCGCCCCTACCTGCTGTGGGTGGCCGCCCCCTTCTCAATCTGCGGCATACTCCTGTTCACCACCCCTGACTGGGGCTATGCAGCCAAACTCGTATGGGCCTACGTCACCTACATCCTCATGATGACCGTCTACACCGGCATCAACGTCCCCTATGGAGCCATGCTCGGAGTCATGACCGACGACTCGCAGGAAAAGACCGTCTTCTCATCCTTCCGCATGTTCTTCGCCTACGGAGGCTCCTTCATAGCCCTCTTCGCCTGGGATCCCCTCTGCAAGTTCTTCTCCACCTCGATGGGCATGTCGCTCCAGAGCAGCTGGCAGTTTGCCATGATAGTGATAGCAGCCTGCTGCTTTGTCCTCTTCCTCCTGTGCTTCAACTTCACCCGCGAGCAGCTCACCACCGTCAGCTCGGCCTCACTCGGCAAAGACCTCAAGGCGCTGCTGACCAACAAACCCTGGTGGCTTCTCAACGGAGCCTCGCTCTGCTTCAACCTCTTCAACACCGTGCGCGGTGCCACTGTGGCATTCTTCTTCGCCGACATCATCGGAGGCGAACAGCACATAGCCATCTTCTCACTCTCGCTTCTCTTCTACTCCGGCCTCTTCCTCGGAGTCGGCGAGGTTGCCAACATGGTAGGAGTGGCTCTCGCAGTGCCCGTCACCAACAGATTCGGCAAGAAACCCACCTTCATTCTGGTCGACGCCCTGCTCATCATCTTCAGCGTGATCTTCTTCACCCTCTCGCCTGAGTCAAACGGCGGTCTGCTGATGATGCTCCTGCTCCAGATAGTCATCTCGGTGCTCACAGGCGTGATGGCGCCGCTCGTATGGTCAATGTATGCCGATATCAGCGACTACTCCGAACTGAAAACCCGCTCGGCCTCTACCGGCCTCATCTTCTCCTCGGCCTCTATGGCCCAGAAATTCGGCGGAGCCATCGGCGGCGCGGCAGTCATGTGGCTTCTCAGCGGCTGCGGCTACATCGAACGCACCGATGCCAACCAGGGAATGAGCATAGTCCAGCCCGCAAGCGCCATAGAATGTCTCTGGATGCTCATGACCTTCATCCCTGCCGGAGTTGCCCTCCTCTCCATGCTCATAGTCTGGCTCTATCCGCTCGGCACCAAAGAGATGAAAGATATCGTGGCCCGGCTCAAACTCCAGCGTGAGCAACCTGTTGATGACGATCCCGACCGCTTCGTCGAACCAGTCTGAAACGGCCTATTCTAAGAGGTTATTTTTTTACAACCTCTAAACATCCTCTTATAAAGAACCCCGTATCAACTCTTCAGAAATGAATCAGGAAACTCTAAAAGTCTTCCGTCAGGAACTGCTTGACAACCTGACCTGCAACATACTCCCTTACTGGCTCGACCGGATGACCGATCCGCGCGGAGGCTTCTATGGCCGCCGCGACGGCTCTGACAATCTCGATGCCGACGCTCCCAAGGGCGCCATACTCAATGCCCGCATCCTCTGGTCATTCTCCGCAGCCGCTCTCGCCACCGGAAACCCCGATTATCTCGCGGCGGCCACCCGTGCGCGCAACTACATTGCAGACCGCTTCATTGACCGCGAATTCGGCGGCGCTTTCTGGAGTCTCAACGCCGACGGATCGCCCCTCGACACCAAAAAGCAGTTCTACGCCATCGCCTTCATCATCTACGGTCTCGCGGAATACTATCGCGCCTGCGGTGATGAAGAGTCGCTGCGCCTCGCTACAGAGCTTTTCGACGCCATCGAGACCCATTCGCGCGACCGCGTGAAAAACGGCTATATCGAGGCCACCACCCGTGACTGGCAGCCGATAGCCGACATGCGCCTGAGCGACCATGACGCCAACGCCTCCAAGACCATGAACACCCATCTCCACATCCTTGAAGGCTACACCAACCTGCTCCGCGCGCTGAAAGAAAAATGTCCGGCATCGTTGGAGACACGTGTGGCCGATGTAGAGGAAGCCACCGTCAATCTGCTTCAGATCTTCCTTGACCGCATCGAAAATCCCGTCAGCCACCATCTGACTCTCTTCTTTGACGATGACTGGAACATCCAGCCCGGAGCCGAGAGCTACGGACATGACATCGAAGCCTCATGGCTGCTGCTTGAGACAGCCCACGTCATCGGTGACCCGCAACTGACCGCCAAGACCCTCGACCACACGGCCCATATAGCCCAGGCTGCCCTTCAGGGCCGCTGCGTGGACGGGTCAATGGTCTACGAGCGCCATCCCGCCGGAAACTATGACAACGACAAGCACTGGTGGGTGCAGGCTGAAAACGTCATCGGGCAGCTCTGGCTCGCGCAGTTCCACGGACAGTCCGTGCAGCTCGACCGCGCCCTGCAGTCATGGCGCTACATAGCCGACAATCTTGTGGACCCCGCCGGCGAGTGGCACTGGTCGCGCCGGGCCGACGGTTCAGTCAACACCGCCGATGACAAGGCCGGATTCTGGAAATGTCCCTACCACAATTCACGCATGTGCATCGAAGCCGTCAGATCTCTTGACAGCTTCATAGAGGGATAAGACCCCGTTCCGCTGATGGAAAACTTCATCGGTGGATGATGCCACCCTCCGGCAATAATCACAGCCCTCGCAGCGTTTATTAGAAAGCGCCGCGAGGGTTTTTGCTTTGCTGACAGTCTGACCGTCTGTGTCAGCCGCCACCGTAAAAAAACGTGCTCTGCGCCACTCTTCACGAGCCGACGCAGAGCAATCATTATAATCAAAAAGCTAATTCTATTACGTTTTATGTCTTTTTGACTCGACAAAGGCGCTAAGGTTTAATATAAACATTCTGTTTTAACGCTATTTAACACAACGGACTCCATATGGGCAAATCAACTGCAACTCCTCTCGAACTCCTTGCTCCGGCCCGCACGGCCGACACCGCTATTGCCGCCGTCACGGCAGGTGCCGATGCGGTCTACATCGGTGCGTCGAGCCACGGAGCCCGCCGGGCTGCGGCCAATTCCGTGGCCGAGATAGGACGGGCTGCGGAATTCGCCCATAGGTTCGGCGCCCGGATCTATGCCACCGTCAACACGATTGTCTATGACGATGAGATCAGATCAGTCGAAAGGCTTGTCGGTGAGCTCTATCGTGCCGGTGTCGATGCCCTGATAGTCCAGGACATGGGCCTTCTGCGCATGGATCTGCCACCCATCGAGCTTCATGCCAGCACCCAGTGCGACATCCGTGATGCCGCCAAGGCCCGTTTTCTGGCCGATGCAGGCTTCTCACGCCTGGTGCTTGCCCGCGAGCTCTCTCTGAAAGAGATAGCCGAAATTCATGCCGCAGTGCCTCAAACTCCGCTCGAAGCTTTCATCCACGGTGCGCTCTGTGTCAGCTACAGCGGCGACTGCCGTGCAAGTTTCGTCACCACCGGCCGCAGCGCCAACCGCGGAGAGTGTGCCCAGATCTGCCGTCTGCCATTTGACCTTGTCGATGGCTCCGGCCGTCAGCTTGTCAGCGGCCGCCATCTGCTTTCGCTGCGCGATCTGAACCGCTCGTCGGTAATGCCCGAACTGGCCGGGGCCGGAGTCACCTCCTTCAAGATCGAAGGCCGTCTCAAGGACGATGCCTATGTCAAGAATACGGTGGGAGCCTACAGCCGCATTCTCGACCGCCTGGTCAGCGAGAGCGGCGGCCGTTATGTCCGTCAGTCGGCCGGAAGTGTCAGCCTCGGTTTCAGTCCCTCGCTCGAAAAGAGTTTCAACCGCGGATTCACCCCCTATTTCCTCACCGGGCGCGCCCCTGCCAAGGGAATGGCCTCAATGGCAAGCCCTAAGGCCATCGGCCAGAAGATAGGCACAGTCACCGCCTGCAATGCAAAATTCATCACCGCACGCCTCGACGCGCCTCTGGCCAACGGCGACGGTCTCGGATTTTTTACCCCTGCAGGAGCTTTTACCGGCTTCAGGCTAAACCGTGCGGATGGCAACCGTCTTTTCCCGGCCTCGCCCCAGACCATTCCGGCTGGCACTGCGCTCTACCGCAACCGCGACAAGAATTTCGACGATCAGATCACCGCGGCCAAGACGCGCCGGACGCTGGCGGTCGACATGTCGCTCCACCTCCGCCTGCCCGACCGCCTGATGCTTGAGATGACTGACGAGCGCGGAGTCTCGGCCTCGGTAGTGGCCACACTCGACTCACCCTTGCAGACCGCCGTCACCCCGCAGGCCGCCCCGCGCCGCAAGATTCTCGACAAGCTCGGCGCCACCGTCTATCATGCAGGCCGTATAGTAGACCTTGCAGGCGATTATTTCATACCTGCCTCAGCCCTTGCCTCGCTTCGCCGCGACTGCGTGGAGGCTCTGGAGCGCGCCTCACGCATGACCTATTCCTATTCCTACCGGCTCCCTGAGAAGCCTGATGCAGGGCTTCCCCAAGGCTCTGTGCTTACGGTCCATGACAACGTGGCCAACCGCCTTGCCCGCGAGTTCTACAGCGATCACGGAGCATCGGCCATAGGCTCTGCCGTGGAAACCGGCGGAGACAACTCGCAGGCTCCGGTAATGACCACCCGCTATTGCCTGCGGCGCGAGCTCGGAAAGTGTCTTCGCGAACCCTCCGGCAAGGAATGGAAAGGTCCGCTGACCTTGATCAGCGGACCTGTAAGACTCCGGGCCGACTTCGACTGTCAGGCTTGCCGGATGAATCTTTATCACGTAGGAGAGTGAGACTTTTCAGCTGTCCATAAAGACCAGATAGACGGCCGCTATCAGCAGGCAGAATGCCAGAAAGTGATTCCAGTGGAGCGCCTCGCCTTTGAAAAACACTATGGTGAAAATCGAGAACACCACCAGTGAGATAACCTCCTGCATGACCTTCAGCTGAAGCAGCGAGAACTGGCCGCCGTTGCCGGCGAAACCGTAGCGGTTTGCCGGAACCATGAAGAGATATTCAAACAGCGCGATGCCCCATGAGAGCAGGATCACCAGCATCAGCGGGGTCTGCGAGGTTATGACCTTCATTTCCGACAGCTTCAGCTGTCCGTACCAGGCGAAAGTCATGAAAATGTTGCTTATGACAAGCAAGCCCAATGTAAGCCATCCGTTCATTGTCTGAGGGAATTTTTTAGAAACTTGTCATGCGGGCCTTTTTGTCAGGAGCCGACAGCAGTTTGTCGAGTTTCCCGGCCGAGATGTAGTCGATGAGTATTTTATAGAGCACCTCATTGCTCTTGGCGAGAGTCACGCCCTTTTTCAGAGGCTCCATATAGTCATTGCCTGCGGCGAGATAGTCGATCGTGGCAAGGCGGTAGCTGCGTTTCGGGTCAATAGGCTTGCCGTCGATGGTCACGCTGTTGACAGCCTTGGTCGAGGGATCATAGATCGCCTTGACATTGCCGCTCACTCCGTTGCCGTCCTGCGCGGCCATGATGCCGAAGTTGTCTATCAGGTCCTGGCCCTTGATCTCGATGACTACTATAGAGTTGTCAAACGGAGCGATGTCAATGATCTCGCCCTGGGTGATGGGGCCGGCGGCAAGTGAGTTGCGGATACCGCCCTTGTTCATGATGGCCAGGTCGACAGGCTTTCCGCAGATTTCCTCTCCGCGGATCTTGACGAAATCGCTCAGCAGATTGAGCATCTCTGTCGACTTGCGTTCGAACTCGAAAGGCGAGTTGCCTATCACCTGCGAGCGCATCGAGTCGACTTTGGCGCGGTATGGGGCCACGATTGATTCGATCTTCGAGCCAACGCGGCTGTCCAGACGGCTGTCAACGGAGATCAGCTTGGCGCTGACCTCCTTGGTGTCAAGGTTGATGTCGATCTCGCCGAGGTTCACACCGCTTGATCCGGTCTGCAGCACACTGATAGTATCGCCGACGGCATTTGCCACTCTCCAGGCGGGCACTCCGGCGCGCTTGTCGGCCGGGTCAATCACCGTGTGGGAGTGACCGCCGATGACCACGTCGATGTCGCGTGAATTTCTGGCTATGTCAAGGTCGCTGTAGCCGGGCTCGTTGTCATAGCCGATATGGGTCACGGCAATCACCATGTCGGCGCCGTCTTTCTTGAGCCGGGCGGCCTCTTCGTTGGCAGCCTTTACGCCGTCTATGTATTTGAGACCGGTGTAGTTCGACTCGGTCACAATTCCCGCCGGATCAAGATTGATGCCGATGAAGCCCACGGTCTTGTCGCCGATCTTTTTCATCATCGAGGGCACAAAAAGGCCTTCGAGCGTCGATTCGCTGAAGTCATAGTTGGTGCTGAGGCGCACGGCGTTGAGCTGTTTCCACTCCTTGGCGAGCTGCTCCATGCCTTTGTCAAACTCGTGGTTGCCGAGAATCTGTATGTCATAGCCCATAGCGTTCATCACCTTGCGTTCCACCTCGCCTCCGAAGAGCGTATAGTAGAGCGACCCCTGCACGGCATCGCCTGCATCAATGAGCATGACGTTTTCATTAGCGCCGCGCACACTGTCGATCAGCACATCGCGCCGCGCCACGCCGCCGAGGTTGTGGCGGTCCGGGTCAATGGCCGAGTGAGTGTCGTTTGTGTGGAGGATCACAAGCCGGTTGGCCGATTCGTCTTTCTTCGTGCAGCTGCTTCCGGCGAAGAGAGCCGCTAAAGCACATGCGATCAGTAGTCTGTTGAGCTTCATATTTTTGTGTTGGATATATATCTGAATTACAACCGGCGGTCAGCAAAAGTTTTGGATAACCGTCTAATTGCGTATTTTACCGAGTCCGTTGCAAAACATACACTTTCCTGTGCCGCTGCAAGTAGTACAACGCCATACGACTTCATTTGGCTTGAAGTTATGGCTGTCGCCACGGTCACCTGTGCCGTTGCAGGTCGAACAGCGTCCACTGCCATGACAATGGCGGCATTGGGCGTATTGGCTGCGATTGGTGTCGTAAGTGGTGGCGCTGGTTGATGTGTTGTCATGGGTTGGCCCTTGAGTGTTGCCTGAGGTCGTGGCAGATGATGCCTTGTTCCGGCTGACCCAGCGATCGCGTGAGATCCGTTTATCATATGTGTCCGTTATCGTATAGACTGCCGACATGTCGGGAGCTGTGAATATGACAGTCTTGTTGTCAGGAATCATTTTAGACCGACCTGTACCTATTTTAATTGGATTTGCAAATCCCGGAATATGTTTCTCTTCATATATTAGTTGAGTGGTATATGTGGACCATTTCTGTCGTCCGTTGACCATGCCGACATACATGAACAGGTTACCGAATCCATTCAATGTCTGTCCTCCACCATATTTTTCATCAACATCGTATATTGATGCAAGATCTACATTTCCGCTCTTGCTGCTTTCGAAGTAGTAGTAGGCGGTGGATGTTTTTACGGGCGCGGTTGGCTTGGAAGCGGATTTTGCCGATGTCGTCGACGTCCGGTTAGCGCCTGTGGTGGATGCTACTGAGGCATTTTGTTCGGCGTATGTGAACGATTTTGTAGAGAGGCCTCCGGACAGGGTTTGATTTGTTTGGGAATCTATGATAAAGACAGCAGCCTGATAATTTCCGGTAGTCAGGATGAGTTCCGACGGCTCAATATAATAGAAGATGGAATTATATATGGCGTTGTCGTAGTGAGGCTTCAGATCTATGTTGCGGACATAATAATCTGTGAGACCGTATTTGTAGGCTGAAGTTCGTGATTTGAGGAAATCCTTGTTGGAGTCGTAGATGAACAGGCGGCATATAAGATCCTTGTTTTTCGCTCCATTGATCGTTGTTGCTAAGTTGACTTTAATGGCTGGTCTGCCATTAAAAGTGGAATTTGTGTTGACAACGATGTCGCCGAAGGTTACTGAAGGGGTTTCAGCCCAAAGGTTTCCGCTTGCAAAAAGCAGGATAAGTATTGATAATAGCAAAATGTACGGTCTCATAGGAAGGTGAGTTTGAATGTCGTTGAGATACTGACTGCAAAATTAGTAAAAATCCTTGAACCTCAATCACTAAAACTGTCGGGTTGGATAACGCGGTTTCGCACCTACGGCGCTCTTTTGGGGTGGAGGTTGCTTAATTACCACAGCTGCGGACACCTACGGCGCCCTTGCAGTATTACATCCTTGTACTGGCGGCCCTATGGGCTTCCTTACAATGGATTACTGTATGTCGATCAGTTTGTGGGTCTGAAGGGAGAGGCGCCAGTGGGGGTTGGCGAGGATGTAGCTGACGGTCGCGGCCGTGTTCGACCCGCTAAATATCATTATAAGCATGTCTTTTATGTTTGTAGATTGGTATTATTCCCTTGATTGTTAAGGCTATGTCAATTTGATGGTGCCTAAATCGTTGTGACTTTGGTGGATTTCGATGTGGTTGCCATATTTAGAGATATTATTGTCCGCTAAACCATAAATCACGTGACCGTGATTTTATCAACTGACCATATATTGGCTGTCCGAAGAAATTACTACTTTTGGGCATGGTTATTCATGGACTGTTTGGCGATACCCAAATAACCAATTAGAGCTGACTCATGCAAATGGAAATCGACTTTAATCGCTTGCATTAGCAAGAATCAGTCCTAAATTTTTAATTCCTCAAAAAAGTTTAGCGGACAGTAATAATTTAGAGATATAAAGTTTCAAATTATTTGTGAATTATTTGAGTATGTAATATATTTGCAGAAAAATATATCAGTAAAAACACAATGAAAGTAAAAAGTCTCTCTCTGGTTACAACTTATAAATGTACTGCGTCATGTGCAAATTGTTGTTTTGAGTGTAATCCAAATAGGTCTGAAAAAATGCCTTTGAATATTGCAAAAAAATATATTGATGAAGTTATTTCTGTCTTTAATGAGATTGAAGTGGTAGTTCTAACAGGAGGAGAATGTTTTATTGATCTGCCATATTTGATTTCGTTAATAAATTATATTGCGGATAAAGAGTTAATTTGCAGGGTTGTTACAAATGCATTTTGGGCGAAAACTAAAGATGCGGCTATAAGTGTTCTAAAGAGATGTAAGAATGCGGGATTAGCTGAGTTAAATATCAGTACTGGTGATGAGCATCAAATATTTATTCCGTTTGAAAACATAAAAAATGTAATCCATGCAGCAACGGCTTTAGATATATTGACGGTGGTTAATGTCGAGTCGGGTAGTAGACGTAATTTTGGGGTGAATAATATATTGCAAGATGAAGATGTTAAATTAATTTTACATGGAAATAAAAATATTAAACTACATATAGCCCCTGGTTTATGGATGCCTTTTACAGAAGAAAGCCTATCATTATTTCGGAATAAAAAAGAAAATGTACCATATTTTCTTAAAGAAAGATGCCATAATATATTTAATGGGATTACAATATCTCCTGAAGGTAAAATGTTATCTTGTTGTGGATTACCAGTTTTGTATATTCCATACTTTAACTTGGGAGATTTAGAATTTGGTAATTTGTACAACCAGTATATTGCCCAGTTTGATGACTTCTTAAAAATATGGTTGTTTGTATCTGGTCCGTGGAAAATCTTATCTTTTATTGGTGAAAAATTAAATATTGATATCCCTGAGTGTCATGTTATTGCTCATACATGTTTTTATTGTGCATGCATATTTACCAATCCTCTCTATTTAAATGCGGCAAAAAAATATTATGGAAGGTATATTCAATAGTGATGCTTAAATTTTCCTTTCTTATTAGACAGCTATAAAAATGAAAACGCCGAATAAAAATGTAAAAAGATTAGTAGTGTGGTCGGTCGCAAGTTCTTTAGTAGGAAGTTCTTGTTCAGGATTATATGCTGATCATGATTTAGATCGATTCACGACAGAAGTTAATAATAGAGTAATAGGGAAACAAGCTGCAATAAGTATTCATTTATCGGATGAACAATATGAATCATATGTTTATTATGCGAATATTGTTGATCAAATAATATCAGATCGATCATTTGCAAAAAAAATGATTGAAAATCCATCAAGATATTTGTGTAGTCGCAGTGGAAATAATATTAGTGGTAATATTGATGATATTCTTATATTAGATACTGGTTTACAAAGATTACTTCAGTCATTTGCGGATGATGATATTATGAATGCGATAGATGCAGGTGATGTAAAAGCATACCTATATCAGATGAAAAATAAAGGCTTTTTGTATCAACAAATAGAAGAGAATTATGATGTATTGAACCGAGAAGAAAAAAAATTATTTCTTTTGAGTTTAGGTGTTGAAGATCCCGATGCTATTGTAGATTCTATTGCCGTTGGAGTCTTTGTGGCATTATTCTATTTTGCTGTTGCTGTAATTTCACATGTTGCTGGTATGTATACGGCTTTTGTAGCTGCTAATATGGTTGCGGGATTCACAATTGTTGTAGATATGGCTGCATACACATCTGTTTCTGTCGCAGGATTACATTTAAATTGGGATAAAGAATTTGATATATGGCTTTTATCTTCATCGGATGAAGATGGCGATAAAGTTATAAATCTTAATGAAAATGAATGTCGGGAAGCTATTGATAATGTTATTCAAGTCTATAGTGAAATATTTGCAGATGAAGTTAAGGATATAGACATAGATCGTTTAATTGATACAGTAAGATTAAATGTCAACAAGCAGATTGAATCAGATCTATTGGACTTAAATAATGAATAATTATATGAAATTCAGATCAAAGATTGACCTGTGGGTAGTTGTGGCGCTATTTCTGATCGTGGCGTTGCCGGTCGGGCTTCCGCTTTTCTATGCGTTTTCGTGGATAATGCTTGGGGTTGCCGTCATTACAGGGTCCATTCTTTGGTCTGTGACATTTGGAATAAGTTATGTAGTGACAGATCAAAAACTCCTGATCAGATGTGGTCCGCTCAGATTAGGGCAAGTGGATATAATGAAAATCACCGTGATAGAATCGACCGGCAGCATGTCGGCAGCCCCGGCGGCGTCATCTGACCGGATTGCGGTCTATTACAAAGGGAGCCGTCAGGCTGTGGTGATTTCGCCTGATGACAGGAAGGGATTTATCGATCTTGTCAAGGCGATCAATCCTGACATAACGCTCCGATTATAGAGCTGCCTCTTAATGCGTTACTGTATGTCGATCAGCTTGTGGGTCTGTAGCGAGAGTCGCCAGTGGGGATGGGCGAGGATGTAGCTGACGGTTGCAGCCGTGTTCGAACCGCCGTCGTAGCGAGGTGAGCTGCAGGGCTGTAGGAAATAGTGCATGGCCGGAAGCGAGTTGGCTATGGACTCGACATCCTGACCTTCGTAGACCACTTTGAGCTCGTCGATGTTGCGCAGGCGCACGGCTATCTCACCCCCAGGGCCCTGCTTAGGCGAACAAGTCACCCAGTCAATCCCTTCGGGCAGAGGATTGGTGCCGTTTGTCTCGATCTGTATGAACCAGCCCTCGTCATGGAGCAGATCGACCAGCATCTGATCGAGTTGCAGCGAGGGTTCGCCTCCGGTGATGATTATGTGGCGTGTGGGATATTGCCTGATTGCCTCGACAATCTGCGCGGGGCTCATCAGAGTGTGTTCCTCGTGGCGGGTGTCGCAGAATCCGCATTTCAGATTGCAGCCGCTCATGCGCAGAAACACCGCGGGAGTGCCCGTGAAGTAGCCCTCGCCCTGAAGCGAATAGAAAATCTCGTTTATACGGTAGCTCATAGAAATGGAGTAGTGGTAGGGGGAGTGTTGGTGGGGAATGGATTATTCGTCAGTCTCGTAGCTTGCCACGTTGCCCTCGCTTTCCTGCACGTCCACGCGGTAGCAGTGGGGAATCTGCTCGCAGATCCAGCGGGCAATGTTCTCGGCCGTGGGGTTGAACGGAAGAAGCTCGTTGAAATTGCCGTGGTCGAGATAAGAGGTGATGTGCTCCTTGATGTGGCTGAAATCGGCCACCATACCGTCGGCGTTGAGCTGGCGCGAGCGGCAGTGGACGGTCACAATCCAGTTGTGGCCGTGCAGGCGGCTGCATTTGCTTTCATATGATAGTTCGAGGCGGTGGCAGCCTGCAAGTTCGAATCGCTTGGTGATATAGTACATAAGTAACTCTCTCTGTTTGAAGTAACTCTCTTAAGTAACTCTGAAAAATTATTCCTTTGCGCCGCTGACCGGATAGAGGCCCTGCTCGGCGGCAAGACGGAGCATCAGTTCGCGGGCTTCTTCGTGGTCGTTGTGGATCACGCCGTCAAGCACCGCGTTTTTGATGGCGCTCTTGATCTGGCCTACCACCGGGCCGCCCGAAATACCGAAGGTCTCCATGATCTCGGTACCGTCGACCGGCGGCTTGAAGTTGCGGATGTGGTCACGCTCGTTGAGGTCTACCATCTTGCGGCGCACAAGCGCGAAATTGTCGAGAATCCGGCGCACTTTTTCCTGATTCTTGGAGGTGATGTCGGCCTCGCAGAGAGCCATCAGATCTTCAATGTCATCGCCCGCGTCGTGGATCAGACGGCGCACAGCCGAATCCGTGACCTCGTCCTCCACCAGTGCTATGGGGCGCATGTGGAGCTCTACGAGTTTGGCCACATATTTCATCTTGGAGTCCTGCGGGAGCCTCATGCGGCGGAAAATGCGCGGCACCATCTTGGCACCGATGAAATTGTGGTTGTGGAAGGTCCAGCCTATCTTCTCGTCCCAGCGCTTGGTGACGGGCTTGGCTATGTCATGCATAAGCGCTCCCCAGCGCAGCCACACGTCGTCGCTCTTCTCGGCCACGTTGTCGAGCACGGCCATAGTGTGGTAGAAATTGTCCTTGTGGCCGCGACCGTTGACCACGTCCACCCCCTTCATGGCGGCCAGTTCGGGGAAGATGATGGCGAGCAGGCCTGATTTCAGCAGCAGATCCCAGCCGGTTGACGGGCGGCGGGAGTGCATGATCTTCATCAGCTCGTCGACAATGCGCTCTTTTGAGATGATGCGTATGCGCTCGGCGTTGCGGCGTATGGCCTCGAAGGTCTCAGGCAGGATGGTGAAATCGAGCTGAGTGGCGAAGCGGATGGCGCGCATCATGCGCAGAGGATCGTCGCTGAAAGTGACGTCGGGGTCGAGCGGAGTGCGCAGAATACGGCGCTCCATGTCGCCAAGTCCGTCGAAAAGGTCCACGAGCTGCCCGAAGCCGTTGCGGTTGACACACAGAGCCAAAGCGTTGACGGTGAAGTCGCGGCGCGAGAGATCTTCTTCGAGAGTGCCGTCCTCGACCACCGGCTTGCGCGAGTTGCGGTCATAGCTTTCGCGGCGTGCGCCTACGAATTCGAGTTCCGTGTCGTGGCGCTTGACCTGCGCGGTGCCGAAGTTGCGGAACACGTTGAGGTGTGTGCCCCGGCCCAGGCGCGAGGCCACTATCTCGGCCAGTTCGATGCCGCTGCCCACGGTCACAAAGTCGAAATCCTTTGACGGACGGTCAAGAAACAGATCGCGCACACATCCTCCCACGGCATAGCAGGGGCGGCTGATCGAGTCGGCTGCCTCGCCGATGGAGTGGAAGAGCGGGAGGTCGATTTTTTTTACTATATCTTCTAAAGATTGCATTTTTCAGGGGTTGGCTGTGGTGAGTGGGTGGGGAGGGGGAGCTGAGGCAGGCTGTGGCGCTCAGACGTCGAAATAGGAAATCTCCTCAGGGGCCGGGGTCAGGCATTCAATGCCATCGTCATTGACGGCATAGGTATTCTCGATGCCTACGGCACCTGTGCCCGGAATCACGAATTTCGGTTCGAGGGCTATCACATTGCCTGCGGCGATGATGTCGCGCGAGCGGGGAGCGATCACCGGAAGCTCGTTGATCTCTATGCCGATGCCGTGGCCTATGAAGCCTGCATGCTGGCGGTGGCCCATGAAGTAGGGCTGCAGGCCGCACTCTCTGACCATCTCCTCGGCCTTGGCATAGAGCGCCTTGGCCTCGGCTCCGGGACGCATCATGGCGCAGAGCTCGCGGTGGATGTCGATTGAACACTGATGGGCCTTGAGAGCCAGCGGATCGATATTGCCGAGGGCGAAGACGCGGGTCATGTCGGTCATGTAGCCGTCAAAATTGCCGTTCATGTCGACCATCACCGTATTGCCCGGCTTGATGGTGTTGCCGTTGGCACCCACCGGCAGCGAGGGATCCATGCCCTGGCCGCCCATTGCGAAATCGTAGGGCGAGGGGAAGTCGGCATTGTCGCCCACAAGCACGTTGCCCATATAAAGCTCCATCGAGTCTCCACTGATGCGGAACTGGCCGAGGCAACCTTCCAGACGGCTGAGTTTCTCGATCTCCACCTGGAGCTCAAGATCGTTCATGCCGGGCTGATAGAGATGGGGGATGCGGCTGTAGACATGGACATGCTTGACACCTGAACGGCGTATCATCTCGATCTCTCCGGCGGTCTTCACCGCGCGGGCCTGGCGCATGACCGCAGAGGCGTTTTTAAGCTCGCTCTGCTGGAACACGCTCTTCAGGCGCATGGCCGTAGAGTAGGGGAGCACATCCAGTTCGAGGCCTATGGCTTCGGGAACGTTCAGCCCCACAGTCTGGCCTATCTCTTCAGGCTTGCGGATATAGACCACACCGTCGCCTTCGAGTTCCACCGGCCGGCGCACAAAATAGATGACCGGACCTTCCAGAGGCAGATAGATGTATCCGGCGTAGACACGTCCGGTCAGATAATATTTGTTGGCATTGTCAGAAATCAGCATGGCCGGAAGCTGATCGGCAGCCATCCGGGCCCTGACCCTGTCAATGCGCATCTGCTGCTCTTCGGGAGTGAGGAGCAGCAGATGGCTGATGTCTATGGGTTTCATTATCGGACTATTCTTCATTGAGCTGGTCGGGAGAGATGCGGATGAGGGTCAGCATCGGCATTCCGTCGGAATCCTTCATGATAGCCTGGTCGGCAGAGGCACCTTCAGTGCATGTGGCCACCTCTTCGAGAGCCACGAGGAATGACTGTTCGGTGGCAATGTCAGGGCAGGTCATGCGGGTGGTGGCGAGATCCTTGAACTCTATGCCGTCGCCCTTGTCGAGGTTGATGACCACGGTGCCGTTGAGAATGTTGCAGCCGGCGTTGCCGTGGATCTTGCACTCGTCAATGTCGATCACCACCTTGATGGCTGTCGAGGCAGGAACCGGAGTACCCTTGATGGTAGTCACCTGCCATGCGCCGTTGAGGAACGATAGATTGCGCTTGCGCAGAGTCATGAGAGCTGTGCCTGATTCTGAATTGAGCGAGATGGAGTTGTTGTCGATCACACTGTAGGAAGCCACCTGGTTGATAGCCTGGTTGAAAGCGAATTCATAAGGCGCGTCCGGACAGGCTTTGAGCGAGGTGATAAACTCGCCGTTGGGATTGAGCTTCGTGCCTTTGACAATCCATGAACCGTTGAGGTAATTGCAGCCGTTGAAGCCGATCACCAGAATGGCGGTCTTCGCTTCAGGGATAGCCTTGAAAGTCACTTCGGGATGATTGTCGCCGTTGACCTTCACTTCCTCTCCGTTGATAGTGGTGACAGACCAGCTTCCGAGCAGAGGCTCGATCAGAGTTTCGGCAGATGCCGGTTTCGGCTGTCCGGTTACGGTAGTAGTCTTTACGTTTGCGTTTTCGCTATCCACGGTAGTGCCGTTTTTTTTGAATACATTGCAGCCTGACATAAGCAAAGTTGCTGAAATGGCGGTTGCTAACAGAGAAACAGATTTCATAATCATATATGTTTTTTTAATTTCGGAAGGACGTTCGAGAACTCCGGCTACAACTTCGGGAGCCCATCGGGTTTTAGAGATTAAACATCCGAAAGCCCGACTTTGTGCGCCCTCCGTGAAGAATTGACAACAGTCAGACGCCACCGCGCCTGATCTAACTACACCACAAAAGTAATCAATTTCCCGCACATAGGCAATCTTTCCCCGCCAACGCCCCCGGCCACCACGGCTCTTTCATTTAAGATTTCGTCTCATTCTCGACAAATGTGTTATTTTATAGCGAGAGCAGTACGGGCGGAGAGGCTTTAACCTCTGATTTTCAAGAAAATAAGTGCAATGAAAATTTGGCCA
>Ga0209694_1000224_pt1 | contig 106143 bp, 101 predicted proteins | sample GluameincwithD2O_FD_187499 | JGI IMG/M metagenome (GOLD analysis project Ga0209694, IMG submission 187499) | Mouse cecum microbial communities from Vienna, Austria - Glucosamine amended microcosms incubated with D2O (SPAdes) (version 2) | ecosystem: Host-associated > Mammals > Digestive system... | reverse complement strand
GTTTCTGGCCCGTTCAAGGACATGTGGATCAAGTAATGTGTTACAGATAATATCGACTAAGATTTGAATTAAATTCATACGATGCAGCCCCCTTAAAAAAGTAATATAAACAAGGGCTGCGCCGCATTTTTTGGAGCTTATGTCAATAGTAAATATGCTGGTTTTTATGGGCGAATTTTGTGCAATATTTTAATCGTATTAGTGGTTATAAATAAAGAAAGGCACAGGGAATCCCGTGCCAATTAAAAGAAACACTATATGTTGTAGTTGCTTGAGTTAGGTTGTTAACATTGATTTTTTATCAGATACAATTGACCTAACACCCACTATATTATTAATATTATTATCTAAGCTGACTATCTGCGAGCTATTATATGCCCGACCTCTCCTTTCCTTATAGATAGTCTCAAAAGCGCCCACAAGTTTGTTTTACTGCCAAATACAGTATTCATTAATATACTTCTACTTACTCAAAGAACGGCTTTATTCTGCCGGTTCGAGGCTTTCGGCTGCCTGCTGTACGCTATCCTCTATAGTTTCCGGTTTCTCTGTGGCTTCCTCTTTTCTGCGCGGGTTACTTTTGCCCTTTGGCTCCGAGAATATCTCCAGAAGCACGCTTACGCATTTTGGGCGTAAAATCAAGCAGGAAAATTTTTAAAATAGTATTGCTTGTATTTGTTTGGTATCACTTATATAATAGAGGCATGACTGGAGGAACGGATATGACATTACAGCAATTAAAATATATGATTACGGTAGCGGAAAAGGGTTCTATTACAGAAGCGGCAAAAGAATTGTTCATTTCACAGCCAAGTCTTTCCGGAGCGATCAAAGAAGTGGAGAGTGAAGCAAAGATTACCATTTTTAACCGTTGCCGGACAGGGGTTGCATTAACTACGGAGGGGATGGAGTTTTTGGGATATGCAAGGCAGGTTGTGCAGCAGATGAAGCTTTTGGAATCTCGTTACATAGATAATCAGCCGGAAAAGCAAAGGTTCTGCATCTCCACGCAGCACTATACGTTTGCTGCCAATGCTTTTGTGGAGCTAGTGAAGCAGTTCGGTCAGGAAAGATATGAATTTATCCTGAATGAGACACGAACCTTTCAGATCATCATGGATGTCAGGAACCGTTTCAGTGATCTTGGGGTTCTTTATTTGAGCAGGGCTAACGAAAATGTACTGGTAAAAGTTTTTGAGGAATATAATCTGGAATTTTATGAGTTATTTACAACAGCTCCCCATGTGTTTCTGCGGAAAGGGCATCCTCTGGCAGACCAAGAGAGGATCAGCCTGGATGCTCTGAAACCATACCCAAGGCTGAATTTTGTGCAGGGGGCTTATGAATCTTCCAATTTTGCGGAGGAACTGTTCAGTAACGAGATTGCGGAAAAGTGCATCCGGATCAGTGACCGTGCCGCCATCGTGAATTTTATGATCGGATTGGATGGTTATACTATTTCAAGCGGTATTTTCCCAAGGTATCTCCATGGGGACGCTATCATTTCTGTTCCTCTGGATGGGGATGAAACCATGAGAATTGGATATATACTCAATAAGGACAGGGAACTATCCAAATTGGGAGAAATTTATGTGGAAGCTCTGAAACAATATCAAAAGGATTGAAATATAGGTTCATCCTATGTTTTAGTATAAGAAATCAGTATTACCTATCATATGGCATTCCGCTGTAGAATCATAAGCGGAAGGAGGTGTTATTATGCCAGGCTATGTAATAGGTAATTTTTTTGTATATTCCGTGATTAATGCGTTTACGCCGGGACCAGGGAATATTCTGGCTTTAAATACCGTGACGAATTATGGATGGAAGAAAGGGCTTCCTCTCTTTTTCGGAATTTTCTCCGGGTATTATGTGGTTCAGATAGTCTGTGCGGTATTTGTCTATGGGGTGAGTACGTTTCTGCCGGATATGCTTGGGGTGATGAAGTATGTGGGAGCGGCGTATATTCTCTGGCTAGCAGTCCATATTGCTGTCAGTCGTCCGGACGAAGAAAGCGGGGAGCGGTCAGCATCTTTCTGGAAAGGGTTTATGCTGCAGTTTGTGAATGTGAAGATTTATCTGTTTGGGATCACCGCATTGACCGGATATGTGACCAATTTCAGTACGTCTCTGCCGGTGCTAATATTCTTTGAACTTGTGATCGCAACGATTGGAACAGTTGCCACATCGGCATGGATTGGTATGGGGTTGGTGATTCAGAAAATCTATCTGCGGCATTACCGTCTGATTAACATAATCCTTGCTGTCGCATTATTGGAATGTGTATACAACATATTGGAATAGATATCTTTGGAAAACCTGATCAGTATGCTTTTGAAATATGGGGATATGCCATTTATCAATCAGGTGGTGGATATTTATAATGTGATCTCCATGGAAAGCAGACTTTGTGTAGCGACGCACAATCTGGATAAGATTGATGGAAACCTGACGGTGCGGTTTTCGGATGGTACGGAGAAATATATTCCTCTTGGGCAGGATGAGCCAGTTCCGATGCCCCCACATGAATACTGCCATCGTGATGATTCCAATGAGGTTTTATGCAGGAGATCATAGATACTACAGTGAGATACTGCGGAGGGAACGGGAAGGTTTTTTGCCCGGATACGTTACCAGATGCTTTACAATCCTTCTCGCTTCAGCTAGCGGGAAGGATTGTAATTTGTACCCCGTTTTTGTGTAAAACTTTGACGTATTTTGAGCAATTTGTAAAATAGCAGGCTTGTTAAGATAAATTCTAAATCAGCACAATCCCTGTAAAATCAAGGCTTAGAACGGTGTCCCATACAAATCATACGGAGTTACCTGATACACATAATAATTAAGCCAGTTCGTATACAGATTATTCGCCGTAGCCCTCCACGTAAGCAGCGGCTTCTTCTCCGGATCATCATCTACGTAATAATTCTTCGGCATACAGATCGGAAGCCCCTTAGACAGATCCCTCTTATATTCCCCATCCAGCGTCACCCGGTCATACTCCGGATGCCCCATGACGAATATCTGACGCCCGTCAGCTGCCATAGCAAGGAATAACCCCGCCTCCTCTGACTCGGCAAGGACGGTCAGCCGTCTCTCTTCTCTGATCTTCTCCATCGGCACCTCCGTATGCCTGGAGTGCGGCGCTAAGAAGACGTCGTCGAATCCTCTTACCAACGGTATCTTACGGTTCATCACCTTATGCCAGAATACCCCGAATACTTTCTCGTCCATCTGCACCTTATCGATCCCATAATGATAATAGATCCCTGCCTGAGCGCCCCAGCACAGATGCAGCGTCGAAGTCACATGGGTCTTACTCCATTCCATGATCTCCTTCAATTCTTCCCAGTAATCTACTTCCTCGAACGGGATCTGTTCCACCGGCGCGCCGGTAATAATAAATCCATCGAACTTCTCGCCTCTGATCTCACAGAATTTCTGATAAAACTGATTCAAATGACTGGTCGGCGTATTCTTCGATTTATGAGCGGACACCGTAACAAATACCACATCCACCTGAAGCGGCGTATTAGATAAAGAACGCAGGATCTGCAGCTCCGTATCCTCCTTAAGCGGCATCAGGTTCAAAAGACCGATCTTAATCGGCCGGATATCCTGATGCGTTGCGCGGTGTTCATCCATAACAAATATATTTTCTTGTTCCAGTATTTCTTTTACCGGAAGATCATTCTGTACTCTGATCGGCACGTCAATTCCCCTTTCTTGTATGCAGCGATGTCCGATCATGACAAAGCTGCTCCGCTGATTATTGTTCACCAATATCCGTCTTTCGTGTTTCGTCCGAATGACAATAATTCCCGGCATCGTCTACAAAACTCATCGTATCATAGAATTCTGACGCCGTCGGCAGATTCTTTCGCTCCAGATGGCTGTTCACCAACATACGGACGATATAGTACAAGACCGCAAAAGACGGAACACCCATGAGCATGCCCACAAAACCAAATAACCCTCCGCCCAGAAGGATCGCAACAATAACCCAGAACGCAGACAATCCCGTAGAATTGCCAAGGATCTTCGGACCCAGGATATTTCCGTCAAATTGCTGCAGCAACAGGATGAAGAGAATAAAGTATACCCCTTTGATCGGTGTATCCAGCATGATCAGGATCGTACTCGGCACCGCTCCGATATAGGGTCCGAAGAACGGTATCACATTCGTCACTCCTACGATCACGCTGACCAACAGGGCATACGGCATCTTCAATATCGTAAGTCCTATAAAACACAAGACCCCTATGATCGCAGAATCGATCAATTTACCGATCACGAATCCTCCGAAGATCTCGTGGCTCTTCATTGTCAGATGAAGTATCAGATTCGCATGCCTTGCGGAGAGAAGCGCGTAGACACACTTCTTCGACTGACGCACGAACAGCTCTTTGCTGAACAATATGTAGACGGAGACGATGACTCCGATCACCGCGTTGATCACTTCACTGAGAATATTCAGCACTCCGACGGTCAGATTAGACATCAGCTCATTTGCCTTCCCCATAAGATCCGTACGCAGCCAGGTAAGCAGCATATCGGTTCCTTCTTTGAGCCCTGTCTTGATCAGCGTGCTTGTCGTCGATTCATCCAGTTCCATCTTACTTAACTCGGACACAAGGTCATTCAGCTGCTTCGGGAGCGTGATCACCAGATTACGCACACTGGAGTACAGTTCCGGGATCAGCAGGTTACACAATGTCACGATGATAACCAACAGCAAGACCAGCGCCGCCAGGATCCCGACTGCACGCGATATTTTCTCTGCCTGTTCCGGTTTTTTCATCTTGTTTTGGAGTACCGGAACCAGATACTGATCTATCTGTCTTACCACCGGATTCAGTAAATACGCGATCACACATCCATAGATCACCGGCTTCAATACTCCGATCACTGTCCCGATCACCTCGGAGAGATCTGTAAGTCGCAGCAGCGTAAAATAAAAGATCAAGCTTGCCGCAACCACCAGAAAATAAGTCATTCCCCGGCTAAATTGCTGCCGAAGCTTAGACGGTCCCCCTTTCCCGAATTTCAGCGGATTGGAATAATGCGCCTGCCTCTCTGTCTCTTTTATCTCTTTCGGCTTTTCCTTCGCCGACTCTTGTCCACTCATCTTTCTCCCCTCTTCTCTACACAGATATATTTATTATACCCTTGGGAAATATCTTCGTCAATACAGAAAAAAACAGAAGGAACAGCAAAATTTTCTGAAATTATAGTAAAAACTATAAAAACAAATTTTGTATAAATTGGAAAATTTGCACAATACTAGAATAATTAATATAAAACATTAAATATATTGACGAAATATATAATATAAATTATAATATATAATAAAATATGATAAAAAAGGAGGAAAAGTATAGTGAAAAAGTTTGTGATTAGACGAGCGTTGACAGGGATTTTGACAATAATCATAGTGTTTGCATTAAATTTTGTGATTATACAGATGGCGCCTGGCGATCCAATTACGACACTGATGGGTAAGGAGAATAACAGTCCGGAGATGAGGGCGGCTTTAGAAGAGAAGTATGGGCTTGATAAACCGCTTCCGATGCAGTTGGTCAGTTATCTGCAGACGGCTATGAAAGGAGATCTTGGGACTTCTATTATATACAACAGACCTGTGTCGGAAATGATTGGCGAGAAGGTCGGGGCAACTGTTCTGCTCGGACTTACGGCGGCGCTTTTGGCGGCGGTTATTGGAACCATAATGGGAATCTTTGCTGCCAGAAGACAAGGAGGAGCGTATGATGCGGTGTCATCAGGAGTTTCTTATGCGTTCAACTCTATGCCCGCATTTTGGCTGGGGCTGATGCTGATTATTCTTTTCTCCAGTATTTTAGGGTGGTTTCCATCTTATGGTATGACGGATAACCGTGCGTCTTATACAGGAATGGCGTATGTGGCGGATGTTTTAAAGCATATGTTTTTGCCGGTGCTAACACTTACGCTTGTACTCATCCCACAGTATTTTAGAATCGCAAAATCTTCGGTTCTTCAGACTTCCAATGAAGATTTCATCACAACGTTACGTGCAACAGGAATGAGTGAGAAGAAGATTTTTAACAAATACATATTCCGAAACGCCATTTTACCAACAATTACAATTTTCGGTATTTCTATGGCATATTTGATAACAGGAGTGACACTCATTGAAATTGTGTTTGCATGGCCGGGAATGGGACGTCTGATGATGACGGCTATTACACAGAGGGATTATCCGACATTGATGGGCATTTATCTTATTATGTCAATTTCGGTTGCAGTTGTAATGCTTATTGTAGATATTGTGTATGCAATGCTGGATCCAAGAATCCGTTATGAATAGAGGTGGACTATGAAGAAGATATCAATCAAAAAAATTTGGAAAACAATTGTGGGGGACAAACAACTTCTGGCAGGCGTTATAGGACTGATTGTTTTGCTTATCTTAGCGCTTGCAGCACCTGTGTTTGCAACAGAAGATCCGTACCATTTTGGTAAAGATATGCTGGTTGGACTTGGTGAGAATGGGCATATATTGGGTACGAACCATATGGGACAGGATGTATACAGTATGATTATTTATGGAATACGTACATCCCTTAGAGTCGCAGTTATTTCAGCGCTTATTTCAGGTGCATTAGGCGTCTTGATTGGAGGGGTGGGAGGATTTTTTGGAGGAAAAGTTGATACATTTGTTTCAGAGCTTATCAATGTATTTATGATGCTTCCAAGCTTTTTCCTGATTCTTCTGATTGTAGCGATGTTTGGAAACAGCATTACAAACGTTATGATTGTAATAGGAATTACAACTTGGCCAAGCAATGCAAAGCTTATGAGAGCACAGGCGCTCTCCCTTAGAGAAAGGGTGTTTGTAAAAAGTGCAAGAGCAATGGGGGAAACAAAACGGCAGATTTTGTTTAAATATATCATACCGAATGGAATTTTTCCGGTAATTGCGAATACAACTATGGGAATGTCAAATGCGATTTTGACAGAGGCGGGTCTGTCGTTTTTAGGACTTGGAGATCCGGGAATCATAAGCTGGGGACAGATGATTTATACAGGCAAGCAGTACATAACAAGTGCTTGGTGGATTTCTGCATTTGCCGGAGTAGCCATTGTGATAACTGTGCTGGTGTTTTATCTGTTGGGGGACGGATTGAACCATGTTTTGGATCCGAAATATTCTAAGAAAAGAGGGTAGGATATGGAAAAATTGCTGACATTAGAAAATGTAAATGTATCATACGTCAATAAAGAAAAAAAAGTATATGCAGTTAGAAATGTGTCCTTTTCTATTGAAAAAGGAGATTCACTGGGAATTGTGGGAGAATCCGGTTCGGGAAAATCTACGCTCGCTATGGCGCTTTTAAGACTTCATAATGAAAATTTAACAGAGATTACAGGAAAGGCGCTGTTTTCGGGGAAAAATCTTTTGGAAATTACGCAGGAAGAGATGAACGAATTGAGGTGGCAGGATATCTCGGTTGTGTTCCAAAAAGCTATGAATGCTTTAAGTCCTGTACATAGAATCGGCGAGCAGGTAGAAGATATTTATCATATACATGTACCGCAGGCATCTAAAAAAGAAATTGAGGAGCGAATGATTAAATTGTTGAAACTGGTCAACTTACCGGAAAGGGTTTATCGTTTGTATCCGCATGAAATGTCGGGAGGAATGCTTCAGCGTGTTGCGATAGCTGTCAGTCTTCTGCATGATCCGAAGCTTGTTATTTTTGATGAGGCGACGACCGCTCTTGACGTGGTAACGCAGGGGCAGATTTTGGAAGAAGTTGTACAGATGGAAAAAGAAATGGATATGACTAGAATTATGATTACCCATGACATGTCGGTTGTAGCGGCATCCTGCAATAAGGTGGCAGTTCTGTATGCGGGGGAACTTATGGAGGTGGGTTATGTAAAAGATATTTTCAAGAATCCAATGCATCCATACACCCAGGGACTTCTTAATTCGTTCCCATCATTGAAAGGAGAATGTGAAGTGCTCCATGCAATTCCGGGATTTTTACCGGATTTGTCAAAACCGTCAGAGGGATGTATCTTTGCGCCAAGATGTCCTCATGCAGATGACAGATGCCGCAGAGAAAAGCCGGTACAACAAACAATGAAGGATACAAGGCAGGTAGCCTGCTGGTTACACCAGGGAGGTGAAGAGAATGAGTAAAGAAAAAAAGATACCGTTTGTATCAGTAAAAGATGTGGCGATGTGGTATCCCTACCATGGGAAAAGTAAGAATAAAGAGCGTGGTGAAAAAGATTGGATTAAGGCGGTAGACGGCGTCAGCATTGATATCGAAAGGGGAGAGATCCTTGGAGTGATTGGAGAGTCCGGCTGTGGAAAGTCAACCCTCGGTAAAATTTTGACAAGATTGGAAGACCCGACAAGGGGAGACTGTCTGATTGATGGTGTTTCTACAAAAGAGATGATTAAAAAAAGTAATAAAGAATTCAGAAGTACTGTACAGATTGTATTTCAGAATCCATTTGATACATTTACTCCAAGAGATACGATAGAGAAGATTCTTTTAAGGCCGCTTAAAAACTATAAAATAGGCTCTGATGATGATGAGAGACGTAAGATGTGCGTGGAAGCGTTAGAATCAGGAGGACTTTATCCGGCAGAAGATATTATGAAGAGATATCCGCACGAGTTGTCCGGAGGACAGCTGCAGAGAATATCCATCATTCGTTCTATGTTTCTGAATCCTGGATTTATTGTGGCGGATGAGCCGGTTTCTATGCTGGATGTCTCGGTAAGAGCGGACATTATTAACATGCTCATTGATCTTAGCAAGAATAAGGGCGCTGCTGTGATGTTTATCAGTCACGATATTGCATTAACAAGATACATCTCCGAACATATTGCCGTTATGTATTTAGGAAGGATTGTGGAATATGGAACTGCGGATGATGTGGTAAAGAATCCGAGGCACCCTTATACAAGAGCTTTGATTTCCAATTGTGCATCTATTGACCCGGAAGATAAGCAGGAAACGATTTCGATTGAAGGGGAACCGCCGACACCGTTGAATCCGGGACCGGGGTGTTATTTTGCACCGAGATGTTATATGGCGTGTGAAGAGTGTTATAAAAAATATCCGGAAAGTATAGAAGTTGGAAACGGACATTGGGCATCGTGTCCATATGCCCGTGAGGAAATGTAAGGAAGTCGGATACCTTTAAATGTTTGAGGTATTTTACTTATAAAAGAAAAAGGAGGAACAAGAAATGAAAAGGAAACTGGCGAGACTGATGGCAGTAGTTCTTGGTGCATCAATGCTTATTGCAGGATGCGGAAAACAAGAACAGGGAACCGCTTCTAATGAAGGGGAAAAAGGCAACGGGGGAGGTACATTTATCATCCGTGCAACAGGAGATCCAATGTCTTTTAATCCGGTAATTAATGCGGATGACAACGGATATCCAATTTTTCAGAATATGTATCTGAGACTTTGTGCGCTTGATTCAAGTAAACAGAATCTTGTGCCGGAAGCAGCTAAAGAGTGGGAGTATAATGAGGATGCAACAGTGTTGACATTTAAGCTTCGTGAGGATTTGAAATGGACAGATGGTGAGCCTTTGACAAGTGAAGATGTAAAGTATACGTTTGATGGTATCAAAGAGAACCCGCAGTATTATTTCAGTTCCAATATGCAGAATGTAGCATCTATTGAGACGCCGGATGAATATACAGTTGTATTCAATCTTGCACAACCGGATGCTTCTTTTGTAAAAATTCTTGGATGGTATGCAACATTTATTATCCCGGAACATGTTTACAATAACGGAACAGCGTGGACAGAGAATCCGGCGAATATGGAGCCTGTATCATGTGGACCATTCAAACTGGAAGAATATAAACAAGGTGAGAGTATCACGCTTGTGAGAAATGAAGATTATGCGGAACCGGCAAAGCTCGATAAACTTATTTTCTCTATTATTCCGGATGAGGCAACGGCAATCCAGGCTGTCAGAAACGGTGAGATAGATTTCTTTGAGAACTTCCCGGCAGCTTCCGTAGCTGAACTTGAGACGGATGAGAATCTTCGTGTAATTGTAAATCAATATCCTTCACCGATTAGAATGGTGTTCAATACAAAAGCAGAAAGTGTATCTGATGCAGCGGTCAGAAAAGCGATTGCGACGGCAATCAACCGTGAAGAAATCTCGGAAAAAGTATTTCATGAAATCCAGAAACCGGAGTATAATCTGTATCCGTCAATGATTGAATGGGCAACAAACTCTGAGAATACAGCGCCGAAATTTGATACGGCGGCAGCTTCCAAGATTTTGGAGGATGCGGGATACAAAAAAGATGCCGACGGATACTACATTAAAGGTTTAACAATTGATGTATTTGAAGGAGCTGGATATCCTGATACGGCAAAATTAATTCAGGCAACTCTTGCAGAGGCAGGAATCGGTGTAGAGATTCAGGTAAGTGAGTATAATGCATGGCAGCAGAAAGTGGGAGACAACAGAGACTTTGTAATCCTTCTTATGGGAGGATTTATGGGACCGGACCCGGCGGCGCTTGCAACAAGAGTACAGACAGATATGACATTTAACTGGGGTAGTTACAGCAATGCACAAGTGGATGAACTCCTTGCGAAAGGTGCGTCGACAAGTGACGAGACAGAACGCGCAGGATATTACAAAGAAGTACAGAAAATTCTTGCAGAAGAGCTTCCGTATCTAAATATTGTAAGTTTTGCAGGACCTGAAGTAAACAGTACACGTTTTGAGAATCTTCCATATGATGGACAAGGCAAATGGGGCTGGGCTGATTACTCACACGTAGAACTTGTAAAATAAACTGATTTGAGAGAAAGAGCGGAGACTTATACCGCTCTTTCTTGGAAAGGAGATATAATGAAGAAGATTTATGAAGAATTGATTCATGCGGTACCGGATTACAAAACTTTTTTTACTTTTGAAGAGATGGAAGAGCATTCTAAAAAACTGGCGGCAGATTACACGGAATGTGTAGAAATTTTTAAAATTGGAGAAACAAGAGATGGGGCGGACTTGAATTGCCTGAAAATAGGAAACGGAAGCCATACAGCGTTGATGTTTGGCTGTCCGCATCCAAATGAGCCGATTGGAACCATGATGCTTGAATATTTTTCGGAAGAACTGGCAAAGAACAAAGAACTTCGGGAGGAACTTGATTATACATGGTATATTGTAAAGGTATGGGATGTTGACGGATTGAAATTGAATGAAAAATGGCTGAAAGGTCCATACACTTTATATAACTATTCAAGAAACTTCTTCCGTCCGGCCGGTCATCAGCAAGTGGACTGGACGTTCCCTGTAGATTACAAGGAGTTGCATTTTGCAAATACAATTCCCGAGTCAGAGGCAATGATGGGGTTGATTGATAAGATTAGGCCAGAATTTATTTATTCACTTCATAATGCAGGATTTGGCGGTGTGTACTGGTATCTGTCATGGCAGACGCCAGAGATTTATGAGGCTATGAGAGAAGCTACAAGAAAGCAGGAAATTCCAATGCATCTAGGAGAACCGGAAGCGCCGTATTGTGTTGAATGGGCGCCCGCCGTATATCAGGCTTTGGATATCCATGCGGATTATGATTATCTAGAAAAATATGGAAATATAGATATGAAAAATGCAATCAAATGTGGGACATGCAGCGCCGCATATGCAAAAGAGGTATGCAATGCATTTACGCTCCTTACGGAAGAACCATATTTCTATGATAAGAGAATTACAGATATGAGCGAATCGGATATTATGCGCTGCGATGCTGTACTTGCGAAAGTAGAGGAAAATGAGAAATGTAATCGCTTCATTAAGGAAACGCTTGCGATTTCCCAAGAGTATATGGACAAGAAGAATCCATTTTTGATGGCATTAGAAGCTTTTTCTGAGAACGACAGTGGTGATGCCACAAAAAAGATGATCAAGGAAAATCCGGATTATCAGAAAAAGGCTACAGTTGCTGAAAAATTTGACAATTTGCTTGTGTCAAAATTCTATAAAGCCCTTAGTTATGGAATGTTAATTCGTGCCAATGAATATGAACTTCAGAAGATGGAAGAGACTGGGGAAATTGCGCCGGAAAAAGAGAAAGCCCTTAAAAATGCGGCAGTGATTGCAGAGAAAGCCCATAGGGAACTTGCTGATTATTTGGAAGAAAATATCAATTATCAGGTGGTGCCGATAAAAAAACTGGTTTCAATTCAGCTGGAGTGTGGTATTATTATGGCGGAGTATTTAAAGAGCCATAAATAATTGCAAAAGAAAAATGAGGATAAACCAGATGGATATGATCAATAAGATTAATGAGGGATATGCAGGTCTGACCAGAAAACAAAAGATGATAGCGGATTATATGCTGAATAATATTGAAAAAATGTCTTTTTCCACATTAAAAGAGCTTAGTGAAGAGTTGGGTGTCACGGAGGTGACAATTCTTCACGCCTGCAGCGCGTTGGGATTTGAAAGTTTTAACGAGGTAAAATATGAGAGTCGTAAGTATATTAGTTTGATGGAAAAAGTGAATCTCCATCGGGAGATGAGTTATACGGCGGCGAATATACCGAAGGGCGACTTGAAAAATCATCGGAAACTTCTGTTCGATATTATAGATGAAGAGGCACGCCAGGCGAAAGAGTATGCAGAGGAAGCTGATATAGAAGAGCTGTTTGAAGCGGCGGAGATGTTTCTTTCCAAACGAAAAATTATATTATGTGGAAGAGGTATTTCCAAAATTTTGGCAGAGTCCATGGCTATTCACCTTGCAGGAGTGAACATTGCGTCTACGGTTATGGATACGGAACTTAATGACAGTATACATATGGCGCTGCCAATGTTTGATCAGGATACGCTGGTTGTGGGCATTTCATTCCCTGATTATTATTTTATGACAGACAAGATTGCAGAGTATGCCCGAAAAGAGGGCTGTGTAGTTCTTGTGATCACAGATTCTTCTAAGGCGTCGATTGTAAAATTTGCGCATCGGGTACTTACGGTTAAGAGCAGTACAAGACTTTTTTTAAACACGCTTTCTACGCCAATGGCGCTTATAAACGCGCTTGGTTCTGCGCTTGATATTATAAACAGTTACAGAAAGGATGAAAGGGCTTTGAAAATAGAGCGATTTGATCAATTGTTTACAGATCAGTCATGAGCAGAAGCGAGAGGCTAAAAGTCAGTATGAACGGATAGCCTCTCTTTTTTAACAGCGCGGACTGAATTGTGGTCAATTTAGCAAAAAATAGTGAAGTATCCTATCCTGCCAAAACACAACTGACAGTGCGTATTTTCAGACATACTCTAACACTCACACTTAAATGTCGCGCATTCTGTCTGTCCGCAGCGGCAGGCGCTGCTGCCTTCTACACTGATCTTGCCGGCATGGCACTGGCACTGCTCATTGTACATGCAGTCCGTTGCCTTACAGTCGATCTTGCACTTCGGAGACGCCTCTCCTGTTACATTGCTGTAAGAATCTCCTTTGCGTTCCTCGAAACTGTCACAGCAGGTCTCCTCCGCACGCTTTGCAGAGTTCCCTCCTACCACGATCCCATCCAGGTCACAGTAGAAATTCTTGTTGTGTGCACATGTCTGTACGGTACATCTTAAGTCTGGCATAATCTTACCTCCTAATATTCAAGAATATCAAGATTCATTATGCCCGATTCTTTTTATTTCTATTCATCTCTCACCGATTCCGGACAATCTCCGGCCATTCCTGCTTATCAGCAAACTAACCACATCTTCCATACTGCCAGGCATTCCCGGACCATATAGTTCGGCAGAAGCAGCGGATGACAGTCTGCCGCCAACGGACATGGCTGCCCATACCCTGCCTTTTTTGCATAACAGACGGCGCGGTACAGATGAAAATGATTGGATATGATCCCGATCGGCTGATCCAAATCCTCTATGTATGCCTGAGAAAACCTAAGATTCTCCTTCGTCGTCCGGGAACGGCCTTCTTTCAAGATCCGTTTCCCTTCTATCCCTTTTTGCACAAGGTATTCCTTCATCGCATCGGCTTCCGATATCTCTTCTCCGTTTCCCTTGCCTCCTGACACGATCACTCTGGTATCCGGATGTTCCTTGAGATATCCCGCCGCCCGGTCAAGCCTGCGCCGCAGAGAATCAGTGATCCGCCTGCCGTCCACCTGTGCCCCAAGCACGATCAGATATGCGTATTCCCCAGATCTTCCCGCAGACATTCCCCGGATGATCAGCATCTCTGTCAGGATAAACAGAACTGCCGCCCCTGCCGCGAACATGATAAGCGGCATCCGGTATGGCTTTAATATCTCCGCTTTGGCGGCAAGTATACACCGGCATAACAGGAAGAAGATCCCACAGGCAAGCCAGAACCTTGAGAATGTGGAATTCCATTTCCTCAAGGCACAGCACAGCGCCGTATAATACAGCAGGCACAAGCTGCCGCATAACAGAAAGCCTATCTGCCACAACATTTCTTATACTTCTTACCGGATCCGCACGGACACGGATCGTTACGTCCGATCTTCTTCTCCTTGCGGATGGTTCCAGATACTTTCTGTTCTTTATAAAGCCTTTTCAACTCTTCTTCCGGATAGATGTCTTTCCACTGCGGCAGCTCATAGAGCCAGTCCGCCTTAGCAGCGACCATATTCTTATATAACTTTTCTTTGTCAAATGCCAGGCTTACAACGGTATCCTCATCCATCGTCTCGATGGGATTCTCTTCCTTCAGGCTCTCATTGATACCATCCAGGAAGCCAACCATAGTCAGAACCTCCTGGCCATATCTTTCCGCCAGTTCTTTTACGGTTCCTTTCACTTCTTCTTCCGGGTTCGCAAGAAGCTGCTCGTAGATCTCCTTCTCTATCTGGAAATAGGTTCCCCAGAATCTCTGCAGCTGCCCCCTGTCCGCTTTCTCATCATAAGCAATCTCTTTCCACTGATCTAATAATGTACGGCTCATAGGTAATACTCCTTTTGTATTTGTTTAAATATTTATTTGCAATTTTCTATTGCCACTTATATAATATACTAAAGTCTTGGTAAGATGTAAAGGATGATTCTTATGAAAAATTCAACGAAAAATACAAAACCCGGTAAAATCAGACGAATTCTGGCTCTCGCCGGCGCACTTCTCCTCTTTGGAATGTACGCCGCTACCATTCTCTTTGCGTTTATCGACCACTCCTCCACACAGGGGCTTCTCAAGGCATCCATAGCCTGTACCTTTATCCTGCCGGTTCTGCTTTACGCGTATACTCTGGTATACCGTATTTCCGGTCCGACATACGATACGGACGGCCGCATGCCGGACGGATCCACGGATTCCCACGGCACTCCAACCGTACCTGCCGCAAAGGATTCTCCTGGCGGCTCAACCGTACCTGCCGCAAAGGATCCCCACGGCAGATCCGGATCATAGTACTGTGCTGACCGCATTATATTCAGCCAAACCTCCTTGCCTATCCGCCCATCTGCTTCGTTGGATCTTCTATCCACAGCCACCGCTGCGCCGTCGAAGATCCGCCTTGCAGATGAACGAATATTCTGCGAAATCTCGCCAGTTCTACAATCCATTTCTTCTTATCATATATACAGTTCCGCCAGGATCAACGTCTGATTCTCTTCCGGAATCCTCCCGCGCCTCTGGCTTCTGTCCATATCTCTGATCTTTTTTCTCTTCGTAAGGTATTCTTCTATTGAGATCACTTCTGTATGTCCTGTTTCTTTTCTCTGCTGCATCATCATACCTCCTCTCTTTAACAGCGCATTCCCGTTACACATCCGTCTCTGCTATGCCCTCTGGCATCTAAGCCGAACGACCGTACTGAAACACACTTAACCCCTTGTTCTGGCAAAACCCCGTACTTTTATTATATGACTCTGCCCTCTGCAATATGCCTCCATATTTCCGGGCAGCATCTTCTACGGCGGTATTTCCCCAAAATCACATTTCTTATCTGATCCTCTCTTAGAATACAGGACAATTATGTCCATGCTGTGGCAGATTTCTAAAAGAATGGTTAGATATTTCTTAAGGAAAAGGAAAGTATCACTTAACATCCGTCTGCAAAAGCGATCTTCAGATAGGAACGCCCTAATATTCCAGGATCGTCGCCTTAAGAGTCCACCGGTTATTCTCTTCTACTCCAAAGCTCTGGATCACCAGTTCATGATCGTCCATTCCGATAAAGGACTGTCCGTATTCTCCGTAGATCCCTTTATACAAGACCTGATATTCCTGGATCTCTCCGTCTTCCAGCAGGATTCCCGTCACCTGGAGATAATCCGTCTGCTCTTCCCGCCCGATCAGGAATATATGATCTCCCTTCTCACAGATACACAGATCCACACATTCTTCATCCAACAAGCGTTTCCCCGACGCCTCCTTAAGCGGCTCCCGGACAAGCCATAACTTATCTCCTTCCGTTCCGAACAGCCCCGCCTCCGTATATTTGACCGGATCCTGAAGACTCAGCCGCGTAAGATCGATCTCTTCCGTCTCCCCCGTCTCCATGTCAAATATCCAGTCCTTCTTTTCCTGCGTTACCAGGTAGTCTTTCCCCTGCTTCTCTCTTTCTTCTATATATGCATCCACATCCAGATTCTCCTCCTGTCTATCCCTGGAATCAAAATGTTCCTTTCTTGCAAAGACCCGAGACCCATCTTCATTGGGCAGCATGGTCTCCCCTATGACGTCGTTCACCGAAAGCTTCATCTCACTCTTCATCCGCTCTTCACTCTCCATGTCGAAACAGTACATGCTGCTTTCTTCGCTTACTACCTGATCCTGTACCACCTCTGCCAGGACCATCCAGATGAAGAATCTCATCCCGTCTCCGCTCCATGCAAAATTCCCTACGTTTACTCCGCCTTCCCACTCCATAAGCAGTTCGCTTTCTTTCCTGTCCGCATCATAGACAAACAAACGCCGGACGTCATCCGTGAGTGTTCCAAATGCGGTAAACCTGCCGCCCGGAGCGATCTTCACAAAATCACTCAAGCTTTCTGCAAAAATCTCCTCTTCCGATACCGTCTTCTGGTATACATCTGCCGTCTGGTATACATACTTCCCGTCTGCGTTCCGGATCAGGCAGAGGCGTCCCGCCCCTTCCCGGCTCCATGTCATATCAATAACTTCTTCTTCGCAAGTATATTCCTGGATATTCTTCACATTGATCCCCGTACTCTTCTTGGTAACTGTATCCGGCAGGATAACGGTCTTCGTGATCTCCTGCTCCTTGCAGCCGCACAGCAATACTGTCACAAGCAGGCAGAATATCCGCTTTACACCCGTGCCTTTTCTTCTTTTTTCTGTGATCCTTCTACTCATTTTCCCGCCCCACCCTCAAAGTGTACATGCTGTGTCCCCGGAATTACTGCCGGAAAACTGACCATAAAGACCGTATAACCGCCCGGTTCGCTCTTTACCTGTATCGTCCCACCATGCTCTTCCATGATCTTCCCTGCTATCGCAAGCCCCAGGCCGGAACTTCCCATCTCTCTGGACCGCTCCTTATCTACCCGGTAAAAAGGTTCGAAAATATGGCGTAACTCTTCTGGCTCCATCCCTCTTCCTTGATTCGCCACCGCAATCCGTACCATCCGGCTCTGTTTCGCAAGCCGGATCCATATATCCTTTCCCGGAGCGCCGTATTTGATCGCATTGTCGATCAGATTGATCAATACCTGCCGGATCCTGTCCTCCCGTCCTTTTATCCGATAATCTCCTGGTTCCATATCCAACAACAGACTATTCTCATACCGTTTCGCTTTCAACTGCATGGTATCCGCGACACTCTTAAGGATCGAAACGGCATCCACCGGTTCCATCCTAGTATAACGCCCTTTATCCTGCATCTCCAGCAGCTGGATCACCATACGGTGCAGCCTGGTGCTTTCCTGCAGGATATGTTCCATCCCATTATAGAATAACTCCTCGTCTCCAAGCCCGTTCTCCTCGATCAGCTGGGCATAGCCTGATATCGTCGTAAGAGGCGTCTTCAATTCGTGCGTCACATTATTATAGAATTCCTGCCGGCTGTTCCACAGCTTAAGGATATGATCCCGGTCTTCCTGGATCTTTTCAAACTGTTCCTCGATCACACGGACCATCTCCATATAATTCCGCGACAGTTCTCCGATCTCATCCTTTCTTCCCACTACCTTCAGCTTCTCCAGGACCCCGATGTCAAACCTGCCGTCCGGCAGATGTTCCGAGATATCGCCGGAGATCCTCCCCAACTGCCGGATCGGATATACCATACGCCGGATCATGAACCAGATCACAAGATAGATAACGCCGAATGCAAGCGCCGTAACCTGAAGCATCCCGCCCAGGATCTCCCATTCCCGCGTATACAGCTCATGATAATCCTGGTAACAGCTTAGGATCCCCACCTGCTGCCCCATGACTCTGACCGGCATGGAAAAATACACTTCACACTGGTTATGTTTCCCGTAATGAAGTGTAAATGCACTCTGCTTCTTCCTTGCCAAGCGGAAATCCTCCCTGCCGTCTTCTTTCGGAAAATGACGGCGGGCGCTGCTCCTTAACAATTGCCCGTCATTATTATAGAGCGCGATATCCGTATATCCTGCCCTTTGCAGCTGCTGTTCGATCTCATACACGCACTGTTCGAATCCCGCCGCATCGATCGGCGCGCTGTTGATCATCAAGATCTGCCTGACATACAATTCACTGTTGCTCCGTATGCTTTCCATCTCTTCCGTGATCTGCTTCTCAATATTCCGCCGCATCTGTACCTTCACAACATACGATACGATGAGAATGCTTGCGAAACCAAACAGGAATACCCAGACGCTCATTCTGAACAGGATACCATGAAAGAACTTATTCTTCCGGCACATACTTATACCCCACGCCAAATACCGTAATGATCGATCTTCCCATATAAAGTTTCTTGCGCAGACGCTGGATATGGATATCTACCGTCCTGGTATCCCCCATGAAATCATATCCCCATATCTCGTCTAGCAGGTGTGTCCTTGTGAATACCTGTCTTGGATTCTTCAGAAGCCAGACCAGAAGATCGAATTCCTTCGGCGTCAGTTCCACATATACCCCGCATCGGCACACAGTCCTCTCCCTCACGGAGATCAGCAGATCCTTCGCATGGATCTCGCATTCTCCCTCCGGTTCTCTCACCGCCTTGCCGAACCTTCTGAGGATCGTCTTCGCCCGTACGATCACTTCCCTCAGGTCGAAAGGTTTCGTGATATAATCGTCTGCCCCGGATTCCAGCCCATAGACCTTATCATCAATACTTCCCCTTGCTGTCAGCATAATGATCGGTATATTATAAAGCTCTGTCAGCATCCTGCACACATCCACACCGCTTAGATCCGGGAGCATCCAGTCAAGGATCACCAGATGCGGCGCGAGATCATCCGCCGCTTTCAGCCCGTCCGCCCCTGTATACGCACTCTTTACCATGAACTGTTCCTTCTTAAACCCATATTCCAGTATATCTGCGATCGGCTTCTCGTCTTCTATCACAAGTATCCTGATCTGATCTTCTTCCATATCGGCATATCCCTTTCTTTTCTATGTATCTATGTACTCTCGGAGATCTCTCTGTCCATTATACTCCTTAATCCCATCTATTTCATACATTTCATTCAAAAAACACCCGGTACCATATAAGAAAAGAATACACCGTCCAGATCTTCCGGCTGTGGTCTTCTTTTCCCGCCTTATGTTCGTCAAGCAGTTTCGTCAGATGATCCGTATGAAAATACGCAGACGCCGCCGCCCCGGTGAATTCCTCTTTGATCTGACGATACCAGTCCTCTTCCTTGATCCAGTTCCGGATCGGAATGGGGAATCCCAATTTCTTCTTCTGTGAGATCTCCCTTGGAAGATGTCTCCTGGCAGCCTCTCTTAAGACATATTTGGTCGTATAATTCTTCGTCTTCCATGTATGCGGGATCCTTCTTGCCACCTGGAACACATCCCGGTCAAGGAACGGCACTCTAAGCTCCAGTGAATGCGCCATACTCATCTTGTCCGCCTTCTGCAGGATGTCCCCCGGAAGCCAGTAGAGAAGATCAAGCGACTGCATCTGATCGGAATCCGGCATGCCTCTCATCCCGTCATACGCCTCTTTAAGAAGCTGCGCCGGCATCGGCGCATCACTTTCCTTCTTTAGAAGACGTCTGCGTTCTTCTTCATGAAAGATATATGCATTGCCGATATAACGCTCTTTAAGCGGCTGTGACGCCCGGATCAGATAATTCCTCCCCTTCATATGCCTGGGCAGACGGCTTGCTATGGACGCCATGCGGCGCCGCGTCCCATAAGGCAGCCAGTAAAGATACCGCAGCGCCTTTGGTTCCAGATAGATATTATATCCTCCGAACACCTCGTCCGCCCCTTCTCCCGACAGCACGACCTTTACTTCCTTCGCCGCTTCCTGCGCCAGAAAATACAGCGCCACCGCCGACGCATCCGCACACGGTTCGTCCAGATGATACATGACCCTGGGAACCATCTCCTTGAATTCATCCCTTCCAATATACCTGCTATGGTTCTTGACCTCCAATTCCTCCGCAAAATCCTGCGCACAGGTGACTTCATCATACAGTTTTCCCTCATCCCGAAATCCAACCGTAAACGTCTGCCTGCATCCTGACAAAGCTGTGATCAGGCTGGAATCCACGCCGCCTGAAAGGAAACTCCCCACCTCAACGTCGCTGACCAGATGCCTGCGCACAGACTGGCACATCGCCATCTCCACGTCCTCCGTAAGCCGCAGCTCCCCGGCCTTGTCCCACGGTTCCAGAGACGGTTTGAAATACTGTACCGTCCTAAGTTCCCTGTTCTCATAGACCAGATAATGCCCTGGCAACAAACGGTAGATCCCCTTAAAGAAAGTCTCCGGCAGAACCGAATATTGAAAAGAAAGATACTGCTCCAACGCCTCTTCATTCATTTCCTTCCGATATCCGGGATATTCCAGGATACTCTTGATCTCGGAGGCAAAGACCAGCGTATCGTCCACTACCGTATAATAGAATGGTTTGATCCCGAAGAAATCTCTCGCGGCAAAGAAGGACTTCTTCTTATCATCCCAGATCGCAAAGCTGAACATCCCTCTCAATTTCTCCAATATCCCTCGCTGATATTCCTCATATCCATGTATCAGTACCTCCGAGTCTGAGTCGCTTTGAAAGCGGTGCCCCTTCTGCCTTAACATCTCTCTTAGGATCTGATAGTTATAGATCTCCCCGTTAAAGACCATTACCATGCTTCCGTCTTCATTACACATGGGCTGCATGCCCTTATCAAGATCAATAATACTAAGCCTTCGGAAACCTAATATGGCGCCGTCCGTGCTGTAAGCATCCTGACCGTCCGGTCCCCGATGTTCCATCGCCTTCATCATCCTCTCGATCACTGCCTCTTTCTCCTTTGTATCTCCGATCATCCCGCAAATTCCGCACATGTCCATCTCTCCTCTTTCTGATACTCGATCCTTCTGTTCTCTGATAGACTGAGAATATCAGACAAGGATATCGAAAATTCTATGAAAATGTTTCAAAATTGTAAAATGTTGCTATATCGGCCAAATGATGATATGATAAACACAGGCATGTCTGAAAATCGGCAAACGGTAGCGATGCATTTTCAAACACGCTCTAAAAACGCAAAACAAAAGGAGATATCATGAAAGAGCAAAAGACACTGTCCTGTATAGACTGCGCAGTCGTAAACTGCAACCATATGGACAAAGAATTTCCGGAATTCTGTCTGACGACACAGACTGTGACAGAAGACGATATCAATTATGTAAAAGAACGTTACGCGGAAGAAGATAACCAAAAAAGCACGGTTGCCGCTGCGTGCGTAGAGTATGAAAACTACTGCCAGATGACCCGTGTGCAGGAGATCATGGAATATGCCCGGCACATCGGCGCAAAGAAATTAGGGATCGCAACCTGTGTGGGATTGATCCGGGAAGCCAGGACACTGGCTAAGATCTTCCGCCATCACGGATTCGAAGTATACGGCGCGTGCTGCAAAGTGGGCTGCATACCAAAGCATGAAGTCGGGATCCCCCAAGAACAAGAGACCCTCGGACGCAATATGTGCAACCCGATCATGCAGGCAAAGCTTCTGAACGACGCACGCACGGACCTGAATGTCGTGGTAGGCTTATGCGTAGGCCATGACAGCCTGTTCTATAAATACTCCGAAGCAATGGTAACCACCGCCGTGACCAAGGACCGCGTATTAGGCCATAATCCTGCCGCCGCCCTCTATACGGCTGAGAGTTATTACAAAAAGAAACTATTTTAATACACTCTAGTACAGCGAATAATCAGTAACCAGCCCAATGACTTGCCTGATGCGTCATTGGGCTAGAAACTTATTATTCGCTGTATTACTGTAGCCCTACTTAATTGCCTTACTGTTTCGGCGAGCATGCTTTTTCAAGAGTACGTGTATAAAAATTAATGCAATGACGTATGATAGATCTTATCCTCTGTAAATGATATCATCCCTTCCAGGACCATTGGATACCATGGTGATAGGATAATCAAGCTGTTCTTCTATGAACTCGACATATCTGCGGCAATTCTCCGGCAGCTCTTCGTATGTCTTGATCCCCCTGATATCACATTTCCATCCCGGAAGCTTCTTCCATACCGGCTTCGCCTTCTCAAGCAGATGGGTAACAGGGAATTCTGTCGTCATCTCTCCATCGATCTCATAGCCGGTACATACCGGGATCTCATCCAGATACCCCAACACATCCAATACTGTGAACGCGACGTCCGTTGCTCCCTGCAGCCTGCATCCATACTTGGATGCGACACAATCGAACCAACCCACTCTCCTTGGGCGGCCCGTCGTAGCGCCGAATTCACCGCCGTCGCCGCCGCGGCGTCTCAGCTCGTCTGCTTCTTCGCCAAAGATCTCGCTTACGAAAGCTCCTGCGCCGACCGCACTGGAGTATGCCTTACATACGGCGATCACCTGCTTGATCTCATAAGGCGGGATCCCTGCGCCGATCGCGCCATAAGCCGCCAACGTCGAAGAAGAAGTCACCATTGGATAGATTCCATGATCGGGGTCTTTCAACGTCCCAAGCTGTCCCTCCAGCAGGATCTCTTTTCCTTCCTTCAGCGCTTCGTAAAGATAAAGCGACGTATCACATACGTACGGCCGGATCATCTCCTTATATTCCATCAGTTCCTGATATAATTTATCCGGCTCGATCAGCGGTTTGTGATACAGGTGCTCAAGCATGATATTCTTCTGGGTGGCAATCCTTATCACCTTCTCTTTTAACAGCTCTTCATCAAAAAGCTCGCTGACCTGAAACCCGATCTTCGCATATTTATCTGAATAAAACGGTGCGATGCCTGATTTGGTGGATCCGAAAGACTTGCCTCCTAATCGCTCTTCCTCATATGCATCAAAATTCTTGTGATAAGACATGACCATCTGCGCACGGTCTGACACCAGAATCTTTGGCGCCGGAACTCCCCTGTCAATCACAGACTGGATTTCGTTAAAAAGAACCGGAACATCAAGTGCAACACCATTCCCTATGATACTCGTCGTGTGGCCATAGAATACTCCTGACGGAAGAGTGTGCAGCGCAAACTTGCCATAATCGTTGATGATCGTATGCCCCGCGTTCGCTCCTCCCTGGAATCTTATGATAATGTCAGCCTTCTTCGCTAACATATCCGTAATCTTCCCTTTGCCTTCGTCTCCCCAGTTGGCGCCAACTACTGCTTTAACCATTTTAATTCCTCCTACGTTATTATGACGTATCTATTCGTTTCCGGATGAAACATCCGGAAACCACTTAGCATTATACTATATTTTCCCGCTCCTGTAAAACGCATTTTCCATAATTCTACAATAATTCACCGAATTTCTACATCAGCGGCGCGATCATCCGCAGCACCTTCCCTGTGATCTTGGTCAGCATGCTCCTTTCCTTCACTTCCACCAGCGATACCTTATGACATTTACACAGCGTATCCTGGAAATCCTCCTCGATCTTATCGATCTCAGGATTATTATAGATAAAAACACCGCATTCAAAATGCAGATACAAGCTCCTGTAATCCAGATTGATCGTCCCCACCGTCGCCGTATCGTTATCCGATACGAACACCTTGGCATGTACAAATCCCGGCGTATATTCATAGATCTGGACGCCGCTTTCTATAAGCTCCTTATAATAAGTCTTCGCAACCGCGAACGCATACCATTTATCCGGTATATGCGGCATGATGATCTTCACCTCGATGCCGCTCTTTGCAACTCTTGTCAGTGTCACGATCATCTCATTATCCAGGATCAGATAAGGAGTCATGATATGTACGTATTTCTTCGCATGATTCAGTATATGGAAGTAAACCTCTTCTCCCACATTCTCATTATCAAAAGGACTGTCCGCATAAGGGATCACATATCCCAGGCCCCGGCGGAGCCCATTCCATCTCGTCGTAAGGTATTTCTTATAACGCTCGGGCTTCCGTACTTCTACGTTCCACATCTGCAGGAATATCATGGTAAAGCTCTGCACCGCGTCTCCCTTCAGCATCACCGCCGTATCCTTCCAGTGTCCGAACCTTACTTTCTTATTGATGTATTCATCTCCCAGGTTCACCCCGCCTGTAAAGGCGACTTTCCCGTCGATCACACAGATCTTCCTGTGATCACGGTTATTCTGCGTCGTAGATAAGAATGGTTTGATCGGGTTGGACATCTTGCACTCGATCCCCCACTTCTCAAGCTGGCGGGGATAATTATACGGCAGCATGGAGATCGCGCACATCCCGTCATACATGAAGCGGACCTCTACCCCTTCCATCGCTTTCTCCTTCAATACCTCAAGGATCGACCCCCACATGTATCCCTTCTCTACGATGAAATACTCCATGAAGATGAACTTTCTTGCCTTCTTAAGCTCCAATAACATGGCTTTGAACTTATCTTCACCCAATGGGAAATACTTTACTTCCGTGTTACGGTAAGTAGGGAAGCCCAACTGCCTTGACAAATAATAAGACAAATGCGCATTCGCAGATTTACTCGCCCATAGATTCTCCACGATCTCCTGATCCTGCCGCATATACGGTTCTGTCTCGATCTTGAGCATAGACAGCCGGTCATGTAAGAACCTGGTTCCGATCTGCAGCTGTACCATAGCATAAAATGTCGCGCCGATCAGCGGAAATACAAGAACACAGAGCATCCATGTCATCTTAAACGCCGGATTCCCCTTGGTATTGATCACATGTATCACCACCATCGCTTCCAGGATCATCAACGCTCCATAGATATACGGAAGGTATGCTTCCAGATACCGGAACGACTCGATCATAAATCCGAACTGCAGAAGAAGCAGAAGCAGGATGATCCCCGTTCTGCTGAATACAACACAGAACAGGCCCTTTTTCGCATTAACTGGTGTCTCAATTTTTCTCATATATTACACACGCCCTTCTATAACATATACCGGCAAAACAAACCGTCTGCCCCGGAACGCACCCCAAAAGCCTTCTTATCATCCGTACGCCCCGATGGACATACGAACCAGTTTATCACAGATTCTCTTATTAATCCAGAAAAATCAAAGAATGTGTCTTAAAGTACAAATTTTATGATTATTTTAGAGGAAAAATAATACAATATGTGGTATGATAGATTAAATACTGAATTTGAAAGGAGTTATTTTGATCATGAAGAAATGGGTTAGAGGTTTAATGGGATTGGCTGCTGCCGGCGGCGCGATCGCAGGTCTTATCTATTATTTTAAGAAACAGGATTCCTGTGAAGACGAAGAATTTGATGATGAGTTCGAAGATGAAGATTTCGATCTGGACAGTGACTTAAAACCGGTATCAGACCGTGAATATGTCTCTCTGAATACATCTGGCAAGGGCGAAGAAGAATCCGCTCCGGCAAAAGAAGAAAGTTCTGATGATTCTGATGAAGAAGAGGAAGCTCCGGCAAAAGAAGATCAGTAACCGGAGGATCACATTTGCTGTCAATACAGATGTGCGCCGGCTTGCAGACGCACATCTGCCGCAGCCATTAGGCATATGATCCTGCTTTTGCCGGTTTTCCGACCGTCATGCGGCATCTGCCCCATGACTCGTTGTTGTATGTAAAGATATCTTTTTTCGTACTTGTCTCAATAAATCCAACACTCTCATAACAATGCTTTGCCGCGCTGTTCTCTTCGAATACATTCAATCCCACAGACTCTGCTCCTGTGAGCAGGAACGCATACCGCACGGCTAGCTGAAGCATCTTCTTGCCGTAACCTGCGCCTCTCTTCCTGCCGTCAACAATGATAAACTTAAGGAATCCCGTATTATCTTCTACATTGACCGAATAACAGAAGAATCCCACTGCCTCTCCGTTGTCTTCCGTCGCCACAAAAGCGCTGTCGCCGTATTCCGCCGCATTCTTTTCCAGAAGATCATGAAATCCTTCCTTTGATACAGGATATGGGATCTGGTTCGCACACCACAAGGCGTGGATCCTTTCACTATCAATCCACTTCTCTAAATATTTATAATCTTTGCTCTCAATATAAGGCCTGATACGCATATGGCGGTTCCTCCTGTAATTTGATACTATTCCTCATCGGAAACATTGGTTTAATATCCCCAATGCCTCCCTGATCTGTTCTTCCGTCAGGTTTGCATAGCCAAGAAGGATCGTCGGCTTCTCTTCCCTATCCTTCCTGATCCGATATTCCGACAGCCCATACACACGGATATCCTCTTTCCCGGCACGCTCTATGAGTTCCTTCTCTGTCATCCCGTTCCTGAACGTAAGGAGCAGATGGACTCCCGCATTCTCACCTGATATCGTCAGAATATCCGACATAGACTTAAGCCCCTCAAGCAGCGCGTCATGCCGGCTCTTATACAATGCCCTCGTCTTATTCAGATGCCGTTCATAATACCCCTCTTCAAGGAATCTCTGCATGATCAGCTGGTCTACCTTGGATACGGTAGAGTGTACGAAGCCATGCCTCTTCTCATATACGTCCAGAAGCGGGCGCGGCAGCACCATATAGCTCAGCCGGATCGCCGGTGCGACAGACCGGGAAAACGTGCCGAGGTAGATCACCTTTTCATGGGCGTCATATCCCTGCAGAGCCGGGATCGGTTTGCCCTTATAGCGGTACTCGCTGTCGTAATCATCCTCTACGATATACCTGCCCGGTTCTTCCGCCGCCCAACGCAGCAGCTCCATCCTGCGGTTGATGGGCATGACGATTCCCGTAGGATACTGGTGGGACGGTGTCACATAGGCTATATCCGCCCCTGATTCCCGCAATTTTGATATCCTCATCCCGTTCTTATCCAGAGACACCGGGACTGCTTCATAGGAAAGCGCCTCTGTCATTCGGTACGCCTGCTTATACGCCGGATCCTCGAAGGCGATCTTATGCTCTCTTCCAAGGATCATGCTCAAGAGCATCAGGATATAATCACTTCCTGCACCGACGATCACCTGATCCGGCAAACAGTTCATCCCTCTCGCCTGATGAAGATAACTGCTGATGGCGCTGCGGAAACCGTATTCCCCCCTGGAATCTCCGGAACGGAACAACTCCGTCCGGTCATCCATCAGGATATCCTTCGACAGCTTCCGCCATACATTATACGGAAAACTCCCAAGATCAACGCCGTTGGGCGAGAAATCATACCGGTACTTCCTCTCCTGCTTCTTTGCAGCCGGCTCCTTAAGGCTCTCCCTCTCCAGATGATAGAGTTCCTCTGTCTGCGCCACGAAAAACCCCCTGTACGGTTCTGACTCAATATAGCCTTCCGACAGAAGCTGCTCATAGGCAAGCTCCACCGTGCTCCTGCTCACCTCAAGATGCTTCGACAGCGCCCTGGTAGACGGCAGCTTCTCCCGATATGCGATCCGCCCGTTCTGGATATCCGTCTTGATATACTGATAAATCTGCTCATAAAGAGGAATCTTCGAGCGACTCTTTAAATTCATCGTTATCTCATTCATCCGCATCATTACTTCGGCAGTTTAAAAGAACTCTTCAATGATACGATCCGGTTAAACACCAGGTTCTCCGGCGCCGAATCCTTCGAGTCAATGCAGAAGTATCCGTTCCTTACGAACTGGAAGCTGTCGCATCCCCTGGCATCCGCGAAGCTGTCCTCCACATAACACTCTCTGCGCACCGTCAATGAATGCGGGTTCAGATTCAAAGAACCGTCCTCCTTATTGTAGACGCCCTTCTCCTCATCCACCAGGTTCTCATACAGGCGCACCTCCGCCTGCTTCGCATAAGACGCCGCCACCCAGTGAATGGTTCCCTTGACCTTCCTTCCAGTGAAGCCCGTGCCGCACTTCGTCTCCGGATCATACGTACAGTGTACCACCGTCACATTGCCGTCGGCATCCGTCTCATAGCTCTCGCATTTTACAAAATATGCATGCATCAGGCGCACTTCATTCCCCGGAAACAGGCGGAAATACTTCTTCGGCGGTTCGATCATGAAATCTTCCCGCTCAATATACAACTCCCTGCCAAACGGAAGCTTGCGCATCCCAAGCGCCTCATTCTCCAGATTGTTCTCCACCTCCAGATACTCTGTCTCTCCTTCCGGATAATTGTCGATCACCAGCCTGATGGGATCTAAGACCGCCATCATACGGGGACGCTTTAATTTCAGATCCTCCCGGATGCAGTACTCGAGCATGGCATAGTCCACGGAACTCTGGCTCTTCGACACACCGCACATCTCGATGAACATCTGAAGAGATTCCGGCGTAAATCCTCTTCTCCTCAGCGCCGCGATGGACACAAGCCTCGGATCATCCCATCCGTCCACGATACCGTCTGTCACAAGCTTCTTGATATACCGTTTGCCCGTGACCACATTCGTCAGATACAGCTTGGCAAACTCGATCTGACGCGGCGCCGGATCGAACTCACATTCCTTCACCACCCAGTCATAGAGCGGCCTGTGATCCTCGAATTCCAGAGTACAGATGGAATGGGTGATCTTCTCCACCGCGTCTTCGATCGGGTGCGCAAAATCATACATAGGATAGATGCACCATCTGTCCCCCGTATTGTGGTGCGTCATGTGTGCCACACGGTAGATGACCGGATCGCGCATATTGATGTTCGGGGACGCCATGTCGATCTTCGCACGTAAGACCTTCTCTCCGTCCTTGTACTTCCCGTCCTTCATCTCTTCAAAAAGCCTTAAGTTCTCTTCTATAGAACGGTCACGATACGGGCTGTCCTTCCCGGGTTCCTTAAGAGTACCACGGTATTCACGGATCTCATCGGCAGTCAGATCGCAGACAAATGCCTTGCCCTTCTTGATCAGCTTCACCGCACACTCATACATTACCTCAAAATAATCTGACGCAAAATACAGATGTTCCTTCCAGTCGGCGCCTAACCACTCTACGTCTTCCTTGATGGACTCCACGAACTCCATGTCCTCTTTGGTCGGATTCGTATCGTCGAACCGCAGATGGAAAGTACCGTTGTACTTCTTCGCCAGCCCGGAATTCAAAAGGATGGACTTGGCATGTCCGATATGAAGATACCCGTTGGGCTCCGGCGGGAACCTGGTACATACCTCCGAATAAACGCCCTCTGCAAGATCCTTATCTATTTCCTGCTCGATAAAATTTCTGGAAACCACTTCTTCTCCCATATAACATAACTCCTCCTTCTAAATACTCATATGCTGCGGCCTGCAAGCCTGCAGACCGCAGCATTTATATACATTATGTCCCTTATCTTATCATAAAAAATATGGCGAAACAAGACAGACTTTATACCGCGGGCAGCAAATCAGATGACTGCTGCATACTCCGACCTGCGAATACCGCCACTGACCGCGGGCGCAGGATGAACTCTCTGTCTATCCGCACTTCTTCTCCCTCTTCATAGCAATAACGTCCTTCTCCGTCCCCGTACGTATTGACACTCAGATACCAACCCACCATATTCTCAAAATGAGGCAGCGTGATCCTCACATCCTCCCAATGTGCGTTCACCGACACATACACCAGATCGTCCTTCCCCTTTTCCCTGTCATATCCGGCAAAGCTTATAGAAAAGGTCCTTGCATTTTCTGGCAGGGTCATCTTATCCGCATTGGTGTCATGAGCATGGAGCGGTTCCATACCGCAGACCGCATCCGGCATCTTCTTGCAAATGATCGGGTGCTTGCTCCGATACCGGATCATGAACCGAAAGAACTCGAACAATTCCCGATTCTTCTCAAGCAATCCCCAGTCTAGCCAGGAAGTCTCATTATCCTGGCAATAGCAGTTATTATTGCCATGCTGGGTATTGCCAAATTCATCTCCGGCGAAGAACATGGGCGTCCCCCTGCTGCACATAAGCACGGCACAGGCATTGCGGATCATCCGGTAGCGGAGCCGAAGCACCTCCGGATCGTCCGTCTCTCCTTCTGCCCCGCAGTTCCAGCTCCGGTTGTCATCCGATCCGTCCTTATTATCCCAGCCGTTCTTCTCATTGTGCTTCTCATTATAAGAATACAGGTCATAAAGCGTAAAGCCGTCATGACAGGTCAGAAAATTCACACAGGAATTGTATCCGGCATAACTCTTGGAATCATTCGGGAACACGCCTCCATAGATATCCCCGGATCCGGAAATGCTCCATGCTGCATTCTTGTATTCCCAGCACTCCCCTTTCAAAAAGCTTCTGACAGAATCCCGGTATCTTCCGTTCCATTCCGCCCACCGCCGGCTTGCCGGGAAGCTCCCTACCTGGTACATTCCGCCCGCGTCCCACGCCTCGGCGATCAGCTTAACATTGCTTAAGACCGGATCATAGGAAAGGCTGCGGAGAAGAGGCGGATTATTCATAGGCGAACCGTCCTCATTTCTCCCAAGGATGCTTGCAAGATCAAACCGGAATCCGTCCACCCGGTAACTGACCGTCCAGTACCGCAGACACTCCAGGATCAACAGCTTCACGATCGGGTGATTGCAGTTCAGTGTATTGCCGCAGCCGCTGAAATTATAATAATTACCGTCCGGCGTCAGCATGTAATAGACCTTGTTGTCAATCCCTTTGAAACAGAAAGACGGTCCGTTCTCATTCCCCTCTGCCGTATGGTTGAAGACCACGTCCAGGATCACCTCGATCCCATTGTCATGGAGCGCCTTGATAAGCTCCTTTAACTCTCTTCCCTCATGATTGAATTCCTCCGTTGCCGCATAACTGGTATTCGGCGCAAAGAACCCCACCGGATTGTAGCCCCAATAGTCCAGAAGCCTCTGCCCGTCCACCTCGCGCACATCCCGCATCTCGTCGAATTCGAAGATCGGCATCAGCTCCACCGCATTGATCCCAAGCTCCTTAAGATATGGGATCTTCTCCATCAGTCCCGCAAATGTCCCCCGATGCTTCACTCCCGACGACGGATGCTTCGTAAAGCCTCTGACATGCAGCTCATAGATGACCAGATCACACATTTCCTTATTGGATTGGGGCATATCCCCCCATTCAAACTTATCCTCCACCACCCTGGCATGATAAGCGCCCACTTTCCGGTCGCCCCATCCGCGCCAGCCTGCGATCGCCCTGGCATAAGGATCCAGGATCACATTCTCCTTCTTGAACAGGAGCCCTTTCTCCGGCTGATATGGACCGTCCAGACGGTATGCATATTCGAACTCGCTGATATCCAAGCCGAATACGATCATCGAGTACACGTCCCCGATCTTGTACTCGTCCGGAAAGGGAAGCACCGCGAAGGGCTCCGTCTTTCCCCTGTGAAACAGAAGCAGCTCACAGGAAGTGCCGTAATGCGTATGAATCGTAAAATTCACCCCGCTTGGCAGCACCGTCACCCCGTTGATATCGAACATTCCCGGACGCACCAGATACCCTGCGATCTCCCCCATCGGTCTTATGGATATCTGATAATCCTTTGGAAGCTTACTGCTGTATGCTTTCATAGTAGTTCCTCCTCTCTGACATAAAACATGCGTCTTTCCCCAATAGCTGCCCTAACTTCTGAAAACCCTAGTGCTCCTGTTCCTATGCTCCTTTCACTTCAAACTATACTATGATAATATCATGTTTTCAAGGTACAATGTACAAAGTTCTGCTTTATACGAAAAAAAGAGCTATCTGAATCGGATAGCTCCTTATAAGCTGCCTAGCGGAATCGAACCGCCGACCTCCGCCTTACCAAGGCGACGCTCTACCGACTGAGCCAAGGCAGCACACATGTGATATGCAACAGTGATACTATACACTAACTCAGCCAGTCTTGTCAATATTTTTTCTGAATTTTGACAAAATTTTCTATCTGTCTTATGACATCTGTCCCCACCTGTTCCGTACTCGCCGTACCTCCCATATCGGGAGTAAGTCCGGCTCCTTCTTCGAGCATTCCTTCTATCGCCCTGATGATAATCTCACCCCATTCTCTTTCTCCGAAGAAATCCAGCATCTGGCTCACCGACCAGATCGCCGCCAATGGATTTGCGATACCCTTTCCCGCTATATCAGGCGCCGAACCGTGTACGGGTTCGAACATGGACGGATATTTCCTCTCAGGGTTAATATTCGCTCCCGCAGCCATTCCCATTCCGCCGCATATGGCAGCTCCCAGATCCGTAAGGATATCTCCGAAAAGATTCGACGTTACTACAATTCCGAAACGCTCCGGTTCCATGACAAACATCATACTCGCCGCATCCACCAGCAGGGAATGTGTCTCTACATCCGGATATTCTTTACTGACTTCCTCAAACATCCGATCCCAGAATACCATAGAATAATTCAGCGCATTCCCTTTACTTATACTGGTAAGGCTCTTCTTCTTCCTGCGTGCCAGCTCAAAAGCATACCGCATGACGCGAGTGGTTCCTTTCCTTGAGAATACTCCGGTCTGGAGCACGGTCTCATTCTCTTCTCCTTCATACAGCCACTCGCCGGCTCCTGCGTATTCTCCTTCACTGTTCTCCCTGACGACGATCATATCCACTGACTCAGGTCCCGCGTTCTTTAGCGGTCCTCGCACACCTTTCAACAATCTCACAGGCCTTAGATTCACATACTGATCAAAACCTTTCCTTATCTTAAGCAACAATTCCCACAAGGAAATGTGATCCGGAACTCTCGGATCACCCACGGCGCCCAGATAGACCGCATCGTAATCCTTAAGCTTATGAAGCCCGTTTTCTTCCATCATACATCCATGCTTCAGATAGTATTCACATCCCCACGGGAAAAAGTGAAATGTAAAACGGATGCTGCTATCCAACGCTTCTATGCATCTTAAGATACGGATTCCCTGTTCTGTCACCTCTGCCCCGATACCATCTCCGGGTATCACGGCGATCTTGTATTCCTTCATAAATCATCCCTGTAGCTTTCCGTTCATTACGATCATCTTAAGCTCCGTCATCTCTTTTATCGCGTATCCCGGCCCTTCTTTTCCCATTCCGCTGTTCTTCATCCCTCCGTACGGCATCTGATCTACTCTGTAATTACAGGTATCATTGATGATGACGCCGCCGCAGTCCACATTCTCCGCAAAGAACAATGCTTCGTCCACCTGATCCGTAAGGATACCTGCCTGCAGCCCAAACGGCGTGCCGTTTACCATATCGACCGCTTCTTCCATCGTCTCATATCCATTCACCGTGATCACGGGCGCGAACATCTCTTCCTGGATCACGGGCGCGTCACAGGGTGCGTCCGCCAGGATCGTCGGATGCAGGATATTCCCTTCGGAGATATTTCCGGTGATCAGCCTTGCTCCCATATCCAGCGACCTCTCGATCCTTCCGCATGCTTTTACGAGAGCCTCCCTGGAGATCATCGGTCCTAACTGTGTATCCTCCTTCCCCGGATCTCCAAAGACCACCGACTCTGCACACGCCTTCATCTCACGGAGCAATTCTTCCTTCCGGCTCTCATGGACATAGACCCGCTGGACAGAGATGCATACCTGTCCTGCGTTCGCGAACCCGGCAAAGCAGAGCTTCCTTGCCGCCTGCTTCACATCCGTCTTTGCGGAGACGACGACAGCTCCCGTAGATCCAAGTTCCATGGTAACCTTTTTCATCCCTGCCCTCCGGCAGATCATATCCCCCGCCTGGTAAGAACCCGTGAAGGATATCTTGCGTATCCGGCGGTCTTCCACCAGCGCATTCCCCAATTCTTCTCCCGAACCACATACCACAGTCAGCGCGTCTGCCGGAAGGCCGCATGTTATGAATAACTCCCCAAGCATCATCGTAGTAAGCGGCGTCTTACTTGCCGGCTTCACGATGACCGAATTCCCCGCCGCGATCGCCGGTCCTATCTTATGGCAGGCAAGATTCAGCGGAAAATTAAACGGAGTGACCGCAAGGACGATTCCTACGGGAACTCTTCTGCAGAATCCGATCCTTGGATCATTCCCGGTATTTTCCATGGGTATCACCTCTCCGCACGCCTGGCATGCCGCGTCTGCCGACAGCTTAAGCGTATTCGCCGCCCGCTCCACCTCTTTTCGGGCGTCTTGGATCACCTTCCCCACTTCTTTCGTCAGCATTGCGGCGAATGTCTCCTTCTGCTCCAGAAGCCTCTGTGCCACCAACCGCAGGATCTCTGCCCTACTGTCCGCTTTCAGCTTCTTCATCTGCTTCGCGCCCTGTTCTGCCGCCGTAAGAACCTCCGGGATAACGGCGGCGTCACACCATGCAGCTTCCCCCACTTTCTCACCACTATATGGACTGAATACTTCGATCCGTCTCTTACCCTCTCTCTTCTCTCCATGAATCAACATACCGTTCTCCTCTCTGCCATACATACTTCGATCCACCCTTTTACCACTTCCTTCACGGAATCTGTGACAGACGGGCAGATCAGGTCGACAGGCGGCGTAAACGCGCCCTGCCTCTCGATCTCTTCCCTGAGCCTGCTCAGATAGGTATATCGGATGATCGTTCCTACATTCACTTTCGCGATCCCGCCTTTGATGCATGCCCTCACATCTGCCTGGGGTACTCCGGTTCCCCCATGCAGTACCAGCGGGATCTTTACCTTTGCCGCCACATCTTCAAGACGCTGAAGATCGATCTTTGGTTCCCCCTGATAGAACCCATGCGCCGTACCTATGGCAACCGCCAGATAATCCGCGCCGCTTTCTTCTGCCGCCGCCAGGGCGTCTCCCGCCTGCACAAGACAATCTTCCCCCTGATAGTCCCCTTCGTCTCCCCGGCTCTTGATCTTTCCTACTTCTCCTTCCACCGCACAGTCACGGGCATGGGCATATTCTGCCACCTCAAAGATCGCGGCGATATTCTCGCCAAGAGGCAGCCTGGAAGCATCGATCATCACCGAATCATATCCCGCGTCCACAGCCTCTTTACACAGGGTTACACTGCGGCTGTGATCCAGATGCAGATATACCCTGGCGCCGGTGCGCCTTTTCAGTTCATCTGCCGCCGCCCTTAACACCGCCGGCCCGTATGTCTCCGTAACCTTGGGCAGAGACGCGGCGAACACGGGAGCCTCAAGCTCTGCCGCCGCCTCCATAATAGCCTCCAGTTCAAAAAAACTTGCAAAATTAAAATGAGGAACCGCATACCCTTCCCGGCTTGCCGCCAAAAGATCGGCAATGACATCTTTCCGTCTCATACCATCCACTCCTTTCCTTCTTAGAGATCCTCCGGCATACATCCCCGCAGATATTCTTCTATCTTCTCCCGCTCCGGCTCTACCGGATCCGGCAAAAGCCCCGGAATATAACGGCAAGCTTCATAAAGCGCCGGTGTGATCTTCTCATGTATTCCGACACAGTGATGTATATAAGGACCGTAGATAAACTTATGCTCCCATTTACACCAGTCCTGAAATTCGATCCACACATATGTACCGTGGTTATAAGGGCCTTTTGTGCCTTTTCCCTGTCCCATAAGCAAGGAATACTGCCCCTGTACTCCGTCAAACCGGACGATGGAGATATCTCCGCCCTTCAATTCCCAGCTCCCCACTACCGGCGCTTTCCTGTTATAATGGATATTCAGCTCCAAGGGCTTATCCTCTCTTGCCAGCTCTTTCGGGAATACACCGCAGTGCCAGAATAATTCTGCATTATCATTCTCCGGATGGCGCGCCGTCACATCTGCCAGGAAGATAGGGGAACCTTCCCCCGCCGCCTGCGCCATGACCGCGCTCACCGCACCATGGATGTCCGCCTCGCAGATCACAGGGAATCCAAGACCGCTCAATTCCGACAGCGCAAAACACGGAGATACTCCCACCGTCTCGAACATAGGGCCCCAGCACTGTGTTGCAGCCGCCGTAAGATTCTGTTCATCCGCCCAGTCCATCAGGGTCATGACCAGCCCCGCCACATTCACCAGCTTCTCTTTCGGAAAATGAATGGCATGCATCTTCTCATAAGTCATCTCGGCGCGTTCCTGCACCTGCTTCATCTTCATATCCAGAGTGCGCTCGTATCTCTTTTTCAGTTCCGTCAATGTCAGAGGCACCAGATCCATCCCATACCGTTCCAGGAGCTCCCCTTCATTGCACTTTACTGACCAGAATGCGTCCGGACGCAGACTGATCTGCCCGATCCTCATCCGGAAGAAATACTTCACCACCCTTGCCGCAGATATAAAATTATCAAACAGCCTTTCAAACACAGGATCCTCAAGCCGGCAGTTGATAATATAGCTAAAGGGCGTCCCCATACGCTGCAATACTTTGGTACTCGCGAATAGTCCGCACTGGCTGTCTCTATACCGATATCCTTCCGGATCAGGCACATCTTCTCTGGGTCCCCACAACAAGATCGGTTTATTCAATCTCGCCGCCACTTTTGCCACCGCGTCCTCGGCTCCGAAATTACAATGCGGACAAAAGACTGCGTCCACATCCTTCTTCACAAAATATTTGTATACCGTATCCACATCCCCCGGATGATACAGCAAGCCTTCGTCATTCAGGAAATCCAGGTTCACATAGCTGATCCCTTTATTTTTCAGCCATTTCTCCACTTCTTCCTTGATCGCTTTCGCCGAGGCTGGCTGAAACGCCTTATCCCCATACATATTTCTTCTTGTCGGCATGAAGCCGATCCTGACTGACATTTTTCTCTTTTCCAATATTTCCAACTCCTTCCGCTATTGTATTTTCCTTTATAATGGTATAAAATTCTTTATAGTAATTTCATACAAGGTATTCATATCTATTAAGGAGAAAATCGTGATTGCATTATTTTGTGATGATCAAAATTCCGTCCATACTTTTTTGGAAAAATCCATCAACTGGAAAATTTTTAATGTTGACAAGATCCTGCATGCCCACAACGGAGAGCATTGCCTGGAACTTCTGAAAACGGAACGCCCCGACCTGCTTCTCTTAGACATCCGCATGCCTAAGATGACCGGGATCGACATCCTCAAAGAGATGTCCCTTCTGAAACTTAATACAACCACTATTATCTTAAGCGCTTACAGTGACTTCATCTATGCAAAAGAAGCGTTGAAACTGGGCGCTTTTGACTATGAGTTAAAACCCATTGATTCCGGCAGGCTGACGCAGATCCTAAGCCGGGCTGTAAATATGCAGATGGAACGCTATACGACCTTCCTCTATAAAATCTTAAGCGGCAATACCTTTGACAATTATGAGATCCCGGATCCGCTTCGCCGCCTGGGTATCCAGAGCTTCCTCGGTATTCTCTGCGTACTCCCCTGCGGCGCCGCGCCGGATGTAGCCCTTAAGTTTCGTGAATATCTGCAGGAATACTATAAATACATCATCCCCTTGAACGATACGGAATTATTTATCCTCTATCCTGTCACCGAGAACGATTATCAGCAGACTCTTGCCTCTGTCAGAGAACAGCACAAGGAACTATGCCAGCTCATGGCAGATTCCAGTCTTAAGTTCTCCGTCAGCCACACAGGAAAAGACATCGCTTTCCTTACAGAATCACTGATACAGTGCCGCAGGGCGCTCCGCGATGAATTCTATTCCGGCTCCGGCTTTTTCGCGTACCAGGAGCACCAGCCGGCGGATGATTTCCAGTCCATACTTCTCCGCTACCGCAAGCTCCTCTATTCCTGTCTGACCAATGCGAACGGGAAGAACCAGATCCCCGGCATACTGGATCAGATGTTCGAGTTCTTTACTCAGAACAGGATTGATTTTGACGAACTTACCGACATCTGCTTTAACATCTTATATTACAATATCTCCGTAATCCTGAATCAGGATTCTGAGATCGAATACCGGATGCACCGTGAGATGAAGGAATGCAGATCCGCGGACGAACTCCGTACCCTGATGGAGAATACGCTTATACAGCGTTTCTTCAGCTCCGCGTCCGGCGTCGCCGAGAAGACTCCTCTGCAGAATGTCCGCAGCTACCTGGAGCAGAATTTTGCCGAAAACATAAGCCTGGAACACTTGTCTAAAAAATTTTTCATCAGCAAATATGCTTTATGCCGCGGATTCCGCCAGGAATATCAGGAAGGGCTCTGGGATTTTCTAAAAAGGCTCCGGATGGAGCATGCCCGCACGCTCCTCTCCACGACAGACCTCAAGATCTATGAGGCCGCCGAACAATGCGGATTCACCGACGCCAACTATTTCAGCAGCGCTTACCGGAAATACTACGGGCACACTCCTTTCCAGGAAAAGAAGAACCGCTGACCGCTTATTCCTTGATCCCGCTGAGAGCCACGCCTTTGACGATCTGTTTCTGAAACAGGAAAAACAGAATGAGCACCGGAAGCACCGCTACCACGGTCGCCGCCATCGAATACGCCATACTCATATCCGACTGCCCGCGGAAGAATACGATCCCTACGGGTACGGTCATGATCTTCTCATTGGTGATCGCGATGAAAGGCCATACAAAATCATTCCATTGCTGCAAAAAAGTAAAGATCATGAGCGAAGCGAGGGCGGGCTTCATAAGCGGAAATATAATGCTCCTTAAGATCCTGAAGGAATTCGCCCCGTCGATCTTCGCCGCCTCAAAAAGCGCCGTCGGAAGTCCGTCCATGAATTGCTTTAACAAGATCACTCCGAAGGACGATCCAAGCCCCGGCAGGATCAGCGACGCATATGTATTCAGGAGCCCCATCTGCCGGAACAGAAGATACATGGGAATCATCAGGCTGTGTACGGGAATCATCATGCCCGCCATAACGATCCAGAACCAGATCTTCCTGCCCGGAAAATCGAACTTGGAGAATGCGTAAGCCGCCATCATGGACAGCATCGCCCCACCGAAAGTCACGATGCCGGACACCAGGAAACTATTCAGAAGCCACCGGAAGATATCGGATTGCTCATTGTTGAATACATAACGAAAGTTATCCAGCGTAAATGGCGGCTGTAACCATGTGCTCATGTCCGTGACAACAGAATTCAATGGTTTTAACGCGACAATGAGTGACCATACCATAGGAACCCACCAGACGCCTGCCGCACACAGCGCAATAACTGTTACTATGATCCGTGAGATTTTCTTTCCTTTCATACTCTCCTCCCCTCTAATCGATCACATTCCTGGCAACTCTGGAGGATACGGTAAACTGAACCCCCGATACCGCCAATATGACGACCATCAGGAATATTGACGCCGCAGACGCCCTGCCGATCTCGAAGACCCTGAATCCCTGCTCATACAAGTACTGGATATAAGTCCTTGTGGAGCCGGCAGGATCGCCCCCTGTGAGCAGGAAGACCTGCCCGAATACCTTGAAAGAAGCCACAAGCTGCAGAAAAAGTACGGTAATGTGTACTCTCGCCAGCAACGGAAGTGTGATATAACGCACCTGCTGCCAGTAGGTGATCCCGTCCAGAGCGGCACACTCATAATACTCCTCCGGAATCTCCTGCATGCCCGCGGTATAAAGTATCATGTTAAATCCTCCCGTCCACCACAGAGTCTCCAATACGATGACGACCCACACCAGCACCGGGTTCATCAGCCAGTATATCTCACCTTTCTCACTTAAGAGCCCGAGGGTCTTCCATATATTGTTCACAAGCCCTGTATAAGGCTGGAACATATAGAGAAAGATATATGCTACCATAGATACTGCCATAACCTGCGGCGCAAAAAAACTTGTCCTGAAGAATCCCCTGAACGGAAGCCTTGGATGTTCTATGAGAAGCGCCAGCAGAAACGGGACTCCAACCAACACAGGCGTCGACACGGCTACGAACAGCGTAGTATTCCCAAGCGCCTGCCAGAAGGTAGGATCCGTAAACAGACGGCTGTAATTACTCGTTCCCACAAAAGATGCATCTCCCAAGATCTTATAGTTCGTAAAGCTTAAGACTCCTGTCAGGATCAACATCCCAAATGTAAATACAAGATAAAAACACAGAAACGGAACCAGATACAGGAATCCCTCAAATCTTTTTATTTTTTTCTTCATCTTATGCCTCTCTCATTTCACCCAAATTTCCCATAATTTTATCAGTTAAACGACGTACTTAATCTCTGGGTCACCTCATCGAAGCACTGTTCCGGAGTAGTCTCCGCCCTTGAGAGCTTTCCAAGCGGTTCATTGATCTCTGCCGATCCTTTCAGTGCAAAAGGCGCAGTACCGGTAAACGGAGTAGCATACGCCACAGCGTCCTTGAAATACGGATGCATAGGATAGCTGTTAAATAATTCCGTATCCTGAGCCGGTACATAAGCAGGTACAGAACCGGCTTCCGCCCACTGATCACTGTTTTCACAGAACCATTTTACGAATTCCAGGGTCGCCTTCGTCTTCTCCTGGCTTCTCTGTTCATTATTCGGAAGTACGAAGGTATGGCTGTAAATAGCAGTCTTATATACATCGCCGAACTTAGGCAGCGACATCACCCCATACTCTTCCCCAAGATTCTTATACAGATAATTCATCTGCCATGCGCCTTCCAAAACCATAGCAACCTTCTTCTGGGTCAGAAGATCTGAGATATTCTCTACATTCTGAAGCCCGCTCTGATGAATCTGCTGAAAGGTATCCATCGCCTTCATCGCAACATCCTTATCTGCGATCCATTCCTTCCCGTCTTCGGAAACAAATTTCCCCTCCCCGCCGTACTGGTAGTACAGAGAATTGAACAGGTACATCGGAATAGAGCCCGCTGTCGCCACCGCGAATCCCGGCACGTCCAACTGCTCATCCAAAGTCTTTACTGCTTTCAGGAATCCTTCCAGCCCCTCGTCAAGCTTCAGCAGCCCATTCTCGTCCGCAAGACCGGCTTCTGCGATCAATGTCTTATTGTAATGAAGCATTAACTGAAGGCAGTCCATGGGCACGGCATAATACTTATCGTCACTTTTTAACTGGTTTATCTTATCAATATAATTATCAAACGCAATCTTTACGCCTGTCGTCTCGCATGCCTCATCTATCGGAACAATGATATTTTCCTTGATCAGCCCGTTTACATACTCGTCATGGGAATTACACAGATCCGGAGCCTGTCCGCCAAGGATCGCCGTCTTGATCTTCGTATAATAATTATCCCAGTCCTGCGTCACCAGATTGACCTTGATCTTACCCTCGTACTCTTTATTGAATTCTGAGACCATCTTCGTCATCGTCTCTCCGTCAGCTCCGGTGAAGAGGGACCAGTATTCAATCTCCACTGCGCCTGAACTGTCGCCTCCTCCCTCAGACGTCCCGCTTTCTTTCCCGGAATCCGAAGCCTCTTTCGTATTGCCGCATCCTATACAGGTGATCATAAGCCCGATCGCAACGACGATCGCCAACATCTTCTTCATCTTCATAAAATTCTTCCTCCTATTCATATTCAAATCTGATCACATGCCACGAATTCTTCTCAAGAACAGTGGTATATCTTTCTTTCTCTATCTTTCCTGCCGCTTTCTTATATGGAACCACACGTTTTGGATCCTGCGGAGTATTGACTGCCTCCGGGTCGTCGCTGTGGTATACGATATGCTCTACTTCCTTAAGATTCTCAAATCCCCGGAATATAAGATCCGTCTCCATGTCTTCTTCCTGATCTCTGTTCAGCACAAACACCGTCAGATTCCTCTTCTCCTCATTCAGTACCGCCGCATTTTCCAGAACCGGAACCCGTTCATAACATTCACAGCTGTATGCCGGACAGTCCGTTATGGTCTTAAGCGCCGTTCCCCGCCCATATCGGGACGTATATAAGAAAGGATAGAATATCGTCTGCTTCCAGACTCCGCCTCCTTTGACACAATTAAACAAGGACAGATGATTCACGAGCTGAGCCTGACAGGCGATCTTCACGCGGTCGCAGTGGTTGATAAGAGACATCAGCATCGCTCCCGTCAGCAATGCGTCCGCAAAACTATAGCTGCCTTCGCTGACCGCATTCTTGTCGCTCCAGTCAAACTTCCATTTCGCTCTGTTGGCAGTCTCTTCCCGGTTCCAGATCCCCCACTCATCGAAGGAAAGATGAATATCCTTCGTTCCTCTGACTTTCGCTTTCACATAATCACACGCAGCGATGATCGTCTTGATCTGCCTCTCCATCTCTATATTTCCCGCCAGAAAATCTTTCATGTTGCTGTCAACGATCGTAAAATAATTGTGAAGTGAGATATAGTCTGTAACCTCATAGGCTTCTTCCAGTACTTTGGCGTCCCATGAAGGGTAGGTAGCGATGTCGGTATTGCTTGAACCGCAAAGCACAAGTTCGATCTTCTTATCCACCTTCTTCATAAGCCGTCCGCTTTCCACCGCCAGCCTTCCATATTCCTTCGGCTTCTTATGCCCGATCTGCCATGTGCCGTCCATCTCGTTTCCAAGGCACCAGGTCTTAATTCCGTAAGGTTTTTCTGCTCCGTTTTTCTTCCTTAAGTCACTCCAGTAGCTCCCGCCTTCATAATTACAGTATTCCACCAGATTCCTTGCCGCATCGGCGCCCCTTGTTCCCAGATTGACAGCCATATTCACTTCCGTTCCCGTCTTCGCCGCCCATCTCATATATTCGTCCGTCCCCACCAGATTCGGCTCTTCCGCCGTCCACGCCAGGTCCAGACGAACCGGACGGTCCTTCACAGGCCCGATCCCGTCTTCCCAGTTATATCCCGACAGGAAATTCCCGCCCGGATAACGGATCATGGGAATCTGTAATTCCTTCACCATCTCGATAACATCCTTGCGGAATCCGTCTTCGTCCGCAAGCGGATGATCCGGTTCATAGATCCCTCCGTACACAACCCGCTCCATGTGTTCGATCATCGAACTGTAGATCCGCTTATCCACCTCCCCAATCTCATATTGCCGATCCAAATAAATTTTCCCTTTTTTGTGCATCTTTTCCTCCTTCTTTCCATTTTCTCTGTGATTTATTTGATATTGCAATCATAACAAAATAATTTTTAGATTTTAATAGAATTTATTGCAAATAAGCAATGAAATATTGCACATATGCTGCAATTAATTGAATATAATTGCCGGCTATGATAGGATAGATTTCAGAACAGGAATGTATTTGGACACGTTAGGAGGAATCAAAATATGCCATATTCTACCAAAAAGAGCAGATCATTTATCCACAAATTCGCCTTTTACTTTTTCTTCTGCAATATGGCGTTGATCTTTGCCATCAGCGCATTATTCTATAAAAGTACCATCCGGATCATCATGGACTCTTCTTATCAATATACCTACACCATCATGGAACAGGCACGATATTACTTCGATACTTACATGGCTTCACACAAAGCGATCCTGAATTCCATCGCCGAAAGCGATATCCTGGTGAGCGCATATCAATGCTATGAGAACGGCGAGATCGGCAACCGCCTCAAATACGAAGCCCGGCTTGTTGATACGATCAAGACATCCTTAGAGAATAATCCGGATATCCGCGACATTGTCATCGTAATGGAGAATGGAATGCTCATCAACCGAGAATCCGGATGGGGACTGAATCCTGACTATCCCTTCCTTGAATCAGAATGGTATCAGAATGCGCTGGATTACGACCGAAGCCTGCCAACCAATATCTTCTACATGAAGACGGATTTTTACACGGAATACTCTTCAAACCAGGGCGTACCCGCTATCGTGATCAGCCAGCCGGTCTATAACTATATGCAGCAAAAAATCGGTGTGGTATTCTATTACATCAGCCTTGAAGAATTCTGGAATAATGTGATCAACGGCTATCATTCCCTATACGGGGACCTTCTCCTGATCAATCAGGAAAACACCATCATCGCACACAATAAGAAAGGAGACGAAGGAACCGCCTTTCCCGAGATAGAGAATGCAGTTCTTATTGATGATAACGCAAAGCCAGAGAGTCAGGGACTGTCTCATCCGGTCCTGCTTCTCCTGCCCTCCCATACGTCAGCCTGCAATGTACTATGTTCCATCAATATCGACATCAACAAAGAGACCTCCAGTCTCTTAAGAGCCATCGCCCTGATCGTGGTACTGTTCGTGCTGATGAATATCAGTATAACCATCTATATCTCCAATAATCTGAACAGGCCGATCGAGCATCTTGTAAAAGACATCAAGCATCTTGCCGCCGTCCCCCAGGATTCGCTGGACGGAGATTATCAATATTCCGAACTTCTCTTCATAGCGGATAACTTTAACGTATTACTGGAAGACATCCGGCAGCTGAACGTAAAACACACGGAGATGCAGCTGACTCTGCAGAAGGCAAAAAACAGGATATTGATCTCAAAGATCAACCCTCATTTTCTGTTCAACAGCCTTCAGCTGATACAGACAGAGAACCTCTACGGCTCCCGGGAGAAAACGAACCGTATCATCCTCTCCCTCAGCAACCAGCTCCGCTACAATATCTATGATGATAACGGAGACGTCATACCTCTCTTTTGTGAGCTTGAACGTACGGTAGAATATCTCCACCTGTGCAGCGAGATCTATGAAGACAATCTGGAGGTAAAGATAGCCATACCAGAAGGCATGCTTACCTGTAACGTTCCGAAATTCGCTCTCCATACCCTTGCCGAGAACTCCATCAAACACGGGTTTCACGGCACGCCGGAAAATGGTTTCATATATATTATCGGAAAAGATCTGGGAAATATGTATGAGATCTCCGTACAGGACAACGGCACAGAGATTTCCAAAGAAACGCTTCAGAAAATAAAAGATGGTCTGAAAGACGGCACCCATCCGGGAATCGGCCTTCTGAATCTTACAAAGCAACTGGAGGCTCTGTACGGAGAGGACAGCGAGATCCTGATCACCTCGGCAGACGGTATCACCTGTGTCACCATACGGATCCCAAACACAGAGAATTCCATGAATCTATTACAAAGAAAGTGAGGAACAATATGAAAAACAATCTGACAAAACCCCAAATACTGATCGGAATCGACGCCGGTTCCACACACCTGAAAACCGCCCTCTACCATCTGGACGGCAAACGGATCGACGTTTGCCGGCGCCGGGTCAGAGTTTTCCATTCCGGTCCCGGGTATTCGGAATATGACGCGAAAGAAATCTATTCTCAATTCTGCAGCTGCCTTGCCGAACTGCGGATACAAGAATATGAACCAATAGCCATCGGCATCTCTTCTTTCGGGGAAAGTATCGTTCCTGTCGATGAACACGGGACTCCCCTTGACCGGATGATCGCATGGTATGACATGCGCGGACAGGCTCTGATCGACACTCTGTCCCAACGATACGGACCTGCAAAACTCTACTCTCTCACCGGACAGTTTCCAAGCGGTAAGTTCACGCTTGCCAAACTGCTCTGGCTGAAAGAACATAATCCCGGACTTTTGCGGCGCACGCACTGTTTCTTATTCATGCAGGATTATCTTGCTTTTTGCCTCACAGGTAATCTATGCACCGAATATTCTCTTGCGTCCAGAAGTATGCTCTTCCATACTTCTAGGCTTGCCTGGTCCGAAGAACTCCTTCGTATATGCGGGATACAGAGATCACAGCTTCCAACGGTGATCCCGTCCGGTTCTTCTGCCGGCGCCGTAACAAAAGAAGCGGCAGAAGCCGCCGGGCTTCTGCCGAATATTCCTGTTATACTTGCCGGGCACGACCACGCCAGCGCTTCTATAGCAGCCGGTATCACAGAGCCTGCATGGATCCTGGATTCTATGGGGACTTCCGAGACCTCTGTCTTCACGGCTTCCGCCATAAAGAAGCAGGATCTCCTGACCCACGCCATTGGATCCTATCCCTATTACCAGGATCTGTTCCGGTGCATCTCTTCCATTCAAAGCTGCGGCGCTTCCATCGAATGGATCGCCGGGCTTTTATTTGACAAGGATATCTATGAACACTTCTTTGCCGATGCAAAACAGTTCATGCATAAAGAAACCGATGCCCCCCTCTTTCTCCCCTATCTCCGGGGAGTGCAGGAAGCCCCCGGCGTGTCTGCGTCCTTCTCGGGGCTCAGGGACATCCATGGGCGGGAGACTCTATGCTACAGCGTTCTGGAAGGCCTGTGCTTTGAATACAAACGCCGCCTTCAAAGCGCCCAATCCTGTACGGGTTCCGCCTTCCTTACGGTACGCGCCGCAGGCAGGCTCTCCCGGGAAGCCGTATTCATGCAGCTGAAAGCAGATATCCTTGGAAAGCCGGTGGAGATCATAGCCGAACCCGATGCGGTCAGCCAGGGCGCCGCCATTCTTGCCGGACGTTACTGCGGCTGTATCACCGACTGGAACCCTGGGATATCTGCGGTCTACCTCCCCGGCGAACGGAGTCATTTCCTCCGATCGCGTTATCTCAGATATCAGGAAAGAGTCGCAGAGACGCTCTGCAGCGATGCGGCAGGACGCTGACCCTCCGTCCTGTGCCGCCTCTATTTTTCTGCCCTGAGTATCTTCTCCGCCTTCCCCTTGATCCTCTGAAGCGCATTGTCAATGGTCTTAGGGCTCTTATCAAGCAGGCGGGCGATCGTCCGGTAATCCGTCCCCAGAAGATGCAGATAGAGTACCCGGTTCTCAAGGCTGCTCAGGCTCTCTTCCAGCTTCGTCTCAAGCAGTTCCGCGTACTCCCGGCTGACTAACAGCTCTTCCGGATTACTCTCATGCCCCGCCGCCATCGTCTCCATCAACGGTCCCTGCTCTTCATTTGCCTCATACAGTGATATGTAGGAATTCAGCGGACTGTGCTTCTTCCGCTTGGACGCCGCGATCGCAGAATACATCTGTCTGGTGATACAGAGCTTCGCGAAGCTGAAAAAGGACGCCTCAAGCTCCGCATCATAATCCTGGACCGCCTTAAACAGACCGATCATCCCCTCCTGGATCAGATCGTCATTCTCCCCGCCAAGCAGGTACATGGCGTTTGCCTCCTTGCGCACCAGATTCTTATACTTCTCCATAATATAATCAATGATGTTCTTATCACCCCTGCGCAGCTTCCTGATCAATTGTTCATCTGTCATCTGCTCATAATTCGCCATATCTACTTTGAAATGATCCTCTGCCTTACGATCTCATATGCCAGCACTCCTGCCGCCACAGACGCATTCAGCGAATCAATATCCCCTTTCATCGGTATGCTTGCCGTCAGATCGCAATTCTCCTTCACCAGCCTGCTTACGCCTTCCCCCTCGCTCCCGATGACCAGTCCGATGGGGCCTGTCAGGTTCAGGCGGTACATCTGCTCTCCGCCCATATCGGCGCACACGAACCACAAGCCCTGCTTCTTTAGTTCTTCCATGGTCCTGGTCAGATTCGTCACCTTCGCCACCGGCGTATAATGAAGCGCTCCTGCCGACGCCTTTGCCACGGTTGCGGTAAGTCCCACCGCCCGTCTCTTCGGAATGATGACGCCGTGGGCTCCCGCCAGATTCGCCGTCCGGATGATCGCACCCAGATTATGGGGATCCTCTATACCGTCCAGAAGGATCAGGAACGGGGCCTCGCCCCTGTCCCTGGCAAGCCGAAGCATGTCCTCCACCTCGGCATAGGCATAAGCCGCCGCATAAGCGATCACACCCTGGTGCTTCCCTGTCTCCGTAAGCTGGTTCAGCCGTTCCTTCGCCACGAACTGGATAAGAGTATCCTGCTTCTTCGCTTCCCGTATAATACTTTGGACGGAACCATCCTGACAGCCGTCCAGTACGAAGAGCTTATCGATCGTCTTGCCGGAACGGAACGCTTCCAGAACGGCATTGCGCCCTTCGATCCTGTCTTTTTTGATATCCTTCTCTTGATTTTTCTCCATATCTTTCTCTGACACACCTCTCTGCTTTATGTTACGTTTCATCACTTTCCAATGCATCAAGCCCCGCCTTGATCAGCTCGAGCATCCGCTTCCATTCCTTTTTCAGATACAGATACCCCACCAAAGCCTCGAACCCGGTTGCCTTGTGATAATCCGAGACAGACTGGTTCTTGGCGGGCGACATACTCTTGGCGTTTCTTCCCCGTTTGTATACCGCATGCTCTTCCTCAGACAGCAGATCATTGATGGCTGTAACCACCCGCGCCTGGGCAGAAGCCTGGACGATGGAGCTCGTTTGCTTATGCATCTTCTGTACCTGCCGGTTTCCTTCATTCAGCACCAGGGAACGAATGACCAGGTCATAGACGGCGTCTCCGATATATGCCAGGGCAAGAGGCGAATATTCCCGGATATCCACCTCCCGCATCTGAAATAATTCCTGCATGTATTCTAAGCTCTCTTCCATTGCACACCTTCCCTCGTGTCCTTCAGGATGATCCCCTTCTCAAGCAGCTCGTCACGGATCGCGTCCGCCCTTGCAAAATCCTTCGCCTTACGCGCCGCCTGCCGCTCCTCGATCAGTTTCTCGATCTCGGCATCCAGCATCTCTTCCTTGCGGTCCACGATCAGTCCCAGTACGTCCGTAAGGCTCACCAGGCGATCGAAGAGCTTCTGCAGATATTCCTTCGAACTGTCTGCACTTACCGTCGTATTCGTGTATTTCACCAGATCGAAAACGGCTGCCGCCGCATCCGCCGTATTAAAATCATCCTCCATAGCATTCTCGAACGCTTTCACATACTCCTGCGTCTTCGCATATGCCTCCTGCTCTTCCCCTGTCATCTCTTCCGTCTTCGCATTTCCCATAAGGAACTTCAGATGATCCGCCGCATTGACGATACGTTCCAGCCCGCTCTTGGACGCCTCCATCAGATCCGCGCTGAAATTCAGCGGGCTTCTGTAGTGCGCGCTCAGCATGAAGAAACGCAGGACCTGCAGGTCATACTGTTCGCTGATCTCCCGGACCGTGCGGAAGTTCCCCAGCGACTTACTCATCTTACGGTTGTCGATATTCAGAAATGCATTGTGCATCCAATATTTCGCAAATTCCTTTCCGTTCGCCGCCTCGCTCTGAGCAATCTCATTCTCATGATGCGGAAATACCAGATCCTCGCCTCCCGCATGGATGTCGATCTGCTCGCCCAGATACTTCTTCGACATCTCGGAGCACTCGATATGCCAGCCCGGACGCCCGTCGCTCCACGGCGACTCCCAGGAAGGCTCTCCCTCCTTCTTCGGCTTCCACAGCACGAAATCCAACGGATCCTCCTTCTCATCCTCCCCTGTCACAAGGAGGGAACGCTCGCCGGACCGCAGGTCGTCTAAGTTCTTGTGGGATAATTTCCCATAATCCTCAAACCGGCGGGTGCGGAAATAGACCGTACCATTCTTCTCATAAGCATATCCCTTCTCGATCAACGTCCGGATCATCTCAACCATCCCGCCGATCTCCTGTGTGGCAAGCGGATGGGTGGTGGCAGGCTTCACATTCATGCCCTCCATATCCTTCTTGCACTCAGCGATATAACGCTTTGAGATCTCCTCGGAGGAAACACCCTCTTCGATCGCTTTCTTGATGATCTTGTCATCCACATCCGTGAAATTCGATACAAAGTTCACGTCGTAACCCTTGTATTCCAGATACCTTCTCACCGTATCAAATACGATCATCGGCCTTGCATTTCCAATATGGATGAAATTATAAACGGTAGGCCCGCAGACATACATCCTGACCTTTCCTTCCTCAAGGGGAACAAATTCTTCTTTTCTCTTGGACAGTGTGTTATACAGTTTCATTTCTGCTATTTCTCCTTTTCATTTTATCTCGGTCTGTTTGATCTTCTGTTCTATCTGTCTTCTCTATCCGGATCCCGTCTTGCCTGACGCCTTCTCATCCAGCACGTCTATCTCCTGCGTCTGCATACACCTCATACGCTTCTCCATCTGCATGAGCCGCTTATGCAGCCGGATATTGTCTGCCTGCAGTTCCCGGATATCGTTGCTGATAGGATCCGGCAGATGTACCTGATCCAGATCCATGCGCGGGATCTTCTGGTCTCCCATCTTCACGATGCGCCCCGGCACTCCGACTACGGTACAGTTCGCAGGCACTTCCTTTAACACCACGCTTCCGGCTCCGATCTTGGAATTCTCCCCGATCTTGAAAGAACCTAATACCTTCGCACCGGCGCTCACCATGACATTATCGCCGAGGGTCGGGTGGCGCTTCCCCTTCTCCTTCCCCGTACCGCCAAGGGTCACCCCCTGGTACAGAGTAACGTTATCGCCGAGCTTTGCCGTCTCTCCGATGATCACACCGCTTCCATGGTCGATGAACAACCCCTTCCCGATCGTAGCGCCGGGATGTATCTCTATCCCCGTCTTCCTGACTGTCCGCTGCGAGATCCAGCGTGCGAGGAAATAATGCTTCTTAAGATACAGCTTATGCGCCACACGGTAATGTAGGATCGCCTTGAAGCTTGGATATAAGAAGACCTCCAGATTCGACTTGATCGCCGGGTCGCGTTCCCGGACCACCTGGATCTCCTGCCTGATATATGATAGTATTCCCATATGCATCCATTCCTCCTTCCTGATAGAACCATTCCATATATTCCCATACCACAAAAAAGCTCCGCCCCTCTCCGCCATATGAAGAACCTGCCGCCGGCAGTTTCCCCACATACTATGGTTTCAAGAGACGAAGCATCACTCCGCGGTTCCACTCTCATAGAGAACTCCTGATGTCTTATCCGCATCCCGCCAAAATAATCAGCCTGAAAATCCATCTTAATTCTCCGCTCTGATACACATAACGTGTGTAAACCCGTATCCGGCTACAAAGACTCGTATCCCTTCGCCGGATCGACTCCCGGACGCACTTCACAGTCCTTCTTCCCCAAAGCTGCTTTCAGCCGGCGGCAGCTTCTCTCTGTCGGTTTCATTGCCTGCTACTCTTTCCGTTCAATGTCTTTTTCCATGTACGTTATATCATATGCGAAAAAATAAGATTTGTCAATCCATTTAAAATCTCACCTCTACCTTAAAAAGATCTGCCTCCGTTTCTATCTTGAATTTCCCTTTCTGCAGCTCTACAAAGCTCTTTGCTATGGCAAGCCCAAGCCCTGACCCTTCCGTATTCCGCGAAGTGTCTCCCCGGACGAAACGTTCCGTGATCTCATCCGTATTAAAGTCAAGCTCTGCCGCCGATACATTCTTCATCCTGATCACGGCTTCTTTGTCCTCCCGCGTGATCTCAATATATACCCGGGTATGCGGCATCGCATATTTGATAATATTGACAAGAAGGTTCTCAAACACCCGGTAAGTCTTCTGGCTGTCCAGAGACGCAACCACTTTCTCTTCCGGATACATACACCGGAAGTCCAGATCCGCCCCCGCGATCTTATCTTCCAGTTCCAGTTTCACCTGCTTAAAGAGGTTCACCACGTCCACATCTATGATATGCAGCGTCACATTTTTACTGCTCGCCTTACTAACCTCAAAGAGATCTTCGATCAATACCTTCAGGCGCATCGACTTTCTCTCAAGAACCTCGATATAATCCTTCTGCTTTTCCTCGTCTTTCTCATCCTTCAGAAGATTCACATAGGTGATGATCGCCGTAAGGGGCGTCTTCAGATCATGAGAGACATTCGTGATCAGATCGGTCTTCATGCGCTGGCTCTTCACCTCTTCGTCGACCGCCTTCTTGAATCCGGTCTGGATCTTCTGTATCTCCTGCTTAAACGGACTGAATATCCCAAGATCCTCTGTGATCTCCACATCCAGATTCCCCTTCGCGATCTCGCCGGTGGCACGAAGCAGCACCGCGTATTTCTCCTGCAGTTCAAGAAAATATTTCCGAAGCAGCCAGAACAATACGGCGGAATAGAGCACCAGCGCGAAGATCCCTCCGAACCACATCATGCAGAACAATGTCAAGATAACGAAATTCACTGCCACGATCTTAAAGATCGTCCGGTCATTCTTACTACTTAAGTCGATCCGGTCTATGAAATGATAACAGCGGCTGACACTGTTTCGTATCTTCGCAGCAACATATTCCCATCCGCTCCGGATATATTTCCAATACTTGACACATAGCATCCGTTCCTTCATATAGGTCCGTGTTCCCATTGTATACACCTGCCTTAAACATGTCGCCGCCCAGAATGTGACGGCAAACACGATCGTCCATATAATGAAATCAATAAGATCCGCACTGCCGCCGGACCGCTCCGCGATCCACCACAGATTCTCTCCCAACACCTCTGCGATAAAGAGAAACACACATACAACAATCTCAAAAGGCGTCCTTAAGATCCGTAATTCCTTCGGATACCAGAAAGGAAGTACCGGCAGAAACCACGCCAGGACAGCTACCGCCAAGATCATGATAAGTACGACATTTTTCATAGATTCCATCATAGAATAATAACCTGTATAAGTGTAATTATCAATATAATTCTGCAGGTTTTGCGCCGTCATCGCGTAAAGATAGGTCCGGTTCTTTGGTTTCTCCAGACAGACAGTCTCCCATTCCTCCGCATTCCCATCATAGGTTTCCATCTCCAGGTTCGAGCTGTCATATTCATTGATCACTTCACGCATCGCAACACTCTGTTCCGACTTATATTTCCCTGCTTCTATCCGGACGTCCGGATTGCCGTATTCATCATAGGTGACTGCCATTCCTAACTCATAAGAAGACATATTCTTCTCCGTCAGGACATCGCCGGAATCCGCCGTGCTTTTCGCGATCTCTTCTCCGTCTTCATCCAGGACGCGGTACTCAAGATAGGGATAGATATTCTCATATTCTTCTATCTTAGAAGTATTCTCACGCAGGATCATCTTGATCTCCTCCGCGGAAATATCTTCTTCTTTCTCTCTGCCGCTTTCCGTATTATAGAGGATATATCCTGCGTCCAGGAATATCCTCAGGAAATCCTCAGACACCATAGTGGAACGCTCTTCATTCTCTACGGCCGCTTCCGCTCCCGCATACCATTCCCAATATTGGCTCATTACGGCAAATGCCGGTATCACCACCGCCAGGATCACCACGATAACCGTCAGTTTACGGCTGCTTTTCGATTTTGTACCCAACACCCCACACCACCTTTAAATATTTTGGATCTTTTGGATTGATCTCTATCTTTTCACGGATATTTCTCACATGCACCATGATCGTATCCGTATTTACCGCCCGTTCATTCCACACCCGTTCATAGATCTCTTCCGCAGAGAACACCCTGCCCGGATTCTTCATCAGGAGCAGAAGGATCTTATATTCGATCGGCGTAAGCTTCACCGGTTCCCCGTCCACAAATGCCTCCACAGAATCTTCATTGATCTCCAAGCCGCCGATGGTATGCACATTCGCCCCTTTCTCCCTGCCGCCTAGTTTCTCCAGGAACTTACGATACCTGCGCATCTGAGAATTCACTCTCGCCAGCAGTTCCATCGGGGTAAACGGCTTCGTCACATAATCATCCGCCCCCATGTTGAGCCCCAGTATCTTATCCACTTCTTCGGATTTCGCCGACAGGAAGATCACCGGGAAATCATGCTTTTCTCTTAACTTGATCGTCATCTGGATTCCGTCAAGCCTCGGCATCATGACGTCCACGATGGCAAGATGGATCTCCTCCTTCTCTATCACTTCAAGGCCTTCTATCCCATCCGCCGCCTGGTACACCTCATATCCCTGGCTTCTTAAATATATCTCCACGCCTTCGCGTATCTCCTTATCATCTTCCACGATCAGTACATGGTTGATCTCATTTGTCCCCATCGCTGTTTCCTTCCTTTCGTATTCTCTTTCCCTCTCTCGATGTTATACATCTTACCCGCAAAATCTTAAGAGGGGTGCCATGATTTTCTAAAGATATTCTAAAGATAACATGAAGAAGAGGCTATTGCAAAATAGCTACCGCATTTCACAACAGCCCCCTTAACCCGTGCACACGAAATACCCGTGCTGTCCGGTCATACAGTCTCATTCAGACAGATTGCGGACAACGGGATCAGCTTCTCCATCTCCGCCTTCATCCGTTCGGACATCCTGACGCCTTCTTCCTCACATGCTTCTTCTACGGTCTTCGCCCCGAATAACAGGCTCGTCAGTGCGGCGACGGTGACCGTGCCTTCACTGTTCTTAGCATCCCCATCCATCAGCATCACGCCGGAATGTTCCGTACCGGTGACTACCAGGCATCTGTTATTTTCTTCGATCAGCGGATCTGTCACGCAGAACACCACTCCGGTCAGAGAGCGGAGAGACAATGCCATCAGCATCCGCCGGACGTCGACGATCCTGATCATGATCTTCGGCTTGCCGCCTTCTTCCCCTGGATAATACCCGCGGCAATCCGTGATCTTCCCGTCTCTGCGGTAGACCTTAAGGCTTCCGCCGTCACTTTCATATTCCCGGATCAGCCTCAGATAATACGCCGTATCCCGGATGGCAAATACCTGATACCGCCCTGCCAGATACCGGTTCGCCGCCTCGGCGATCTCCCGGCAATCCGGATCTTTAGCGTCCGTGATCGCAAGCCCCTCGTCTTTCTCATCTTCTTCCCGGTAGAATTTCCCTTCCTGTTCATACACCGTCCGGAATCCAAAGGGCTGATAGATGCTCTCGGACGCCGGCATCAGGAACGTGAACGCCTCCCCCGCCTGATACATATCCCGCAGCGATCGCTTCAGAAGAGAAGCCATATATCCTCTCTTACGATACTCCTTTTGCGTCGCAACAGCAACGATATAATTCACATCCTTCTCGCTCCCGTTCACATAGAGACGGTAGGGATTCAGATGCAGCATGGAGCGGATCTCCCCATCCTCGATCATCGTATAGATCTGGTTGTCCCTGGTCTTCTCCGTGTAATAATAATCAACGAAAGAAGGGCTGTCCTCGGCAAATACTTCCTCATACAGCCGTCTGCATTCCTGATGCTCTGTAACTTCTAATTTCCTGATCTCCATATTCTTCTCTCCCATAACGATACTTCCGGAATCTCATAGACATCCTTTGCATGCCGCACATCTTCCTTCCTCAGCGCCGACCGCATAACTGCAGTTCTCGATCGTATCCAGGCACGCGACCGCCTGCGACGAGATCCCTTCCCCGCTTCCGGTAAAGCCAAGCCCTTCCTCGGTCGTCGCCTTGATATTCACCTGTCCGATCTCCAGATGCAGCGCCCGCGCTACATTTTCCCGCATCTGTTCGATGTAGGGCGCCATCTTCGGGCGCTGTGCGATGATCGTCGCGTCTATATTCCCGATCACATACAGCTGCTCCTCGATCAGCCTGCCCACATGCTCCAGTAGTTTGATACTGGAGATTCCTTTATACTCCGGATCGGTATCCGGAAAATGCTTTCCGATATCCCCAAGCGCCGCTGCCCCAAGCAGTGCGTCCATGATCGCATGGATCAGTACATCTGCGTCCGAATGCCCAAGAAGCCCCTTCTCATATGGAATCTTTACTCCGCCCAATATCAATTCCCTGTTCTCTGTCAGACGATGGACGTCATATCCCATTCCGACTCGCATTGAAATCTCTCCTTTCTTATCTTATACTTCTTATACTCTTCTTATACCATGAACACGACATATAAAAACCTGCCGTATATGTTCCGACATCGGTTACAATCCAGGCAGGCTTTTATTTTTCCTTATACATTTGGTTCTGTTTAATTTGACAAGAATTCCTCAATCTCTTCCATACTCTTTCCGGATGCCATGAGCAATTCCGCAGCTTTCTGAATCTCATCCTGCTTTCTCTGTTTCTCTACCATAGCGTCATAACGAACCTTGTCCTTCTTTAATTGCTTCAGGTTCGCTTTCTCTTGCTTTAACTCTGCGGATAATGCTTCAATCTTCTCTTCTGCTTCATTGATCAATTCCGGATAGTTTCTTTCCACTACCTTTCTTCTCGCCATAATATACGACCTCCATAATTTAGAATTTCTATATTATTAAGATACCATTCATTTTCAGAAGAGTAAAGTACTAATGTAAAAATATAATGAAAATCTTATGATATTTTTCGAGATTCTTCTTAATTCCCGCCCAATTTACACGATCACTCTGATACATACAAAGTGATCTCCTCCAATCTTGTCCACACTTGCAACGATCTCTCCCTGATAACGCCCTACCAGCATCCTGGCATTATACAGGCCGAATCCTCGTTCGCCGTTATTCCCTTTCGTCGAATAACCCTTCGAAAAGAACTGATGCAATTCTTCCATCCTGACCTCCTCTACCTGATTCCGGATCATAAATACCATCCTGTCTTCTTCCGAATCAAGCTCCATATTCACCTGATTCCGCTTCGGCGTGCATGCCTCATAAGCATTGTCAACCAATGTCCCCACGATCTCGATCAGGTGATGTTCGGAGATCCCGGATATGATCGCCAGATTCTTCACCTTCACCTCCGTCCTGGCATAAGACGGCGCACGGACGATCTTGCTGTAGAGAAAACCCGCCAGAACCTTATCGCTGATCCGAAGCAGCGGAAGGTAACGCCTGGTCTCATCATCTTTCATTACTTCCGTGATATACTCCGATTGCCGCGTCACCAGTTCTTCATAATTTCCCACGGTCAGATGCATATTCAGGATCGCATTGATATGGTTATCGAATTCATGCTGTCTTGCACGTATCTCCTTGACCAGTTCCTCTAACGGCTGGATATAGTGCTGATATAACTTAAGTTCGGATTCCTTCTGCTGCATGAGGATATAATTCTTCCGCCAGTCGACAAGCCCCCAGATCACAACCACCACCAGCAATAAGAACATCACAAAGACCCGGTAATCAAAAGTACCGCTGACCAGAAAATCCACGATCAGATAGACGGACGCCAGCATTGCGACCACACAGAATATGCGGTATAAAAATTTTCTCATCCAATTAACCACTCACAAGCCTCCCTATCTCCGCCTTATACGTCACGCCGATCTCCACCGTATCCGTGCAATTCTTTAGCTTCACAATACGATTGACCGTATCATAGTATTCTACCTCACGGCGATTGACGGCGAACATCCGGTGGCACTTAAGAAACATCCCTTCCGGAACCTTCGACAGGATCTGCTTGAGCGTCATATAAGGTATGTTCCAGTCCTCTCCTCTTAAGTGCAGGCACACGCCTCTGTGTATCGCTTCTATATAGCGGATATCCGTACATCTTACCTGATAATTTACCCCGTCTCTTTTCACGACGATGAAAGGCTCTTCCTCCTGCCGCTCCTTCGCAAGCACCTTCTTTACCACTTCTTTTACCTCTTCCGGCAAAAAAGGCTTCATGATATATTGATAACAATGCAGCTCCCTGTATGCCTGCATCTCCATCGCCCCTACCGCGGTGATCATGACTACCGGAGTAAATGTATACCGGAACTGCTCCCGGATCTCCCTGGCAAAGAGGATCCCGCCGATATCTTCCCGGTTCTCTCCTTCCAGGTTCACATCCAGGAGGAATAATCCATACCGGATATCCGTGTTGAGCAATTCCTTCGCCTCATCATAAGAAGAAGCGGTATGCACACAGACCTCCTCCGAATATTCCATAAGAATCTTCGCCAGGGCTTCCAATGAAGCCCCGTCGTCCTCCAGGATCATTACATGCGTCACAACACCGCCCCCTTTTTAACCTTCCTTCACTGCAATCCTATATCCTGCTTCTGTCCTAGCCTTACTCTTCTATTATCTCCTTTGCGCTCTTCACCAGCCCGGCAAGCCCCTGGATCTCCGAAGGGATGATGATCTTGGTGGCTTTGCCGTCCGCCGCCTTCTCGAATGCCTCCAGGCTCTTTATGGTCAGCACAGCCTCGTCTGCACCCGCTTCTTTCAGGAAACGGATACCGTCTGCATTCGCCTGCTGAACTTTAAGGATCGCTTCCGCTTCACCCTCTGCCTCACGGATCTTCGCCTCTTTCTGCGCCTCCGCGCGTAAGATAGCCGCCTGCTTCTCAGCCTCCGCGTCCAGGATCGCCGACTCTTTATTTCCTTCCGCGACGAGGATCGTCGACTTCTTCTCGCCTTCCGCACGGAGGATCGCTTCACGCCGTTCACGTTCCGCCTTCATCTGCTTCTCCATCGCATCCTGGATCGCAGCCGGCGGGATGATATTCTTAAGTTCCACACGATTCACCTTGATCCCCCACGGATCCGTCGCCACATCAAGAGAAGCCCGCATCTTCGTATTGATCGTCTCTCTTGACGTCAGGGTCTGGTCAAGCTCCAGGTCGCCGATGATATTACGAAGCGTCGTAGCCGTCAGGTTCTCGATCGCCATGATCGGATTCGCCACGCCATAACAGAACATCTTCGGATCCGTGATCTGGTAGAACACGACTGTATCGATCCTCATGGTAACATTATCCTTCGTGATCACCGGCTGCGGCGCAAAGTCCACAACCTGTTCCTTTAAGTCTACCTTCCTCGCAACCCGGTCAAGGATCGGCATCTTAAAATGAAGCCCGGTATTCCAGGTCGCCCGGTACGCTCCCAGGCGTTCTACTACCATCGCCCTTGCCTGCGGTACGATCTTAACGCAAGAGATCAAAAGCAACAACCCGATCACTACAACGGCTACTACCGCCAATAATCCAACAATCCCACTACTCATTCCTATTCCTCCTCATATTTTCTCACTATTAACTTGACTCCGGATATGTTGACTACCTTTGCCAGTGTATCCGGCGCAAGGATCTCCTCATCCTTCTCTGCCCTTACCGTCCACTCCTGCCCGTTCACCACTGCCATCCCGGTCTGGTTGATGTTATCCACCGTCTCTGCGATCCGGATCGTCTTTCCGATAATACCTTCGTAATTCGTCTTCACCCGCTGCGTATTGATAAATCTCACCGCAAATGGCCTTGTGAAATACAACAGCACGAATGTCACGACGAAGAACACCACCACCTGCCCCGCAAGCGGGATCCCCAGGATATTCAGGATCAGCGCCGCCAGAGCGCCGCCCGCCGCCCATATACTCGTAAGCCCTACCGTGATGATCTCGATGATCAGAAGGATGATCAGGAGCGCCAGCCAGGCAATCGTGATATAACTGTCCTGCATGATCATATGCTCACTTCCTTTCCTGTACCTATCGTAGCAAAAATCAATGGCTGAATCAATAGATGTTGCGTGAATGAAGTGATTTCATGGTCGAATGCAAGGATGCACTAGATATTTTATCCTCTTTTCTGTATAATGATGTAAAATAAAAAAAATGAGGTGAATCATATGAGTAAGATTGAAGAAGTTCGAAGCGATATGTTCAAAGCTATGAAAGCCGGCGATAAAGAGACCAAGGAGTCTCTCTCCATGCTGCTTGCCGCTCTTAAGAATAAAGCAATCGACAAGCGCGCCGACCTGACCGCAGAAGAAGAAGTACAGGTCATCTTAAAGGAGATCAAGCAGACCAAAGAAGCCCTGGAGATGACCCCCGAAGACCGCACGGACATCATCGGAGAATGTACCAGGCGTCTCGCCGTATTGGAGCAGTATGCCCCGAAGATGATGGATGAGAAGGAGATCCGGGAAATCATCTCGGCGACTCTTGCAGAGCTTTGCATCGAGGCTCCGACTGCCAAAGACAAGGGCAGGATCATGAAAGTCCTGATGCCAAAAGTAAAAGGCAAGGCAGACGGTAAGCTGGTCAACGAGACCCTTACTGCTTTCATGCACTAAGATATCTTGAAATATCCTGCAAGAAGGGCTGTTGCATTTTGCAACAGCCCTTCCTTAGTATTAAGATATCAGAGTATGTTATTTCGCATCCTCGTCAGGATCTGCGTCTTCCTCCTTATCAGAGTCCGCATCCGTATCCTCTTCTTCCTGGGCATCCGCATCCTCTTCGGCATCTGCCACATCATCCGTCTGTACCTCGTTGGCATACGGATCTTTTTCCTCCTGCTTGATCGTCACCTTGACGTCTTTGAAGCTGATCTTCTCCCATACCTCGTCATTTACTTTAACCTTGGCGTCTTTCCGTAATTTCTCACAGGTATCCGTGTAGAGCTTCTGCTTTCTCTCGTTGACGATACTTTCTTTCTTCGCATCCGTCGCCTCGCGGTCCAACAGGCTTGTAACCTTCGCGACATAGCATCCGCCGTCCGTCTCGATCAAGCCTGTAACCTCGCCTTCCTTAAGCTGATCTGCCGCTTTGACCAGATCCTCAGAAGGAGCCTTAGACTCGGCGTCAAATGTGGCGATCTTTGCCTCCAGCTCCTGATCCTTGGCATACGCCTCAAAGTCGCTCTCTTTCTTAACCGCTTCTGCAAAGGCTTCCGCCTTTTCTTTCGTCTCTGCCTTTTCCTCGTCCGTCATATCAACAGACTTGCCCTCGTCGTCTGTCGATGTATAGGGGAAGGATACATACTGCATACTCTTCTGCGCCGCTTCCTCATCCGAGACTTCCGTATCGGCGCCTGCCTCAATGGCATCCTGCATCTTCATCTGGACAGCCATCAGGGTCATGACACGCTTCACAGCCTTCTCAGAACCGGACACCTTCTCCTTATCCTCAAGAGGATTCACCTCGCTGAACTCTTTCGCCGCTTCTTTTACCGCCTCTTTCTCTTCATCGGTAAGCGTGACCTCATATTCGTCCATATGCTGCTCCAACAATACCATATCTTCCAGCGTCTCCAGTACGGACTCTTTCACGGACTCTTCATAAGTCTTTCCCTCCGATGCCTCGGAATTCCACATATCCTCGCCCAGATATGCCGAATAATAGGTCTCATACTGCGCCTGCACATATCTTGCGTAAAAATTGGCAACCTCAGCCGTGATCTCCTGTTCCCCGACCGTCGCAACCACATCATCTGCTTTAAATGAACTGCATCCGGTCAGAGAGGATACCGAAAGCGCCCCTGTCAGCATAAATAGTACTATCTTTTTCTTCATCCCTCTATATCCTCCTTAGTGCCACAAATCTCATCATGGTACACGTCCTGCACATACCCGTTCATTATACTCCGTTTTTACTCCTCAATCAATCCCTTCATTTCATTTAACACATTTTTCACAACTTCAAAGGCATCCATACCCTTCTCTTTACGGTTCTTTCCTTTTTTCTCATAGACGAAACATGGAGCCTGCGCCTCTGTGCGGATCGCCAGTTCCCCTCGGAATCTTTCTAATAACTTCGGTATCTTTCGGGTATCTATCTTTGCCTTCTCATACATGGTGAAGAGATATGCCTCGCCCTTCTGTTCTACTGAAGTTACATAGATACTGTGGGCAAATGCTTTTAGGCTTGCGGCAGCCAGAAGCTTCTCTACTTTCTTCGGAAGGTCTCCGAAACGGTCCGTCAGTTCCTCGATCATGTCTTCTTTCTCTTCTTCCGTCTCGATGGCGGCTATCCGCTTGTAGATATCAAGCTTCTGATACTCGTTGGGGATATATGAATCCGGAATATACGCATCCACATTCAGATCCAGTGTCGTAACGAAATCAATCTCTTCCATCTCGCCTTTCAGATGCTTTACCGCTTCGTTCAGCATCTTGCAATACATGTCATATCCCACTGCTTCCATGTGTCCGTGCTGTTCTGCGCCAAGAAGATTCCCTGCCCCGCGGATCTCAAGATCCCGCATGGCGATCTTGAATCCGGAACCAAGGTCTGTAAATTCACGGATCGCAGCCAGCCTCTTTTCTGCGATCTCTTTCAGCATCTTGTCTCTACGGTACAGAAGGAACGCATATGCCATCCGGTTCGACCTCCCGACTCTTCCCCGAAGCTGATACAGCTGCGACAGCCCCAGCCGATCCGCATCATGGATGATCATGGTATTCACATTGGAGATATCAAGCCCTGTCTCTATGATCGTCGTAGACACCAGTACGTCGATCTCTCCGTTGATGAATTCATACATGATCTTCTCCAGCTGATGTTCCCGCATCTGCCCATGGGCATATTCCACCGCTGCCTCCGGAACCAGCTTCTGGACATGTGCCGTAACTTCGGCAATATCCTCTACCCGGTTGTAGACATAGTAGACCTGTCCCTGCCTCGCACATTCCCTCTCTATGGCTTCCCGCACCATCTCGTCATTATATTCCATCACGTAAGTCTGGATCGGCATACGGTCATTCGGCGCTTCCTCAAGGACGCTCATGTCCCGTATCCCGATCAGGCTCATATGAAGCGTCCTTGGGATCGGCGTCGCCGTCAGTGTCAGGACGTCCACATTCTCCTTCAACTGCTTGATCTTCTCCTTATGCTGCACGCCGAAGCGCTGTTCCTCATCTATGATCAGAAGCCCCAGGTCCTTGAATTTCAGGTCGCCTCCAAGTACCCGGTGCGTCCCCACAACAATATCCACAAGCCCCCGCTTCGTATCCTCCACCGTCTTCTTCTGCTGCGCGGGAGTCCGAAACCTGCACATCAGATCCACTCTCACAGGGAAATCCTTCATCCGCTGCAGGAACGTATTATAATGCTGCTGTGCCAGGATGGTAGTCGGCACAAGATACACCACCTGCTTATCCTCCTGTACGGCTTTGAACGCCGCGCGGATCGCGATCTCCGTCTTTCCGAATCCCACATCTCCGCAGACCAGGCGATCCATGATCTTATGGCTCTGCATATCCCGCTTGACTGCTTCTATCGCAAGAAGCTGGTCTTCTGTCTCATCAAATGGGAACATCTCTTCGAATTCTTTCTGCCAGACCGTATCTTCTCCGTAGACATACCCCTTCTGTTCCTGCCTCGCGGCATACAGCTTCACCAGATCTCTCGCGATCTCCCGCACCGCTCCTCTGACCCGGTTCTTCGTCTTATTCCATTCCTGGGTTCCCAGACGGTTAAGCTTCGGCTTCTTCGCGTCGGCGCTGGCATACTTCTGGATCAGATCCAGCTGCGTCGCGGGAATATAGAGATTCCCGCCCTGTGCATACGAGATCTTCATATAATCTTTGGCGATCTTGTCCACCTCGATCTTCTCGATCCCCTGATAGATCCCAAGGCCATGATTCTCATGTACGACATAGTCTCCGGGCTTTAATTCCGCGAAATCCTGTATCCTGCGCCCTTCATAGAGCTTACGCTTCTTCTTTTTCTTCACTTTTCCGAAGATATCTGTCTCCGAGATGACCGTATACTTAAGCATCGGATACTCGTATCCTTCCGCCACATGGCCATACGCCGTCATGATCTCGCCGGGGCAGACCTCGCGCTCCATATCATCACTGTAATAACTGCTTAAATTATAATCCCTCAGATCCTCCGCCAGCCTCTTAGCCCTGGTCCTTGAACCGGACAGAAGCACGACTCTGTATCCATTTCTCTTCAGGCGCTTCAGATCCTGGGTCAGCATCTCAAAGCTACTGTTATAGGGATTGACGCTCTTCGTATGCAGGCTGTAGGAGGCTCTTGTCTCCAATTCCTTGCAGCGCATATCAAGGGCGAAGAATCCCACACTGCTGTAAGTATTGATCTTCGCCGCGATCTCTTCGGCATGAAACAGGCGCACTTCCCCGTCTGTCAGCTCGTACCCGCTCTCCACGCGTTTCTTCTGCGCCTCTATGAACTCTTCTTCCACGCCTTGTCCCTTTTCCATCAGCCGGACAGGCTCATCCAGGAACAGGATCGAATCTTCTGCCGGGAAATAATCCAGAAATGATACGCTTCGTTCCCCTTCCTTCGGGAATTCCACCGCCGGGCAGATCTCGATCTCTCTAAGATTCTCGATCGACCGCTGGGTCTCCACATCGAAGGTTCGGATCGAATCCACCTCGTCTCCCCACAGCTCAATACGGACAGGCTGCTCTTCCGTCAGCGGATAGACGTCTAAGATCCCTCCGCGCACTGCAAATTGTCCCGGTCCTTCGATCTGTACCTCTCTGTCATATCCAAGCTGCGTCAGCCTGTCCTGCATATCCTCAAGGTGGAGGACACTGTCTCCCTTTATACGGAGGATCCTTCCTTCGATCTCCTCTTTCGGAAGCAGCGAATCCATGAACGCGTCGAAACTGGTGACCACCGTAAGCGGTTCCCCTTCCGTCACTGCCTGTATCACTTCCATACGCTGCCTTATCAGTTCCTTGCTGCGAAGATCCGCCTGATAGAACAACAGATCCTTCGCCGGATACAGATATGTCCGCGGATCCAGGAACCGATATTCCTCAAAGACCTGCTTTGCTTTGGATTCACTGGAACAAGCGACGACCTTGTATCTTATGCCGCCGCTTAACGCATACATCATATGTGTCTTCTGGGAGTTGACGCATCCGCAGATCCTCATCATTCCCCGTTCTTTCATCCGTCTCTTGCAGAGCTCTTCGAACTCTGCAAGCTCATTCAATGGCATTATCAGAGCCTGCATCCTCTATGCCTCCTTAGGCTTTACTTTTCTGTTATATTCATTCATGGCTGCATCTGTCTCGCCGTTAATCATCATCGTAACAGCCCGGATCGCTTTCTGATACCCCTCTTCCATGATCTTTCGTTCTGCTTTGGAAAAATGCCCCAGCACATAATCCGCAAGATCATACTTCTTCGGCTTCTCTCCCACGCCCACTTTGATCCGTAAGAATGTCTCCGTTCCCAGATGCGCGATGATATTCCTGATCCCGTTGTGGCCTCCTGCGCTCCCTTTCTTTCGGATACGGAGCTGTCCCACGTCAAGGCTTACATCATCGTAGATCACAATAAGCTCCGTCTCTTCATCCACTTTATAATAATCCACAAGAGCGCCCACACTCTCTCCGCTCAGGTTCATATACGTCTGCGGCTTTACCAGTATGGCTTTCTGTCCCTCTATGATGCCTTTCCCGATCAGGGCGCGGCTTTTTCTGCCGTCTACAGATATATTATATTGATCTGCCAGAGCATCTATGACATCAAACCCTACGTTATGCCTGGTACCCTCATATGCAAGCGTAGGATTCCCAAGACCTGCGATAATATACATTTTCTTTCACCTCGGTTTCTGCTCGATCTTCTACAGTAGAAATCATTATACTAAAAGCATAAAGATTTGTCACGCAAAAGACATGAATATTTTTCCTTCTTTTCTCATACATTTATAAAAACAAATACATCTTACTCGATACAGGGGGTTTCTATGAGTTCCAAAACAAAAATAGTCGTATTGCATATGAAGGAGATCATCTATACCGCGGTCTTTGCCACACTGGCGGTCATACTGATCCTGCTGCTGCTCTTCATGTTCCTTCCCAAAAATAAAGAAATGAAAGTGGACGAAGAGAAATACATGCCCGGAGTCTATACGTCTACCGTCACACTGAACAACACTGCTCTTGAGGTCGAAGTGACCGTAGACGAGTCGCACATCAACTCCATACGCTTCTCTAACCTGGACGAAACCGTAGCTACGATGTTCCCGCTGATCCAGCCGGCGATCGAGGACATCGCCGAACAGGTGTATGATAAGCAGTCTCTCAATGATATCCGATACTCCGAAGAGAACCCCTATACTTCACAGATCATCATAGACGCCATCGAAGAAGCGCTCAAAAAAGCCGAAACACCCTGATACAGCGGGTGTTTCGGCTTTTCTCGCTCTTATCCTTCTACCACCAGATATCTTCCTCCCGGAATCACAAATACTTCCGACGCTTCTTCAACCGCCTCATCTGACATCCCTTCAATATCCAGTCCCTCTTCTTCCAGGAACTCCCTTACTTCACGGATACTGTCAAGAACGACCGCCATACAATCTTCAAGAAAAGCCTCCGCTTCCTCCAGAGTCTCTGCTACCGGTTCGTCAAACAACTGTCCCTGATTCTTGAGAAAGGCTTTCAGGCAATCTTCATCATATTCATACATCTTCTTTGTTCCTCCCTTAGCAAATTTCTTCTCTTCACACGGACTGCAGCAGTTCTTCCGGCATATCGATGATCGTCTCTGCTCCGGCTTCCAGCAATGTCTCCCGGGTCCTGAATCCCCAGGTTACACCGATGGTCGTGACTCCTGCATTCCTTCCCGTCCGGATATCTACTTCGGAATCACCTACATACAGACATTCTTCCTTCGTTACTTCGAGTTTCTCGAGCAGTTGGCACACTCCTGCCGGATCTGGTTTCCTCGGGATCCCTTCCTGCTGTCCCTGGACGCAGTCAAAGATCCCTTCGCCGAAGATCTCCCTGACTACCTTCACCGTCTGCCGGTGCGGCTTATTCGATAATACTGCCAATTTCACATCTTTTTTGCGAAGCGCTCCAAGCATCTTGGTTATGCCTTCGTAGGGTGTTACATGATATGTACAGTTCGCGTCAAATATACGTCCGTATCTCTCCATCCCTTCGTCAATCCTTGTAAGATCCGCTTCCCCCGCCGCTTCAAGAGACCTCTCCATCAGGACTCTGGCCCCATTGCCTACAAAACTTCTGCATTCCTCTTCGGTGATCTCGGGAAGCCCCATCTCCTTCAACGTCTCTCCTACGGAGTATGTCAAAGATTCCAGTGTGTCAGTCAGTGTTCCGTCCAAGTCAAATATGCATGCTTTCATAATGTAAATATCCTCCATGCCATTATCATAGTATAGACATAGGAAAAATGCAAGTAGGAGATAACTTCAGATAACAGAATCTTAGATCGCCTGAGAGACAAAAAGAGGGATCCGCCATACTGTGTCGGATCCCCTTTTTTTGATAGATCACGCTCCGGATTCCATGAGAGGCGGGCTTCCCCTCTTCCGGAGGCCTTCCTGTTTCAAGATCTTTACGAGAGATACTGCCGCATCACCCGCAGGGCATTCTTCTCAAGCCGGCTGACCTGCGCCTGTGAGATCTGGATCTGTTCCGCCACCTCCATCTGGGTCTTCCCCTCGAAGAAGCGAAGCCTTATGATATAACGCTCCCGCTCTCCCAGATGCTCCATTGCCGCCTCAAGCGACAGGTCTTCCACCCACTTCTCTTCCTTGTTCTTCGTGTCGCTGATCTGATCCATCACATAGAGTGCGTCGCCTCCGTCGTTGTAGACTGGTTCCTGCAGGCTCATGGGCACCTGGATCGCGTCCAGCGCATAGACAATGTCTTCCTTGGAGATCCCGATCTCCTCCGCGATCTCCTGAACCGTCGGCTCCTTTAAGTTCCGCTTCACATAATTCTCCTTTGCATAGATCGCTTTATATGCCGTATCACGCAGAGAACGGCTGACACGGATGGAATTGTTGTCCCGCATGTACCGCCTGATCTCGCCGATGATCATGGGTACGGCGTAAGTAGAGAACTTTACATCCAGTTCCGTATTGAAATTATTGATCGCCTTGATCAGCCCGATACATCCGATCTGAAACAGATCGTCCGGATTCTCATTACTTCCCCCGAAACGCTTGATCACGCTCAATACAAGCCGGAGATTCCCCTTGATATATTCCTCCTTCGCTTCCGCATCGCCTGCCTTGATACGCATGATCAAAGCTTCCTTCTCCTCTTCGTTGAGAACCGGAAGCTTCGCCGTATTCACTCCGCATATTTCCACTTTCCCCTGTGCCATATTTGAAAGCCCTCCTACTAGATGAATGATATAGTAGAATGATTCTCAATTCACAGAAAGTGTATTCGCGAAACAAAAAAATAAAAAAAGTTTTAGTCCTTGACAAAATGCCCATATACGTCAAAGGGTGAATTTTTTACACGGATCCTCCCACAGTAAAGTCGACGCTCCCCGCCGCATTATAACTGCTGTTCCCTACCGTGATCCGAAGCGGTATACCTCCGTCTATCGGCTCCATATCTTCTCCGTAAAATACGAATTCCTTTCTCTCTATAGCAAATTCTATCTCTCTTTCCCTGCCTGGTTCCAAGAATACCTTACGGAAACGGATCAGCTCTTTCGCCGGCCTTACCACCGGAGCACAGATCGTCTCCACATAACACTGGACCACTTCCGCCCCGGAAGAATCCCCGGTATTTTTCACCCTGCAGGAGACGCAGATCCTTTCTTCTTCTCCCGCGCCCTCCTTTCGCATTTGGGGAGGCGTGATCTCAAACTCCGTATAGGAGAGACCGAATCCAAAGGGATAGAGGGGTGTATTCGGAATATCCATATAGCGGCTGCAGAACCGGTTGCCAGGATCCGCTTCCGACATCCGGTGTCCGGTCGTCATATCCCAGTAACTGACCGGGATCTGCCCGGTACACCAGGGGATGCCTGCCGCAAGCTTACCGGAAGGTGATTCCTCGCCGTAGATCAGCCTGACGATCGCCTGCGCTCCCATCGTTCCCGGACGCCATGCCAGAAGAATCGCTTCGGATCTTTCCGCGATCCTTCTCAGGTCAAGCGGGCGCCCTGAGATCATCACCGTAACGATATGGGAAGTACGCCTTGCTACCATGTCAAATAATTCCGCCTGTCTTTCGGGCAGGTCAAGAAATGCCCTGCTTGCCGCTTCTCCGGACTGTGCCTCATGCTCTCCCAGAACAAGCACGACAGTGTCGTCTTCTCTGATCTCCTCTACACCTGCATACTGCTTCTGCCAATCGACATCTTTCCGATCTCCCTGTATGCCCTCTTCTACCGGTTTGCCGTCTCCGGCACACCAGATCCTCATCTCTTCTTCCGAGAGTATCTCGCACCCCGGGATGAGCTTTACCGGAATCTTCCTGCCCTTCAAGACCGTTTCTATCGTCTCTACGTCTGCGTGTTCTCCGAATATCGCCCACCTGCTCAGGAATTCCCTGGAATCTATATAAGGGCCTGCCCAGAATACTTTCTGCCCGGGATCAAGCGGAAGGATGCCTTCATTTTTCACAAGGACACAGCTCTCACATGCAAGGCGGAGCGCCCCGCGTTTCGCTGCGGGCGACAGACAGACGCTTCTCTTCATGCCTGCAAAGGGATCTTCAAAGAGCCCTAGCCGATTCTTCATCTGAAGTATCCTCCACACACTTCTGTCGATCGCTGATTCCGGGATCCTTCCTTCTTCCACCAGCTCTTCCAGATGTGACATATATGCCGGGCTCATCATGTCAATATCCACTCCTGCCTCTGCCGCCGCACATGCGGCTTCCTTCTGGCCGGACGCCACCTGCTGTTCTTCTAACTGTCCTATGGCGCCCCAGTCAGAGATAATGGTTCCGCCAAATCCCAGTTCTCCCCTCAGGATCTCCTCCAGCAGCTCCCTGTTCTTACTGACCGGCGTGCGGTCTACTGCATGAAATGCAGTCATCACCATAGCCGGGTCTGCATATACCGCCATACGGAACGGCTTCATATACTGTTCCATGAATGTCCTGCGGGACAGCTCCACGTCGTTGTATTCCTTTCCCGCGTTCACCGCCCCATATCCCGCAAAATGCTTCAGGCATCCTGCGATCCTTGCCCCTCCTATGCTTCCGTACCCTTGATAGCCTTCCAACATCGCGATCCCCATGACCCCGTTAAGAAACGGATCTTCTCCGAAGGACTCCATGATCCTGCCCCATCTTGGATCTTTTGATACATCAACCATCGGGGAAAATGTCGCTTTGATCCCTTCGGAGGATGCTTCCGCGGCGGCATACTCCGCCGCCTCATGTACCAGCTCCGGATGAAAGGAACAAGCCTGTCCAAGAGGGATCGGAGCGATCGTCTTGTATCCATGTATGATATCCGCCATGAATAGGAGGGGGATATGATGCGGATGTTCTTCCATGTATTTCTCCTGGACAGCACGGATCTTCTCCGCTCCATCCATTCCAAGCACAGAACCCGCGTATCGGATCACCCACTCCTCAGGCTTTACTTCCCCTACCGTCCCGGTAAGCACAGCCTCTTCATCAAAATACATCCCTGTAAGCTGTATCATCTGTCCGATCTTTTCCCGTAATGACATCCCGGATAATAATCGTTTCAAATCTCTTGTATCCATGTACTTCTCCTTGTCGATTAAAATGAATCTGAAACACGCTCGAAAGCAGATGCGGATCAATCAAAATAAACCGTCTCCCCGCTCTCTGCCGAACGATACACCGCCTCCAGGATCCGGGTGACTACCGCCGCCTGCTCTGGTTCTACGGTCTGCTTTGCACCGTCGGCCACGATGCGGTAGAAGAGCTCCTGCTCCACATCTGCGGCAGATTTCTCGTCTCCTGAGAAGAAATCAACGGCTCCCCCGAACAACTCCGGCTTTTCTACCGTGGGTACATTGTGATGGATCCTGTTGATGCGCAAGCCGTCCTTCATGTCAGCCCCCGCCTTCGTTCCGCAGATGCTTGTCTTTGCTTCATCCACCTCCAGCGTGTTCAGCGCCCAGGACGCCTCCAGTTCTATGACCGCCCCGTTCTTCATGCGGATAAATCCAAACGCGGAATCCTCAACCTTGAAAAGCTCCGGATCCCAGTCTCCGAATGCATTGCCCTGATCCGTCTGGCAAGACAGCTTATGGAATGCGGCGCCTGTGACAGACGCCACTTCATAATTATCCATCATCCAGAGGGTAAGATCCAGCGCATGGGTTCCGATGTCGATCAGCGGACCGCCGCCTTGTTCCTCTTCATTCAGGAAGACGCCCCAGGTCGGGACTGCCCTTCTTCTCAGCGCGTGCGCTTTCGCAAAATAGATCTCTCCCATCTCACCGCTTCTGCACAGTTCTTTCAGGTATGCCGCATCCCTCCGGTAACGGTTCTGGTATGCAATATTCAGCACCCTCTTCGTCCTTCCCGCAGCTTCCAACATTCTCTGCGCTTCTTCATACGTCCTTGCCATGGGTTTCTCACACATGACGTCTTTCCCTGCTTCCATTGCAGCAATAGATATATCCGCATGAGAACGGTTCGGAGTCGTTACGTACACAACGTCTAAGTCTTCCTGTACCAGCTCTCTGTAATCCAGAAATACTCTGGCATCCTCGCTTCCGAACCGATCCTTTGCCTCTTTTGCCCTCTCTTCTATCACATCACAGAAAGCGGTTATCTCATACAGCCCGCTCTTTGCCATTGCCGGGAGGTGTTTCGCATTGGCGATCCCTCCGCACCCTACGATCCCTGCTTTTAATCTTCTCATTATCCTTCCTCCGTTCTTATACACATCTTTTATTCCACGTATTGTCTCAAATATCTCTGACTCAGAAGCAGCGCTTTCTCGATCTTCTCCTGCGATCCTTCAAACGCCTTGTCCTCGATCTCGATACAGGTGTATCCGTCATAACCGATATCCGTAAGAGCAGATACATACTTCCCCCAGTCCACGTCTCCAAGCCCCGGGATCTTCGGAGACATGAAGTCAAGCGGATACGCCATGATACCGCAGTCGTTCAGACGTTCCGGATACAGTTTGATGTCTTTATAATGTACATGGAAGATCTTGTCCCTGAATTCATAGAGGGGCTTGACCGGATCCATCATCTGCCATACAAAATGAGACGGATCATAGTTGATCCCCAGATGATCGCTGTCGAGGATCCGGAACACACTTCTCCAGATCACCGGCGTCGTCATCAGATTCTGGCCGCCCGGCCACTGATCCTTACCAAAGAGCATAGGGCAGTTTTCAATGGCGATCTTCACACGGTTCGCCTCTGCAAGACAGATCAGCGGCTGCCATATCTCTTTCACCAGCTCAAGATTCTCTTCCACCGTTTTCGTCTGATCCCTTCCGATAAACGTAGTAACCATATAGACGCCAAGCTTTGCACTTGCAAGGATCACATCCTTAAGATGCGCCGCCGCTTCCGCCCTCTTCTTCAGATCTTCATCCATCGTGTTCGGATAGTAAGCAAGGGCAGAGATCTCCACGTTATTTTCATCTGCGTAATCCTTGATGTGCGACGCATAATCGTCGTCTGAGAGCACCTGCTTCACGTCGATATGGCTGACGCCCGCGTATCTTCTCTCCGCTTTTCCCTGCGGCCAGCAAGCCGCCTCCACACAAGCAAATCCATGCCTTGATGCAAAATTTATCATCTCTTCATACGTACAGGCGTCAAGAATCGACGTCACAAATCCTAATTTCATATTTTCACTCCTTGAATCCTGAATCTATCATTCATTTGCAGCACGATATCAACAACTCTCCCAAGGAACCGGTTCAAATGCCCCGCCCCTGCACCACTTCAGATAACGAAGCGCGTGGATCTGCCCCGTCATCTCCCACTCCCCGCAATAGACCGGGTCGTGATAACCTTCGATGCAGATATCATCCTCATATCCATTTGCCCGGAGGATCGAGATGATATCCCTCCAGTCCGTATCTCCGAATCCCGGTAACCGGTGCCATACGAACGGAACGGCGCCGGAGATCCCGCCGTGCCTCACCGCATCCCAGTCGATCGTCGCGTCCTTCCCGTGTACGTGCACGATCCTTTTACACCATTTCCGAAGCTGTGCCACCGGATCCATCAGCTGCACCATCTGATGCGTCGGCTCCCATTCCAGTCCCAAATGATGATCTTCTACCTCTTCAAACATCGCTTCCCAGGCAACCGGATGGAAGCCGATATTGCACGTCGCACATTCCCATGTGCCGTCCATAAGGCAATTCTCGATCCCAAGCTTAACCTCATTCTCCTCCGCAAGATCCGTCAGCTCACGGAATACCTTGCCGAACTCATGAAAAGCTTCCTCCACCGGACGCCCCTCCCACGCACCTGCGAAGGTACTGACATGATCCGCCCCGAAGGCTTTCGCCGTGCGTATCACATGTTCCAGCGTCTTGCGGTGCTCCGGATACTGGATCGGATTGCAGTAATACCCGATCGTACTGATCCTTGATCCGCTTCCCGAAAGCAGCTTCTCCGTCTTAAGCGCAAGCTTCTCAAGATCCGTCCCTTCCAGAGACATATGAAAATTAATGGAAAATGTCTCAAAACCTCTCCCTAAGAATCCAGGGAGCCACTCCTCTGCCTTCGACCCCTGGATACATGTGCCTATCCTGATCTGTTTCATATATTTCATACCCTCCTGTTCTCAAACTCAAGTACCTGATCCTGCTTTGCCGACCGAAAAATAGTCTCCATCAGGCGCATCACCCGCCGCACTTCTGAAAGCTTCACCGCCGGTTCTACCCCCTCACGCAGCACGGCGGCGACATTCCTGTGGAAATCAGCGATATCTCCGGACACCTGCGGCAGCTCTTCTTCCCTGATCGTATCCTCCCGCCGCGGCGCCATGGTCTTGGTCAAGCCTGCCGCCGTCCGTACCGGCACGACATCCTTCTCGTCTTCTGATACCTTCACGATCCTTCCGCTCAGATCCCAGTCCTCTATGACCGCAGTCCCGTTCTCTCCAAGAACATACCATCTGGGCAGGGAAATAAAGTTATTCGTAGCGACTTCCACCAACACCTCCAGCCCTCCCTCAAACCTGAGGACAGCCGTAAATCCGTCGTCAACTTCCTGATTGGTTATATTCGTAAGAGAGGCGTACACCGTCTCAAGCCTTCTCTCCCCTGTCAGGCACAAGATCTGATCCAGCAGATGGACGCCCCAATCCAGCACCATCCCTCCGCCATGTGCCTTTTCCTTCCTCCAATCGCCGGGGATCCCTCTGGAACCATGCACACGGCTCTCGATCCGGAAGACGCGCCCCAGATCCTGTTCCTCAAGGAGCTTATGTATCATCAGAAAATCCTCATCCCAACGCCGGTTCTGATGCACCGTCAGGAACTTCCCCGTCTCCCTGGCGATCCTTTCCAGTTCCTTAAGTTCCCTGGAAGACAGTACCGCAGGTTTTTCCAGGATCACATGCTTTCCCGCCTTCATGGCTCTCAGTGCGATCGGCATATGGCTATCGTTAGGCGTAGCCACCAGGACCACCTCCACAGAATCGTCCGCCAGCGCCTCTTCCTCTGATCCATACACCCGGAATCCTGCTTCTTCTGCCTTTTTTCTCTTCTCCTTTTCAATATCATAGATCCCTGCAAGCCGGATCTGCGGCACGCCGGCGAGGATCTCTGTGTGCCATTTCCCCATACCGCCGAAACCGATCAGGCAATATCCAACCCTTTTCTCTTCCATTATCATTCCTCATTGAGCGGGGACTGTATGAAAATATCATTTTCCGGCAGCCCCCACTCTTCTTTCCTTATTCTTTTATTTTCCTAATTCTACGTTGATCTCTTTCAGGATCTGGTCTCCGCCCTGGCTCTTCCAGTTTTTCACAAAAGTATCGAATTCACTGATATCGGCTTTTCCCATGATGATCTTCGCAAAGGTCTCTTCTTCCATCTTTTTCAGATTCGCCCATTTTGCCTCCATCGTCTCTGTCTGTCCGTTGTACATATTGTAGACCGGGACATATTCTTCATTTACAAGAGGCGCGTCCCCAACCATGATCGCCACAAGGCGCGGCAGATTGCCCTTTGCCATCTCACTATCCAGATTCCAGTTCTGAAGGCTAAAGTCGTCGTAAGGCTCTTTCTTCAATTCCGTCACTGCTTCCATATCGCTCTTTAACAATTTGTGTGTGGAGAAGTCCACGTCGTCGACTCCGATCTCTCCTGCAAGATATTTGGTCAAGACCTCGTAAGAAGTTTCGATCTCATCTGCATTGTCATAAGTATTATACAGAGGATAGAAATCCGCCGTCCCCATTTCTGTGGAAGACACGCCTTCCTCCACCCATGCCTGCTCATTGGCGATCAGGAAATTAATGATCTTGAACGCAGCTTCCGGGTTCGCACAGTCTTTGCTCGCCACGACATACTGGGTCGTCGGCTCAGCCATATGGGTATAGTATTTCCCATCCTCAGAAAGAGGGGTGAAATACGCTCTCCAGTCCGCCTCTCCGGAAAGAGTCGTATCTGCGAATGTATACGCGCACCACCAGGGACCGAAGAAGATCCCGACCTTTCCTGCAAGGAGCGGTTCCTTGCTGTCGCTTCGGACCAGCATCTCCGGATCAATGAGGCCGCCTGCATACAGTTTCGCGATCTGTTCAAGCGCCGTCTTAGTCTCCGGCTGGATGGAACCGTACTCGATCGTACCGTCCTTTCCCTCAAGCCAGTACTGCGGATAAGACTGATAGCTGCTGAACAGAGGATCGATCCCAAACTGATTCCCGCCTACGGCGTTCATATGATCCGCATTGCCGGGACCAAGGATGCCGATCGTATCTTCTTCTCCGTTTCCGTCCGGATCCTGGCTTACAAAAGCCTCAGCCACCTTGGCAAGCTCGTCCCATGTCCGCGGCGCTTCAAGATCAAGCGCGTCCAGCCAGTCCTGACGGATCCACATCTCATTGATTCCGCCTGCCGTCAGGTTCGGTGCCGGGATCGCCATGATCTCTCCGTCTTCGTTGGTAATACATTTCATAAGCTCTTCACCGCCGGACTCTATGTAGCTCTTCAGCGCGTCCGACGCATAGTCGTCAAAATACTGGTCAAGAGGCTGTATCATATCATATTTTAACAATGCCCTGTACTGTGCGGCGGTCACGTTCATGACCTCCGGAACCGTATTGCTGCCGATGCACAGGCTTGTCTTCTCGTCGAAATCCGACATGGAAGCAACCCAATCGTATACGACCTCGATGTTCAGCTCATCTTTCAGAAGCCTTGTATACGAATTATTGTCAAAGGACATCCCCTCCGGGATCTTGGCGTTGGGGTTCATCTTTCCTCCCATATGCACCGTGACAGTCTCGGGATACTTCGCAAGGGGCAGATCTTCCTTTGCCGTTCCTTCCGCTTCCTTGACCACTTCCTTCTGGGCTTTGTCAGACGGAACGCTGCATCCGGATGCCAACGACGCCAACATACCCGCCACGCAGATCAGCGCGGCTGCTTTTTTCATTTTCATCGTGTTCTTCCTCCTTTTTCTCTATCCTTTTACGGATCCCAGTGTGATACCGGATACGAAATATTTCTGTAAGAACGGATATACGATCAGTACCGGGATCATCGCTATAAATATCTTTGCCGCATCCAGGGACAGATTATTCAGCTTCATCGCCTGTGCGATCTGATCCACATTCATGGATGAATAGTCCAGCGTCACGACCATCTGCTGAATATAGGTCTGGAGCGGATAACTGCTCTGCCTCGTACTCAGTACCATACCCTGAAAGAACTCATTCCAGTACTGTACGATCGTAAAAAGAACGATCGTGGCTACCATAGGCTTTGCCAGCGGGACATAGACCGTTATCAGGTTCCTCCACGGCCCGCCGCCGTCCACAAAGCACGCCTCTTCCAGTTCGACCGGCAGATTCTTGAAAAAGTTTACCGCCAGGATCACATTGAACACCTGCAGCCCGGAACCAAGCACCAGTCCCCAGATACTGTCCATCATGCCGTAATTCTTCATGGTCACGTACCAGGGCACCGTACCGCCGCTGAACAGCATACAGAATACGAAAATCCACATGAACACATCCCGCTTAGGGAACTGCTTTTTTGTCCTTGACAGCGGATACGCCGCCATGAGGATACATACCATACTGACGACAGTACCTAAGACCACCCGCTTAATGGATACCAGGAAGGATCCGAAGAAATCACTCTCCCCCATGATCTTCTGATAAGACAGAAGATTGAATCCCACCGGCCAGAGCGCTACCTCTCCTGCATTGACCGCCTCCCGGCTGCTTAAAGACACACACAGCACGTACCAGACAGGCAGGATACAGATCAGTGTGATAAGCACGAGGACCACAACATTAATGACATCGAAGATTTTTGAGCCCATGCTCCTGTTTTCTATCATACTCATCCTCCTTAGAATAACTTATACCCGGTGAATTTATCTGCCAGCTTGTATCCCACCGCGATCAGGATCACACTGATCACAGACTTGAACAATCCTACCGCCGTGGCGAGCGAATACTGCAGATTCTCAAGACCGGCGCGGTATACCCAGGTATCAATGATATCTCCGGTAGAATAGACCAGCGGATTATACAGATTGTAGATCTGGTCGAATCCGGCGTTGAGCACATTTCCAAGAGACAGGATCGCAAGAAGCGCCACCGTAGTCCTTATCCCCGGCATCGTCACATGCCAGATCCTCTTGAACCTGCCTGCTCCGTCCACTGCCGCCGCCTCATACAGGCTCTGATCGACTCCCAGGATCGCCGCAAGATAAACCACCGTATTATACCCGAACCCTTTCCAGATATCTGTGCCGATCACCAACGGCTGGAACAGATCCGGTTCTCCGAAGAAATTGATCTGGCTGCCTCCGAAGATCTCCATCAGCTGATTGACCGGTCCCGTATACCCAAAAATATTCAGTACGATCTTCGCCAAGATAACCCAGGACAGGAAATAAGGCAGATATACGATCGTCTGGATCGGCCTTTTTATCCTTTTCAGACAAAGCTCATTGAGAAGCAACGCAAATACCAGAGGAATGATGATATTCCCTATGATCTTACCTACGGCTATCACCACCGTATTGGCAAGCACCTGCCTGACGTCGCTCATCTGAAACATGTACACAAAATTCTCAAGCCCGACAAACTCTGAGTGCAGGATCCCTCTGCCCGGATTATAATCCTGAAATGCCATGATGATACCGAACATCGGAACCACGCTGAAGAAAAACAGCCACAGAAGCGCCGGGATCAGCATGATGTAGTAATGCTTCACAAATCTCTTGATATACATAACCACAACCTCCCTTCCTTTTTGTATACAGTTTATCTTCTGTTCCTTTTGTCTGCCAGACGATATTGTTTCTGATTTTGTATATTTTTTTAATATTATAAAAAAATGTCTGAAACAAATCAGACATTTTTTACCCTCTTTCTATATTCAGCCGGCGTACATCCATATTCTCTGGCGAAGACTCTTGCAAAATAATGGAAGTTATCATACCCAAGCTCCGCCGCGATCTGTGTGATGCTCTGTCTTCCCTCTGCAATACGGTCTGCGGCAGCTTTCATCTTTCTCTGGATCACATAGTGGTGGAAGGTCTCCCCGGTCATTTCTTTGAATCTTGTGCTGAAATAGCTTCTGCTCATTCCGATAAGCTCCGACGCTTCCTCCGACCTTAACTCTTCCTCGACGTTCTCATTCACATGGGTAATGACCGCCGCAAAAGAGTGGATATCGCTGTGCCCCGGCGCCTTCCTGCACGACTCGTAGATCTTATCCCGCCACTGCCCCGCCCAGTCCAGCATCTCTCCCACGGTATCAAGGGACGGGAATTCGCCTTCCCCGCCGGTCAGCCTCTGCAGGCTGTGGAAGCTCTTCACGAAGATCCGTTCCGCGCTCCGAAGCTTGATCTCCTTCGTCTCGTTACACAGAACCGCAAATTCCTTATCGTTGAAGATCCACTTCGGGTGCAGCCATCTGTCTTCTAGATCTTTGACCTTCCGTGTGTCTTCGTCCACCGCCGGCATGTATGCCCTTTTATATTTCTCGCTGATCTGCTTCAGGATCTGGTCGCATTCCTCCGGATCAAAGCTGATCTTCGATATGTAGTCTAAGGCTCCCATCCGGATCGCCGTCTGCGCATAATAGAAGTCCTCATACACGGAAAAGATTACGAACTTCACATCCGGATGCGCCTCTTCACACAGCTTCATGAGTTCGATGCCGTCGATCTCCGGCATATCAATGTCGGTAAATATGATATCTACCGGATGATCCTGCAGAAACGCCAGGGCTTTTCTCCCGTTCTGGACATCGCCCGCCACTTCGAATCCATACTTTCCCCAGTCCATTATGGCGATCAGGCCTTTCCTTGCAAGTTTATCATCATCAACGATCAGTACTTTCATCAAACCGTTCCACCCCCATCTTCTCCCTGCGCTTCAGCCGCCGGATCCTTCCCGCAGAACCCATCCCGAACCGGGATCAGGATCGTGATCTTCGTTCCCCGCCCCTTTCTGCTGTTCACGAACAGGCTCGTCTCTCCCTCATAGAAAGACTCCAGCATCGCCTTCACATAGCGAAGCCCGATCCCCCTGTTCGTACCCTTCTTGTTCTCCCAGTCATAATCGAAGGATTCGTTGATCTGGTCTATCTCTTCCTGTGTCAGCCCGTTTCCACTGTCAGATATGGTGATCACCGCCAGTTTACGCACGGTATCTTCGAAGACCTGAATGCTGATCTTTTCATCCTCTCCAAGTCCATAGCGGATCGCATTTTCCACAAGCGGCTGAAAGAGCATCCGCACCGCAGGCTGATCCAGATAATCCCCGTCTTCAACATGCATCTCGACCGTAAAGTCGTACCGCATCTGTTGGAGTGCGATATAATCTTTTATAATATCAAGCTCCATCCGAAGCGTCGTACGTCTTCCTTCTTTTCCCAGATTGTAGGAAAGAAGCTTTTTCAGCCTGTGGACGAACTCGCTGATATTCCTCTGACGGCTCATCTGCGCCATCCACTGTACGGAATTCAGTGTGTTAAGCAGAAAATGCGGATTGATCTGATACAGAAGTTTTTCATATTCCGTCCGCTGTATACTCTTCTCTTTCTCCACCACACTGCTGATCAGATGCTCGATCTGACGCTTCATCTGTTCTACTTCCCGCAGCAGGCTGTCGAACTCCGCAATCTCCGATTCCTGATGCACCCCTTGCAGCGCGCCTTCTCCGATCCGTACCATCTGTACACGGAACTGATTCAAGGGACGGCAGATCAGACGGTAGAGATACACCACCAGGAGAGAGAAGATCAGAAAGGCGCCTGCAATGACGGCAAGCATCTTAAGTCTCCACATGTGGATCTCCTTCTGATAGACGTTATCCGGAAGCGCCACTGCATTGATATAACCGATCTTGCTCCGGTACGCCATGATCTTATATCCTTCCTGCATCCGGATATCATACTCTCCCTTGGACAGAGGCTCCGGGAAAAGCTGCTGTCCGCGGATAATGACCGGATTGGTGCTGTACCGGGCGATGCCGTCCTGATCCATATGAATATATGTGTACGGCCATTCTTCTTTATTTAACTCCTCCGGCGCCTCCATATTGGCTTCGATCTCAACATATATATCTAATTTTCTTCCGTTCCCGAAGACCACTTCTCGTCTGACGGACAGCGCCGGCCTGTCGTCGATCCCCAGATGGGAGGGGTGGACCGCCTGCATGATATTTCCCGCGCATTCCACCACCCTCGGAAGGGAGACATAGCTTTCGTCCAACTCTCTTACGTTCATATTCCCCACGAGCTCCTGCTTCTCCCCCAGATCATAGTAGGATACACCGATCAGCTCCGTATTCATATAGCCAAGCCCGATCAACTCTTCCCGAAGCGACCTCTGCCGCACAAAGCGTTCGTAATTATCGTCCGTTCCCAGATATTCCTCCGTCACATTCCCCACCAGGCCTCCCGGCTTCATCTGGTTCGCGATACTGAGCATATCATAATAGGCACCGTCCGTATCCCGTGTGATCTGGTTCAGACAGAGCTTCATATTATCCTCGATACTGTTCTCCTGGATCATGCGAAGCGCCATATATGAGACGAATCCCGCCGCCAGAAGGCTTGTCATGGCGCACAGCATGAAGAGGAGCAGCATCTTCTCCTTCAGTGTCTTCTTCCTTTTCACCCGGCACTTCCTCCCTTGTACTATAATTATAGTACGATACTCTTTGACAGACTGTTGATATCTATATTATGAGGAATCACGATACAATTGTCAAGACAGCTTACCCCCTTGGAGAACCTTCTTCTATATAAAAAAAATGCCTGAACGGTCAGGCTCAGGCATTACTTTTTTTATCTACAATTTTGTCGGCGCATTGTCAATATGCCTCCAGAAATAACCTGCGTACATCCTGCGCCGTACATTTTACCGGATTCGCAGCCGTGCAGGCGTCCTCTAATACACCTTTCACAAGCTCATCAAGAGCTTCCGTAAAATCTTCTCTTGAGATCCCAAGCTTACAGATCCTGTCCGGAATCCCCATCTGCTCAGACATACGCTTCATCATACGGATGACGTTAAAAACACTCTGCCGCAGATCTGCCGCATCTATCCCCAAAAGCTCTGCGATCGCCCCATAGCGTACCGCCGCGGATGTCAGCTCCTTTCTGCAGCCGCTGTTATACTCCGTCACATAAGGAAGGAGTACCGCGTTGGCTCTCCCATGCGGAATATGGAACCTGCCGCCCAGAGCATGAGCCATTCCGTGATTCAGCCCAAGCCCCGCGTTGCTGAACGCCATGCCTGCCAGACATGACGCATGGTGCATCTTTCTGCGCGCCTCGCAATCCTCTGGTTCCCGGTATGCCTTCAGAAGATTCTCCCGTACCAGGCGGATCGCCTTCTCCGCCGCCGCATCTGTAAAGTCATCGGCGTCCACAGATACGTATGCCTCCACGGCATGGGTCAGGACATCCATCCCCGTATCTGCCGTTATCTGTGCCGGAACACTAAGTGTAAGCTGAACATCCAGGATCGCCGCATCCGGCAGAAGCTCATCCGAGATCAGCGGATACTTCGCCGCTTTCTTTGGGTCGCTGATCACCGAGAATCTGCTCACCTCTGTCCCTGTCCCGCTTGTAGTGGGAATCGCAACAAACCTACATTCACGGCACTGTCCCTGACTGACAAGAAGATACTTCATCGCCTTCGCGGCATCAATGGCAGAACCCCCGCCCATAGCGATAATTGCCTGCGGCTTCGCCTCTGTCATCATCGCCATTCCCCTACTGACAACGGCAATGTCCGGATCCGGCAAAACTTCCGCAAACATCCTGTAACGGATCGCGAGCCCATCCAGTACCTTAGTTACATATTCGATCATCCCGCTCTTCTTCATAAATGGGTCCGTAACCACAAAAGCGCTCCCTATATCCTTAAGAATCTCACCAAGACTCTCTGCTCCCATATAAATCTCTGGCTTTACAAAATATCTTCCCATATCTTAGCCTCTTCCGTCTTATCCTTCAACTTATCCTTCAATGACCAGACACCTTCTTCGCTGCCGAATCCAACCTGCAGGATCTCTTCTGCGCCCGCCAGCTCCAGAAATGTACGCGCACTCTCTACCTGCTCCGGTCCTTCTGCCAGATCCGTCTTCGTTATGATCCCGATGACCGGTTTCCCGCAGAACATTGAGTGAAGGTACGGCGGAAATGGATTCTGTTCATCTACGGCGGACACAAGAAGCAGGATCACATCAGCCGAAACCGCCGTCACCACCAGAGCATTGTAGAACTGTCTCTGTTCCAGATATTCTCCTGGCGTATCTAATATATCGCCGCCAACCACCTGGGTAGACTGGGTCTTTTGGTACGTCACCTCTTCGCCCGCCAGACGCTGGCTTAAGGTCGTCTTACCGCACCCGCTCTTCCCCACCATCATGATCTTCTTCATGACCGCGTCACCTCCGACAAGGTAAAATGCAGCGCCTGCCCCAGCGTGTCAAGTACTCCCCTAAGCGCAGCCTCCACGCCCGCCACATCTCCGCAGACCACCAGCGATCCGGAGAAGCGGTCCACGAATACAATCTCCACAGCCGCCGCCTTTGTGGCTGCTTCCGCACCGATGATCGCCGCTTCGCTCGGCGTGATGGTAAGAATGTACCAAAATACTACATCGTCTCCTGTCCGGAGGCAAAGCCCGCGCCGATCTGGTATGCGGCAAATGCTCCTGGGATCTTAAAGGCTGCCGCCCAGTTGATATTCCTCCTATTCTCCATAACACCACCTTTTATCTTTCTCCTGTGCGGACGTATTTGAGAAGCTGTTCCTTATCCATTCCACCGATCCCAAGATCTGCCGTGTCACAGCCTTCCATTCTCCAGTCTTTGCCGTGTACCACATTGATGATATCAATGAAACCGTTGGTAAGCGGCATCTCATACATATTTACCGTATGCCCCTTTAATGTGAATTCTGCCGCCATCGTGTGTGCTCCGTTTCCTCCGCCCAATACTGCGATCTTCTTTCCTGTCATCTTGAAATCCTCCTCTTTTTCGTTTTTGTTTTATACATTCTGCCATGTATTTCTTTCTGTTTCTGGTTAAATAATAGCAGGCTGCACAAAAAAAGCAATCCTACGAACCGGTTGAAAAAAACTTATCACACTTTTTATTTTCCTATCTTTTGACGGATTACATGGATCGAAGGAAGCAAAAAAAGAAACAGACCGCACGCCCGCGAATCTGCTTCCTAAACCTACTTATTAAATCAAGACTGGCACCAGCACATGATCAGCCTGAAAACCTCCTCCGGCTTCTTCGATGCGGCGATCTTCTGAAAATTATCTTCCATCACCTGACGGCAGACCTCTTCCGGCAGCTGAACCGCCAGCTAACGAATTTGCCGTTCCCATTCACACAGAAGAAATCCTGCGGACTCCGAAAGATCTCTGCCAGCTTCTCCAGTATCCTCTGGTTTAAGTCCCGCCCTTCGGATGATCCCGATACTGCCTACCGTCACACCATCCACCAACAGCGGCATCGTAACTCCGGGCAGGGTGGCGTTCAGCCGCCCCGCCTCATAATTCCCGTGATAGATCTTCTCCTGCTTTCGCATCACTTCTAAAGACGCCTCATGTACTTCCCCGATCCTGGTGCGGTCGCTGTTCGCAAGGATGATCCCCTGCTCGTCGGTAACCAGTACGTCTCTTCCCACTGCAAGGCTTGCCGTGTGTACAAGCTTCTGACAGAACTCTTCGTTCAAAACTCTCCTGGTACTCATACTCCGATCAATCACGATCCCATTTATCCGCCAGATTCTGGATCTGGGTCTCGAACTTCGCCAGCTCCTTGTTCGCCAGCCCTTCGTTCTTATATACCACCTCAAGCAGCCGCTTCGCCGCCGCAACCACACGCTGGAACGCATGGACAGCGCGTGTGATGGCTGGTTTCTCCGCCGCCTTCTTCGGCACCTTCATGCCCTCTGTCACGATCTCATTCGTCAGCAGATCAATGGTACCGCCCGAATACGGCGCAAATGCCGGACAACCGAACTTCTCTTCTATCAGCTCCGCGAAATGATCCGTAACCGTATCTTCTCCATGAACCACGACCACCCGTTCCGGCGTATTCCCGAAACCGCTAAGCCAGTCTAACAGCCCATTCATATCCGCATGGCCGCTGATCCCCCGCAATACCTCGATCTTTGCATTGACCGTGATATTCTCTCCGAAGAGCTTCACACTCTCCACGCCTTCGATCAGCTTGCGCCCCAGCGTCCCCACTGCCTGGTATCCTACGAAACAGATCGTGCTCTCACGGCGCCACAGGTTATGTTTCAGATGGTGCCGGATACGCCCTGCCTCACACATACCGGACGCTGAGAGGATTACTTTCGGCTTCTCATCAAAATTGATCATCCTTGATTCATCGCTTGTGATCGTCGTCTTAAGTCCCGGGAACAGAAGCGGATTGATCCCCCGTTCCACCAACGCCATAGCCTCTTCATCGAAGCAGGACTTGACGTTCTTATTGAATACGTTGGTCGCCCCGATCGCCAGCGGACTGTCCACATAGACCTCAAATCCAGGAAACTCCGGCAGCAGATCCTTCGCCTTGATCTCACGGATGAAATACAAGATCTCCTGTGTACGTCCCACCGCAAATGACGGGATCACCACATTCCCGCCTCTTGCAAAAGTCTCCCTCAATATCCTCGTAAATTCTCCTACATAATCCGGCAGATCCGTCCCGTGCGTCCGGTCTCCGTATGTAGACTCGATCACGATATAATCCGCGTCCTTTACCTTCACAGGTTCCTTGATGATCGGCTGGTTGGCATTCCCCACATCACCGGAGAACACGATCTTCTTCGTAACCCCGTCCTCCGTCACCCAGACCTCAATGCTCGCCGATCCAAGCAGATGTCCCATATCATGGAACTGCACGTCGATCCCCTCGCACAGCGTGATCCTCTGTTCGTAATCACACGGCGCCAGCAGCTTGATCGCCGCATCTGCGTCCGCCATGGTATACAGCGGTTCAAACTCTTCCTCCCCGCTTCTCCTTCCCTTACGGTTACGCCATTCTGCTTCAAATTCTTGAATATGCGCACTGTCACGGAGCATAATATTACATAGATCCGATGTCGCAAAAGTGGTAACGATCTCCCCCTGAAAGCCCTGCTTGCACAGAAGCGGGATCTTTCCCGAATGGTCAATATGTGCATGTGTCAGCAGAACAAAATCAATCTGGTTCGCCGGAACCGGAATCTCCTGGTTCTCATACAGATCGGGTCCCTGCTCCATACCGCAGTCTATCAGAATGTTCTTTCCGCATGCATTCAGGTAATGGCAGCTTCCGGTTACCTCGTGAGCCGCCCCGATAAAGCTAAGTCTCATGCATTCATCCCCTTTTTCTTTTCATTATATCATCTTTCCCGGGGATTTACTATGAATATTTTACCATCTCACGTTTCAGCCTCTGCATGATCTTCTTCTCCAACCTTGATATGTAAGACTGAGAGATCCCCAACATATCCGCCACTTCTTTCTGAGTCCTCTCCTCCCCGTCCGGCATCCCAAGCCCGAACCGCATCTTGATGATCGTCCGCTCCCTTCCCGACAGCCGGTTCAGGGCTTTCACAAGAAGCTTTCTCTCCACCTCATTTTCCAGATCCTTATAGATCGTATCCTCCTCCGTCCCCAGGATATCCGACAGGAGCAGCTCATTGCCGTCCCAGTCCACGTTCAGGGGTTCGTCTATGGAGACCTCCATCTTCGTCTTGTTATTTCTCCGAAGATACATCAGGATCTCATTCTCAATACAGCGGGACGCATAGGTCGCCAGCTTGATATTCTTATCCGGATTGAATGTATTGATCGCCTTGATCAATCCTATGGTTCCGATCGAGATCAGATCTTCCACACCAACCCCTGTGTTGTCGAATTTCTTCGCTATATATACGACCAGCCTCAGATTGTGCTCGATCAGAAGCTTCCTTGCACGCTCATCGTCCTCTGACCCAAGGTCGTTGATCGCGGCTGTCTCTTCCCGCGTGTCCAGCGGAGCCGGCAATATATCCGAACCGCCGATATAATGAACATCCCTCTTATCCGGGAAAAATAACGTCCGGAGATCCGGAACTACTTTCAGCTTAAACTGATGTGGTACTGCTACTCTGATTACCATAATCTACTCCTCCTATTAAGACATCAGGATTTAAAATCATCTCATAACGGTCAGCCGTCATATCCTCCTCACAGATGGCCGCCAGCGGTCTTTCAATCCATTCCTTTTCTTTTCTGCATACATACATCCCATCCAGCGTGATCAATGGCATTACACCTTCCGCTTTTCCGATAGAGTGATATGAAATATAACGTATTCCTGTCATGTCATTTTCTCCCCATAATTTCTTTGCTGCTTTCTTATCAATGATACTGACTGGTTTCCCCGTAACCGTATCTCTCAGGCTGTTGCCTGTATCGATCAACGCCTCGACCCTATGGCTCCTTTCTCCCTTCAGAAGTATCACCTGGCATCTGTATTCATTCTTGCCGGTCAGATAGACGATCAGCCTCAGGATCCCGGATACCACATAATAACTTATTACCGCCAATACGAAGAAAACACTCCCTACCCGTACATACTGTCCAAAGAACTGGAATACCCCGCCTGTCAGGAAACCACTGACATAGAGCAGGATCAGAGCTTTGCCAAGCTCACGCATCCCTTTGATCCCCAGTCCCGCCTTTATCATCACAATATTTGCCAGACCATGAAACAGTATGAATTTCACAGACGTATACGGAATCGGCAGCGCTACGATCAGACAGGTAAGGAGCGCCCCGGACAGCGCCCCAAGACAGATACGTCCGTGGGAGATCCGGCACCCCAGCAACTTACGGATCACCGCAAGAAGAAGATAATCCATCGTAACATTGACCAGAAAGAATACGTCTATGTATAATTCATAGTGCACGCTCCACCTTCCTTCCTCTTCTACGATAAGTGACACAAAATCGAATTAGTACTTAAGCAAGTTTAATTATACGAGCCGGCATAAAAAGATTTTGTCAGATGGTGGGATGATTCACAATTTTCGTTCGACAGTCCATGCTAACCACAAGATATAGATTTTCTAAAAATGGATTTGTGGGGATTCTTGGAATTTCACTACAAGACTTTGTATACTTTTTTGACATAAAAGAAAGAATTATAAGAGAATAGATGAAAAAATGCCGAAATTTTTTGTCAGATCTGCTCGAAAAAAAGAGGCTTTTGTAAAACGAAGGTAATACAGATAAGTTTCATTCATATAACTACAAAAAGACCCGGACACTCTGCCAGTGTCCGAATCTATCTGTACAATCTATCTGCAGCTATCTTACTTCTTAAAGAAATCCGGTATCTTAATGGACTGCTCTTTTACCTTGCTGACCGGCGTCCTTGGGGTATCCAGGGTTGGAGCCGTTCCTCCCACCGGACGTCTCGGCATCGCCGCAGCTCCGCTGCTCTTCGGCGCCGCCATTCCAAAATCCAATCTCGGAGAAACCTGTCCGCCTGCCTGCATGCCTCTGTCATATCCGACTCCCTGCATGCCCGCAGCGCCGTGAGCCATCGCGCCGTTCCTCGGCGTCTCCAACCGTGACTTCAGCTTGGAGGCGCTGCCGCCCACATTGTGAAGCCCTGTGGCGATCACCGTGATCGTCGCTTCATCGGTTCTGGCATCATCGTACATCGCACCGAAGATAATATTCGCATCCTCACCGGCAAGATCCTGTACATACTCCGCCGCATCAGAAGCATCCATCAGCGTGATATCACCGGATACGTTAATGATCACGTGTGACGCGCCGGCGATCGTTGTCTCAAGCAGCGGACTGGAAACCGCCTGCTTAACAGCCTCAAGCGCCTTATCGTCGCCGCGGCCCTGTCCGATACCGATATGTGCGATACCCTTGTCCGTCATAACAGTCTGGACATCGGCAAAGTCAAGGTTGATCAGCGCCGGTACATTGATCAGGTCTGTAATGCCCTGGATACCCTGCTGCAATACCTCGTCCGCCTTCTTAAGAGCCTCCGGCATCGTAGTACGCCTGTCCACCACTTCAAGCAATTTATCATTCGGGATAACGATCAGCGTATCCACACTCTCTTTTAACTTCTCGATTCCTGACAGCGCATTATTCATACGTGTCTTGGACTCAAACCTAAAAGGCTTCGTCACAACACCGACCGTCAGGGCGCCCTGCTCCTTCGCTATCTTCGCGACCACAGGCGTGGCGCCTGTTCCGGTTCCGCCGCCCATACCACAGGTTACGAATACCATATCCGCGCCCTTCAGCGCGGATGACACTTCTTCAGCGCTCTCTTCCGCAGCCTTCTCACCGATCTCCGGCCTTGCTCCTGCTCCAAGCCCTTTCGTGATCTTCTCGCCGATCTGCATAAGCGTCGGCGCCTTGCACAGCTGTAATGCCTGCTTATCTGTATTAATAGCAATAAACTCAACACCGGCAATCTGTTCATCAATCATTCGGTTCACGGCGTTGTTACCGCCGCCGCCGACTCCAACAACAATTATCTTCGCCGCTGCTTCTGATTCATTCGTTTTAATTTCTAGCAAGGGTTTCTCCTCCTTTGTTATCCTTATTATATATTATACATCCCATACATAAAGCAAATGAAATGCCCTTTTTGCCATATATACTATATAATAAAGACTTTTGTACAAAATATCAATAGAATTTCTCTATTTTTCTTATTTTTCTTGATCACAGGCTATTGTGCCTCCGGCTGCACTGCCTGCTGCGCATCTGCGCCCGCCTGGTCTGCCGCCTCGAATGTGATCGTCCCTCTCATCTCAGAATAATTTTCCAGATGCAGGATCCCTTCTCTTCCTCCCAGTTTCTCAAGGATCGGCGGAACCTGCGCCATCTGCTCCGCCGAGACATTCTTTCCGAGGCATACTCTGATCTTACCGATATCCAGGCAGATCTCGTCTCCCTCACAGACGATCTTTGCCGAGGACAATTCATATTTCGCCGCTTCCTTAGAAGCCTCCAGGATCTGCTCAAATATCCTCGTATCATCACTCTTCAGGCGCTGATACAGCTTGATCTCCCCCACGTCAATCCCCTCGATATACGGAAGCCCCTCGATCAGCGCTGCCGATTCGAAGACGACAAGCCCCTCCTTATCAAAATAAGCGTATTTCTCTCCATTCTGTATGTACCCGGCGATGGGTTTCTCTTCTACGGTCACCCGGAGGCTCCAGGGCGCTTCCATACGGACTTTCATCCGTTGAAGACAAGGCGGTACTTCCCCTTTCCCTAGGGCGTATTTCCCCAGTATGTATAAGGTATTTACAGAATATCTGTCATTGCGTACCGCCTCTATGATCTCCTGCTCCGTCGTGTATTCATTCCCTTTCACAGTGATCTTCTGAACATAGAACAACAGAAAAACCGCAACGATTATTATGACACATCCCAAGAACAGCACGAAAAAGGCATATATCTTATGCGACTTCTTCTTCCGCCTTGGCCTTGGTTCTTCTCCCTCTCTCTCCTTTTCCCGGTATCTTCCCATATCTTTATACTCCCTGTCTCTTTTCCCCTATTTTACCAGAGACGACACACTTAACACAAGCCCCATTTCCACGAGAAGGAATACAACAGAAGTACCGCCGTAACTGATGAACGGCAGCGTGATCCCTGTATTGGGGATCGTATTCGTGACCACCGCAATATTCAGGATCACCTGTATCATCATGTGCCCCATGGCTCCGGCTGCAATAAGCGCCCCGAACAGATCACCTGCGTGAGTTGCGATCACGAAGAACCTCCATATCAGGATCAGGAAAAGGATCAGGACAAACCCGGCGCCAAATAGTCCTAATTCCTCACAGATGATCGAAAATATCATATCATTCTGCGCCTCCGGGACAAAGCCAAGCTTCTGGATGCTCTGCCCGAGCCCTCTGCCGAATAACCCGCCGGAACCGATGGCATACAGACCCTGCAGCGTCTGATACCCCTTCTCGTAGGCTTCCGGGTTCCTCCAGATCGCAAGCCTCTCCAGGCGATAGCTCTCAAGCGCAAGGAAGATTGCCATAAATCCCACCCCCAAAAGCCCCATAAATACAAACTGGCCATATTTAGGGCTGGCGACAAAGATAAGGATGACCCCGATCCCCAGGATGATGATCGCCGTACTTAAGTTGCTGGCTCCAACCAGGGCGACGATCGGAAGGATCATAACCATGATCTTTAACATCGTCCGCATCTTTCCCATATCTTTTGCATTCTTCGTTACCATATGCGCCAGGAAGAGAATGACGGCTACTTTGGCAAACTCCGACGGCTGAAAAGAAAAAGGCCCTAAAGACAGCCATCTTTTGGACCCGTTAATCTCATCTCCAACGAACAATACTGCCACCGACAAAAGTATCGCCGTCAGATATCCCAGTACCGCCACATGCCTCCACACATGATAATCCGTATTGGCAGCCACAAACAATGCGGCAATCCCAAGTGATGTCGCAAATACCTGTTTCTTCAGATAGTAAAAGGAATCATGGAACTTCACATCGCCGTTATATGCACTTGTACTGTACAGGATCACAAGTCCCATGACCACTAAAAGAGCCAGTGCGGCAAGAAGCGTATAATCATACCTTCTGTTATTAGACTGAGTCAATATATGCCACTCCTTATAAGGAATTTACAATCTCTTTGAACTTCTCTCCGCGTACCTCATAACTTGGAAACATATCCCAGCTTGCACATGCCGGAGACAAAAGGACCGCGTCTCCAGGCTTTGCAGCCTTCGAAGCTTCAAGCACCGCTTCGTCAAACGTATCCGCAAACACAAAATCATGGAACCCGCAGGCTCTGGCGTCACTTGCGATCTTTTCCTTTGTCGCTCCAAGCAGGATCAGCCGCTTAACCTTCCCGTCAAAACTACGGATCCAATCCGTATAGACAGAATCTTTGTCATATCCCCCGCCGATCAGTACCGTAGGCCGGTTCATCGCCTGGATCCCTTTGATCGCGGCGTCAGGGTTCGTTCCTTTGGAATCGTTATAATATGCGACCCCGTTCTTTTCCGTTACATATTCGATCCTGTGCTCCACACCCTTGAATGCTTTCACACTCTTCCTGACGATATCTGCCGGTATGCCGTACACAAGCGCCATGGCCGCTGCCGCCATCACATTCTCATAATTATGAAGCCCCAATATGTTCAGATCTTTTACATCGCAGATCTCTATAACCTTGTCATTTCTGTAGATGATCCTGCCGTCTTCCAGATAGATTCCCTTTTCTAGTTTACGCCGGCTGCTGAAATATAGAACTTGTGCCCTGATATTTTCACCAAATTCTCTCGTAAGCCTGTCTTCATAATTCAGAATACAGTGATCATCTTCCGTCTGGTTCCTCGCGATATTCTTCTTGGCGCTGACATATGCCTCCATGGTGTGATGCCGGTTCAGATGATCCGGAGTGAAGTTCAAGATCGCGCTTACCCTGGGGCGAAAATCAATGATCGTCTCCAACTGGAAGCTGCTCATCTCCGCAACCGTAATACTTCCGCCGCTCATCTTACCCGCCGCCGTCGTATATGGATTGCCGATATTCCCCACCACGAACACATCGTCCTGATAATTCTTCATGATCTCGCCGAGAAGCGCCGTGGTCGTCGTCTTTCCATTCGTACCGGTGATCGCCAGCACGTCTCCTTTTCCGGACTCGTAGGCAAGCTCCACCTCTCCCGTGACCAGGATTCCCCGTTCCCGCATCTGCTCCACGATCGGAAGATCCGCAGGGACTCCGGGACTCAATACCACAATATCCAGCGTATCCAGAAGTTCTTCCGGAAATGCCCCGATCACGATCTGCGCCTTACTGCCGGCTCCAAGCTTCCCTCGGATCTTTTCTTCTTCCAGTTTCTCATTGCCATCATAGAGCGTCACTTCCGCTCCCTGTTCTTCTAATAATCCGGCTGCTCCGATCCCGCTGATCCCCATGCCAAATACCAGAACTTTCTTCTTTGCTACTTCCATCTTCCTAATTTCCTCCTACATTGCCATCAACGCGACCAGGCAGAATATAGCCGTGATAATAGAAAATACTGCCACTACTCTCGTCTCCGACCACCCGCACAGCTCAAAATGATGATGGATCGGCGCCATCTTAAAGATACGCTTGCCGCCCGTCTTCTTAAAATATGTCACCTGTATCATGACAGACAGTACTTCTACCAGATAGATCATACCTACGATGATGATAAATACCGGCATCTGAAGCATATACGCCGTAGACGCCACGAATCCCCCAAGCGCCAGAGAACCCGTATCCCCCATGAACACACTTGCCGGATAAACATTAAAAAGGAGAAATCCAAGCAGCGCGCCCACCACGGCACAAGTCACCGGCTCTATCCCGCTTCCGGTTCCGATCGCAACCACCGTAAAGAACGTCGCAACCAGTACTGTCACACTGGATGCCAGTCCATCCAGGCCGTCTGTAAAGTTCACTCCGTTCACAGTTCCTATGACTGCGAAAAACATAACGGGGATCGCAAGCCATCCGATATTCCAGTATTTCCCTCCGGTAAACGGGATCAGCATGGCTAAAGACACATCTGTGAACTTCACCATATAAAACGCGAATACCGCAGTGACCACGATCTGAAGCGCCATCTTCTGCTTCGGATACAATCCGTCTGACCGTCTCATGACTACCTTGAGATAATCATCCAGAAAACCGATCATACCAAATCCCAGCGTCACGAACAGGATCGGGATGATCTTCGGATAATCGCCGATATAGAATACAGACGTGACCACGACACTAAGAAGAATGATCACCCCTCCCATGGTCGGCGTACCCGCCTTCTTAAGATGGGACTTCACGCCGTCTTCCCGCTCTGTCTGTCCCATCTTCAGTCTCCTGAGCACCGGAATGATCAAAGGCCCCATGATCACGCTCAGCATAAATGCAATCAATACCGGAATAAAAACTTTATAATCCATATATCCACCTCTTTGTCTCTTTCGTTATTTCTTCTACAGCTTAACCTTAAGTATTCTTACGGAAGTCAGATTCACCACCGTTTAGTATACTTCATTTCCTACTCTTTTTCAATGCCAAGATAGGGTAATATACTCTCAAATATATTTCTTACCACAGGCGCCGCGATCGTTCCTCCGTAATATACCCCCTGCGGATCATAGATGACACACATTCCCAATACCTGCGGATCGTCCGCAGGCGCGAATCCGATGAAGGAGGAGATATACCGGTTGGCGCTCCTTGGCAATGTCTGCGAAGTTGCCGTCTTCCCTCCGATCTCATAGCCTTCTATGTATGCATTCTTTCCGGACCCTTCCGACACTACGCTTTCAAGAAGCATACGCATCGTGGCGGATGTTTCCTCTGATACAATATTCTTCTTTTCTTCGTACCGGAACTTTTCCACTTCTTTTCCTTCACTGTCCAATACTCTTACGCCAAAATGCGGAGTGACTCTTCTGCCTCCGTTCACCAGAGAGCTGACCGTCGTCGCCATCTGCATCGGCGTCACCTGGAAAGACTGTCCAAAACTCATGGTCGCAAGCTCCACAAGTCCCACATTCTCCTTCTTGTGCATGATCGTGCCCGCTTCTCCCGGCAAGTCAACCCCCGTCATGTCCATCAATCCGAACTGGCGAAAATAATGATAGAAATCCTCCACGCCCAACCTAAGCCCGATATCAATAAAGACCGGATTGCAGGAATTCTGTATCCCCTGGATGAACGTCTCCCCGCCGTGTCCTCCCACTTTATGGCATCTGATCTTGCGGTCTTCCACTACCCGGTATCCCGGACAGCTGAACTGATCTTCAAGCTTCACTGCACCCGCCTCCAGACATGCCGACGCCGTAATGATCTTAAAAGTAGATCCCGGCTCATAGGTATCGTTGATGCATCCGTTCCGCCACATCTGGTTCAATGCATCCTGCTTTTTATCATCCGGCATATTCTCGCTGTCTTCGCCTGTATTCAGGGTAAACGGATCGTTCAGATCAAACTCCGGGACATTGACCATGGCAAGGATCTCTCCGTTCTGCGGATTCATCAGCAGGATCCCTACTTTTTCCGCCTGCTTCTCTTCCATCACCTTCTCCGCCATCTGCTGCGCGTACATCTGGATATTATAATCCAGGCTGATCTGCAGCGTATTGCCTGCCTTCGGCTCCAGCCGGTCCTCCGCAACGCCTTCCAGTTCAATCCCTCTTGCGTCCGTCGTAGTCAGTATGGTGCCGTCCACCCCTTTCAGATATTTTTCATACTTTACCTCTAGTCCGATGATCCCCTGGTTATCTCCTCCGGTGAACCCCAGGACCTTAGACGCAAGTTCATTGTGCGGATAATATCTCTTGAAGTCTTCGTCCACCTTCACTCCGTCCAGCTCCATATTGCGGATCGTATCACCGGTCGCCTTCTCTACATTCGTCTTAATACGCTCCATCGAGGACACTTTCTCTACCTTTCGGCGTACGGTATCCTCATCCATCTCAAGCGCTTCCGCCAGCGCCTTTACCACCTTCTCCGGTTCTCTGACCTGGCTGTGGATCACCGATATCGTACATACTGTCTTATTGGTCGCCAGTACCTCTCCCTTTGCGTCCAGGATCTCTCCTCTCGCCGCCTTAATGTCCCTCTCCCGCTCATGTAAGTCCTCTGCCTTCTTCTGATAATATTCTGCGTCAAAGACCATCAGATAGACAAGCCTTCCCACCAACGCCAGGATGACCGCTGCGGCGCAGACGAATACGACCAGGATCTTTCTCTTATTATATGTCTTATTCTTCATAATTATAAAAACCTCACAGAAGCTATTTTTAATAATTTATTATAACTTCTGCAAGGTTATGAATCCTATCTGTTATAAACCTGTACGCAATCAGCCCGCGTTATCCTCCTTTGCCGCCGACTTCTTAACTCCAAGATACGGGAATATCTCCTTCATAATGTCAGAAGCAAGCTGCATGGCATAAGAACTGGACGCCTGCTCCGCCACATTGGGCTCGTCAATGACGGCGTATACCACCACCTCCGGATTCTCCTGCGGAGCATACCCGATAAATGACACAAGATATTTCCCGTTCCCCCGCGGCTGCTTCTCTGCCGTCCCGGTCTTTCCGCCCACGTCATACCCTTCAACCGCCGCCTTCGCGCCGGTTCCTTCCTGTACGACTCCGAGCATATAGTCTTTGATGATATCGCAGGTCTCCTTAGAGATCGTCCTCTTAAGCAATGTGGGATTCTTATTCTCTATCAGGTTCCCGTTCTCATCCCAGATCTGTCTCACCACATGAGGCTTATAGTAATCCCCTCCGTTGATCAGCGCACAGAATGCCGCTGTAAGCTGTGTCATCGTCACATTAAAGTTCTGCCCGAAGGAATTGGTCGCCAGGCTTGCGGGATCCATATCTTCCGCATTATATAAGAGTCCCAGCGCCTCGCCCGGCAGATCGATCCCTGTGTATTCTCCGAACCCAAAAAGCTTCTGATACCTGCAGAATTCTTCTTTCCCGATCGACTGCCCGATATTCATCAAAGCTACGTTACAGGAATTCTCCAGGGACCGCTTAAGCGACTGCGCGCCGTGCCCCTGCCGATTACTGCAGTGGATATCATGATCTCCGATATGGAGCATCCCTCCGCATGTATAACCTTCCTCTCCGGTCAGGACTCCCATCTCCAACCCCGCCGCTATGGTAAATGGTTTAAACGTAGAGCCCGGCTCATAGAACTCACTGACACAGAAATTATTCCAGAGCTGATTGTATTTCTCGATCTTCTCCTCATCTGACATTGCCGCGATCTCTTCTTCCGTATAATATCTCGTCAGATCCCTTGGCTGGTTCAGATCATAATTCGGATAAGACGCCTCCGCCAGGATCTCTCCATTCTGCGGATTCATCACGACGACTGCCGTCGTCTTACTGCCTTCTCCCGGCGTATATCCATTCCTGTACGTCTCGTTAAATGCAAGAATATGCTTCTCCACAATACTCTGTACCTGAAGATCTATGGTAGATACTACCGTATTCCCATTGTCCGGCTCTTTCACCGTCCTCGCAAAGGTCGAATCTTCGTCCAGATACCCATATTCTCTTCCGTCCGCTCCATTCAGGATCGAATTATACGCCGCCTCTATCCCGTTGCTCCCAAGATTGCCGTTCACCGTGAATCCGATGACGTCGCTGGCAAGAGTATTATACGGATATCTCCGGATATAATCGTCCTCCAACCATATCCCCTTAACATTCGGATAATTCTCTTCGTCTCCGTCGATCTGATCGAACTTCTGCGCCGTCTCATAATCTATCCCTTTCATAAGAATACTGTATCTGCTGGACGGGCTCTCATCTATAATTGTCCTGACCTTCTCTTCTTCAATCCCAAAACATTCCTTCAGTACTCCGATGGTAGGCTCTATATAATCCTTGTTACTGAGCATTACCTCCACGTCTAGGATCACATTATACACCCGTTCGCTTGTCGCGATCTTCGTTCCGTTGCGGTCTACGATATCGCCCCGCTTGAACGGTATGATCCTGCTGTTATACTGCTGCTGGTCAAGGACCACCTTCGTATAGCTGGAACCGTTGGAAGCATTGATATACGTGATCCTCAGCACTAAGATAACAAAAGCTAGTATAATCGCCATGAACAGCAATACTAGCTTTTTCTGCATAAATGTTGAAAATTTTTTCTGATGATTCTTCTGATTATAATTCTTCGTCTGCTTTGCCATAATGCACCTGTTAATTATTCTTTCCTGACCGGGCAAGGACTCCGTCTTCCGGAATCTCCTCATACTTTTTCACATAATCCGTTGCCGGATCCTCATATTCAATGATCTGATCCGGAGAAGCATATACCATACCCAGTTCATTCTGGGCGCGCTCCCTGATCTCATCCAGATTCACAGAATCCATAACGGCATTATATTCCGTCGTATTCTTCTCCCGCAGTTCAGCCAGCTCTCTTTGCATCACCGCAATATTCTTAGACCGGCTTGTGATACGCGACTGTAACTTCACATAGCTCACACATACGATCAATGCCATGATCGCCGCTACGGACAGAAATATCACATATGCAGAATCAATATTCAGCGCCTGCCTCCGGTTCTTACGCACTCTGTTGCTGGTTTTTTTCGGCCGTTCGGGTGATCTCTCATGGTATCCCGGATCGAATTCCGGCTTCGCCACTACATTACCGTGTATATAACCCTGCGAATCCGCATTCTTTCTTCTTCCGTACGCTTGTCTTCTTCCTGAATCACTGCGTCTTGCTGCCATGTATATCACCCCTTTCCTGACCATTTTATCCCGCCTTACTGCCCGCGTTCAAATATACGAAGCTTCGCGCTCTTAGAGCGGCTATTTAACTCCATCTCTTCTTCCCCTGGCAGGATCGGCTTTCTGGTAACAATACTCCCCTTTGAAACTTTCCCGCATACACATACTGGAAAGTCCGGCGGACAGGTGCAAGGATTCTCATTCTTCTTAAATGCACTCTTTACGATCCTGTCCTCCAGCGAATGGAAGGTTATAATACATAATCTTCCCCCTGGATTCAATAACTCGATCATATCATCCAATGAATCCCTCAGTACTTCCAGCTCCCGGTTCAGTTCAATACGGATCGCCTGGAATGTCCTCTTCGCCGGATGCCCTGATCTCTTCTGGTATTTCATTGGTATGGCTCTTCTGACGATCTCCGTCAGTTCGCCGGTAGTCTCGATCGGATGCTTCCCGCGTTCCATTACGATATGTTTGGCAATATTTCTGGCAAACTTATCCTCCCCGTAATCTCTGATCACACGGTAAAGCTCCTCCTCGCCGTAGCCATTGACAATATCTCTTGCAGTGATCTGCTGACGGGTATCCATCCTCATATCCAGCGGCGCGTCCGCGCGGTAAGAAAAACCACGCTCCGCCGTATCCAGCTGATAAGACGATACGCCCAGATCCAGGATAATGCCATCCACCTTGTCAATTCCTAATTCATGGAGCTTCGACTTCATATCGCGATAATTGCTCCTCACTATCGTGACCTTCTCCCCGAAGTCTTTTAGTCGGATACCCGCGGCTTCGATCGCCGCCGCATCCTGGTCTATGCCTATAATACTCCCCTTGTCTCCCAGACGCCTGCATACTTCATAGCTGTGCCCGCCGCCGCCGAGCGTACCGTCTACATAGATGCCGTCCGGTATGATCTGTAATCCATCAATTGTTTCCTCTAATAATACTGATCTGTGTTCGAATCCCATGATCTATATCTCCTGACACGCCGATCTGTTACGATCCGTTTCTATTCAGCTCAGCCGAACTAGAGACTGAATCCTCTTGCTTCCATATCAGATGCGATATCCTCTATGTTCTCTTCCACTTCAGCATTCTTCTCTACCCATCTTGCCTTGTCCCATATCTCGGCACGCTTCCCCATACCGATGAATACGACTTCCTTATCCAGGTTCGCGAACTCCCTCAGTGTTGAAGGGATCAGGGTTCTTCCCTGCTTGTCCAGATCGCCGTCTGTCGCGCTTCCCTGAAAAAAATGGGCAAGAGATCGGGCTGTCTTGTCAGTAGTAGTTGGCAGGGCGTTGAGCTTCTCTTCGAAGTTGTTCCATTCGTTTTCCGGGTAGATATAAAGGCAATGCTCCATTCCTTTTGTTATGACGAAATTCTCCCCTAGATCGTCACGGAACTTTGCAGGAATGATCAATCTGCCTTTTGCATCGATATTATGACTGTACTCCCCTTTCAACATTCAGAACTCACCTTCTCCCAAGCGGCTCCACTTTCTTACTACTCTACACCACTTTTCACCACTTTCTACCACTTCTCAAACTAATTGTAAACTACTTCCCTCATGATTTCAAGTCCTTTTTCACTTTTGGGAATTTTGCACAGAACGTACGTTTTCAACTTTTTCTCCCCTGCTTGCCGCGCATCCTGCACACTCCATAACGGCATACTTCCGCTGCACAGACCTGTTGAACACATACAAAAAAGGAGCGGAAAACTCCGCTCCTCAAAGCATACACGCTCCATATACTACAAAAATATCTATTCTGCCGATTCATTCAACTCTGCAAGCTCTGTCTGCAGATCCGTCAGCGCAGTATAATCAATCTGCGCCTCTTCCTGCGGCTTTTTCGATTGATAAGTGCCGTACGCAGAATAGCCGATCCATCCGATCAGGGCAAGCCCTACGACTCCCACCGCACATTTATGGAGGACATTCCTCACCTTTTCTTTTCTGACATTCTGCTTGCGGTTTGCCTTTTCCTTTTTATATCTGTCAACTTTCTCCTGACTCATCACCAAGACTCCTTCTCAAATTACTGTAGGATATATTCTACCACAATCCCAGGAATTATACAACCACAATTATACCGCCGTCCGACGCATACATACTGCTGATCCCCGCCGTATCCAGTATCAGAATATCTTTGAACTCCGCTTTCGACCTCAGCATATCCCGCACATACTCCGCCCTTTTCCGGCAATTGCAATGTGAGATCGCCAGGATCTTCTCTTTAGGATCCTTCAGTCCCTTCACCACTTCATCCGTAAGCTTCACCAACGCCTTCTTGATCCCGCGCGCCTGGCCCAGCTGATGGATATTCCCTTCCGGCGTCGCGCCCATGACCGGCTTGATATTCAGCGCAGTCGCCATAACCGCTTTTACTCCCTTGAGCCTGCCGTTCTTGCGCAGTGTATCCAGCGTCTCCAACACGAAATACGTATTCTGGCTGTCAATATATGCCTCTACGGTCTCTATGACCTGTTCAAATCCCATGCCTTTTTCTTCACACTCTGCAACCTTCAGGGCGATCAGTGTCTCGCCTATAGATGCAGACCGCGAATTAAACACATAGATATCCTTCCTGCCGTACTCTTCCTGATACAAGTTCTTCCCAAGAACCGCACTATTATAGGAACCGCTTAACTCCGCCGACAAAGTCACCGCATACACATGATCCGCATCACTGCAATATCCCTCCATATACCGCTCCGGCGAAGGACAGGAAGACTTCGGCGCATCCGGTGATGCTGCCGCCAGCCTTAAGAACTCTGCCTGATCGAATGTCTCGTCATCTATAATATGATGCCCATGAACATCGATCTCCAGAGAAGCAGTCTCAAAACACCCCGAAGCTTTCATCTCATCTGTCAGTTCCCCGCAACTGTCTACAATTATCTTATAACTCATATCCTTCCTCCCGGCATGCCGGCATCCGTATCATCCGAGTGTGTTCGAAAATTCATTCCCACCGTCTGCACAGCTGCCGGAAAAGCAATTTTCAAATACACTCCAAGGCATGTCATTCATTCCTATAATGTAATATGTAGTTTTCAATACTACATGGTAATCATACCATATTTATACCAGAAAGGAAAGGATTTTATTCACTGATTTTAATTCTTCCTGACACGCCTAAGGCGATCCCCATCTCCGCCATCAAGAACACACTCGCCGTTCCTCCATAACTGACAAAGGGCAGCGTGATCCCTGTCGTCGGGATCAGATTGATCACTACGGCGACATTCAGTACAACCTGCAGCGCGACATGGGCGAAGATCCCCGTCGTGATCAAAGACCCATACATATCCGGCGCGTTCTGTGCGATAAACATCAGCCGGTAGAGCAGCAGCCCAAAAAGTACGAATACCATGATCACTCCGAACACTCCCAACTCCTCACATATAATAGAAAGTATCATGTCATTCTGCACCTCCGGGATCACCATCTTCTGCGCGCTGTTCCCAAGCCCTTTCCCGAAGAATCCTCCGGATCCCACCGCATACAATCCCTGCATTACCTGATACCCGCCTTCCGCCGTATGATCTTCCGGATTCAGCCACACAAGAACTCTTCGCAGACGGAAATTGGCGCTGTCATCAAGCACCGCCCCTAATACTTTCACTCCCGCTAACAGAATGACCGCTCCCGCCGCCACGATCAGCACAAATGGTTTCGTCTTCGGATGAACCACGAATATCATAATGCAGGTAATCCCCATCACGATCACTGCCGTACTCAGATTCTCCGTCAGGAACAGGATACATCCCGACGAGATCCCTCCCCATAAAAGAACCTTCCAGATCCCCGCCCATGAACGGATCTCCTTCCCTACATTACAGATCACAACAGGGATAAATAATATGACTGCGATCTTGGCGATCTCCGCCGGCTGCAGCTGCTGATTGAAAGGAAGCATGATCCATCTCCTGGCTCCGTTCACCTCGATCCCAAGAGGCGTCTGTACAAGCGCCATCATGAAAACAGAGAAAAAATACAATAGCCGCGCCCCTTTGATATAGATGTGATAATCAATCTTAGCTATGATATACATCCCGGCAAAGCCTATCACATAGAAAATAATCTGACGTTTAAAATAATACATGCTGTCGTCCTGCGTGACCAACGCACTGTAAGCGCTGGTACTGTACAACATTACCAGTCCAAAACAGATCAAAGATATCAGCACCGTAAGAAGATTATAGTCAAAAAAACGAATCATACGCCTTCTCTGCTCTTCTGACATCCTTCGCGTCCCTGATCTTATGTCCGTACTGCCTCTCTTCTTCGCCTTTGCCCTTCTAGAGCCCGGCTGCCTTACTTCCTGATTCTTCGTCATCTCATCTACACTCCCATCGTATCTATTATACTCAGATACCTCCGCAAAAACAACCTGAAAAAAAGCAAAAGCACGCACCTTTTTCCCGAATTCCCATACTATGTTATTGCAAATGTTCTATGAAAGGAGCCACATATATGCCGAATTATCGTTATCATACGTCCGACTACATGCGCCGGAGCGGCTGCAGCAGGCCTGCGCCGACACCGCAGCCGTCCATGCCATGTCCCGAACCGGTATCCCAACCTGTATGCTGCAGCAATACCGGAGAATATGACGAATTAAATGGCATGCCGCTCGCTATGGCATACGTACCATGGCAGGAATGGCAGAACATCTACGAAGCAGAAAAAGGTTTTCATTGCGGAACGATCTTCGAAGAATTAAATAAGCCATTTAATGGAATCACGATGGGAGGGTGCTGCAAATGACAGAGAACAAACCGAACCGCCATGAATTATTAGAATGGATCAACGTAGTCAGCTTCGCAGTGGACGACGTCAAACTGTTCCTTGATACGCATCCCTGTAATCAGGAGGCGCTGGAATACTTCGACGAATTCAAAAAACAGCGGATCCACGCCCTCAAAGAATACGCCAAATATTTCGGCCCGCTGACCCTTGATACCGCCTGCACGCCTGCAGAATACTGGTGCTGGATCAACGAGCCATGGCCATGGCAGGAAGGAGGATGCTGATATATGTGGAATTATGAGAAACGATTACAACACCCGGTAAAGATCACACAGACGAACCCGAAGATCGCGCAGGTCATCATCAGCCAGTTCGGCGGTCCCGACGGCGAATTAGCCGCTTCCATGCGGTATCTGTCTCAGAGGTATACCATGCCTTATAAGGAAGTGACAGGGATCTTAACCGATATTGGTAGAGAAGCCCCTGAAATGTTCCATCTCAGGGATCCTCGCTTTTTTTCGCTCTGTGCGGGGAAGCTTCCAGTGGATGCTTTCCCGTAAGCGGTCTACCCTGTGGACAGTTTACGCTTTTTGCAACCGTGTAGCTCCATTTGAGGGGGAGCAGGTTCAAATACACGTCAATATGGTCTTTATCATTCACAACCATTTTATCTAAGATTTCTTTGTAAAAATCATCTTCATATTCCACGCCGTTTATAAGTTCATTCATCGCTTCTGTAATTTCAGCGACAAGCTCTTGCTGTTTTGAGGGTCTCTCCCTTTGTTTGTCTATGCTATCTATCACGGATTGCAGTTCGGCAATCTCATTCTCACATTTTGCTCTTGCTGCTGAAAATTCATCTCTGGTAATATCGCCAGATGTATAAAGGTCAATGAGGTTTGTGCGTTTTTCCTCAATCGTTTTTATCTGTGATTTTAGTTTCTCGCTGCCTGTACCTGCGGTATCCATTGCCGCGCCCTTCGGGCATACCTTTATGCCATACGGCAGATCAGAGGAAATAATAGACTTGATAATAGCAAGCAGATTATTAGTGATTTTCTCCTTATTGTATTTTAAGCTGCTCGTGACAAGGTACATGATATGGGTTGCATCTTCGTTGCGTATGCTAAGTCCACTGCATCCAACTTGATTCCCTGCTTTGTCCACATGAGGGCTTCCATGCCTTACAGCTTCAAGACACCGCCACGCCTTATAGCGGCTTCCATTTATTCGGGTTTTATATCTCGCCACATAACTTGAACCGCAGCATCCGCATTTGATTTTCCCAGAAAATGGATAGCGGTTGCTATGTTTTGATTTTCCCTCCTGCGATAGTGATTTCTCGTCTAACATACGGTTTGCCTTATCAAACAACTCACGGGAAATAATCGGTTCATGATGGTCTTTGATAATCACAAATTCCTCTTGCCCGAGGTTTACTTTCTTTTCATGGGATAAAAAATCTGGCGTATAGGTTTTCTTTTGCACCAGATCACCGCAGTATTTTTCATTGCGGATAACACGGAGAATAACTGTATTCTGCCATTCTTTTACCCGCATGGGCTTAATGCCCTCCTCCCGAAGTTCACGGGCAATCACATGGGTTCCTTTCCCCTCATCTACAAACTTGTGGAAGATAAGACGGACAATTTTTGCCCCATCCTCATTAATATACATTTTGCCATCTTTCACATCGTAGCCAAGCATACTCCGCCCGAACACTACTCCTTGCTCCATCCGGCGCTTCTGCCCCCACTTGACACGCTCGGAAGTCTTACGGCTTTCCTCCTGTGCGATCGAGGACATAATGGCAAGACGAAGCTCCGCATCGCCGTCTAAAGTGTTGATGTTATCATTCATAAAGATAACACCCACGCCGTGCTTCTTGAGGTCACGGGTATAGAATATACTATCAAGGGTATTCCTCGCAAAACGGGAGATTTCTTTTGTTACGACCAAATCAAAATCACCGTTTTTCGCACACGCAATCATGCGATTAAATTCTTTCCGTTTTTTCGTATTCGTGCCTGAGATGCCTTCATCTGCGAACACTTCATAAAGCTCCCAATCGGGATTACGCTCTATATATTGTCTGAAATAACGCTGCTGGCTTTCAAACGAATTTGCCTGGTCTTCGTTGTCCGTAGATACTCGGCAGTATGCGGCAACCTTTCTCTTTGTGTGCTGTATTTTTCTTTCTTGGTTTAGGGTTTCGTATTTATCTATTGACATAAGAATATCTCCTTTCCCGACAATCCCTTGCCGTATTTTCAATATAGTTAATTGAATTTATACGATATTGTTTTTCAAGCTCAAGCAAACAACGTTCCCGCTGTGATGCGGTCAACAGATTCCGTTTTTCTAATGATAAAAGGATTGACCTTTGAAAATTCATAAGAAATGCTGCGTGTTCCTGCTCATTCAATTCAGGAACAGGCTCGCCAACATACCTAAATTCTCTATGCTTCAATAGGCAGCACCTCCCTCATTCTCAATGTATGAGCGAAAGATTGTACCATATAACGAGAGGGCTAATCCTTTTTTGAACGCTGTCATCAGCGGCATCCAAAAACACGACAAAGCGGGGTTCACCAACCATTCCAGTGAACCCCACCAAGCCTTAAAACCCTTGATTTTAATCCATTCTTCAATACTTTTGTCTGCAAGTACCAAAATTCCTATGGAATCAATTGGAAATAGCCGCCTGGGCTATCTTATCTGTATCAAGTCCCATTTCATACAATTTTCCAGCCGCTTCCCTTGCCTTCTTTAATTCCCCATCCCGTTCAGATTCTTTTCTCATTTCCTGAATCGCCTGGCACACATTAACCACCTCGTCTTCTTCATCATATTTTATGCCCGAATTTGTGATTGCTTCAATCACATCTGCCGCCCTGCTCTCCACTTCCCGGAAACGCCTCTCATTGGCCGACAGTACCCTGCTTAAGTTTTCCTTATCCTTCGAATACTTGATGAACAGCATAACCTCCCGCATGCTGGACTGGAATTTCATAATCTCCTCATCCGCCATCTGCGCCGGTGCAATCAGCCGCACATGGTAATTGTCCATGCAGGCAAGCACCTCCAGGCCATCTGCTCCCCGTCCGCCTGCCCTCCCGAAAAAGTCAGCACGTCCCCCAGGTCCAAAGCCGGGTTCCCTATGGTGCTGGAATCAAAAGGCACATAATTCACCACAGACAAATCATCCAGGATATTCCCGCACAACTGCCTCCTGGTCTCCTCCAGCCCAAACTGCAGGAGCGGGTTCACCCCCAGGTTCATGGTCAGCCCGTCGTCCGTCTCCAAAGCATAATACTCCGCTGTCTGCGTCCGCAGGTTCGTTGAACTCACCACCGTATACCTGGTAATAAAATCAGAAAAGCTGCTGGAAAACCTGTGCCTCCCCTGCATCTCCGTCACCGGCTCCGCCCCATACTTCCGAAGCTCCAGCCGTCCCATCCGGTTGATGCAGAAAAACCCGCCCAGCCCCTGCCCCACAAAAAACAGCACGTCCCGGTACGTCCCGATATCATTCTCCGGATAAATAGAAAGCATCTCCCTCCCGTTGGGCATACCCTCAATCTCCGCGCTCCCGCAGCACTGGGCGGAAACATACCCGCTCCCCTTCACAATATCCTCATATGGTGCTGTCAAGTAAGGACTAACAATTCTTTATACTTTTTTTAGATTTCTTTGTTTTTTCTTAATATTTCACTATTCATATTTTCTATATCAAGCTGTAAAACTATTTAGTCTCAAAACATCTTATAGACCTAATATCTATTCTCATCTTAATGACAAAAGCTACCATACTTAATATTTCCGGTAGCTTCTTTTATAATTATTTATTATTCTTACTGGACAGTAAAAAGTTTATATGCTTAAGAAGCCAGTAAATCCTTATCAATTACTGACATTTCCTGCATTTCCTGAATTAATTGTGTTATGCGTAATTCGGGACTTTGACCCATAAAATGAAAAATA